>Ga0335069_10015727_pt1 | contig 10575 bp, 11 predicted proteins | sample Lox_Sample_11_FD_206714 | JGI IMG/M metagenome (GOLD analysis project Ga0335069, IMG submission 206714) | Soil microbial communities from Loxahatchee National Wildlife Refuge, Florida, United States - Lox_Sample_1.1 | ecosystem: Environmental > Terrestrial > Soil > Wetlands | place: USA...
CATCCACGTAGAACTGTTTCAGCGAGAATACATCCGCCCGGCTGCTCCCGTCCCAGCCTTTGCGAGATTTCCCGCGGAGCGAAATATGCTGGAAATTTGCTTCTCTTGCACCCTCCCACAAATCGGGCATGTTTTCAAGCGTAAGTGGCTGATTCCGCGCTGGATTGAACCGAAAACGATACCGTTGCTCCGTCCGGTTTCACATTGCGGAAAAGCTGCTTAGATCCGTCGAGGAATCGCGCGGCAATATACTCTCTCTATGCTCAGCACTTATCCGCGACGTGCCTTGGGAATCCCCGTCCGTTTTATTGTCCTTTCCTGTCTAGTTTTCACGCCGAAAACCGGCCTTGCGTGGGGTAACGAAGGTCATCGCATGATCAATCGTCTGGCGGCGTCAAATCTGCCTGCGGATGCGCCCTCGTTCCTGCGTTCTGAAGCGGCGTTGAGCGAGATTGAATACTTGGGACCTGAACCCGACCGATGGCGATCGCCCGCGGAGCCAGAGCTGGTTGCGGCGCAGGCGCCGGAACACTTCATCGACCTCGAACCGGCCGATGCCCTCGGTCCCATTCCCCATAAGCGGCTCGATTTTGAAGCGAGCGTGTTTGCATCTGGGCAGCGACCTGAGAAGATCGGTTTGCAGCCCTGGGAGGCGACCGAGGTCTGGGAGCGCCTCAAGGCTGCATTGCGCGAGTATCGCCGCCTCCTGGCTGAGCACCAGGACACCCGAGCCGTCGAGCAGGCAGCGATCTTTTACGCAGGATGGCTGGGTCACTATGTCGGAGACGCCTCGCAGCCGCTCCACACCACCATCCAGTACAACGGCTGGGTTGGTCCCAATCCCAATGGCTACACAACAGACCACAAGATCCATTGGCAATTCGAAGGCCCGTTTGTTGCAGCCAACATTCAGGCCCCGCAGGTTCAGGCAAAAATGACGCAGGTGCAGGCAATCAACGGAGATATCTTTGACGATTACATGGCCTACCTTCGTCACACCGCCAAATATGTTGAGCAGGTTTATCAACTCGAGAAAGCGGGTGGCTTCACAGGCGCGGGAACGCTTGAATCGCGCGAGTTTACCGCAGATCGCCTCGCCGCGGGAGCCAGCAAGCTCCGCGACATGATCTATGCCGCGTGGGTGCAGAGTGCAAACCCTGTGCCGGATCACTTTGCGGGGAACTAGTTGAGCCTGCCCTGAAAGCTGGTGGCGGTATTGCCAGCTCAGTCTCCAGACTCGGCAGCCAGCACCGGTACTCTGCGCAGCAGAGGGGTCAACGCGAGAGTCATCATTGCAACCATCGGGATCGCAATGACGAGCCATGCAGCCAGTGCCTGACCTGCCAAGCTGCCCGAAGCCCAGACGAGCCTCATCGGCGACTCATGCAGCGCCGTACTCGCCGAGATCGCCGGCTGGCTGGTAGAGGCGAACATCCATTCGCCGAGGCGCAGAAATGGGAAGACGAGCGCGATCTGAAGCGGCATCGCTGCGTAGTTCGCGGCCTGGATCGCGGGGAGATTCAGCCGGAGAGACAAAGCGACCACCATGCAGAGCGCTGTGGGAATCCCGATCACCGGGATGCATCCTATGGCGAATCCCAGAGCAAGCGTGAGCGCAAGGCGCCGCGGCGAGATGCCCGTGCGCAACCACGCTTCGGCCCTCTGTCGCATCGCTCTGAGTGATCTGCTCATAACTCTTCTTACGCTATCGGTACGAAACCGGTTCCCGTTTAGATGTTGCGTGAATCCTGCGTGAATGAACCAACAGTTGCATCCATCTGAAGCATATCCATGAAGTGAGCCTTACACTCCGCCACTTTCGAAGCAGAGCCGCCCATCCAAAGTGTGAATTTGCCCGGAATTCAGGGGGATTTCGTTATCAAGGTAACTAGAGCAGACCACGCGCACGCATCGCCGCCAGGACCTGCTCGACTTTCCAATCCAGAGCTGCGGTCCCATCGACGGCAAGGTCGGCATTGGCTGAGGAGGGCCGCACGAACGCAATGCTCGCGGGCCGGACCGTCTTTTCGTACTGCTCTCGTACCGACTCAGCCGTGCGACCGCGTTCCGTCATGTCCCTCCGCATGCGCCGCTCGAAGCACACGTCGTCGGGTGTGTCCACATAGACGCGTAATTGATAAAGGGGAAGCAGCTCTTTGTAAAAAAGAGCAAATAATCCCTCAACCAGCACGAGTGGCCGGGCCGTTACCGTCTCTGTGCGATCGTGAATGCGGACGTAATGAGAGAAGTCGTACAGGGGCCGCTCGATTGCCTCCCCGCGCGCCAGAGCAGCCACATGGGTGGCCAGTAGCCCGCTCTCGATCAGCGCGGGATCGTCGAAATTTGCGCGAATTCTCTCTTCAAATGGCAGGTGAGAGAGATCGAGGTAGTAATTGTCGAGAGGGAAGTGGACACCGTCCAACTCGCGCGCAAGTTCGACGGCCAGGGTAGTCTTGCCGGAGCCCGAAGCTCCGGCTATTCCGAGAACCACCGGTCGAAAAGACGTCAGCATCTTGACTGGCCTGCCTGCCTCTGCCTCCCGGCTCACGATTCGGCGTCCACCAGCGCTACAATCCACGTCGCGAGCCTTTCCAGGAGTTCTGCAAGCCGTCGCTCGACCTGCTTACCCGCTTCAAAGACATCAGAATGGCTCAGCTTCGCAGAACTCAGACCCGAGGCCAGATTTGTCACGCAGGAGATCCCCAGCACCTCGATCCCCATATGCCGGGCGACGATTGTTTCAGGTACAGTCGACATTCCCACGAGCGTTGCGCCGAGTGTTCGGAATGCTCGGATCTCAGCGGGTGTTTCGAAACTCGGACCACTCACCGCGAGATAGACACCTTCGTCGACAAGCGAAATGTTCTCCTGCTCGGCGGCCTGCATCGCGATGACACGAAGACGCTTTGAATAGGCCTCGGTCATATCGAAGAAACGCTGGCCACAATTCTTTCTGTCAAATCCAAAGCGCGGTTCGTTCGGGCCGACGAGAGGATTCCAACCCGTCATGTTGATATGGTCGGCAAGCAGGACAAGCTGTCCAATCCTGTAGCCTTCGGCAATGCCGCCGGCCGCATTGGTCAACGCCACCGCTCGGATGCCCAGGGCTCCGAGCACCCGCATCGGAAAGGTGACCTCGCTGGGTGAGTAGCCTTCGTAGAAGTGGACACGCCCCTGCATAACGATGACAGGAGCGCCACCAAGCAGACCGGCAACGATGCGGCCGCTGTGGCCCTCAACCGTCGACCTGGGGAAATGAGGAATCTGGTCATAGGGCACGATCACCCGGTCACGAACGGCGTTTGCCGCTGCACCAAGACCCGAGCCGAGCACAATGCCAAGAGTGGGCTTCAAGCGCCCGAGTTTGTCTCGAAGATAGTCTGCCGCTTCCCTTACGTCCTCGAAATAGCCCATGCCTACACCATGATTTCCAATGTTGTGATTCTAACGGGTCACCAAGGCGGAGCGTACCACTGGCGCTGCTGCGTATCCTTAAAGGAACGCGAGTGGCGCCCGCATCGGCGTTTGGAGGCTCGCAGCGCACCGACTGAGCGCTCATCCCCGGAGGAGTTTGAACAATGTGCCGGAATATCAGAATGCTTTTCAATTTCGATCCGCCTGTCACGGACGCAGAAATCCGTGCGGCGTCTCTTCAGTACGTCAGGAAGATCAGCGGTTTCAATAAGCCATCCCGGACCAATGAAGGCGCGTTCCTTGCCGCAGTGGATGAGGTCGCCGCAGCCTCCTTGCGTTTGCTTACGTCGCTCGAGACAAGCGCGCCCACGCGCTCGCGCGAGGAAGAAGCGGCGAAGGCGAAGGCACGCAGTGCGGCAAGATTTGCGGGGAGACGCGATCAATGAAGGAGATCGTCGCATTCGTCTTCGGACTGGGTCTTATTGGCAACGCACTGCTCTTCGTGCCGCAGTTGATAGCTGTCTGGCGGAAGAGAACGGGAGAGGGCATCTCACTGATCACATTTGGCGGATTCAGCCTGCTGCAGGCGATCGGCATTGTGCATGGCCTCTACCAGCGCGATCTCTCACTCGTAATCGGCATGTCTGCGAGCCTGGTTACCTGCGGCTCGGTGACGGCGCTCACAGTTCTCTATCGTCTGCGGCGGGCGCATTCACATTCCGCTTCGATCGGCATCTAACCGAACGAAGGAGTGTGAATGCTGGCTAGGGCGGAGCTTCTCCTTGTCTCGGCTTTCTTTTGTGGGCAATTCGCAGCGTTGCATGCGCAAGACCCCAGGTCGCTCGTGCAACAGGCGGTGAACACAGAACTCACAGCGAGCCGCGATGACCACACGCATTGGCTCTTTTTTGAAATAAGTTCAGAACCCGGGAAAAGCGTCAGGAAATGGGTGGCGCAGGGGCGTCCGGCCACGATTCAGCGGGTGATTGAGCGCAACGGGCAGGCACTGACCGAAGCACAGCAGCGCCAGGAGACAGAAGCCTTCATGCACGACCCGCGAGCGCAGGCCAAGCAACGCAAGAGCGGCGAACACGATGATCAGGAGGCCGAAGAGCTTCTCCACATCCTTCCTGACGCTTTCATCTGGACGATTCAGGGCGAAAAGGGAGCAGACACGCTTCTTCACTTCAAGCCAAATCCTCTGTTTGATCCACCGAACCTTGAGGCCCGCGTCTTCGCTGCCATGGAAGGGGATATGACTGTGAACACTGAGCAACATCGCATTGTCAGCCTCAAGGGACGTCTGACTCGTGATGTGAAGATCCTAGGCGGCTTGATTGGCTATCTTCAGGCGGGCGGAACCTTTGATGTGGAACGCAGGGAAATCGGCGAGAAACTGTGGCAGATCACCGAGACCCACGTTCACATCCAGGGCCACATCCTGATTTTCAAGACGATTTCGGAAGAAGAAGACGACGTGAAGACTCACTTCAAGCAGCTTCCTTCTGACATTTCCATGCAGCACGCTGAAGCTGTGTTGTTTGAGCAGGCCAAGCCGTGAGTTGAAGGAAGGATCAATCAGCCGCTCCGGTTGGGGCGGCGGCGGGCGTTGAGGCCAAAGCGCTGACCTGCGAGCGCCCGCAAGCCATCGGGACGTTGGACATCTGCTTCAGGAATACGCGAAAGCCGGGCCAACCGGGGCGCAGCGGAGACCAGTAGCTTGTTTTGCTCAAAAGCGGCTTCCTCTGTTGGATGACCTGAAACTCCAGGATTTTCACGCCGCAGAGAAGATTGTTGGCGGGTTGAAGAATCGTCCTGGCCGGGTCGTGCTCGCCGAGACTCCGGTCCTTTTCCCAGTCGAACTCGCATCCGTAGCGATCCGCGTCTTCGTAGGTCAATTGAAGCAAGCCCTCGCTGCGCACCATGCGATGGCTAACGCCGTCCTTCACGGCGACCTCGGGCTCTGTGTGCTGCACGTTTGACGTAGCATCCAGACCGGCTTCCGCACCAGAAAGCGCCTGGAAGAAATACGCCCAGTAGACACGCTTGTCGACCTCTCGCATCGCATCGAAGCGCGGGCAGAAGAGCTTCACATCCCGAGGAATGCTCGAAGACAGCAGAGTCTCGGGGATCGCCCGTTCAATCACGGCGTCCCATTCCGGCAGCCAGTTTGCATCGTGGCCAAGCCGCGCCTTCTCAACGGCCATCGGCGTCGGAGGAGCAGGCTTGACCTCCTGTGCCGGTACTGCCCCTGCCGCAGATACTTCGGCGGGAGAACGCTCGGTGCGTACATCCATGAGCGCAATCACCGAGATTACAACCGTCGTGCATAGGGCAGCGCGTAACTTCGGCGAAAACATCACTCAGGTTGAGATGCGTCCTTGGCGGGGAGCGGTTAGCCGGGGCCGTGACCGACCCAGGACAATGGCCCCAAGTGCTTTGAAAGGACGCTGTATGGGGTGAGTCTGTGACTCGCTTTCGAGACCGGTGTGGCTCAATCAGCCCAGAAACATTCCCGCAATCGAGGCGGAAATCAGATTTGCCATGGTTCCGGCAAGCATCGCTCGCACGCCCAGCTTCGCGAGGTCGTTGCGCCGCTCGGGTACCAGGGCGCCGATTCCGCCGATCTGCATTCCGATCGAGCCGAGATTGGCAAAGCCGCACAGGGCAAACGTTCCAATGGTGAACGATCGTGGGAGGAGTGAGGCCTTGTGAGCTCCCAGCGAGATATAAGCGATGACTTCATTCAGCGCCATTCTTGTGCCGAGCAGGTTGCCGATCAGGCCGCAGTCCCTCGCCGGGACTCCAATCAGCCATGCCACGGGGTAGAAGACAAATCCCAGGATCTCTCCAAGGCTGCCTGGAATCCAGTGGAGCCCATTGTGAGCATGAATCCAACTCAGCATCATGTCGAGCAGCGCCACAAGAGCAAGAAAGCTGATCAGCATGATTGCCACGTTGAGCGCGAGCTTTCCGCCGTCGATTGTTCCGCGGGCAATAGCGCCGATGAAGTTCTCTTCCTTATGCTGCTCGTCCTTGGGAATTACGACACGGCCTTCCGTTGCCGGGACCTCGGTTTCAGGTACGAGCATCTTTGCCATCAGGATCGTGCCGGGCGAGGTCATGATGACCGCCGACAACAGATGCCGGGCCTCGATACCCTGGGAGATATACATGGCCATGATGCCGCCCGAGACGTGCGCCATTCCGCTGGTCATGATGGTCATCAGCTCACTGCGCGTTGCGCCTGCAAGGAAGGGACGAATCGTCAGCGGGGCTTCTGTCTGGCCCATGAAGATTGACGCGGCAACATTCATGCTTTCGGCGCCCGAGATGCGCATCGTCTTCAGCATCACCCATGCCAGCCCACGAATGATGATCTGCATCAAGCCGATGTGGTACATCACGGCGAAGAACGCGGAGATGAAGATGATGGTCGGCAGCACCTGGAAGGCAAAGATCGAGCCCAATGATGTGTCCGGAGTTCCGAGCTTGCCGAAGAGCACGGAGGTGCCGGCGGCGGTTGCGCTCAGCATCTTTGTCACAACGTTGCCGGCCCAGAACATGGCGCGCTGGCCAAAGTCAAAACGCAACACGAAGAACGCGAAGACAAACTGCAGGCTCAGTCCCCAGGCAATCGTCCGCCAGCGAATCCGGCGCCGGTCGGTCGATCCCAGCCAAGCCGCGAGCAGTACTGCCAATATCCCCAATATCCCCGTGAATCGCCCCAAAACGTCGCTCCTTCAAGCAGGTACAAGCTGCTAGCTTCCAGCCACTGCCTCTTTCTCACCAGTTCTACACTTCTTGCATTGCCGCGCCCGTTTTCAGAGCACGAAGCGAGAATCCGGAGGCTAGAGGCTGCTTCTCACCTTACCGTATCTCGCAGGAATGCCTCAGCGTTTTCGCGAGTAAAGATGTGGCTGACCAATGGTATTTCATCTGCCGACGGTTCTTCAGAAAACGCGATGGCCTTCTTGATCCGTGCAATCGGCTCCTCGAGACGCGCTGTGGAGGTCGCATAGAGGGTTGCGAACGGCTGGCCCTTCTCCACGCGCGCTCCCCGTTTCGCATGAAACTCGATTCCAGCGTGGGGATCCACGGGCTCGCCTGCCTTGTCGCGCCCGGCTCCCAGGCGCTGCACCGCCCATCCCAGTTCCATTGTGTCCATCGCCTCGACGTAGCCGCTTTGCCAGGCCTCGAGCACGTAAGTTGCTCCCGGCTTGTGAAACCCCTTCTGGTCGTCAAGTACCGAGATATCGCCGCCCTGTGCCGCGATCATCTCGCTAAAGACCTTCAAGGTTGACCCATCTTCGAGGGCGTTGGCCGCAGCCTTGTACCCCTTCTCCGCAGTCTCCTCTTTACCGCCCAGATGGATCATCCATCCCGCGAGATGAAGCGAGAGCTCGCGCAGGTCGGAACTCGCCTCCGCAGCTTGACCGCGCATCAACGCGACACATTCCGCGATCTCAATCCAATTGCCCGCCGTTCGTCCCAGTGGCTGGCCCATATCGGTCAGCAGTGCGACTGTCTTTGTTCCTGCTGCCTCGGCCGTCGCGACCATTAGCGCGCCCAGGTATTCCGCATCGGCCCGCTTGCGCAGGAACGAGCCCGATCCGGTCTTGACATCGAGCACCAGTGCGTCGAGTCCTGCCGCAAGTTTCTTGCTCAGGATGGACGCGGCGATCAACCCCGGCTTCTCAACTGTGCCGGTGCAGTCGCGCAGTGCATATAGCACGCGATCTGCAGGAACCACGCTCGAGGTCTGACTGATGATCGCAGCTCCACATCTTTGCAGGACGGCCTCAAACTCTTGAAGCGTCAGCGCTGTTCTGAATCCCGGGATCGACTCGAGCTTGTCGAGCGTACCGCCCGTGTGGCCGAGCGCGCGCCCGCTGATCATGGGAACGGCCAGACCGCATGCCGCCGCCAGGGGAGCGACGAGGAAGCTGGTCTTGTCGCCGACGCCTCCGGTCGAATGCTTGTCCACGGCGACCTTTCCCAGCCGCGAAGGGTCGAATTTTTCGCCGGAATCGCGCATGGCCACCGCCAGCGCCCGCGTTTCTTCGATGGAGAGCCCATTCAACCACGAGGCCATCAACCAGGCAGCGAGCTGCTCAACCGGAATCGATTCATTTGCCGCCCCTTTCACGATGAAACCGATCTCCCGAGCGGTCAGCGAACCACCATCGCGCTTCTTCAGGATGAGATCGACCATATGAAACGGTGCTGCCTGAGTTGCAGACATAACGGACCTCAAATTTGAACAGAAGAGATTATCGCAGCCCCGGCGCCAGCCTCAGTGTGATTCAGGCCTCAATCTGCAGGTTCATTTTCTGCGGAGATGGGCTGTGCCCATCAGGTGAGCTACCGCTACTTCGGCTTCATCTCAAATGCGAGAGGAAGCAAGCCGTGGAAGGGAATCACACGCACGCCATCTGACTCGGGAAAGACCACTGGCGCATCGGGCAGTGCGAACTCCGACAACATCTGCCTGCACGCCCCGCAGGGCGGGCTGGCCTGGCCATTCAGATTGGCAACCGCGACCGCGCCAATACGAATCTCCGGCCCGAACTCCGAAACGGCCCGGACGAGCGCGACACGCTCCGCACAGATCGTCAGGCCATAGCTCGCGCTCTCTACGTTTGTTCCAGTCACGATCTCACCGCTGGTCAACTTCAGAGCTGCCCCCACCCGGAACCTCGAATACGGCGAGTACGAATGCGATGCCACATCGAGAGCGCACTCGACGAGCTTCGCCAGGCCTGAGTCGAGCGCCTCCACTGGACACACGCGTGATACCTCTTCAGGATTCATGAACATTGAGGCTAATGCATTTACGGTTCTCTGTCATGTTCATCGACAATGTGCTGGAAAGGAGGGCATCGGGTGCCCAAAGGTATCGTCTCTTTACCAAAGTAACGTCGGGTTATTACACAAAAGTAGTAGCCGTGGGGGTAAAATCATCAACTGTACAAAGTGCAGCGGAAGACCTGGAACGAAAATGCACGAGCGAACGAAAGGTAGTCTTATTTTCCCAGCGCCTGCAAGCCGAATAATTCCAGGGGGTTTCCATGAGTTTGTCGGTTGGCCGTTCTGAGAAATACTCCCCAAAGCGTGCGGAACGGAGAAACTCGCCCGAACTAACTGCTTTCTACTGGAATGGATCCGTTCCCCAGCAGGACACAGTGCGCGACATCAGCGCCACGGGAGCATTTCTTGTGACGCATAACCGATGGGAGCCTGGCCAGGTGATCTCATTGACGCTGCAGCGGAAAGGGCCGTTTGAGAAATCGCCTCAGCACTGCATCTCGGTGCAGGCCCGCGCAGTCCGATGGGATGATCATGGTGTCGCTGTGTCATTCGTTTTGCCGCCTGGCGCCGACCTTCGCCTCTGGCAGAGCCCGCTAAAGAGTTCGTCTGAACAATCCGAGCCGGAAGACATTCTCCGGGAGTTCCGTATCGCGCATGCGATCGCGTCCCTGAGCGGTATCGCGCCCGACGCTTCTGTAGAGATCGCAAAGCTTCTTCACGAAGGGCTCAGTAACTATCGACTTGAACGCGCAATTGAAATCGCAAACAAGGCCGAGAAGCTTCTCCAGGGCAGACCAGAGGGCAACAGTCTGCGGGCTCCCGCCAAGGATGTTTTGCGCATCATCGAGAGTGGCTCCTGGGTCGAGGATCCGTACGTCCTTCAGCTCTGGGCTGGCCTGATGGCTTCGTTCTGCACGATCGAACAGTGGGACGATTCAAGCGATACCTATATCGAACTGATGAGCCAATTGAATGCCGTTCATCTCCGTATTCTTGGCGGGGCCTGCACCAAGGCATCGAAGATCATTACCGGCCCTGACCGTATCAGTTCGCGTCCGCTTGCCTATTCAGCTTCTGACCTGATGAAGATCTCGGGTTCGCGCGATCTCATCAGAATCGAGCGCGACCTCCTGCACCTTGCGGAGCTCGGACTTATCGAGCGCAGGGAGAAGGGCACATTCTTCTCGCAGATCTCCGATGCCAGGGTCACCCCCACCTCCCTCGGGCTGGAGCTTTATGCGCGCTGCAATGGACACAGAGTCGCGAAGAAGTTCTACGGTCTTGTTTCATACGGTGCGTTGTCTCCCTCTGAAGAGCAGAACCGCTCCGATGCCGATTCAATCCCGATCT
>Ga0335069_10015728_pt1 | contig 10575 bp, 11 predicted proteins | sample Lox_Sample_11_FD_206714 | JGI IMG/M metagenome (GOLD analysis project Ga0335069, IMG submission 206714) | Soil microbial communities from Loxahatchee National Wildlife Refuge, Florida, United States - Lox_Sample_1.1 | ecosystem: Environmental > Terrestrial > Soil > Wetlands | place: USA...
CCTGTGCGATAGTATCGAGCATCTTTTTATGATTGTACTGTGTGGCGGCAGCCTTTGGTATGCTGGCGGGCTTCCTTTGTGGGGCTGGAGCCTCTTGAGAGATCGACGGCATCATGGATGATTGCACCGGCTCTTTCTCGCCAACCTTGGGATTCATCGCCAGAGCACCTGCAACGCCCATGGCCGCAGCTACATGCTTTAGGCCTTTTTCCATCTCCTCAGTCTTTTCAACCTTGTGAGGATATTTTGACAGAACGCGATCCCGATGTCGAAGTTCTGCGGGATGGAACTGAATACCGGCGTCAGCAGCCGTCTTGGCTCCTGAAGAGACCACGGCATCCCATGTATCTTTGTCGACTGTGACATGTGGATCGAAGACCGGCGTGGGCTCTCCGTGTCCCTCGAAGTGCTTGTTGTGTTGCCTGATCACGTCTGCGTGTGGCCCAAGCAGCTTCAGAACGTGCATGATATTGCCACTTCTGCCTTTCAGAGTTGTGGGTTCAATACCTACTTCTGACGGATTCGGAGGAACTAAGTTCAATTGCGATGCCTTGTTGTGTACTTCTTCTGTCTTATCTTTATCGGGCTCGAAGAGCTTAATGGTAGAATGATAAGGCATGTTGATGTCAGGTCGATGTGTTCTGTCTTTGATGGTGACTGGGAACATGAGATCCATTCCATGCTTTGCCCTGTCTTTGTACTTTTGCTCATCTTCGCCTTTGTCAAACCCTGATAATTCTTGTATGCTATCTTCAAGGATGCGTCGGTAGTGTCTATGACTCATGATGCCACTTCCCGTTTATGATGTGTGAAGGCAGTAGGCCAGCCTTTTGTTCGGCATATACTGTCTTAGATGGATTCTTCCTATTGTTCTCGCCGTGCTCGCGTGAAAAATTTACCCAGTTGTTCTGACCCATAGTCTCAGTAGCTAGGGCTTGCTGAGCCAGGGGGCTATACGCTTTTTTGTGCGTCAGGTATGCGTTATGTTCGCCAGAAGGACCAAAGCCACTTTCGCCGCCTACATGATGACCATTGATGTCGTGAACTATGCGGAAGATATCGTTTGCAAGCAAATTCTGTCCACCATGTTTGAACTCTGTGGGAGCAAGCATGGGGTGGTCGTTGGTTTTCTTATCGCCCGAGCCAAATCCAGCTTCTGTAGGAAAATACCAAAGATGCTTATTTGTTTTGATGTCGTGGTGCATGTCCTTGGAGGTTTTGTATGGGTTCGCTTGGCCTGGCTGAATTCTGGAGATCTTCATGCCGCTGCCCATGATATTCTTGAATTGTTGGCCCGTTTCGTTGATCAGGGCGCCATAAGCATCTTTGACCTTTGGATCATTTGGCGTGTGCGGCATAGCCTCGTAGGCGTCTGCTATTTGTCTTCCGTGTTCCGGGTTGATTTTGACTTTGGGTTCCGCTTTTCCCATCTTTGAATCAGGCAATGGATCTGCAGGGCTACCAAAATCGAAATTATGAGTAAAGTGATGCTGACCACCAGGCAAAGTTGTGAAATAATCGCCTGGCTTTTCCTTATGCCATGTCGTGCCTTCGCCAAAAACTTTCTTGCCAGCCTGGTCGCCATGGTGAAACCTCATCTCGTGGCGTTTTCCACTAGAGTATATCGAACTGTCTTGCCCAAGTCTAGATGCAAGATTGTGCAATTCTTCTGCTCTATCTGGATCGACACCATAAACGATGATGCTCCTTTCTGGTTTACCATATTGTCCGCTTACCGAATGTGCGTCGTAACCTGAATTCTTCAGGTGGTATAGGGTTTTGTAATGCGACATGCCTAGCTGATTTTTGGCCGGATGTCCGGCATTTTCAGCGCTAAAGATAAAGTGAGGCCCACTGACCTTGTCTTTATGCTCTTGCATCGCATTTAGAATTCCTCTATCGACGCCCATTACAATTCCTTAGAAATTGGAAACGAAGTATCTGCTAGCGAAGATCGCTTTCAGCTTCTTAACAATCTCATCGCGCTTTTTTGTAAGTTCTTCAATGCGCAGTTGATAGATACGGGGGCCCAAGCCACTTGACGCCTGGCTGATTCCATCTTGACTCTGCGATTGTGATGTATAAATGAAATTTGGTGCGATCTCGCTTAAGATGGCGATAGCCGCAACAGCGCCGACTAATTCGTTGACTGCAGAGGGCACTTGGCCTTCTGTATTCGAGAGTCCAGCAGTGTAGCCAATTTCCCAATACGCGGGAACCCAGTTCAAACCATCCATGACAGTCAAAAATGCGATACCAGCGTTGCCGACAGCGCCTGATACTTGGTTCACACCATACGCAGCTAACAATGGAATGACGTTGATGATATTCTTGTTGAAGTTAGATGTCTCAATCCATGTGGGTGGAATCTCAAAGATGTTGTTACCATCTGCGCTAACGATGGCCAAATATTCCAGGGATTGGATTGGACCAGTTGTGGCGGTCAGATTGATATACGCTTTGTATAGTGAGTAGTCAAATGGCAGCTTCTCTTTGAAGACTTCCGCAAAGATCGGACGTCCGAGTAGGAGTTCCGATTCATTGGTAGCCAGGTAGATACGATCTTTGAATTCATCGTCGGTGAATGTATCGCCATTCGGGAATGTCAAAGGAATGCCCTTGAGGAAGCGACTCTTCAACTGTTCCGGCGTAAGGATCGGCTCTGAACGCTGCAGAAGGCCCGATGTGGCCGCCGAATGTACCGGGTACATGGCAGTACCGTATTGTTTGATTCCATTCAGTTTAGACATTAGCAGCTTCCATTGTTCAGTTGTTCAACCGAGATCATATTTGTGACAGAAAATCTTCGAGTGTTCGAGCCTTCCATCAACATGAACTGTACGTTGCCAGAATTTGGGATTTGCACAGGACCTAGTACAACTGCCCAGATAGACGGGTCACTTGCGCTTGCCTGCGTTGCAGTAATAGTCATGACTTGCGAAGGATCAACTTGAGGGAAGTTCAGAGTGGCTCCAAATGGCACGAAGCCGCCATTCGTGTCGTTATTGTAGGTATTGAGCACCGCAGCATTACTCGGGAACGTGACTGTAACTGTTACAGGCTGGTTCGATGAGCCCACACCAGTCATATATCGTAAGCCGCCTTGGTCTAAGTCGACGAACTGGAAATACAGTGTATTTGGGTCGCCTGCCTGGACGATCCATTGATTTCCATATGTGAAGTGGTTGGTATCTGTGTAGTTTAAAAGGGCTTTGGCGGAAATTCTCATTGCAATACGCTCCGAAATGATATATAGTCTCTTGAGGTAAGATTGCTTTTTTGGTGTATTAAGGGAGCTAAGTATAGATGGCGACTAAGGAATTCAAGATTCCGATAAGAATTACCAAGGATTTGGTGGGGCAAAAATTTGAAAGATTGACGGTAATAAGTCTTTTGGGAAGCGCCAATAACAGAGTGTATTGGTTATGCAGGTGTATATGTGGCAATGAGAAGCACCTTACCACTTCTGATTTAAGAAATGGCAACACCAGATCATGCGGCTGCCTCAATAGGGAGTGGATCACTAGGTTAGCCACCGGACAGACATGGGCTAGAAAGCCTAAGGGTGTCCATGGATTCAGAAAAGTTCTAAAAAATTATAAAAATGCTGCCCTAAGTCGCGGTCAAAATTTTGATTTATCGGAAGAGCAATTTAAAGAATTTACTTCACAGAATTGTCATTATTGTGGTGCCAAACCTTCATCCCTGTCAAAACCTAGGGATGGATCTTCCACTCTTGAAGGAATTGATAATGCGGCATACGTTTACAATGGAATAGATAGAAAGTCTAATGGAAATGGTTACACAATGGATAATTGTGTGACTTGTTGCAGGAAATGTAATTTTTTAAAGGGAAAACTTAATTACGACGAATTCGTTGAACATATAAAAACTATATATACGCATTTAATAAGGAGATAAAATATGTTGATTATAGCTCTAAGCGGGTGGGCAAAAAGTGGCAAAGATACAGCGGCCAAAATACTCATCTCTGACTATGGATTCAGCCGAGTAGCTTTTGCAGATCCTCTTAAGAACACCGTAGCCCAACAATTTGATCTTGAGCGTCAATCCCTTGATGACCAGGCTCTTAAAGAAGCTCCGCTTTTGGATATGATGGTTGAGCCGCGAGATCCCTTTACAAGAATGATCGCTGAGTTTATGCATAAAGAGTTCCGCACCAAGACTGGCAAACAATGCGATAGTTTTTACTATCATTACAACTCTGAAGATATCGCCGACGCTTCCTTTTTGGGCGTCATGAGTGGACCGGATGAGACTGGCGAGTTGGTCCAATGGATGGAGCCGCTCTACTGGACGCGCAGGGCGCTAATGATGGTTGAGGGATCTTCCAAACGTTCGACTAATCCCAATTATTGGGTGGATAGAGCGATTAAAACTGCTCGTTCTCAGAATAAAGAGCTTGTTGTTATTTCTGATCTTCGCTATAAGAATGAGATCTATGCCATGAAGATGGCACTCGGCAATGACGATGAACTAGTTACTGTGCGAATCAATCGATTTGAAAATAGCCCATCGAGCGATCCATCAGAGCGTGACCTGGACGACGCAGAATTCGACTTGTACATCGAGAACCGTGGTTCTATTGATGAGTTTTATAAGAATGTGAATGAATTTGCTAAGAAGGTATCGTCCAGAAAGTAAAAGGCCCCAATGGGAACCATTAGGGCCAGTACGTGACAGTGGGGCGTGGGAGAGACACCCGCGAGAGTCTTTATAAAACGCTGATAAGTTCGCTTCCAGCAGTTTGATCTGCCAAGAAGACTTTGATATAGTCTTGAGTTCGTGCCGAAACAGCAGGAGCGGTTGAACCGCTAGTTTGAACGGCGTTGATTACTTCCTGAGCAGCAGTCACATCAGCCATTGCGACTTTCAAATAATATTGAGTACGAGCAGACAATGCAACTCTAGCAGAGGCAGCGCCGCCAGCGAGAGCAATTACGACTGCGTTATTCGGAACTTGAGTGCCAACACCAGAAGTCAGGTTCACCTGGTTACTTGGATGCGCGAGGTTCCATGCAGAGATAAGTTGGTTGACAGTGGAAGTTCCGTCTCCAGTTAAAGAGATCGAATTTCCTGCAACGCCAGCATTTGCTGCAGTTAAAGTGATCGGGGTTGTTAACCCTGCAGGTGTGCCAGTAAACGAAGCAAACATAGCGAGTGCTTTTGAAAGATCACTGATAACTTCGTTAGCGGCGACTTCGTCTGCCATAGCGACTTTTAAGTAATATTGAGTACGTGCTGAAAGGGCCATTTTTTCTCCTTTGCCCAGGGGGCATCATCTATAAAGATTAGGCTTGACATGTGTGTCTCAATATGGTATATGTTACAAGTTAGCGGAAGGATTGGGAAAATGAGAATTGTAGCTATTTCAGATGTACATACGAGATGGGCGGATATAAAGATCCCCCCTTGCGATGTTTTAATCAGCGCAGGGGATTACTCGTTCCGTGGACAGGAATATGTTGTGCGTGGGTTCCACGCGTGGCTTCGCGAACAACCGGCTCGCCATGTAATTTCGGTTCAGGGCAACCATGAATTGTGGGTTGAGAAGAATTTTCTGGAGGCTAAACGCATCGCTCAAGAAGAGTGTCCAGGGGTTCATTTCATAGAAGAGGATATGCTCGAAATCGAAGGCGTCAAGTTCTGGTGCTCGGCCTGGACCCCCGAGTTTGGTCAATGGGCCTGGAATGCGCAGCGCGGCAATGAAATCAGCAAACATTGGGATATCATCCCAGATGATATTGATGTGTTTGTTACGCATGGCCCTCCGTACGGAGTGTTAGATGAAGTCCATGAAGTAAGAATGGGCGTTGAGCGTTATGAGCATGTAGGTTGTTATGACTTAATGCGTGCCGTAAAGCGAGTAAAGCCCGATTTGCACTTCTTCGGCCACATTCATCAAGGCTATGGGCAGTTCCACAAGGATGGGACTAGCTTTTACAATGCTTCGATATGCGATGAGAGGTATTGGCCTACGAATTTGCCACATGTGGTAGAGTATGAAAAATAAAAAGGCCGGATTTCCATCCGGCCTTTAAAGTAGCTTAGATTATTCAGTTAAGGTTAGATACCTTGAACCGGGCTCAACTGGCCAGTGATGTTGTCAAGCAACACGTTTTTACGCGGTTGATAGACAGCCAACGACAGGAAGCGGAAGTGCGCTTCAGGCAAGCTGAGATCCGACACTGCAAGTTTCAACTTGCTGTACGGAGCGAGTTGCGCGATGCCCATGGTGTTTCCTTGGATAAGGAAGCCAGTGACAGCACCAGGCGAGCGGTTACCGAGGTCAACGAAGACCGGGTTCGAGACGCCTTGAGCAATTCGACCGATGAACTGAGCTTGAGCAGCCGTTCCACCCAAACCAGAACGATAAACGTTGTAGTATTGAGCGCCCGAGACAGCAGTGATAGTGACGTTAACTTTGTCACCAGCAGTTGTAACGGTAGCAGTTTGCGATCCACCAGGAAGCGATTCGCCGTTCATGTTTACTGCAGTTGCGTAGTACACATAGGTACCAGCTTGCAGCAACGAGCTAGCAGCGCCGCCATCAGCAACCGCGATGGTGGGAGCAGCCGGGCTCAACGAACGAGCGCGTGCCGGACGGGTTTTACCCGAAAGGAATCGCGATGCTTCCAAAGAAACGATTGCGCTGGAAGTCCACTGAGTGCGCAGGTGAGCGCCAGTAGCTTCTTGAGCCGAACCGGCCAGCATAATACGTTCTTTAGCGTGTGCGATCTTGTTGTAGGCAGAGAGCGAGATAGGATCGAGGATAAGACGATCAGCAGCGCCCATGTTCATTGCAGAGCGGACTGCCGAATCTTCGATGATGGACTGGGTAAGAGTACCACCGACCGAGAGAACGACGGTCTGGTCAGAGCCGTATTCTGCGAACATAAGGTCTTGCGTGTTTTGTTGCGAGTCCGACTGACGAACTTGGTTGTCCAAGCCGATCATGTTCGGGACGCGAGCGATGTTGAGGGGGTTACCATCAAAAACACCAGCGTTCGAGAAGTCTGCCTGTCCACGGAACAGGTCGAATTCGATATCGCCAGCGAGCTTCATAGCAGCATCAGCAGCGGCGCGGTCTTCGGCTTTAACACCGTCGAATGCTCCGATCATGTTAGCTGCAACAGTTACCCGACGAGTCGTACTGTAGTAGGCCATCGGGACCACTGCACGTACGTAGTTTGACGTATCTTCTACACCGATACCGCCTTCAAACTGGGCGGAACCACCGAAGATACCGTAGTCAAGCTGACGGTTGAACTGGTGAAGTTGCGATTTGACATCTTTGGACGGCAACATCTTTTGAAGTTTGATGTGGCTGTCGTCAAAGGTGACGTTATGCATGACCGGGGAGAGATCCTCGATCATAAGGGCAGCGCCTTGTTCAAGCTGGCCCGGAGCGGCGTTATAGCTACCTGCTTCGAGTGCTTTCATAAGTGACTGAAGTTGTTCGATCATTTTATTACTCCTTATTTACCGCTGCTTATTTAAGCAGGTGGCTAATTCTAGTTAAGTCAGCGCCGTTCCAGTAGAACTCATTAATTGCGTCCCGGTCTGCTTTCGACAGAGTCGGATCGGCGGCTTTTTTTGCTAAAGTGGCTGTGATTTCGGCTTTCGACATCGGCTGCTCTGATTGAACGTCTTCGCTCTTAGCGATAGCGTCATAAGAGGTGACTGCTTTTCCTTTCGGAACGTTAGTCTTGCTGACCAGCTTGGTCAGGAATTCCGAGACGCCATCCAGAGTTTTCTGGAGCGCTTCTACCTTGGCTTTTGAAGCCTCGGCTTCGGATTTCCACATATCTTCAGATTTGCCCATATCGTACAATTCCTTATTGGGAGTGTAGGAAGCCTCAGATTTAGCGCCAGGCGTATTCGCCGGAGCTTGTTCTTCGATACCGTCCTCGTCCTTCTCCAATTTCTTGGAGTCGTAGAGTTCCTTGTTCTTGGTATACGAAGCATCTGATTTAGCACCAGGAGTGTTATTCGGCTCCTGTTTACCAGATTGACCGCCTGAGCCACGACGAGGATTCTCGCCCTTTTTCAGTTTGTCAAGTCTGCTGCCATCGACTTTGCTAGCTTCAGCGACTGGGCCTTTCGGTCCTGCCGGTGCTTGCTCTTCGATTTCCTTTTCGCTTTTACCCATACCCATGCCAGCCTCCATACATTTACGCAGAGCGTCATGGTGGGCACGTTGTTCGCCAGGGGACATGGACATATACATTTTGTGCATGTGTTCCAAGTCTTCTTCGTCGTAATCGTGGCCAGCTTGTGCTGGATCGGTTACGGGCGCGCCCTCTTGATGTTCTGCAGGTGCTTCTCCATGAGCTTCATCAGGTGCTCGGCCTTCTTCTTTAGGGGCCTCATCACTTGCTTCTTCATCATGAGGAGCAGCTTCTTTTTCTTCCTTAGGAGCTTCTTCATGGGCCTCCTCAGGCTTCTCTTCTTTCTGCTCAGGCTTTTTGGCCTTAGCAGGAAATTCACCGTCTTCCGATTTAGCCAGCGAGGCCAATTCGGCGCTGAATTCCTTTTCTACAGTTTTGATGAGCTTTTCCAGCTCTTCTCCTGTTACATGCATTTAAACCTCCTTAAAAATCCAATTAATTTGTAAAAATTACGGATTCTTAGTCGGCCAATAGAGTTCATCCAGATCTGCAACAACCGTAGCGGTAGCCAAGTTGGCATCCGTAACTGCCGTGCCGTTAGCGTTTTCCGATTTTTGGAAACGGATAGCGGTTTTGATCGATTCAAATTCAGCTTTTGCCATATCTGCGTGAGAAACGATAGAATCTCCGCTGGAAGCCAATTCATAGTTGAACTGAAGCAACAGGGGAGTGTAGGCGAGGCCGACGTTACCAAAAACGTCCGGCGAGACCATAGAGACCTGAGAGATCTTGATCAGAAGAACAGGTTGGCCCGCAGCTTCGTTAGCGTTGTGCGAGATAAAGATTTCAGGCATGCCGTTGGCGTCAAAAGCCTGGCGAATGGTGTTCAAACCAGCAGCACCAGCCGGGAAACGCTTAGCAAGATGGTCTGCAAGGTCCCGAATGAAAGCGATTGGCTTAGCGGTAGAAGTGATCATGATTTTTACTCCTTATAGGTAGTGTCAACACAGTGTCATTCAAAGGTTTCGGAAGAATGACGTTACATATCAAATGGTTAGCGCTGGCACAAAATAATTAAGGATTCTGCATATTTAGCTATCCATTTTCTAAATGGCGACTTTTATAGATCGAGGACAATCTTAGTAGGATGAAGACGTGTCGAGTTTGTAAAATAGATAAAGAAATCGAAGAGTTCCACAAAGATAAACGATATCCGGACGGAACAAAGAGTCGTTGTAAAAGTTGCTACAATTCTGGTCGCAGAAATATGACCCCTGCACAACGAGCGCATAAGAATCAATACAGATTGAACTATATGAAAAACAATCCTGAAAAACACAGGGAATATCAAAGATCCGACTATGCTAAACATCGAGAAGAACGTCGTAAAAAACAGAATGAGCGATACAAAAAATACAGAGAGACAAATAATGCCAGGGCCGCCAAAAGGCGTGCTGCCAAACTATCTTCTACTTTAGGTAATTTTGATAATGAGATAAAAAAGATCTATAAGAATTGCCCAAAAGGACACCATGTTGACCATATCGTTCCCCTTCAAGGAAAGAACGTCAGCGGCCTCCATGTACCCTGGAATCTTCAATACTTACCCGCTATAGACAATCTTAAGAAGAGTAATAAATTCTAAAGGAATTAAAGTGCCCACCTATATTGATGGAATCGGTGCCTCAGAAAATATAGACAGTTCAGGTGAAAGAATTATCATCGCAGGCTTGGATATCTCCAGTCTGGATAAGGATGGTATCTTCAATTATGAGCATAAAAACGATCAACCATCCCAAATTGTTGGAAAAGTCCTAAAGGCGAAGAAGATCTTCTCCGATAAGGACTGCGAAGATGACCGCCAGAAGTATTACTGGGAAAAAGTACAAGTCCCCTATCTTTATGTCATGGGCGAGCTTTTTGACGACTTCAAGGATTCGTCCAAAGACGTAGCGGGTATGTTCCGGTACGACGCCGCTAAGCGGGGTCAGAACGAACGCAACGTCATGAACTTCTCGGTCGAGGGTGCAAAAATTTCAAAAGAGGGCATGGATATTACTCGTTCCATCGCTCGAAAGATAACAATTACAGTTCTACCTTGCAACAAGATGGCCATCGCAGAAATGGTCCCCTCCTCAGCCAAACAGCCGAAGGACGATGTTGACTCGATCTTTAAGACTGAGTCCATGGTGGAAATTGAACTTCTCAAATCAGACGACCCCATGGTAAAATTGGAAATGTTCAAAAGAGAAGACCCCAATAAACATGCCAAGCAATTGGGCATCAGACCGATGACGAAAGATTCTATTGGCGGCGGCTTGTCTATGGGTGCATCTAGTGCTCTCAGCGGTGTTAGCCCCAGTTCGTCTGGCGGAGTATTGGGTGGAGAAGGCATGATGAGAGCAGAAAAGAAACCGGCAGCGAAAAATCCAAATGGCATCAA
>Ga0335069_10015729_pt1 | contig 10575 bp, 10 predicted proteins | sample Lox_Sample_11_FD_206714 | JGI IMG/M metagenome (GOLD analysis project Ga0335069, IMG submission 206714) | Soil microbial communities from Loxahatchee National Wildlife Refuge, Florida, United States - Lox_Sample_1.1 | ecosystem: Environmental > Terrestrial > Soil > Wetlands | place: USA...
TTGGGAATGATCCCGGTCGGATTGATGGTTCGATGGCTGCCGTAATAATGGGTCTTGATCTCATCGAAACGCACGGTCTCGGCGATCCCCGGCGTCTGATACAAGGCCCGCGTGAAATCCCATAATTCGGGATAATCGACGAGACGCTGGCGGTTGCATTTGAAATGGCCGACATAGACTGCGTCGAACCGGATCAGGGTGGTGAAGAGGCGCCAGTCGGCTTCGGTCGGGCGGTCGCCGAGCAGGAACGCGCGGTCCTTCAGGCGCGCTTCCAGCGCGTCGAGCGTCGCGAAGAGGGCGTCGAAGGCCTCGTCATAGGCGGCCTGGCTGGTGGCGAAGCCGGCGCGATAGACTCCGTTGTTGATGGTGCGATAGATGGTCTCGTTGAGCGCGTCGATCTCCTCGCCGAGTTCCGGCGGGCGCAGCAACGGCCCGCGCGCGCCGGGCCAGGCGTCGAACATGCGGATGATCTCGGCCGATTCATTATTGACAATGGTGTTGCGTTCGCGGTCCCACAACACCGGCACGGTGACCCGCCCGCTATAGGTGGGCGCGGCCTTGGCATAGACCTGCCACAGGAAACGGGCGCCATTCACCGGATCGGCGCCCTCGGCCAGCGTCCAGCCATTTTCCAGCATCAGGGGGTCGACATAAGTCACCCCAATCGCGTCGTCGAGCCCCTTGAGCTTGCGGTAAATCAGGGTGCGATGCGCCCAGGGACAGGCCCAGGACACATAGAGATGATAGCGGCCTGGCTCGGGCCGGAACGGCCCGTCCAGAGAGATCCGCTCCCGGAACTGGGTCGCGGGCCGCTGGAAGGCGCCGCCGCTCGCGGCGGTGTCGTACCAGAGATCGCGCCAGACGCCATCGACCAGCATGCCCATATCGGCCTCCCTTTTACGCAGCGGCGCCGGTCGATTCGGCCAAAACGCCTTCGACCGCCTGCGCGATTTTCTGTTCGGCCGCGGCCAGAGCGGTTTCGACCGCCTGCGGGCCCGAGGCCAGCCGCTCGGCGTGAACGAAGGTCACGTCAGTAACGCCCATGAACCACAGCAGGGTGCGCAGATGCGGCTCCTGCGAATCCATCGCCTTGGCCGGGCCGTCCGAGAAAAAGCCGCCGCGGGTCAGGATGACGATGGCGCGCTTGCCGGTCAAAAGGCCCTTGGGGCCGCCTTCGCCATATTTGAAGGTGATTCCGGGGTGCAGCACATAATCGAACGACGCCTTGAGGGACGAGGCGATGCCGAAATTATACATCGGCGCGCCGATGACCAGAATGTCGGCGGCCTTGAGTTCGTCGACCAGACGCATCGACAGGGCGCGCGCTGCGCCGTCGCCGGCCTCGCTGGTCGCGCCGCGAATCTCGGCGATCGCCTCGCCGTCGAGATGGGGGATCGGCGCGGCGGCGAGATCGCGGACCACGACCTGGCTCCGCGGCGCAGCGCGTCGCAAGGCGGCGACGGTCTGGTCGACCAGCTTGCTGGAAATCGCCTGTTCACGCGACAGGCTGCTGTGGAGGGCAAGAATATTGGACATCGGCGTTCTCCTGAAAGGCGTTGACGGGAGAAAGCTACGCCCTTCAGGCTGGCAAGATAATTGAACAAATTTCGACATGACTGTTTCCTTCAAGGAAACAATTGGAGATCGATTTTATTCAATGATAAGAAACAGTCTCGCCAATTTTTGCTCAATTGTTTTCTAGCGCCCCTGCGACGATCTTCCGGTCCAGCGGACGAAGTCGTCCGACTCCCAATGGAGAAACCAACATGTCGCTCGCTCTGTCTTCTTCCTCGTCCTCGTCCGCCAGCCGCCTGATCCCGGCGGCCGCCCCGCTCACCGACGCTTTGTCGCCATTCGCCGAGCCGCTGGTTCGGGTGACCGCCGGCCTGCTGCTGATGCCCCATGGCGCGCAGAAATTGTTCGGCCTGTTCGGCGGCTACGGGATCGAGGCGACCGGCCAGTTCTTCGCCACCAAGCTCGGCCTGCCGCCGGCGCTCGCCCTCGTCGCCGGACTGATCGAATTTTTCGGCGGCCTCTTTCTGGCGCTGGGCCTGCTGACCCGGCCGGTCGCGGCGCTGGTCGTCGGCTTGATGAGCGTGGCGGTGGTCAGCGTCCATCTCGGCAACGGCTTTTTCTGGACCAATGGCGGTTTCGAATATCCGCTGTTCTGGGCGGTGGTCGCGCTCAGCTTCGTCATTCGCGGCGGCGGCGCCTTTTCGCTCGACGCCCTGATCGGCCGGGAACTCTGACCGGCGAACCCAAATCTTGAGGAGGATGTCATGACTATCGCGCTCAGACGGGCGGAAGATCGCGGCCATGCCGATTTCGGCTGGCTCGACAGCCGCCACACTTTTTCCTTCGGCGACTATTTCGATCCGAGCCATATGGGCTTCGGTCCGTTGCGGGTCATCAACGACGACCGTGTGGCGGGCGGCGCGGGTTTCCCGACCCATCCGCACCGCGACATGGAGATCATCTCCTATGTCCTCGATGGCGCGCTGGAGCACAAGGACACGTTGGGCGCGACTTCGGTCATTCGCCCCGGCGATGTCCAGCGCATGTCGGCGGGTACGGGCGTTCGCCACAGCGAATATAACGCCTCCGCCGCCGAGCCCGTCCATTTCCTGCAGATCTGGATCATTCCGGAGCGGCAGGGATTGGCGCCGGGCTATGAGCAGAAGCGCTTTCCGGACGCGGAAAAGCGGGACGCGTTGCGTCTAATCGCCTCCCGCGACGGAAGGGACGGCGCCATTACCGTCCATCGTGACGTCGATCTCTACGCCACTTTGCTTTCAGGCGGGAAAAGCGTCAGCCATGACATCGCGGCGGGGCGCGGGGCCTGGGTCCAGGTTGCGCGCGGCGCGCTCGAAGTCAATGGCGCGACGGCGCGGACCGGCGACGGTCTGTCGGTCCTCGGCCCGGCGCAACTGACGCTGCGCGCCGACGAGGACGCCGAAGCTCTGGTCTTCGATATGGCGATGGCGCCCGGCGCCGCCTGACGACACGCCCGCCGCAACGTGGCCCCTGGCCGCGATGCGGCGGGTTTTGCGGCGGCGGAACCAGAGGCGCCGCCGCCTTGTTGAGGAAAGGGAGAGGGAAGCCGCGCCTCGTGTGAAACGATCGACGTGCGCCATGATCAGGATCATTCTCATTCTGCTGGCCGCCGCGCTCGCGCTGGTCGGGCGCGCTCCCGGGCCGGCGCGCGCCGAGGGCCGCGTGCTGCAACTGGCCATCGACGATCCGATCGGTCCCGCGACGGCGGAATTTGTCGGCGAGGGCCTGGCGCACGCCGCGCGGCGCAACGCCGACGCGGTCATTTTGACCCTGGATACGCCGGGCGGACTGGAATCCTCGATGCGCGAGATCATCCGGGCGATGCTCCAGTCGCCGGTCCCGATCATCGCTTTTGTAAGCCCGGCCGGCGCCCGCGCCGCAAGCGCGGGAACCTATATCGTCTATGCGAGCAATCTGGCGGCGACGGCGCCGAGCACCCATCTCGGCGCCGCCACGCCGGTCGCGCTCGGCCTTTTGTTCGGCGGCGGCGCCGGCGACGAAAAAGGCAAGGAAAGGCCCGGCGCCGAGGCCGCCAAGGGGTCAATGACGCGGCGGCCTATATCCCCGGTCTCGCCGAATTGCGCGGCCGCAACGCCGCCTGGGCCGAGAAGGCGGTGCGTGACGCCGCCACTTTGACGGCGTCGGAAGCGCGCGAACTGGGGGTGGTCGAACTGATCGCCAAAGACGTTCCGGACCTTTTGCGCCAGGCCGACGGCCGCAGCGTCCGCGTCGGCGACCGCACGCTCGTTCTGCATGTGGCCGGCGCGGCGGTGACGGAACTCGCGCCCGATTGGCGCCACCGGCTGCTCGCGACCATCACCGATCCCACCATCGCCTATCTCCTGCTGCTGGCGGGCTTTTACGGATTGTTCTTCGAATTCATCAGTCCCGGCGGCGTTGCTCCCCGCGTGATCGGGGGCATCGCCTTGAACACGGGCCTTTACGGGCTGAATTTCCTGCCGGTGAATTTCGCCGGCGCCGGGCTCCTGGCGTTGGGCCTCGGCTTCATGATCGCCGAAGCCTTTGTTCCGTCTTTCGGCGCGCTGGGCCTCGGCGGGATCATCGCCTTTCTGCTCGGCAGCCTGTTGCTCATTCGCGGCGATGTCCCCGGTTTTCGGCTGCCCTGGACCGCGATCGCCGTCGCTACTGGCTTGAGCGCCGCCTTTTTTCTCAATGTGGCGAGCGTGGCGTGGCGGGCCCAGCGGCGCCGTGTCGCCACCGGCGATCCGGACCTGCTGGGCGGCGCCGGCGAAGTGCTGGTCTGGCGCGATGGCGAAGGCGAGATTCACGTTCATGGCGAACGCTGGCGCGCGCAAGCCGCAACGACCTTTGCGCCCGGGCAACGCGTCCGCGTTGTCGAGCGGCGCGGCTTGACGTTGCTGGTCGAAGCCGAGGGCCCGGCGCCGAAGCGGTCGTAACACCGGGCCAATGCGATTTTGAAGAAAGGTTCAGGAGGAAGAGGCCATGCCTTTCTACGTCTCCCAGTTGGGCGCCTATCTGGTTCTCTTCGCGCTGGTCGTCGCCCTCGTTCTGACGGCGGGCAGGATATTGCGCGAATATGAGCGCGGGGTCGTGTTCACCCTCGGGCGCTGTTCCGGCGTCAAGGGGCCGGGGCTGATCCTTCTCATTCCGATCGTCCAGCAGATGGTTCGAGTCGATCTGCGCACCCTGGTGCGCGATGTTCCGAGCCAGGACGTGATCTCGCGCGACAATGTGTCGGTCAAGGTCAACGCCGTGATCTATTTCGGGGTGGTCGACGCCGACAAATCGGTGCTGCAGGTCGAGGATTTCTTGACCGGCACCAGCCAGCTTGCCCAGACGACGCTGCGCTCGGTGCTCGGCAAGCATGAGCTCGACGAAATGCTCGCCGAACGCGACCGGCTCAACAGCGACATCCAATCCATTCTCGACGCCCAGACCGACGCCTGGGGGATCAAAGTGTCGAATGTCGAGATCAAGCATGTCGATATCGACGAGAGCATGGTGCGGGCAATCGCGCGCCAGGCGGAGGCCGAGCGCTACCGCCGCGCCCGAATCATCGGCGCGGAGGCCGAACAGCAGGCCGCGGAAAAACTGGTCGAGGCCGGCCAAATCCTGGCCGGAGCCCCCGGATCGATGCAATTGCGGCTTCTTTCGACCTTGCAGACCACAGATCGCGTCGTCCGCGCCGATGCCAAGAGCCGAGGCCGGCCCAAAAGCTCACCGCAATGCTACAGCTGGCGAGAAATGCGGGCTAACCGGAGATCGTCGATGGTTGCCGAAAGCCGCTCGCTCGCTACAGGGCTATGGAAAGCGCGCTTCGCGAGTAGTTCCGCCCCCCTCCCCCCGACCTCTTTTCGCGTCGTGTGCCCTCGCAGCATAAAAAAATTTCGAATGTTACGTTTGAGACGCGCCGACTTCCCAAAGCATCCTATCTTGGCCGAGTCCTCACAAAAGGGACGGAACGAACAGGTTTCGGTCGGGTCGCGCACGCCGCATTTCGAAGGCTGACGCCAAGATTAAAATGGACTGTTTATGACAATTTGCGTCGATCACGCACATCTTTGCCGTTTCACTACCGGATTGAGCCGGCTGACATTGGAGCTGTCCTGCTATGAGTGGCTCGGTTCTTTCGATGTTCAAATCTACTACGGCAGCGAGCGTGTCGGGAACACGAATTGGGCGCGACAAATCCTGCTGCTCGCCTCGATTGTTAGAGCAAAGCGCAGCCCATACCGAAGGCATTGTCAAGTCTTTCAGCGGATGAGGTGGCCATTTCCATCGACATTGCACGGCGCAACAAAATCTATCCTTGTCAGGGTTCCTTTTGGACCGGAGTCCTTGAGGCAAAATGCCAACGCATATTACGGCCGCGTGCAAAGCCGTCACGAGTCCCAGAGTCCTTTCTCATCCAATCCGCAACGCGGGGTGCATTCGGAAAGAAGGCCACCGTGCTGAAAACATCGTTCGATCGGCGCCAAGGCGTGCCTCTGCTCCAACCGCAAGATTCCATGGTCGGCATCACCGAGCCGACTGCGCCCGCCTTTCACAATGATATTAATAGTTCTCGACTACCCGTTCGCGCCGAGGCCGCGGCCATCCTATTCGCAGATTTTGCGACAAAACTCCTCGGCCGCAATTGCCACACGCGAAATGCCACCGTTGCGAACCGCTGGAGCGAAGCCGCCGCACGGGACCGTGAGCATTTTTGTTTCGCACTCTCGCGCCCTCGCGTAACGCAAAATCCTGCGCAGAACGAGTCGAGAGCGGGTTCCGCGCGTCCCGACCGATTGTGGCGGGGAACGCGTTGCCTCGATCATCTCAGCTCGGCCAAACGACTCGCGGTCTGGATCCCACCAATGGGTAAAGCTGATGATCTCGCCAAAGATTTCAAATAACGACGTTTTCGATCATGATGTGTGCGTCATCGGCAGCGGACCAGTCGGCCTCGCTTTCGCAATTGAGGCCGCGCGAACTGGTCTGAGCGTCCTGATTCTGGAATCGGGTCTCAATGGGGTCAACGCTCGGCAGCAAAGCCTTTCGGACGCCCATGTTGTTGATCCAAGTCGACACGACGACATGTCGATCGCCGTGGCGCGCCGGTTTGGAGGGACGTCGAATCTTTGGGGCGCGAGGTGTCTACCCTTTGATCCAATCGACTTTTCTCCGCGACCTGGCTTAGTCGATGCTTGTTGGCCGATCGGCTGGGACGATTTTGCTCCTTTCCTGGGAGCGGCGTGCCAGTTGACGCAATCGGGAGGCCCTATTTATCGGGCCGGTGTTCCAGGCGTCGAGCCTGGCGATGACGAGTTCGGATTTCAAGCGCTCGAACGTTGGTCGAACATCCAACAGACGCACATCGCACATCGCGCAACGCTGGCGGAAAGCACACGCATAGACGTGCGCTTAGGCGTCACAGTTACGGGATTGGAATTCGGGGAAACTGGCGCGGTGCGCGCCATTCGCGCCGTCACCCTGGACGATCGCCAGGTGGCCATTCCCACGCAGCGCGTAGTCATAGCTGCGGGGGGACTTGAATCGACGCGGTTGCTGCTCGCCGCCGATAGGCAGTCACCGGGACGATTCGGTGGGGCCGGCGGCCCGCTCGGCCGTTATTATATGGCGCATGTCACCGGTGAGATCGCCGACATCGTCTTTGCCGATGGAAAGCTTGATCGGGCGTTTGATTTCTGGGTCGACGCCAAGGGCTCTTATGTTCGCCGCCGCTTCACGCCATCACAGCCAACACAATTGCGCGAGCGGATTTTAAATATCGCGCTTTGGCCCGTCGTTCCACATATCTCGGATGCCAGGCACGGCTCCGCCATCCTGTCAAGCGTTTATCTCGCTCTGGCCTACGGCCCTGTCGGCCGACGGTTGGTCGCCGAGGCAATCCGCAAGCGCCACATTCCGCCCGCACCGCGGGAGATTGGCGCGCATTTAGCCAATATCGTCACCGACGCCACCACAGCGATGACGTTCGCATATGATTTCATTCGTCGACGCTATTTCAGTACGCAGCGCCTGCCCGGCTTTTTTGTTCATTCGCGCAGCCGCCGATACGGCCTGTTCTATCAGTCCGAACAGTTGCCGCGCCCAGACAGCCGCGTCCGCCTTATGAAGCATACCGATCACACCGGCGTGCCGAAACTCGAAATCGATTTGCGCTTTTGCGATAGCGATGTCGATTCCGTGCTGAGAACGCATAAGCTATTCGCTGAATGGCTGAAAAGAAACGGATTCGGACGCCTTGAGTGGCGCAGTTCAGAAAAAGAGCTGCACTCTTACGCGATGAGCCAAGCCTGCCACGGCACCCATCAAATCGGAACGGCACGGATGGCCGATTCCGCCAAACGCGGCGTGGTCGACCGCGATCTCCGTACGTTCGGATCGCCCAATCTTTATGTCGCTTCTACAGCGGTCCTGCCGACCTCCGGGCAGGCCAATCCAACCCTGACCGCCGTAGCGCTCGCCGTTCGTCTCGCTCAGCATCTTGGTTTGGAGAATACGCGCCAAACGATGCGCACCACGCCAACGTGAACGGCATCCTGAAACCCGAATCCGACGGCTTGCGCCCGCCAAAAAGCCGAACTGCAATGAAAGCAACAAGCTACAACGTCTGCCTGTTCAATAGCGCCGACCCGCGGGGCCTTAAGGTCGGCGGCATCGAAACCTACACGCGTGATTACATATTCTATCACCCCTCCGATATGAATCTTTTGTTCATCGGAGCAGACGAAATCGGCGATCTGAAAATCGGCGAGCTCAACGACGTCGAATTCCGGGGTCGGAATTTCAAATTCCTCCCACTTTATTATCTTGCCAACAGCGTCAACGTGTACCCCAACCGGATCAGCTCGTCGGAGACGTTTCATTTTGCGTCGCAGCTCGTCAAAAATTTTCGCAAATTACGAAAAATTCTGCGAGAGGGCGATTACACGGCTGAAATCCGCCGCGTCGAATATGCGCCGATTCTCAAAGCTATGGGCGTGCCTTTCATCCAGATGGTCCACGTCTGGGGCGCACCAAACAAGCCCATGAGCAGTCTGATGGGGAAATACTGGTATTTGCGCAGCGCCGCCGAACTTTTAGCCGCGGCGTTCTGTCGAAAATTCTATTCGGTGAACTCTGACATGACGACAATGTATAAGAAGTCTTTCCATTGGTACGCCAATAAATTCGATACTCTGACAACGTGGGCCAATACGTCTATATTTAATTGTAAGCCCTATCAGTTTAGAGACGACAAGATTCGTATCGTCTATGCCGGCCGCATGGACAATTTCAAGCGGCCCGACATCATGTTCAAGGTCATGGCCGCGGTGGACAGGCTAAGTGGAGGGCGGCTCGAGTTCAATTACATCGGCGACGGCAATCCGACGACCATTCCTGAATTTGCCGCGATCAAGGACAAATCGGTGCTGCATGGGCGCCACGACAGCGTCAAGCTCGCCGAAATCATGAGCCAGATGCATCTTGGCGTTCTGACCTCCGAGTTCGAAGGAATGCCGCGCGTCGTTCTTGAAGTCCTTGCGACCGGGCGCCCAATGGTCTCGCTCCATCTTCCACAGCTGGAATGCGTGATCCGCGACGGAGTCAACGGATGGCTCATTCCGCGCGGCGACGGCGCGGTTGAATTGCAGGCCGCGAGGCTCGTCGAGGCCTACCAGGCGATGCGCGCAGGGCGGATGACGCCCGAAGGCGTCGCGACGTCAGTGGCGCCGTTTCGACCGCAATTGCTGCTCGACAAAATCTTCGCTGATCATCGGCAATTGCATGGACTTCCGACGCTCTCTTCGACGGCAGCAAGATGCTTGGGCTAAATCCCATCTCCCTGTTTCGCTTTCCTCTCCATCCCATGACTCGGGATGACGTACTGACGAATATAGAACGAGCGGTCGTGAAGAAACGCCGGCTGGTCATGGCCAACCTCAATCTTCATGGCATGGCCGCGCTCTATGAAAGTCCGGCGATGGCGCGGCTTCTGGCTTCGTCGGAAACGCGGATCATGATCGACAGTACCCCGCTGCTGTGGCTTAGCCGGTTCGCTAACCCCGAGCTGGATTCAAGATATCGGATGACCTCTCTCGATTATTTCGACCAGCTGTTCTCGACGGCCGTTCGAGAAAAGTGGAAATTGGATTACGTCGGATCGAGCCCGGAAGTGCTCGAACGGGGGTTAGCGCGTCTTCGCCAAATGCATCCCGGACTGAACATCGAAGGCCGCGATGGCTATTTCGATATGCAGGATTTTTCGTTGGGCTCCAAACAGCGCGAAATGTTGGAATGGATGCAACGACGATCAGCAGACATACTCATTGTCGGCATGGGAATGCCGCGCCAGGAGGAATGGCTTTACACAATCCGACGCGAGGCGCCCCATAGTGTGCTAATTCCCGTCGGGGCCTATCTCGATTACCAAACGGGGGCGCAGAGGCGGCCTCCACGCTGGCTTGGACCGCTCGGATTGGAATGGGCTCACCGCCTTGTTCATTCCCCGCGTCGGCTGTGGCGGCGTTATTTGATCGAACCATTCCTCCTCTCCTGGCTCATTTTGACCCGCGAAAATCCGATCCTTGGGGTCGCCGCTGCAATCAAGGATGGAGTGGATGCGTAAGATTTCCCTCGCTGTCTTGGGAAAAGCTTCAGTGCTAGGCTTGGGTTGCGCCTCACTTGGGTCACGCATCCCACGCGTCCAGGGATTGCGAGCGCTTGCGCGCGCCGCCGATGCGGGCGTCAATTGGTTCGATCTTGCTCCTTCCTACGGCGATGGCGAAGCGGAAGCTATTTTTTCCGAATTTCTACGGGGAAGGCGTGCCCACAATCTGATCTGTACCAAGGTCGGAATTAATGCAGCGGAAACTCCACCGCTCCTAAAAGCGGCCAAACCGTTTGCGCGCGCCGCCATCAAAGCCTTTCCAGCCTTGCGGGCGCAGGCATCGCTCGCACGGACGACAGCCGTCCGCATGCCGTTCGAAGCCAGTTTGATCCAAACGAGCCTCGAGTTAAGTCTTACGCGCCTCAAGACTGATTATGTGGACG
>Ga0335069_10015730_pt1 | contig 10574 bp, 10 predicted proteins | sample Lox_Sample_11_FD_206714 | JGI IMG/M metagenome (GOLD analysis project Ga0335069, IMG submission 206714) | Soil microbial communities from Loxahatchee National Wildlife Refuge, Florida, United States - Lox_Sample_1.1 | ecosystem: Environmental > Terrestrial > Soil > Wetlands | place: USA...
GGATGATCGCCGCGGCGAGCGCGGCCGCGATGCTCCGCTGGCCGCCGGGCCGCACCAGGAGCGCGGCGTCGGCGGCATTGTTCATGTTGCCGCATTCGATCAGGACCTTCGGCATCGTGGTGAGGTTCAGGCCGGCCAGGTCATCACGGCTGATGTAGCCGTCATGACCGTAGTAATCGCTGACCGGCACCGTGGTATGGCTGAGCATCATGGCGTGGACATCGCGGCCGAACCGGATCGACGGATTGATGACCTTGTCATTCGGGCCGTCCGCCACGGGTTCCAGGATCGTGAAGCCGCGGCCGGAGGGCGGCCCGTAGTCGGCGTGGATGTCGATGGACACGTTGGCGTGCGCCCGGTCCACTATCCGGGCTCGCGTGTCGACGCACGGCCCCAGGCCGTGATTGCCCGCCCGGGTCATCACCACCCGCGCCCCCATCTGGATGAGATCCGCGCGCAGGTACACGGCGACGTTCCAGTTGAACCCGGCCTCGGTGTAGCCGCCTGCCGTCTGGGTCCCGGCGGTGTCGCAGTCTTCCCACTCCCGGCCGTTCCAGATCTTGTGATCCAGGAACGCCGGGCTGGTGTAGTTCAGGCCGTTATGTCCCGGGTCAATCCCGATGATCTTGCCCGCCAGCGGCCCGCGGCCCGGCGCAGGTACCCGCCCCGCGCTGGCCGGCGCGGTACCCGTCGCGGGCAGCACGGCCAGCGCGAGCCCCGCGGCAACGAGGCAGGCCAGGACGAGGAGGCTCCCTGGGCGGAACGCACGGTGTTCAGGTTTCATGATTCTCCACTCCGTTCCCGGTGCCTGACGAGCAACCGCGGGGGGGCACGGCGTCATCCTCGGTGGCCGCAGATCGGGTTCCGGCCTTCCCATCATCGGCCCCCCGGCAGGCCCCCGCTACAGAAGATGGCCGATTGCGGCGCGCCGACCTCACCCGGCTGACCCTGACCGCCGGCCTGGTCTGACTGGCCCGCCCGCCGTGCGGGTGGACGACGTCTCAGTGCCGGTGGCGTGCCGGTGGCCGAGGGTGAGATCTTCGGCGTCCTCGGGCACGGGCGCACCCGTCCGGCGGGTTTGCGGGGCGTTTCCCTAGACTTGCGGCTGTGCGCGAGCGGGTGGGGATCGGCGGGGTGGTCGCGGCGCTGTCGGTTGCGAGTGACTTGACTCGCGGGCATCCGCCGGGTGAGGCGATGCGCGCGTGCCTGCTCGCGACCGAGCTCGCGCGGCGGGCGGGGCTCGACCGGGTCAGCCAGGGAGAGGTTTATTACGGGACGCTGCTGCGCTTCGCCGGGTGCGTGGCGACGTCGCATGAGATCGCGGCCGCGTTCGGTGGCGATGACGTCGCCGTCCGGGCCCGCGGTGACCTGATCGACCCGGCGGTGCCAGCTGAGGCGATGCGGTTCCTGGCGGGCCTTGGCGTGGACGGGGATGGCCTGCGGGTTCTCGGCGGCGTGGAGGGCGTGGCGAGGCTGAAGGCCGAAGGCGCCCGCGCGGATTGCGAGGTGGGCGCCGTCCTGGCGGGGCGCCTGCGGTTGCCGGAGGCGGTGGGCCGCTCCGTTCTGGATGCCTTCGAGCGCTTCGATGGCCTCGGCGTGCCAGTCGGCCGGGCCGGCGCGGAGATCACGGTGGCGGCGCGGTTCGCGGCGGTGGGGTACGCGGCGGTGATGTTCGAGGCCGTCGCGGGCGGCGTGGCCGCGGCCGAGACGGTAGCCCGATGGTCCGGGCGCGCGCTCGATCCGGCGATCGCGGCGGTCTTCCTGGACGCGCCGGCCGAGTTGCTGCGGACTTGCGGTCCGGATGATCTGTGGGCGGCGGTGGTCGACGCCGAGCCGGAGCCGCGGCGCGTGTTCGCCAGCGAAGCCACCCTTGAGGAAGCCCTGGCCGGGTTCGGCGATGCCGCCGACCTGAAGAGCCCGTGGTTTACCGGGCATTCGCGCGGCGTCGCGCGGCTGGCCCGGGCGGCGGCGGAGCGGCTCAGGCCGGCTGATGCGGCGCTTGTCTACCGCGCCGGGCTGGTCCATGATCTGGGGCGGGTCGCCGTCCCGGCCGGCGTGTGGGAGCGGCCGGGCGCGCTGCGTACCGAGGACTGGGAGCTGGTCCGGCTGCACCCGTACCACACGGGCCGGATCCTGGCGCGCTCGCCAGTGCTCGCGCCGCTCGGCCACATAGCCAGCCGTCATCACGAACGGCCGGACGGGTCCGGTTACCCGGCCGGGGTCCGCGCGTCCGAGCTGGACGGGGCCGCCTGCCTGCTCGCCGCGGCCGACGTGCTGCACGCGCTCGGTGAGCTCCGGCCGCACCGTCCCGCCCTGGATCCGCGGCAGGCCTCGCGCATCATGGCCGGGCTGCCGCTGGACCGCGACGCCGTCCGGGCGGTGCTCGCTGCAGCCGGCGCGCCCCCGGCCGCGCTGCCGCCGCTGCCGGCCGACCTGACCGAGCGCGAGCTCGAGATCCTCCGCCTGCTCATCGCCGGCCGCACCAAGCGCGAGATCGCCGCGGAGCTGGTGATCTCGCCGTCGACGGTCCACACGCACACGGTTCACATCTACGCCAAGTGCGAAGTCTCGACGCGAGCCGCGCTGGCCATGTTCGCCATGCGGCACGGCCTCACGGCCAGGACCGGATAAGCGGCCAGGAAAGATCGACTGAACAGTCGATATCCCAGGCCGACCGGCTCTCCTTAGCGTTGCCTGCAGGCAACGACATTAGGAGCAGCTCATGACCACCAGTACCATGGCCGGCACGGACGCCGGCGTCGTCCGTTCGGTCTTCGCCGCGTTCGCCGTCGGCGATCTCGCCGCGATCGGCGGCCTGTTCCATCCGGACGCGAGCTGGAACCACCGCAACCAGGACCGCCTAGGCGGCGTGCACCAGGGCAGCGACGAGATCGCCACGTACCTGGCCGAGGCGGCGCAGCTGACCGAAGGCACGCTGCGGCCCGTGCCCCGGTCGTTCATGGCTGACGGCGAGGGCCACGTCGCGGTCCTCGTGCAGGTCAGCGGCTGCCGCCCGGACGGCCGCTCGTTCGACAACCCCCAGATCGTGCTGTTCACGCTCGACGGCGGCCGGGTACGCAGTGTCGACCAGTTCGTCGGCGACCCGGCCGCCGTGGCCGCGTTCTGGGCGTGACAACGACCACCAACCCCACCTACCAGCAAAAGGAGCACCGCAGTGAGCCAGCAGGAGAACCTCAGGATCGTCAAGGAGATCTACGACGCAGTCGGCCGCGGCGACGTGCCAGCGATCCTCGACCGGGTCACCGACGACGTCGACTGGTCAGCTGAGGCGGCCAGCCACGCCGCGCCATGGTACGGGCCGCGAACCGGCAAGACCGGAGTCGCGAGCTTCTTCCGCGACCTGGCCGGCAGCATCGAGATCACCGAGTTCACCCCGCACAGCTTCGCCGCCGGGCAGGACGACGTCCACCTGCTCGTCCGATGGACGTTCCGGTCGGTCACCACCGGCCAGCAGGCATCAATGACCATGCACCACTACTGGCGCATCCGCGACGGCAAGGTTGAGCACTTCCGCGGCAGCGAAGACACCGAGCAGACCGCCCGGGTCCTGACCCCGGACCTGACGCCAGCCCGGAACTCCTGAAGCCCGGATGCACCGGAATGCCAGTTGGTGATCAGCGGAGACCGAGCACATCGTCAGCCGACCTTCAGGAACCTCCCAGACAGCAGGCCGATTCTCTAGGCAGAGAGAGCGACGGTTTCTGGGGGTCCCATGAGCGCAGCCGACGGCCTGTCAGCCTCAGCGGGATCGGGACAGCCTGCTCTGCCCTCACCACGGCCCGGCCGGGGTGCCCGGGGTGCCCGGGGCGCTCCCGGCGACCCGGCGAGTTGCCGCGGGCAGGCCGATGGGCTGGCGGAGCCCGGCTGGCGTCCCCGGCGGTGCATGGTGGCGGCGGGGATGGCGGTCGCTGTCGTCTTGTGCCTGTCGTGGGGGCATGGGCCCAGGATCACCTCAGGTTCCGCGGCGCTGGACGATCATGCGGTCCAGGCCACGGCCCGGATCAGATTCGCAGGTACGGGGGTTGGGGACTGCGTGAGGGAGCCTGCCGTGAGCCCGGGGCGCCTGCTCGGGCAGGACTCGGCGGCGCGGGGCGGTGACGGTCCGCGGCACGCGCTTGCCCAGGTTCTCCAGGCCCCCTTAATCCCGATAGCAGGACCGTCCGTCAGCATGGCAGGGCCTGGAAGTGCTTGCCCCGCGGTGCGCCGCTGGTCCCAGGTTCGTCCTCGGGCGGTGTCATCTGAGGCAGTTGTTCATGCCTGCCCGCGGTGATGTCCGCACGCTGGCCTTCGGGGGGTGGGCGGTCGGCCGGCGCGTGCTGTCAAGGCGCGGCGGCTGCACGGCCGCCGCGGCCCCGGAACGCATAACGAGGCTGGATGCTGCCTTCCTCGGCCCGGGAAGGGGCGGAATTTCTGGTCATCTGCGCGGCCAGCCGGGATTCCCGCGCGGTGCGCGAGCCGGCCGGGCGCAGGAGGCCATCCGCAGGAGTCCTGCGCCGGTCTGCGTGGCCCCGGCTCTACCCGGTCCTGGGCGAGCAGGCCAAGTCTCTCGTCGATGACCGGCGCGACGCGCTGGACGCGGCCGTCCGCATGACCGCCACCACGGCCGTCACCGCCATCGCGTCCCTCGGGCTGCTGGCACGGTCCGGCTGGTGGATACTGCTGACCCTGCTACCCCTCGGGGTGGCGATCCTCGCCTATAACGCCGCCGTGCAAGCCGCGCTGGCTTACGCCGAATCCGTCCACGTGGCCTTCGACCCGCACCGTGCTGACCTGCTCACCGCACTGCGCATGGACCTGCCCCGCCGGCAGGACACCGAGCGGACGCTGAACGAGCAATGGTGCGATCTCTGGCGCCAGGGAATCCCGCTCTCGTCCGCACTCGAATACTCCGGCTCTCCCCCACGTTCTTGGTCTGGCCGGGCTCCTTCCGCAACTGCTGCATGGTCTTGATCTCGCCGAACCGCCGGGCGAAACTCTCCCGCTGCTCCGCGGTCAGGTACTGGCCGCGGAAGAAGATGACGCCGTGCTCAGCCCACGCCTGCCGCACGGCCTGGTATGTCTGGTCCGGGTACTCACGGGTCAGGTCCAGCCCGCGGATCTCCGCGCCGATCAGCCCGCCGGTCCGTTGCACCTGCGGCAGCACTGCCATGACTCATTGTCAGCCGTGATCCCAAGGGCCGATACCGCGCGTCGCAACAGGAAAATGGCGATGCTGGCGTCGCGGCAGCGCAAATCCCGCCGGGTGCCAGCAATCAGGAACTCCATCACGCGCGGCTGACGGCGAGGCTCAGTCCGGCGCGGCCGACGCTACCCGCGCCGGAAGTCCCGATCGGTCAGGCTGTGCGCAGATCCGGAAGATCGGGCCCGGCCCAGGCGGGGCCACTGCATACTGCGGCTGGAAGCCGGGCAGGTATGGGTGAAATGAGCAGTGCCGTAGATATGACCATCCCCGCGGTTGCCCGTGGCGGCGTTAGTGCTATGAGCATGGCCATAGATAAGGAGTGAGCAACATGCGGGACGAGGCCGGGCAGCGAGGCGTGCTGCTGCGACTCGTCTCGCTGGCGAGTGACAATGTTAAAAAGCTCGCCACGGCCATGTCTCGCCTGCAGGTAATGCGTTCCCCGAATAGCCGGCAGCAGGTGCTCGATTGGGTGACAGAACGGAACCCTGATTTCCATCCTTCTCGCAGCAACCGCGATCTGGAGGAGATCACCAGCTTCATCCGCGCGTGCAAAACCGACGATGAAAGCTTTGACCTGCTACTCGAAGCCATCGAGATGTATTCGCCCGGCGATGACCCGGATTTGTCTGAACTCAAGAAATTGGTGAATGAATTGCTGCCGCGCGCCGCGCTCACCAAGGAGGAGTTTAAGGGATTTCTGGCACTCAAACCCGACACGATTGTCGGACGAGACAAACTTGCCGTCGGGATACGAAAGGCGCTGCCCGCGGAAGCCAGCCGCGAAGGGCGTGACCTCAATCCGGCTAACGCCCGGGAAGCGATGCTTCTCATATTGGACGCACCCTCGCCCACGGAGGGGTTGCGCAGGCTGCTGCGCTTCGTCAACTGGCTGGCCGACTCGGCCGCTGTCCTGTGCGATGACCCGTCAATTGCCGGGCAGTTGCGTGAACTGGGCGGCCGGGTGGGCCGCGCGCACGGCGTGAGTACGCCGCAGGTTTCCGAGGAAGATACGGGCGCCGACAGCCGGTTGGCGGAGCAGCGTTCAGGAAGCCCGGAACCGGCGAACCCCGGGGAAAGCGAACATGCGGAACGCGAGGTGATAGGCCCGGAACGACCGCAATATCTTGTCGGCGACAACGACATTGCGCCGGCAACTCTGAGTTCACACGAACGAGCCTTGCGGGAACTGGGTGACGCGCTGGAACGGATCGCGCCGCGCATCTTCCGGGATCCCAGGATAAGAAGGCGCGAACTGGCCGCGGCGAACAAGGCCCTCGGCTCCCTTGACCCGCTCATGACGGCGCTGAGGGCGGCCGCCGAGGAAGAGACCCACCAGCCAATACGTGACGATCTGTGGCAACTCGATGACAATCTGCGCAGGCATCACCAGGCAGTGTCACAGGAACTCGCCGCGCTAGCAGGGGTGCGGTCGGAAAGGGCAGCAAGGTCGCCATGTGACCGGCTGGCCGATGAAGCAGTTGACTTGCTTGATGCTGGCAGGCAGGCCATCGACCATGTGACATAAGGCAGGTATTCGTGTGCCGCAGGTCCAGCCTTGGGAGAGGAGCCTTGACCTAGTACGTTCTGCGTTCAAGAACCAGAGCCCGACGATTTCCCTCGTTCTCTTCCAGGCCTTCGCGGACGCGTACAAGATGGCCAATCACTGCCACGATAGACTACTTGAGATGAGGGGGAAACCGTTGCCTGAGGCGACGTTTAAGGAGTGGGAACGCTTTCTCAGGACGCTTTACAATGATGCATGGCGGGTATATCTAAAAAAATATACCCCGCTGGTGAAGCTGGCAGACCCGCAAAGCACATTCGAAGGCTTGCGCGACGCGGCGAAGGACGCTCTGCTCAAGCTCCAGGACATGTATAACGGTCGGCCGACGAGTAAGGTGCGAGGCGAGCTACTCACGAAGCTAAGCCATCTCGTGACCGTGCTGGAGGATGCCAAGGACGAGCTTGGCGAGCGGCAGGGGATCCGCGAGATTGATGATATACCAGCCGGCTTCGCTCCGCATGAAGTAGCTTACGTCCCGCTGGTCGGACGGATCGCCGCGGGGGAGCCGATTCTCGCCGAGGAATCCATTGAGGACACCTTTCCGCTGCCCAGGCAGCTCGTCGGCGAAGGGAGTCTCTTCCTGCTGAAAGTCGTCGGCGACTCGATGATCAACGCAGCCATCGCCGACGGTGACTGGGTTGCCGTCCGCCAGCAGCGGATGGCCGAGAATGGCGAGATCGTGGCAGCGCTAATTGAAGACGACGTCACGGTCAAGACCTTGCGGCTATCAGATGACAACCATGTCTGGCTGATTCCGCAGAACCCGCTTTACAGCCCGATTCCCGGCGACGAGGTAACCATTCTCGGCAAGGTGGTCGCTGTACTGCGACGGGTCTGACCGAGGATCGGCCAAGGCCGGGCCCCGCCTTGAGTGCCGTGCTGCCCGCCCGGATCAGACGGTTCGCAGCCCTTCGGCCGGAGAGAACCTGGAGGCCCTGAGCGCGGGGTAGATGCCGGCCGCGGCGCCGGCCGCGAGCGCAGAGCCGACGGCCAGCAGCAGCGCCGGGATGGGCACCACGGCGTCCCAGTGCCGGGCCGCGGCGAAGGCGGTGGTCGCGAAGCCGCCGAGGATGGCGCCGGCACCCCCGCCGGCCAGGGCGAGCAGAGAGGATTCGGCGAGGAACTGGATGCCGATATGGACGCGCCGGGCGCCGAGGGCCCGCCTCAGCCCGATCTCGCCGCGGCGCTCGAGGACGGCGATCACCATGACGTTGGCGACGCCGATGCCGCCGACGGCCAGGGCGACCACGCCGAGGGCCAGCAACAGGCCCTGCAACGCGGAGGATGCGTCGGCCCGGGCCTCCAGTGCATCGGTCGGGTTGGTGACCTGGACATCCTGAGGCGAGGCAGGGTCGACGGTCGCCGCGAGCACGGATCCGACGGTGCCGGTACTCTGCGGGTCAGTGCGGACATACAGCCCGGTCGGCGGCACGGGCTGGTCAGTCAGCTCGGCAGCCTCGGCGAATCCGATCAGCGCAGCCCGGTCCAGCTCGGGCGCGAGCGTCACCGGCTCCATGATCCCGACGACGGTGAACCACTGGCCGCCCAGCCAGGCTTGGGTTCCCGGCTGGCCGATGCCAAGGGCGCTGGCCGCGTCCGAGCCGAGCACGACGGCCGGGATCCGGGAGGTCGCGGCGTTGAGGAACCGGCCGCGGTACAGGTGCCCTCCGGCGGTGCCGAGCAGGTCCGGGCTGGCCGCTTCCACGCTGATGGCCTCGGTGTTCGCGGCCGGGATGCGGTCGTTCTTGTAGATCGAGGCGCTGATGGCCCCGACCGCTCCGACGGAGATGACCGGCCCGATCCGGGCGGCCATGGCGGGGGCGGCGGCGGGCAGGGTGGCGTTCTGAGCGCCGAGCAGCGAGCTGGGGCGGGCCGTCAGCATGTTCGTGCCGAGCGAGTCGATCTCCGCCACCAGCTGTGCTCGGCTCGAGGCAGAAATGCCCAGGACAGCCACCATGGTGGCCACGCCGAGCGCGATGCTGAGCGCGGACAGCGCCGCCCGGACGGGCTTGCCGCAGAGCCCGGCGATCGCGAGCCGGGCCACGTCGACGGGCCGCAGGCCATGGGAGCCATGGGGTCCGGCCGGGGCCGCTGACCCCAGCCGGCGGCGGACGCCGCGGCCAGGCTGGCCGCTCATGGCCGGCTCGCCGTGTCGTGCTCGACGACGCCGTCGCGCAGCCGGATGGTCCGCGGTACGCTGCCCGCGACCTCTGGGCTATGGGTGACGATGATGATCGTGGCGCCCTCCGCATTGAGCCGGGTCAGCAGGGCCAGGACGGCGGCGCCCGCGGTGGAGTCGAGGTTGCCGGTGGGTTCATCGGCGAGGATCAGGGCGGGCTGGCCTACCAGCGCGCGGGCGATGGCGACCCGCTGGCACTCGCCGCCCGACAGCTCGCCGGGCCGGTGATCGAGCCGGTGTCCCAGGCCGACCACCTCCAGCGCGGCGGCCGCGGCAGCGCGCCGGCACGGGGCCGGCACCGCACGGTACACCAGCCCGGTCGCCACGTTCTCCACCGCGGACAGGCTCGGCAGCAAGAAGAACTGCTGGAAGACGAACCCGATGCGCGCGGCGCGGAACGCCGACAGCTCGCCGTCAGGCAGCTGGTGGACCGCCCGGCCCGCGACCGTCACCCGGCCGGCGGTGGGGCGTTCCAGCGTGCCGGCGATGGCCAGCAGGGTCGACTTGCCCGAGCCGGAGGGCCCGGCGATGACGACCAGTTCCCCTGTACCGATGCTGAGCGAGACGCCGCGCAGGGCGGCGACCAGGGAGCAGCCGCGTCGGTGGTACTTGGAGACACCCTCTAGCAGCAGGGCGGTCATTGTGCGGTCACCACCCTCAGCCCGGCCCGGATATCCGGGCCGGATACCTCGACGAGCGTGTTCGCGAACAGGCCGGTGGTGACGCCGGCCAGGCGGTCATGGCCTGCGGGCCCGGCCACCTCCACCGCGTAGCCGCCGCCCGCCAGCGCCAGCAGCGCCGCGATCGGCACGGCCAGGACGTTGCGGATGCTCTGGGTGATCAGAGACACCTGTACGGCCACATCCTGCCCGGTTCCCGTCGCGGCGGGGCGAGCCGGCGTGATTGTGAGCTGCATCGATGCGCCGGACGAGCCGCCCGCTGGCGACACCGGGCCGATGGCGGTGATGGTGCCTGGCGTCTTGGCACCGGAAGGAAGCACGATGGACACGGGCTCCCCGGTGGTCACGGCAGGCAGTCCGGGGCCGAGCGGGACGGTGACGATCCGGCTCGCGGCCGTCACGTGGTACGGGATCTGCCCCGGCGCGGCGGGCTGCCCGGGGGCCTGGCTGAGGCCGCCGGCGATGACCGTGGCCGGGAGGAACACCACCTGGCCGAGCGCGATCTGCCCGGTGAGGGGATAGCCGACCGCCTGCTGCCAGCGGATCACCGCATCCTCGGTGAGCGAATCGAACTGGCCGGCGGGCGCGGCGAACAGCCCGGCGGCGTAGCCGAGCGCGATCAGGTTGCGCTGCAGCTCGGTGACGTCGGGGCCGCCAGTCATCCCCGGGGCGAACGTCCGCCAGGCCGGGATCCTGCCCTGCATCAGCACGACCGGGAGGTTGTCGACCCGGTACAGGTCCTGGCCGGGCCGGATGGCCTGTCCCGGCTCCGGCAGTGCGGTGTACGTGCCGGCCAGCTGGTTCACTACCGGGCTGGTAGCGGAGTAACCGAGCATTCCCGCCGTCAGCATCGTCGTGGCCAGGTTCGTCCGCACCACGGTGGCCGTCGTCACCGGCGGAGCAGCCGGAGGGCTGGCCGGCGCCTGGCCGCCGCGCACGGCGATCGTG
>Ga0335069_10015732_pt1 | contig 10573 bp, 6 predicted proteins | sample Lox_Sample_11_FD_206714 | JGI IMG/M metagenome (GOLD analysis project Ga0335069, IMG submission 206714) | Soil microbial communities from Loxahatchee National Wildlife Refuge, Florida, United States - Lox_Sample_1.1 | ecosystem: Environmental > Terrestrial > Soil > Wetlands | place: USA: Florida...
GCCGCGCGATGCCGAATGCGTGCATGGGCTGGATGCTCAGCGTCTTGAGGATCAGCATGTCGAGCGTGCCCTGAATCACATCCGTATTTGGATTTTCCATGGAATCTCCGCAATGGACTGTTGGAGAGTAGTTCCCCTTCCAGATGATTGTCAAGATGTGATCGTCATAGGTAAAGGAAACTCCTGTTTCAGAAGGGACTCCCCGCTGGAAACCGAGAAGAACATCGCGTATCAATCGCAAGATTCTGGGAATTCTCAGATCGGTAAGGTGTCGGTAAATGGGCTGGCACGCGAGCAGCTAGGCGGATGTTCGCGTGGCGCCCACAAGCCACGCAATCGAGGACCCCGTTCGCCTCCGCGGACGGCGCTGACGTTGCTTGTTGCTGCTTGCTGTTGTTGTCCGCCTGACTAGATGTCGAGGTTCTTCACGTCGAGCGCATTATCCTCGATGAACTTGCGGCGCGCTTCTACATCTTCGCCCATGAGCGTTGTGAAGATGCTTTCCGTCTCGGCGAGGTCTTCCAGCTTGACCTGGAGCAAGGTACGCCGCTCGGGGTCCATGGTGGTCTCCCACAGCTGCGGTGCCGTCATCTCGCCCAAGCCCTTGTAGCGCTGGACCTGGTAGTCCTTCTTGCCCTGCTCGACGATGTACTCGAAAAGTTCGCGAGCGGTCTGCTTCTCTACGGGTTCGCGAGCGATCTTGGACTTTGCGGCCTTGGCCTCGGCTTTTCCTTCGGTGCCGGCTTCGGTCTCAGTCTCTTCTTCCTCGGCGGCAGCGGCCTGCTTGGTCGTGAACTCGATGAGGAAGGGTGGTTCCAGGTAGTTTTTGATCTGGCTGTACTTGGCCATCATCTGGCGGAACTCCGGGCTCGAGGCCAGCGTCCAGTCGATCTTGCGCTCGGCGCCCTGCGAGTCGACGAAAACCACCGACCAGGTGTGGTGTTCCTCGTCTTCAACCGGCTTGTCGAGCCTCTTGAAGCCGTACTCATCCGAGAGCTCCTTGAGCTGCTTGTGCAGATCGACAAGCTTCTCCGGAGCCGCAGTACTGCCTTGCTTCGAGGTGAAGTCGGTGCGATGGGTCAGCTCCGCGCGGGCCAGTAACTCGGTCAGGGCCTCGTTGCGCAGGCGCTTGTCGACCTTGTCGACGAAGCCGAGGTAATCGCCCAGCGTGCTCATGAAGCGAACCCGGTCAGCGCCTTCGATCCGGCTGGCGCTTTCGCCATGACGGATGACCGTACCTTCGGCGGCGCGCTTGACCATCACTTTTACGAACTCGTGGTCATCTTTGATGTACTGCTCGAACTTGCCCTTCTTGATCTTGTAGAGCGGCGGCTGCGCGATGAAGATGTTCCCGGCCCTGATTAGATCCGTCATGTGGCGGAAGAAGAAGGTGAGCAGCAGGGTGCGGATGTGGGAGCCGTCGACGTCGGCGTCGGTCATCAGAATGATGCTGTTGTAGCGAAGCTTAGCCCGATCGAAGTCGTCTTTGCCGATCCCGGTGCCAAGTGCGGTGATCATGGCGCGAATTTCTTCGTGGCCCAGCATCTTGTCGTAGCGGGCCTTCTCCACGTTGAGGATCTTGCCTTTGAGGGGCAGGATGGCCTGGAAGCGGCGATCGCGGCCCTGCTTGGCGGTCCCGCCGGCGCTTTCACCCTCAACGAGGTAGAGTTCGCAGCGACCGGGATCGCGTTCGGAGCAGTCGGCCAGCTTGCCCGGCAGGCCGCCGCCATCGAGTGCGCCCTTGCGGCGCGTGAGGTCGCGAGCCTTGCGGGCGGCTTCACGCGCGCGCGCTGCTTCAATAGCTTTGTTGATGATGCGCTTGGCGGTGGGCACGTTCTGTTCGAGGAATGCGCCCAGACGCTCGTTGACGAAGGCTTGCACGGTGCCGGCAATGTCGGAGTTGAGCTTGCCCTTGGTCTGGCCTTCGAACTGCGGTTGCGACAGCTTGACGCTGACCACGGCGACCAGACCTTCGCGGACGTCGTCGCCGGAGAGGTTCTCCTTCACGTCTTTGAAGAGGCCGAGTTGCTGGCCGATGGCATTGATGGTACGGGTGAGCGCGGTGCGGAAACCGGACAGATGGGTGCCGCCGTCGACCGTATTGATGTTGTTGGCGAAGCTGAAGACGGTTTCGGAGTAACTGTCGTTGTATTGCAGCGCGATCTCGATTTCGACCTTGTCGCGCGTGGCTTCCATCATGATCGGCTTGTCGTGCAGAACCGACTTGCCCTTGTTGAGATGCTTCACGAATTCGGCGATGCCGCCGGCGTATCTGAACTCGGCATGTTTCGGTTCGCCGCTCTTCGTGTCGGCGGTGCGCTCATCGGTGAGGGTGATCTCAAGGCCCTTGTTGAGGAAGGCCAGTTCGCGGAGACGCTGGGCCAGAGTGTCGTAGTTGTACTCGGTGACTGTGAAGATGCTCTTGTCGGGAAGGAAGTGGACCTTGGTTCCACGCTTTTTGCTGGTGCCCGTCTTGCGGAGCTCGCTGGTGGGAATACCGCAGCTGAAGTCCATCTCCCAAGTGTGACCGTCGCGCCAGATCTCAACCGTGAACTCCTGGCTGAGGGCATTGACGCAGCTGACGCCAACGCCGTGCAGGCCGCCGGACACTTTGTAGGTGGAAGAGTCGAACTTGCCGCCGGCATGCAGCTTGGTGAGCACGACTTCGACAGCCGACATCTTTTCGCCGTTGGGCAGGGTCTTCATGTCCACGGGGATGCCGCGCCCGTCGTCGATTACCGTGATGGAGTTGTCGACATGGATGGCGACATCGATTTTCTTGGCGTAACCGGCCAGTGCTTCATCGACGGAGTTGTCGACGACTTCGTACACGAGGTGATGGAGGCCCATCTCACCGGTGGACCCGATGTACATAGCCGGGCGAAGGCGTACGGCTTCCAGGCCTTCGAGAATCTTGATGTTTTCACCTGTGTAGTTGCCGTTCCCGTTTTCTTCCATGAGCTTCTCAGCCGGTAAGGTCGCCATTGGATTCCATTCGCAAGATTTTCGCTTTCTGGTCCACGGAAACGGGGATTTGGGTCGCTATCGAACGGGATTTGCGCAAGGATTAACCGCTTGAAATACGTGGGCTTTGAGCGAATTCGACTGTTTAAATTTTACCATGCGGGGAAGAGGAAAACAGGACGGGAAGGTAACGGGGAAGTCATAGTAAATTTGATTACCTGATGGTGAATTGCCGTCGAAATGTGTTACGCTAGTACCCTAGCCGTTGAAGACCATTGAAAGTTACTGAAAAGGGTGGACTTAGCTGAAAAGGTGCATTACGATCTTTGGTGTTAAGCGACCCGCAGAGTTTGTCAATTGCTTTTGGTTCATGGGGTAACCAACTATGCAACTGGCCGTCCGGATCTTTGCTGTAGCTGCAATCGTTGCGGGAGCCGCTGCCGCATCGTTTTCCTCGTCCACCTCCCAGGTCAGGGTTAGCCACCTTGCGGCGACTTCATCGTTGCCGTCTCCAGGGTGCGGGCCGGGAATGGGCTGTCCTGGCACCGGGAAGTAGCACGCACTTTTAGCACTAAAGTGCTACTGCCTTGGTTCAGGTGGCCTTTTATGTGAGGGCCATAGGCGATATTCTGGGAAGACTCTCAGGATGAAGGGACGCCTATGCCTTTGAATACTGCAATGTCGCTGATGAGCACGGCAGAGTTCATGCTCTGGGCGATACTCGGTTTTCTCTTCTGGTCCAAAGGGCTCCAGCGCCGCTTTCCCGCAATGCATACATACCTGGTCCTTCGGGTCGGTTCGATGCCGATTCTATTGGGCCTTCTCTTCCTTCAGGCGCAGCCCTGGGTCCGCCAGGACGTCTTCTTTCCCATGTATTTCTACTCGTACTGGGCGGTTTACATTGCCAGTGCGATTTCGCTCTTCTTTATCTGCATCGAAGTCTTTCGCAGCGCCCTTTCCTCCTTTGCCGGTCTGATGAAACTGGGCACGGTGGTATTTCGCTGGGCGACTCTGGCCTCGTTAATCGTCAGCATGACGACGCTGCCGTTCTCGCACCGCGGCGCCTTGATCATTCCCGATGTGGCCTATGCGCTGATGCGGTCGGTCAGCATCCTCGAGCTGTGCCTGCTGGCGTTCCTGTGCCTGAGCATGAATGCGCTGCACCTTTCAGGACGCGATAAGGCATTTGGGATTGCGCTGGGCTTTGGCCTGCTGTCGGCCAACGACTTCATCCTGTCGTCGTTCTGGTCGCGGAACACGTCGCTTACTTCGCCGCTGCAGTTCCTGAATGAGTCGCTGATACTGGCTACGCTGGTCGTCTGGGCGGTGTACATGGCATTGCCGGAGCCGGTTCGGAAGCCCGTGGTCCTGGCGGCGAACTCAACGATCTATCGCTGGAACGAGATTGCCGCGGCATTGGGTCATGGCACAAAGGTTGCGGTCCAGCAGCCCGCCAACAGCTTCTTCCTGACCGATGTGGAGAAGGTGGTGGACAAGGTGCTGACGCGGACAAGCATGCGGGGCAGCGAGTCGAAGTCGTAACGGATAAGGTTCGTTCCAAATCAAAAGCCCTGTCTTTGAAGACAGGGCTTTTGATTTGGAACGAAGGCCCCGACTGGCTCCAGGCAGAATGGGCCGGTTCAGACCGGCCTTTCTCCTCTTGCAACTGCGGCGTCAAAAAGGAAAGGCCACGGCATCGCCGTGGCTTTCCTTTTTGACGCCAGAGTCAGAACTACTCCGCGATCGGCTCAATCGACGCGAAGCGCCCACGATTGCCGTGATCGGAGAACTTGACGCGCCCAGTCACCTTGGCGAAGAGCGTATCGTCGGAGCCCCGGCCCACGTTCGCGCCCGCCTTGATCTTGGTTCCACGCTGCCGGATGATAATCGAACCGCCCGTGACCAACTCGCCGGCAAAGGCCTTCACGCCCAGCCGTTGCGCATTGGAGTCGCGCCCGTTTGTTGAACTTCCGCCGCCTTTTTTATGTGCCATTGCTCAATCCCCTATCTGATGTCTGCCCCGCCTATTGGGCGGTGTAGGTGACGCCGTCGGCCTCAATGGCCTTGATGCGCACCTCGGTAAAGTTCTGCCGGTGTCCCTGCAGCTTCTTGTACTGCTTCTTCCGCTTGAGGTGGAAGACCAGAACCTTGTCGCCACGGCCTTCCTTCACGACCTCGGCGGTGACCTTGGCGCTGCCCGGCTTGGCCAACCCGTTGTCGCCGGAAACTGCCAGGACGTCGCTGAACTCGACCGTTGAATTCTCCGACGGCACGCTCTCCACCTTCACCACGTCGCCGGGAGCGACCCGGTACTGCTTGCCACCAGTGCGAATGACCGCGTACATAAACCCTCCGGAGCAGCACGCAAAACCGGTGCGCTCAAGTCAACCAGGATAGCTCGGGCGGAAACTTCCGCGCCTTGGCAGAGCACTCAAGCGCCGAAACAGGGCGAGCGTCAGGTTCCAAGGCGACAGGCAGGAATCGCCAAACTAAGGTAGTTTACCTGCTTTGCGGGGTTGGGTCAATCCGTCATGGAGCCGGGATCCGGAGTTGGCCTGCGTCCGCCAACGCCGGTCAGCCTGGATGCGGAACGACGTAAAAGAGGATCGCGCAGTAGTGGGCAGCACTGCCGGCGAGTACAAAGAGGTGCCATGCGGCATGGAAGTAGGGCAGGCGGTCCAGGGCGAAAAAGACCACACCCAGCGTGTAGGCAAGGCCACCGCCGAGCAGCCACAAGACACCCGAAGACCCGACAGCATGAAAAAGAGAGCGCATGGCAAAGATCGCGAGCCAGCCCTGTGCAAGGTAGAAGATTGTGGAGAGGACCGCAAAACGCTCGACGGCCAGGCTCTTGAAGATGACGCCGCCGATCGCAAGCGTCCAGACGGCTGCCAGAAGGGTCCATCCGACTGGACCTCGCAACGGGACCAGAGCGAACGGCGTGTACGTCCCCGCGATGAGCAGGTAGATCGCGCAGTGGTCAATCACCTGAAACACACGTCGGGCTCGAGTCCGGACCAGTGCGTGATAAAGCGTGGACGACAGGTAAACGAGGATAAGCGTCGAAGCAAAGGCAGCGGTACTCAGCACAACCCATGCTGTCCCGTGGGTTGAAGCCACGATGAGATAGATCGCGCCGGCCACCGCGGCAACCGCTCCCACTCCGTGAGTAATCGAGTTGGCGAGAATATCCCCGAGCCGGGCACGCGCTTCCATAAGGGGATCATAGCCCTGACGGCAGCCGTGCCCGGATTGGGATCCGTCGCTTACGGCATCGTTCCCATCTGGTAGTTGAGCGTTGCAAGCGCGAGCCGGTATTGATAGGCGGCATTGGTGTTGCCGATGGCCGCGTCGGTTTGCTGGTACTGCGCCTGGCTCAACTCGACGATTGAACTGAGGCCGATCTTGTAGCGCGCCTGCGCAAGCTCCAGTGAGAGGTTTGCCTCCTTCAGCATCTCCTCAGTGACTGAAACACTCTGATAGGCGGTATTGGCAGCCAGCCACGCGGTGTGAATGTCGCGCACGATCTGATCGCGGAGGTCGCGGCTTCGCTCGGCGGCCGCCTGCGCGCGCAGCGATGCTTCCTTTGCCTGGGCCGAATAGAGGAATCCGTTGAACACGGGTATGTTGAGATTCACGCCGATTCCGCCCCACCAGTTGGAGGTGTAGTACTGCGCCGGACGGATCGGGACACTGCCCGCTGTTCCAGCAGCAGTGATGCTGGGCAACATCTGATCGCGCTGGGCGTGGCTGAACCGGAGCGCCGACTGCTGATCGAAGCTCAGGGCCTGCAGGTCAGGCCGCTGGGCAAGACCGGCTTGGACAAGCTGATCGACGTTGTCCGGGGGCGGCTGCAGCGCTGCGGCCTCGTCCACCAGGTCATAGCGCACCTCCTTGTCGAGCCCCAGCACCGCATCGAGCACCGCCATCGTCGAGTCGAGCTGGTTTTGTGCGCTGAGAAACAGCAGTTTGGCCTGGGAGAGGTTGACATCGGCGAAGCTCAGGTCGAGGGTCGACTTCAGCTTGTTCTTCGTGAGCTGGTTGATTTGACTATCGGTGGTCTGTCGCATGTCGACGTTCTGTTTTGCCACCTGATAAAGAGACTGCGCTTCGAGGGCATTGTAGAAAGCCTGATCGGTTGCGATGACGATGTCATTTTCGGTTGCCGTTGCGTTCGCGTCCTGCGCCTTCTGTTCGAGCTTTGCGGCCGCAATGAGATTATTGGTTCGGCCGAAATCGGTGATGAGCTGACTGAGATTCGCGCCCGCTCCGGCATGCTCGAAGAGGCGCGATGCCGTGATCGTTCCTGCCGAGATGCGGCTCGCATCTTGGGCGTCCACCGCCGTCACACTGGCGACAGCCGTAGGCAACTCCGCCGATCTCGCTTCCCGGACCGCCTGGTGCTGCGCAAGAGCCAGGAGACGGCTGACGCTGATGCGGGGGTTGTTCTTGATCGCCAGCTGCTCGGCTTGCCGGCGTGTCAACTGTGGGCGATTCTCGGAACTGGAGCTCGCCGACGCCCCCTGAGGCATATTTGCCTGCTGGGCAACCGCCCGAGGCGATGCTGCTTCCGCGATGAGGTGCGCTGCAGGGGCATCGGGTAGCGAGAGCCTCTTGGGAGCATCCTGTGTCTGCGCGGAAAACAGCGATCCGGAGAGGATGAATGCAGCCGAGAGAAAAGCTGTGATGTTTATGGTCCTCACCGGGCTGCTCCTTCCGGCGCGACGGTGTCGTGCCCTTCATGCCGCCCATGAATCACCAGGTAGACAGCGGGAACCAGAAACATGGTGACCACGACGGATAGACCAAGGCCGCCGATGATGGCGCGCGCCAGCGGGGCATACTGCTCGCTCCCCGCTTCGATTCCCAGAGCCATCGGAATCATGCCCAGCAGCGTGGCGAGCGAGGTCATGAGGATGGGTCGTAATCGCACTTTGCACGAGTGCACGGCGGCGTCAAGCAGGGGCATACCCTGCTCGCGGAGGTTGCCCGTGAACTCGACGATCAGAATGCTGTTGGAGACCACAATCCCGGTCATCATGATGACGCCCATCAGCGACATGATGTTCAGTGTGCTGCCGGTGAGGACAAGGATGAGCACAACGCCGGCCAGACCCGGCGGAATCGCCATCAGGATGATGAAGGGATCGAGGAAGGAGGTGAATTGCGCCATCAGGATGAGATAGACGAGAAGAATGGCGAGGATTAGCCCGATGCCGAAGTCGTGGAAGGCTTGATTCATGCTTGTCACGGCGCCGCGCACGTCGATGACCGTATTGCGGTCATGCGGTGTCTGACTAACCAGCTTGTCGATGCGCGAGCCTACGCCTTGCAGCGCCTCGCTCTTGGTTGCCACGTAGACGTCGATGACGCGGCGGATTTGTGAGTGGTCGACCTCGGTGGGCGTATTGATTTGTTCGATGTCCGCCACCGAACCCAGGGGCACATAGCCGGATTCCTGGTTGCCTCCGGTCATTTGCGCCGCCGCCTGCATGAGCCGGGCGCCGTCGACCTTGCTTCCTCGAAGCGGAATGTTCTTCAGGTCCTGGATCGACATGTTGTCGATCCAGCGATTGGCGTACTGGACGGTCACCATGTAGTTGTTGCCGGTTTTGGGATCGATCCAATAACTGGGGGCCACCATGCCGTCGGAAGTGAGTGCGGTGATGACATCGTCCACCACCTCCTTTGCCGAGAGACCGACAAGGCTTGCCCGTTCGCGATCAATGTTCAGGCGAAGGCCGGGATAGTTGATGCTCTGGGGGATATAGACGCTACTGACATTCGGCACCGATTGAATCTTCGCCGCCAGATTATGCGCCAGCGCGTAGGCCTGATCCATGTTCTGCGACTTGATCTGGATATCGATCGGTGCAGGCAGTCCCTGATTGATGACCCCATCGACCAGACCGCCGCCCTGAAAGTATGTCGAGAGCTCGGGCATTTCGCGCGAGAGCTTCTGCTGCACACGACGCATATATTCGTAGCTGCCGACGCGGTGCCCTTCCTTCAGACTGGCCTGCACAAACGCAGTATCCATCGATGCGGTGCTGGTGTAGATGGCAGAGAGGTCGGGATAGACGCCGATGTTGGAAACGATCATGTCTAAATCAGACTTGGATACGATGCCACGAATGACATCTTCCACCTTGGCAATATAGTCGTTGCTTACCTCCAGCCGCGTTCCGCTCGGCATGCGCACGTTGATGATGAACTGACCGGGATCGGTTCGCGGAAAGTAAGCCCGGCCGAGGAAGGGAACAGTGACCAGGAGAATCAGAACGATGGCGCCCATGATCACGGCCGTAGTGAGCCCCGGGCGCCGCAATGTTGCCTTGGCCTTACCCTCATACCAGTTCAGGAGCGACTGGAATGTCTCGTTGAATTTCTTGTCGAAGCGGCCGAAGAAGCCTGGTTTCGATTGTTTCCCCGATTCGCTGTCGTCCTTCAAGCGAATGAACTTGGCGCAGTAGAGGGGAACGACGGTCATCGCGAAAAAGTATGAGGCGAAGATGGAAAAGGCGACGCCCAGAGCCAGTGGCGTGAAAATGTACCTGCTGACACCATTAAAGAAGGCGACCGGGAAGAAGACGATCGCGGTGGTGAACGTCGCTGCCAGAACAGCGAGCGACACCTCCGTGCCGCCCTTGTCGGCTGCTTCCTGCGGCTCAAGCCCCATTTCCATATGGCGGAAGATGTTCTCAAGAACGATGACGCCGTTGTCGATGAGGCGCGAGAAGACCAGCGCAAGTCCGCCGAGAATCATGGTATTGATCGAGCCGCCCATGAAATTGACGAGCAGCAGGCAGACGATCATGGAAAGCGGTACCGCCAGCAGCACCGCGATCGTGGCGCGGGGGCTTCCGAGAAACACAAGGATCATGACCCCGGTTAGGACCAGACCGATTCCCGCCTCGCGCGATACGTTTGAGATCGCGAGTTTGACAAAGACGGATTGATCGAAGACAACCGCGGTGTGCAGCGATTCGGGGATGTCGACCAGTCTCTTAATGGCAGTCTTGATGCCGTTCACAATCGCGATGGTGTTGCTGTCGCCGCCTTGCTTGAAGATGGGGACATAAACCGAGCGCTGTCCGTCGATGCGCACGATGTTGTATTGCAGGGTACCGGAATCCTCTGCTTTGCCGATGTCGCCAACAAGCACGGAGGAGTTGCCCACCGTTTTCAGTGGCATTGCGTTCATCGATTTTGCGTCGGGGAACTGGCTGTTGGCGTAAATGTTGAAGTCTTTCGAGCCGATCCGCACGTCGCCGGCAGGGAGAATCAAGTTCGAGCTGTCGACCGATTTCACCACATCGTTGAGGCTCATGTTGCGCGCCTCGAGCTTGAGTGGGTCGACATAGATCTGAATCTGCCGATAAGTTCCTCCATAGGGCTGAGGAACCGATGCGCCCTGCACGTTCGAGATCTGATTGCGTACTTGAAACTGTGCCAGGTCCTTCAGTGCTGTTTCATTCAATCCCTGGCCTTTCAGCGTGACCAGGCAGACAGGCTGTGTCGAAGCGTCCATACCCAGGACCACGGGCGGCAGTGTGCCAGGCGGCAGGCGGCGTAGATCGGCCATGGCCAGGTTCGCGATGTTACTCAA
>Ga0335069_10015733_pt1 | contig 10573 bp, 7 predicted proteins | sample Lox_Sample_11_FD_206714 | JGI IMG/M metagenome (GOLD analysis project Ga0335069, IMG submission 206714) | Soil microbial communities from Loxahatchee National Wildlife Refuge, Florida, United States - Lox_Sample_1.1 | ecosystem: Environmental > Terrestrial > Soil > Wetlands | place: USA: Florida...
GCCGTCGATGTTCACGAACAGCCCGCTCACCGCGGCGGGCGCGCCCGCTCTGGCATTGCTGGAGGCGCAGACATAGCCCGATTTCGTGGGCCGCAAGCGATCCAGTTGTCCGCGGGAGGCCGGGATCGGCAGTTCGAATCGCTGTTCCCCGGTGACTCCGTCCAGGCCAGTGACGGTGGCGACAGAGCCGTCCGGAGATTCCGTCACGATATGCAGCAGGTGATCGAGATTGTAAGCGTGGGCCTTGCGCCTGCCGGGAAAGGCGTGCTGCCAGCGCAACCGGCCATCGTTACTTACGACATAAAGGGTGAACGAATCGGAGCGATTGGCGCCGACGAGCGCGCCGCCCAGCCAATCGCCGCAGATCAACTCCACGTTCCGGATCTTTTCCGGCATGAGCCAGGCCCATTCCTGAATGCCTTCGCCCGTGACACCGCGCAGATAGGTGCTGCCGGAGGCGGTCTGCTCCAGCGAGAACGTAGTCACGGACCCAGGGACCGGAACAGCCGGCAGGTCTCCGATTTCCCGCCCGATGGGACGCATTCCCCAATTCGTGTTTCCTGCCGGAATGGGTTCCTCCGCGGGCCAGATCCGAATCTGGCTGGTTCTTGTCTCGCCACCGATGGACGCGCTGACGAGAATCGTGCCCGGCGCCTTGGCGAAAACGGTGGCGCGGCTGTCCTCTTCGCGGATCTCGGCGAGATCCGCGCGGTCGACAGACCAGAGCGCGCCACGGAGCTCCCGCGCATTGCCATCGAGGATCTGCAATGTGCGGGAGTCCCCGGACCGGATATTGATCTTTTCCGGCGAGATTCGCCATCCCGCCTCCTCCTGCCCCCGGTTGCCTGGGGGGAGCATCGCCGCCAGGCCAGCGGCGAGGAGGACAGCTTTCAGCGGTCGATGCAAGGCAGCTATCCTGGCCCCACTGTACAGGGCCGGCCGCCCGGGCTGCAACGATAACCAAAGGATACGTTATTCGAGCAGGTACCGCATCGCGGGGAGGAAAACTTATTTCGCCACCGCCGGCTTTGCCAGCTCGAGCGTCCGGATCTCCGCGCCGTGCTTGACCAGCTCCAGCTTGATCGAATACCGGTCGGCCCGGATCGTCGACTGGACGAACTCGAAGGGCTTGTCGTTGGGCAGAAAGGTAACGCGCTCCACCTGGAAGACCGCGGCATGGGGCGGGATGCCCAGCAGCTTCGCGGTGGGCCGGTCCGCCTTCCCGGCGACGTAGGTTTCGCGGGCGCGGGCGGCGTAGAGGTGGTAATTCCGCTGGAGCACTTCGTATAGGGACGTGTTCTCGTCCACCTTGAGGCCGGGCGCCAGCGCGGCGGGAATGTGGGCTGTCTGCACGGTCAGAGGCTCGCCATTCGCCAGGCGGAGCCGCCGAAGCACGATGACCGGAGCGGGCTCTTGGAGTTCCAGCGCCCGTGCGACGCGGGCATCCGCCGGAGCCACTGAATAACCGAGGATGCGAGAACTCGCCTCCAGGCTGTGGCCCTTCATCTCCTCACTGAAGCTGGTCAGGGCGCGCGGTCCCTCGTCGAACTTCCGCTGGGCCACGAAGGTGCCTCGCCCGTGCTCCCGCCGGATGTATCCCAACTCCGCCAGGTGCTCCAGCGCCTGCCGCACGGTGATCTTGCTTACGCCAAAACTATCCACGAGCTGCGATTCGGTCGGGATCTGCTCGCCGGGGCGCCACCTTCCCGATTCGATTTCAGCTTTGAGCACGCCCTCCAACTGGTGGTAGAGCGGAACCGGCAGATTCTTGTCGAGCGGCCCCATCGACATATTAAGATTAGGATGACATAATCTCAAAAATTTACAAGGGATAATTTGGTCCGATCTGATGGAATCCGCACCGGCCGGCGGTGGTCGGCGTCTTCCCAGCGGGTGAGAGTGTCGCATATTTCGTCATAGACATCCTAAGATAAGAATGACATGATCTCCTGAGCTCCTGATGATATAATCTGAGTGTTTCAGAGTTTAAGGTCTTTATTTTCTTTTGAGGCATCCATGAGACGTTTTGCAACACTCCTTGTGCTGGCAGCCTGTTTCGCGGCCGGCATGTTCGGACAGGACATTACCGGCACGATCGAAGGCATGGTCCTCGATCCCAGCGGCGCCGTGGTGCCGAAGGCCAAGGTCATGGTTCTCAACATGGACCGCAACCAGGTCGTCCGCACCGTAACCACGGACGGCACGGGGACATACTCGGCCGTGCTGCTGCCGATCGGCAACTACTCGGTGAGGGCGGAAGCCACCGGTTTTAAGACCGAGGTGCAGATGGGGATCGTACTGAACGTCAACGACGTGCTGAAGATCAACCTGACGATGCAGGTCGGGGCGGTCTCGGAGACCGTGGAGGTCAGCGCGTCGGCGGCGAATGTCGAGTTAAGCACGCCGGCCAGCGAAGGCACGATCACCGGGGAGCAGGTCCGCGAGCTCTCGCTCGCGACCCGCAACTACGAGCAACTGGTCTCCCTCATGCCCGGCGTCAGCAACCAGAGCGCTGTGGACGAGCTGTTCGTCGGCACGACGGGCGCGTCCGGCACCACGTCCACCATCCCGTACGCGGTGAACGGCATGCGCAACTCGGCCAACAACTACACGCTGGACGGCGCCGACAACGTGGACCGCGGCAGCAACCAGACGCTCGGCTCGTTCCCGTCGATCGACGGCATCGCCGAGTTCAAGGTCGGGCGCAGCACGTACACGGCCGACCAGGGACGCGCCGGAGGCGCCCAGATCAACGTGGTCACGAAGAGCGGCACCAGCCATTATCACGGCGATCTCTACGAGTTCTTCCGCAACGACGCGCTCAACGCCAATAACTGGTTTAACAACGCCAACAAGGTCAGCCTGGTGGACCGCAAGAATTCGCAGACTCCGTGCACGGCGGCCAACTACCAGGATTGCTACGCCAAGCAGTCGCCGTACCGGTGGAACGATTTCGGGGGCACGGTGGGCGGCCCGGTGCCGCTCGGCAACTACAACCGGGAGCACAACAAGACCTTCTTCTTCTTCTCGGAGGAAGCGCGCCGCATTATCAACTACACGACTTATACTCCGACTCTGCCGACCCAGGGCATGCTGCAGGGCAACTTCCCGCAACCGGTGTGCATCACCAGCCTGACCGTCAGCAGCAGCATCACATGCCAAGGCTCGCCGGTGACGTCGATCCCCAGCACCATGTTCAACCCGAACTCGGCGGCGTACATCAAGGACATCTTCAGCAAGGTGCCGCTCTCGAGCGGCAACACCCTGGCGGACACAACGGTTGGAGTGTTTCCGGAACGCATTGTACTGAACTACCGCGAGGAGCTGGTGAAGGTCGACCAACGATTCAACGACAAGTTCGCGATCTTCGGAAAGTTCTCGAACGACTCGATACCGACCACCGAGCCGGGCGGTCTGTTTAGCTGCTCGACCTTTCCCGGAGGGTGCGTCACGCACACCAAATCTCCCGGCCGCAACTTCGTCGTTCACGCGACCAACACCATCCGGCCTACGCTGCTGAACGAAGCCGGGTTCGCCTTTACGCGGAGCGAGATCATTTCCAACCCGGACGGCCTGACGGCCAAGTCCAAGGATCCCGATATCAACGTCAAGGAGCCCTTCACCAACACGCAGGGCGTGGTGCCCAACCTGGCGTTCACAAGCGGCACGACGCTCGCCGGCTACGGACCGTACAAGGACTACAACCGCAACTACAACTTCTTCGACAATGTGACCTGGATCAAGGGCCGCCACACGGTGCGCCTGGGCTATACGTTCAACCGATATAACAAGACGGAGAATGCCGCCAGCCAGCAGGGCACCTTCACCTTCAGCAACCAGGGCCTGCCCACCGGGACGAACAACTTCATGCAGTCGTGGGCCAACTTCCTGCTGGGCAACGTCTCCAGCTTCTCCATGCCCTCGACCGACATCACCCCGGACATCATCGCGTGGCAGCACGAGGCCTTCGCGCAGGACGATTTCAAGGTCAGCCCGCGCCTGACCGTTTACTATGGCGTCCGCTGGAGCTTCTTCGGCCAGCCCACCGACCGGAACGGCGAGCTGAGCAACTTCGACCCGGCGCTCTACAGCTCGGCCAATGCCCCGGCGATCAACCCGGCGAACGGCAACTTCGTCAACCCGGTCCCCAGCAACGCTGCCAACCTGACGCAGCTTGCACTAAACTCCGGGCTCGGCCTGATCGTGGCCGGGAAGAACTCACCGTTCGGCGATAAGATCGCCCCGAATTCGACTCACAACTTCGCGCCGCGCATCGGCGTGGCGTACGATCCGTTCGGCGACGGCAAGACGGCCATCCGTGCCGGGTGGGGCATCTACTACGATTCCGGCCTGTTCGGCACCTACGAGCAGAACATCTTCGCCAATCCGCCTTTCGTGCAGAGCACGAGTTACTCCTTCGTGCCGTTCGATAACGTGACGTCGGGAACGCCCACCGGGACCATCAGCGCGCCGCTCGGGCTGCACGCCACCCAGCTTCCCGCGCAAGTTCCTTACTCGCAGCAATGGAACTTCACGATCGAGCACAACTTCGCGCACAACACGCTGGTGAGCGTGGCCTACGTTGGATCGAAGGGCACCCACCTGCTGGGCATCGTGGATATCAACGAGGCCCGCCCGGGCGCCGGCGTGGCGGCCGGTCTGCTGCCCGCGGGCACGACGATCTTCACTACGGCGACCGATGCGCGGCTCAATGCCGTCCGGCCCTACTACGGCTGGAACTACATCAATGCGCTCGAGACGGCGTTCGATTCCAACTACCACTCGCTGCAGGCGACCGTCCGGAAGGACTTCCGCGGAGCCGGCTCGATCTGGGCGACCTACACCTGGTCGAAGAACCTGACCGACAACGGCTCCGACCGCTCCAACGCCCCGCAGAACACCTACAACTGGCACGAGGGCGAGTACGGTCCATATCCGGGTGACCGCAGCCACATCCTGAATGTCAGTTACAACTACACCATCCCGATCTTCAAGAGCAGCCACGGAGTGGTGCGGCAGACGCTTGCCGGCTGGCAAGTCTCCGGCATCATGTCCGCGTATACCGGCGTGCCGCTGACGGTGACCACCTCGGGCGTCGATCCCGCGGGGCTGGGCAACCTCGGCAGCAGCGCCGCCAGCGGACGCCCCGACATGGTCTGCGGCAACCCGCAGTCCGGTGCGCCGCACCAGTACGCCGCGACCCTCCAGGCCGAGGGTCAGTCGCTGAACTGGTTCAGCCCGTCCTGCTTCGCGGCGGTGCCGCAGGGGGTCATCCGGCCCGGCAACAGCGGACGCGGCAACCTCCGCGGACCCGGTTTCTTCAACCTGGACGCCTCCGTCATGAAGAACTTCTACCTCACGGAGAGCGCCAGCAAGTACCTGCAGTTCCGCACGGAGATGTTCAACGCGTTCAACTGGGTGAACCCGAACGGCCTCAGCACCAACAACACCAGCGTGACCTTCGGGGAAGTCACCAGCTTCCGTGCGCCGCGGCGCATCCAGCTTGCCCTGAAGCTTTATTTCTAAAGCGGATCACTTTGGCGCAGTTCACGGCCGGTCTCCGGGAAGGAGGCCGGCCTTTTTTGTATGGTTGAGGTGAGAACGCATAGCTACGCTGCCGAAGACGCACTACACGCTGGAAGAATACCTCGAGCTCGAACGGAAGGCCGAGTACAAGAGCGAGTACTACAACGGCGAGATCTTCGCCATGGCGGGGGCCAGGCGCACGGAAGCTAGCTCACCAGCCCCATCTTCTTCCCCACCTCGCGGAACACGTCGAGCGCCCGGTCGAGTTCGGCACGCGTATGCTCGCTGGTGACGATCGTCCGCACGCGCGCCTTGCCCTTCGGCACCGTCGGGAACCCGATGCCGGTCGCCAGCACGCCTCCGTTGAAGAGCTCGCGCGAAAACTGGTGCGCCGCCGCGGCTTCCCCCACAATCACCGGCGTGATGGGCGTCTCGCTGATGCCGGTGTTGAAGCCCGCGTCCGTCAGTCCTCTCTTGAAGTAGCGAGTGTTCTCCCAGAGCCGATCGATGCGCTCCGGCTCCTGCTCCAGCACGTCGAAGGCGGCCAGGCACGCCGCGGCTACGGCGGGCGGATGCGAGGTCGAAAACAGGAACGGCCGCGCGCGGTGGTACAGAAACTCGATCAGGTCGCGGCTGCCGCAGACGTAGCCGCCGAGCACGCCGATGGCTTTCGAGAGCGTTCCCACCTGCACGTGGACACGGCCGTGCAGTCCGAAATGGTCGATCGTCCCGCGCCCGTTGCGTCCCAGGACTCCCGAGGAATGCGCGTCGTCCACCATCATGATGGCGCCGTGCCGCTCGGCTGCCTCGACCAGGCCGGGGAGCGGGCCGATGTCGCCGTCCATGGAAAAAACGCCGTCCGAGATCAGGAGCTTCCGGCCGGGCGCGGAGTCCAGGTCGGCCAGAATGCGCTCCGCCGCGGGCACATCCTTGTGCGGAAACACGTGGATTCTGGCTTTCGAGAGCCTGCATCCATCAATGATGCTGGCGTGGTTCAGCTCGTCGGAAACAATGTGGTCCTCTGGGGTCAGAATGGCCGACACCGTGCCTGCGTTGGCCGCGAAGCCCGACTGGAAGACCACGCACGCTTCCACGTTCTTGAAGGCCGCGATGCGCTCCTCGAGCTGCATGTGGATGCTCATCGTGCCGGAGATCGTGCGCACGGCGCCCGAGCCGACGCCGAAGCGCTCGACCGCGCGCCGCGCCGCCTCGCGCAGCTTGGGGTGCGTGGTCAGGCCGAGATAGTTATTGGATGCGAGGTTGATCACCTCCTTGCCGTCGAAGCACGACTCCGCCGCCGCTGCCGACTGCAAGATGCGGAGCCGCTGGTACGTGCCTTCGGCGCGCCACTGTTCGAGCTGATCGTGAAGGTAGGAGAGAGGATTGGGCATAAAAGTTCAGCATAGCGCCGTGCTTGCAATCAGGGGTCAGGGGTCGGCGGCCAGGGACAAGGGAGCGAAACGCCTTCCCCGCCCCGCGCGTCGCTATCGCAGTGCGGCCCGTCCTATTTGTGTTCTGCCTTTCGCCCGTGCTCGCGCAGACGCCCGTGTTCCGCGGCGGCGTTTCGCTGATCCACGTAGACGCCGCGGTCACCGCGGCCGACGGCCGTTTCCTCACCGGCTTCCAGAGGGAGGATTTCCGCATCTTCGACGAAGGCAAACGGCGCGAGATCGTACAGTTCTCAGCCGGCGAAGAATCCCTCGACCTCATCCTTCTTTTCGATGTGAGCGGCTCCATGCGCCCGAAGGTCGCGGAAGTCGCCGCCGCGGCGCATCAGGGGGTTCAGGAGCTTCGCCGCGGCGACCGCGTCGCCATCATGGTGTTCAACACAAAGAGCCGCGTGGTCCTGCCCTTCACTGAAGACCTGGAAGCGGTGCAGCGCGGTATCCAGAGCGATGTTCTGGCGCTCCAGTTCGGCGGCGGCACCTTCATCCAGACGGCGGCCGAGGACGCAGCCCGGCTCCTGGCGCGCCAGCCACGGACCGCCCGGCGCCGCGCAGTCCTGGTCATCACAGACAACTACGGGCAGCGCACTCGCCGCGAATCCACGGTGGTCCGGGAATTCTGGGAGGCCGACGCGATCCTCACCGCCCTGGTTGTCCGCAGCGCCGCCGTCCAGACCTTGCAGACCATCAACACCATCACCCATCCGTACCTGCTGACTTTCGAGGTCGGAGTGAAGGGCATCGCGGATAAAACCGGCGGCGACTTCATCCACTCGGACGACCCGGGCGCCGCGTTCCAGGATTCGATGCATCGCATCCGCTCCCGGTACAGCCTGTATTACGGGCTGCCGGAGGCCAAGCCGGGCGCAACGCGCACGATCCACGTCGAGCTCACAGCCGATGCCGCGAAGCGGAATCCGAAGGCACGCGTGAGGGCCCGCAGCGGCTATGTGGTGCCGAGGGAAGGAGGGCAGGAGGCAGGAGAGCAGGAGGATAGGAGATAGCGCGGGCCGCCCTTCTGTCCTCCTACCCTTCTGTCCTCCTATCCTCCTCCCTCTTCGAAATCCACCCAGAGCACCGTATGGTCCGAGGCGTTCTGCGCTTTCCGGGGCTCCAGATCTACCTCCGCGGCCGTGCAGTGGGCGGCCAGCGGTTCCGTCGCCAGGATGTGGTCGATGCGCCAGCCCCAGTTGTGCTCGAAGGCGTTGCGGAAGTAATCCCAGTAGGTGTACTGGACGCGATCGGGATGCAGGCGCCGGAAGGTGTCGACCCAGCCCCACGCCAGCGCGTTTTTGTAGGCGTTGCGAGCGTCGATGTGAAAGTCGGGATCGTTGACGCGGCGATCGGGGTGGTAGACATCGATGGGCTCCGGCGCCACGTTCAGGTCACCGGTCCAGATCGCGGGGCGGGCAGGATCCAGCCGCTCGTAAAAATAGCGCCGCATGCGCAGGAACCATTCCAGCTTGAACGCGTACTTTTCGGAGCCGATGCTCGATCCCTGCGGCGCGTACGCGTTCACGATCGGGATCCCCGCGATGACGGTCTGCAGCACGCGGCAGTCCTCGTTGTCCGGACCTTCATGCAGCCCGTGCAGCACGAAGGCCGGCGCCTCGCGGCTGAGCGTCGCGACGCCGTTGTAACCCTTCATCCCGCGGAACGCCGCGTGGTAGCCGGCCGCCTCGAAGGCCAGCGCCGGGAATTCGTGATCCTGGCACTTGGTTTCCTGAAGGCAGAGGACGTCGGGGTTGTGCCGCGCCAGCCAGTCCAGAACCAGGTCCAGCCGCCGGCGGATGGAGTTGATGTTCCAGGTTGCGATCTTCATCTGCCCTCAGCTTACGCTTTCCGCGCTATAGCGCGCGATCAGGCCCGTGCGCACCGCCTCCCGGTAGACCCGGGTGAAGACCCAACCCGCCGCCAGCATGTAGGCGAAAGCCAGCGCCGCCGCGATCCCGAGGTTCGCGAAATCCGCGCGCCCATCGTGAGCGATGGCCCTTGTGCTCTCGAAGACGTAGGACGGCGGCAGCACCGCCGCAATCACGCGCATCCAGCGCGGCAGCGTGGACAGCGGATAGAAGACCCCCACGAAGGGCGAGACCAGCGCCGGAATGGGCCACACGAACCACTCCGCCGCAGGGCCGAGCCGCAGCACGACCGAGCTACCCACCACGCCCATGCAGATGCCGAACAGGAACAGCACCAGCAGGAACGGGATCAGCGCCAGCCCGTAGGAGAGAAACGAGAGGCCGAAGGCCGCCGTCGCCACCACGAGCATGACGGCGAGCGCGACGGCGCTGGTCGCGATGCTCGCGATCACGAGGCCCGCGAGGTACTCCGAGATGGAGAGCGGGCTGGCGAAATAGTTCAGAAAATTGCGCGACCACACATCCTCGAAGAACGCGTTCGTCACGCCCTGCATCACGCGCGCGAAGAAATCCCAAAGCAAGACGGCACCGAGCAGGGCCGGCACGAAGTTGTATCCCGGCCCGCCGACGCGGTTCAGGTAGCGGCTCATGAAGCCCCACAGCACCATGTCGACCAGCACCCAGATGAAGATCGGCATCAGCCGCGCGATGCTGCCGCGGTAGAGATAGTACAGCCGGAGGACGATCGCGAACACACGGCGCGGCGAGATCATACAGCCATGTCCCCCAGGGAGAGCGGCTCACGCGCCACGGTGATGAACAACTCTTCCAGGTTCTCTTTGCCGTGCTCGGCGGGCAAGGTCTTGGGATCGCCCTCCAGGAGAATCCGGCCGTGCGAGAGGAATAGCACGCGGTCGCAGACATCCTGCACTTCGTACATGTTGTGGGAGGTCCACAGCACGCAGCCCGAGCTTTCACCAGCGAACGCTCGGATCGATGCCCGGACCTCACGGGCACTGGCGGGGTCGAGCGATGCGGTGGGCTCATCGAGCAGCAGCAGCCGCGGCTCGTTCAGCATGGCCTTGGCGAGCGAGACGCGCGTCTGCTCGCCGGAGGAGAGCACGCCGCAGCGGGCATCCGCCAGCGCCTCAAGGTCGAAGCGTTCGAGCACCGCGTCAATGCGCCGCGCCAGTTGGCGCACGCCATACAGCATTCCGAACACCCGCAGGTTCTGACGCACGGTCAGGTTGCCGGGCAGCGGCGCATAAACCGCCGCGAAATTGGTGCGTTCGAGCGCCTGGCGACGCTCGCGCGCGAGGTCGCGCCCGTCGATCGCGATGGCGCCCGCATCCGGAGCGAGCACCCCCAGAATCATGTTGATGGTGGTGGTCTTTCCCGCCCCGTTCGGGCCCAGCAGGCCGACGATCTCGTTGGCCGCCACCTCGAACGAAATGCCGTCCACCGCGACGGTGGATCCGTAGACTTTGCGCAACTCCCGAACCGCGAGCACGCGCTATTTCGGCTCGACGAACAGGAGGCAGACCGGGAACGCCGCGCCCTTCACCGGCTTCCCGACCGGCGCAAGCTGGCCGCTACGCGGATGGACGCGGAAGACGACGATATCGCTGGTATCCTGGTTGGCCACGAGCAGGAAGTTGCCGGAGGGATCGAGCGTGAAGTGGCGCGGGTTCTTCCCCAGGGTCGGCGTATCGTCGAGCGGGCTGAGCGTCAGGCGGCTGC
>Ga0335069_10015734_pt1 | contig 10573 bp, 9 predicted proteins | sample Lox_Sample_11_FD_206714 | JGI IMG/M metagenome (GOLD analysis project Ga0335069, IMG submission 206714) | Soil microbial communities from Loxahatchee National Wildlife Refuge, Florida, United States - Lox_Sample_1.1 | ecosystem: Environmental > Terrestrial > Soil > Wetlands | place: USA: Florida...
GCCGCGACGCGCTCGAAGACGCGCCGCTTGTCGCTCCACGTCGGCAGGTGCAGGAGCGAGCGGAACGGGCAGATCACGAGCTCGACCGGCTCGTCGAGCTCGAGCTCCCTGATGTCGCCCGCGCGCAGCTCGACGGGTACGTCCGCCGCGCGCTCGCGGGCGACTGCGAGCATCGCGGGCGAGCTGTCGATCCCGATCACCCGCTTGCCGGTCTCGCGCGCGATCGGGATCGCGACGCGGCCGCTCCCGACCGCCAGCTCGACGATCGGCTCCTCGGCCTCGCGGGCGAGCTCGACATACCAGCCGATGTCCTCCGACATGTCAGCGGCCCAGACGTCGTAGTCGGCGGCGAACGGGTCGTAGCTGCTCACGACCGTATACTGCGCAGCATGTCGGTCCGTGCGCGCGGGTTTATCCGGCCCCGGCCTGCTGCCGGGGCGGATCCGCGCTAGTCGGGACCGTTCCCTCCGCAGCTCGAGCCGGGGCTCTCGCACCCGCTCTGACCCGGGACGGCCGAAAGGAGGACGCATGGACAGCGTGGACGGCTCGGATACAGTCGCCGCCGTGGATCCCGCGGCCCTGCAGGAGGAGGCGCTGGGCGCCGTCGGTGCCTCGCCGACCCTCGACGCGCTCGACGAGGTGCGCGTGCGCTACCTCGGGCGCAGGAGCGCCCTCAAGCTCGCGTTGCGCGAGGTGCGCGACCGCGAGACCGGGATGGCCTTGAACGCGGTCCGCGAGGCGGTCGAGCTGGCGGTCGCGACGCGCCGCCGGGAGCTCGAGCGCGCCGCCCTCGACCGCAGCATCGCCGAGGACCGCGTCGACGTCACGCTGCCCGGGGCGCCTCACCCGCGCGGGCAGCTGCACCTCGTCACGCAGGTTCGTCGCGAGGTCGAAGACATCTTTCTCGGCATGGGGTACGAGGTCGTCGACGGGCGGGAGGTCGAGACGACCCACTACCTCTTCGACGCACTCAACATGGCGCCGAACCACGTGACACGGTCGCCGCTGCACACGTTCTACGTCGGCGAGGATGTCGTCCTCCGCAGCGAGACCTCCCCCTCGCAGATCCACACGATGGAGGCGAAGCCTCCGCCCGTGTTCATGGTCTCCCTCGGCCGCTGCTATCGCCGGGACACGCCCGACGCGACGCACTACCCGATCTTCCACCAGGTCGAGGGCCTCGCCGTCGACCGTGGGATCACTCTCGCCGATCTGAAGGGCACCCTGCGGACGCTCCTGCGACGGCTCTTCGGCGAGGAGCGCGACGCGAAGTTCATCACCCACTTCTTCCCGTTCACCGAGCCCTCGCTCGAAGTGCTGGTCTCGTGCTTCCAGTGCGACGGGGCCGGCTGCGCGATGTGCCGCCATTCTGGCTGGATCGAGATCGGCGGCTCGGGGATGGTCGACCCGAACGTGCTCCGCTTCGTCGGCTACGACCCCGATGAGGTGTCGGGCTTCGCCTTCGGCTGGGGACTCGAGCGAATCGCGATCCTTCGCCACGGTCTGCCGGACATCCGCGATCTGTGGGCCGCCGATCTCCGGTTCCTGAGGCAGTTCTGATGAAGGTGCCGATGAGCTGGCTGCGGGAGTACGCCGATCCGGGCGGTCCCTCGGAAGCGATAGCGGAGAGGCTCTCCGTCGCCACCTGCGAGGTCGAGCGCATCGTCCGCCGGGGCGTACCCGACCGCGACGGCAACCTCGACCTGTTCCGGGTCGGGAAGGTGCTCTCGGCCGAGAAGCACCCGAACGCCGACCGGCTGCAGCTCTGCATCGTCGACGTGGGCGGGCGCGAGCAGCAGATCGTCTGCGGCGCCTGGAACTTCGGTGCCGGCGCGACCGTGGCCGTCGCGCTGCCGGGCGCCACCCTCCCGGGCGGGCTGAAGCTCGAGCGGCGCGAGCTGCGCGGGCAGATGTCCGAGGGGATGATCCTCGCCGAGGACGAGGTCGGTCTCGGCACCGACCACGAGGGGATCATGGTGCTTCCCGGCGAGCTCGAGCCCGGAACGCCGCTCGTCGACGTCTTGCCGCTGGTCGAGGAGGTGCTCGAGGTCGAGACGACCGGGAACCGCCCCGATCTGCTCTCGGTCTACGGGCTCGCGCGCGAGGTTGCGGCGCTGTTCGACGTCCCGCTCGCGCCCTGGCCAGGGGTCGACCCGCCCCGCGCGGGCGACGAGCCTGTCGCCGTCGAGGTCGAGGACGTCGAAGGCTGCCCGCGCTACCTGGCGCGTCTCTTCCGCGGCGTGACGGTGGCGTCCTCGCCGGTATGGCTGAAGGCGCGGATCCTGGCCTCCGGCATGCGTCCGATCTCGAATGTCGTCGACGTGACGAACTACGTCATGCTCGCGCTCGGCAGCCCGCTGCACGCCTTCGACCACGCGACGCTCGCGGGCGGGGCGGTCGGGGTACGCCGTGCACGCGAGGGGGAGGAGGTGCGCACCCTCGACGGCCAGCTGCGCCGTCTCGACACGCGCGACCTGGTGATCAAGGACGCGGAGCGCGCGATCGCTCTCGCGGCGATCATGGGAGGCGAGGAGACCGAGGTCACGGACGCGACGACGAGCATCCTCCTCGAGGCCGCGAACTTCGAGCCGGTCGCGATCCTGCACACGTCCGAGCGCCTGGGGGTCCGCACCGAGGGCTCGAACCGCTGGGAGAAGGGCGTCGATCCCCACCTCGCCGGACACGCCGCGCGGCTCGCGTCACAGCTGCTCGTCGAGACGTCGGGGGCGCGCTGGGTCGGCGAGACGGACGCCTGGCCGACGCGCCCCGAACGGCCGCGGATCGAGCTGCGCCCGGAGCACACGAGCAGCCTGCTCGGCCTCGAGGTTCCCGCGGACGAGCAGCGCGAGATCCTGGGGCGCCTGGGCTTCGACCTCGACGGGGACACCGTCGTCACCCCGACCTGGCGTGCGCGCGACGTGACGCGCGAGGCCGACCTGATCGAGGAGGTCGCACGCTTCCGCCTGGAGGACGTGCCCTTCACCTTGCCCGCTCGCCGCGAGGCGGTCGGGCGCCTGACGAGGCTCCAACACCTGCAGCGGACGGTCGAGGACGTCCTGGTCGGCTGCGGCCTCGCCGAGGCGTACACGCCGAGCCTCGTGGCGGAGGATCCGGATCCTGCGGCCCTCCGGCTGTCGCTGCCGCTCTCGGCGGAGCAGTCGATCCTGCGGACGACGTTGCTGCCGAGCCTGCTCGCCGTGGCCGAGCGGAACCGGGAGGCCGGCAACGAGCAGGTTGCGCTGTTCGAGATCGCGCGGGTGTATCTGCCGTCCGGCGAGCCGCTCCCCGAGGAGCGCTGGCGTGTGGCGGCCGTCGTCGAGGGCGCCTACCCCGACGCCAAAGGGGTCGTCGACACGCTCCTCGGATCGCTCCACGTCGGCGTGGAGGTCGAGCGCGCGCAGCATCCGTTCCTCCATCCGGGGAAGACGGGCCGACTTCCGCAGGGCTGGGTGGGAGAGGTGCACCCGGCGCTCGGGGCGGGCTGGGGCGCGTTCGAGCTGGATCTGGCAGAGCTCGCGGCGTCGGTGCCGCAGAGAGTGCTCTATCGGGATCTGATCACGTACCCGTCGCTGCTCCAGGACCTCGCCTTCGTCGTCGACGAGGACGTCCCGGCGGCGACCCTGATCGCGGCGATGCACGAGGCGGGCGGCGAGCTCGTGCGGGACGTGCGCGTCTTCGACGAGTACCGGGGCGAGCAGATCGGCGCCGGCAGGCGCTCGCTCGCGTTCCGGGTCGCCTTCGGCTCGCCGGAGCGGACGCTCACCGACGACGACGCCGTTCCGTTGCGCGAGGCGATCGTGACCGCTCTGGGCGAGCGCTTCGACGCCGTCCTGCGAGCCTAGACCGCTCGCGAACCGTCAGGCGACGGCGGGCGACGCCCGGCCCAGGATCTGGCCTGTTCGAGCTGCGCCGAGAGGCGGATCAGGGTCGCCTCGTCGAACGGGCGGCCGATCAGCTGGACACCGACGGGGAGCCCCGTCGCCGTCCAGTGCAGGGGGAGCGAGACGGCCGGCTGGCCGGTGACGTTCACGAGCGGCGTGAACGGCGTGAAGAGCGTCTGCCGTGCGAAGGCGAGCCGCGGGTCGCCGTCGGTCTCCTCGTACGTCCACCCGATCGGCACCGGCGGCAACGCGAGCGTCGGCGTCAGGAGGACATCCACGTCGAGCCAGAACGCGACGAGCTCGCGGACGAACGCCTGGAGCTGCAGCACCGAGAGCGTCAGCTCGGGGCTCGAGGTGGCCCGGGCGTCTTCGGCGAGCGCGCGGTTGATCGGCTCGAGCAGCGAGAGGTCCTCGATTCCGGCAGTGGCAGGCCCGACCTGCCAGACGCGGACGAAGTGCGGAAGCAGATCGTCGCGCTGCCACGGCGGCGTCGCCTCGACGAGATCGTGTCCCAGGTCGCTCAGCAGGTCGGCGGTCGCGCGCGCCGCCGCCTCGCACTCCGGGTCGACGGGCACCTGCACCGGCGGCTCGGTCGTCACGGCGATTCGCAGCCGTCCCGGATCGGCGTCCGCCTCGGCGAAAAACGCTCGTTGCGGCTCCGGCGCGAAGAAGAAGTCGCCGGGCTCGTTTCCGGCCATCACGTCGAGCAGCGCCGCGGCATCCCGGACCGTGCGGGCGATGGGGCCCGAGATCCCGAGCCCGAGGCCACCCGAGCCGTACGGCGCCGGCGAGACGCGCCCGCGAGAAGGCTTGATCCCGACGAGGCCGCAGCAGGAGGCGGGCGTGCGAATCGAGCCGCCTCCGTCGCTGCCGTGCGCCGCAGGCGAGAGCCCGGCTGCGACCGCCGCGGCCGCGCCGCCGCTCGACCCGCCCGGGGTACGGCTCGTGTCCCAGGGATTGCGGCAGGTGCCGTTCAGCTCGGACTCGGTCTGCGCGATCGTCCCGAACTCAGGCGTGTTGGTCTTCCCCAGGACGATGAATCCCGCGTCCCGGAGACGGCGGACGACCGCCTGGTCGAAGACCGGGACGTTGTCGGCGAAGGCCTTCGTCGAGTACGTCGTCCTCAGGCCGGCCGTCTCGTGCAGGTCCTTGATCGGCAGGGGCACGCCGTGAAAGGGCGCCTCCGGCGCCGTCGAGTCGAGCGCGCGCGCGGCGAGGCGAGCGCCGTCCGCGTCCACCGTCACGTAGGCGTTCAGTCGGGGAGCGAGGCGTTCGATCCGCTCGAGGTAGAGCTCGACGAGCTCGCTCGGCGACACCTCGCGGGCGCGCACCTTCGCCGCGAGCTCGAGTGCGGTCGAGAAGGCGAGCTCGTCCCTCACCGTACGAGGCACCGGAGGCCGGCCATCTCAGGCAGGCCTCTGACCTGGCTGCCAGACCGGTCCCTGCGTCCCGACCGGGTGGATGTCGCAGAGCACCCGCACGATCCGCACGTCGCCGCCGATCCCCTCCTCGTCGAGCCGCTCGAGACACCGGCGCACCATGCCGGCGGCCGCGCCGTAGCCGCGGCTGCTCGCGCAACGGAAGCGAAAGCCGGGACGGCCGATGCCCTGCATCGGGTTGAGAGGCCCCGCGAGCACCGCCGCTCGCTCGATGTCCGTGCTCGAGTCGAGCTCCAGGTCGCAGAGCAGATCGCTCCAGTCCGACGGGAGCACGGCGACCGCGGCGGCCCATGCGGCCGCGAGCGTCGGCCGCGAGGCCTCCGGCTTCACGCTGCCGCTGCCGGACGAGACGAGCTCGAGGGTGCCGGCGATGCCCTCTGCGTCGATCCGGCGCAGCATCCGTCGCACGGCCTCGGGTCCGACACCCTCTCCGGTGCGGGTCGTCACGAGCCGGATCTCCTGCCCGGCGACGCCCGGGCCGGCCGGCGCAAGCAGTGCAGCAGCGCGGTTTCGCTGCTGCGAATCGGGAACGTGCAGGCTCAGCCGCGCGTCTCGCCAGCTCGGATCCAGACCGCTTTCGAGGCGATTCCACTGCTCGACAAGGCTCACGGCCGGAACCGTACACTGGCCGCCGTGGCGAAGGTGGAGCACAGGACGAGCCTCGCGAAGAGCGACCTGCCGGACGTCCTGCGCGAGATGCTCCTCATCCGGCGCTTCGAGGAGAAGGTCGAGGAGCGCTTCCGCGCCGGCGAGCTGCCGGGCTTCCTCCATGTCGCGATCGGCCAGGAGGCGTGTGCCGTTGGCGTCTGCCGCGCGCTCGAGGACGGCGACGTGATCGCCTCCACCCACCGAGCGCACGGGCACACGCTCGCCAAGGGCACGCACCCCAACGAGGTGATGGCGGAGCTGTACGGGAAGCAGGAGGGCTGCTGTCACGGCTACGGAGGCTCGATGCACCTCTACGACGTCGAGCGCGGGAACATGGGCGCCAACGCGGTCATCGGCGGGGGCCTGCCGCAGGTCGCGGGAGCGGCGCTCGCCTTCAAGATGCGCGGCGAGCCCCGAGTCGCGGTGGCGTTCTTCGGCGACGGCGCGACGAACATCGGCACGTTCCACGAGGCGCTCAACCTCGCGCAGCTCTGGCTCGTGCCGGCGCTCTTCGTGCTCGAGGACAACAAGTGGGCCGAGTCCACTCCCGAATCCCAGCACTCGCCCATCCGCGACCTGTCCGAGCGGGCGAAGGCCTTCGGCATGAAGTCGCTCAGAGCAGACGGACAGGACGTCGAGGCGGTCTACAAGACGACGCGCAAGGCGCTCGAGCACGCACGCTCGGGCGAGGGGCCGGTCTTCCTTCACCTCGATACCGCTCGCTTCTCCGGCCACTACATCGGCGACCCGCAGGTCTATCGGCCGAAGGACGAAGCGCGAACGCTGAGGGAGACCCGTGACCCGATCGAGCTGCTCCGCCGGCGGCTCGCAATGAGCGACGGGGAGCTCGCGGAGCTCGACGCCGAGGTGACGGAGATCGTCGAGGCATCGGTGGCGTTCGCGAAGAATGGGACCGAGCAGGCGCCCGAGGACGCGCTGCGGAACGTCTATGCCTGAGCTGAGCTACCGCGAGGCGGTGCGCGACGCGCTCTCCCGGGCGATGAGGCAGGACGACGACGTCTTCGTCATGGGCGAGGACATCGCCGAGATGGGCGGCTCGATGGGCGTCACGCACGGGATGCTCGAGGAGTTCGGGCCGGAGCGGGTCCGCAACACGCCCATCTCGGAGATGGCGCTCGCGGGCGCCGCGATCGGCGCGGCTCTTCAGGGGATGCGCCCGGTCGCGGAGATCATGTACGAGGACTTCATGACCCTCGCCGCGGAGCAGGTCGTGAACCAGGCGGCGAAGCACCGGTACATGTCGGGCGGGCAGCTGACCGTGCCGGTCGTCTTCCGGACGCAGGGCGGCGCCGGCTGGTCGCCCGGCGCCCAGCACGCCCAGCAGCTTGAGGCGTGGTTCGTGCACGTGCCCGGGCTCAAGGTCGTGTTCGCGTCGACTCCGGAGGACGTGCGCGGCCTGCTCTGGTCCTCGATCTACGACGACAACCCCGTCGTCTTCTTCGAGCATCGCACGCTCTACGGGATCAAGGGCGAGGTTCCCGCCGAGATCGAGCCGATCCCGCTCGGCAAGGCTCGCGTTCACCGCGAGGGCGAGGACGTGACCGTGATCGCGACCGGCCGGCTCGTCCACGAGGCTCTGAACGCCGCCGCAGAGGCCGAGAAGGAAGGCGTCTCGGTGGAGGTGGTCGACCCGCGAACGCTGCAGCCGCTCGACGAGGACTCGCTCGTCGCCTCGGTGAGGAAGACGAACCGTGCCGTCGTCGCCCACGAGGCCGTGACGAGGATGGGGTTCGGGGCGGAGGTTGCGGCAGTGCTCCAGTACCAGGCCTTCGACTGGCTCGATGCGCCGGTCGAGCGCGTCGGCGCGAAGTTCGCGCCGCTTCCTTTCGCGCCCGTGATGGAGGCATTCGTCGTCCCGCACATGGAGGACGTCCTGGCCGCGATCTACCGCACCGTCAACAAGACCGCCTGATGGCGACCGAGGTGATCCTCCCACGGCTGGGCCAGGGGATGGAGGCCGGCACGATCGTCCGCTGGCTCAAGTCCGAAGGCGACCCGGTCGAGAAGGGCGAGCCGCTCTTCGAGCTCGACACGGACAAGGTGACGCAGGAGGTCGAGGCGGAGGCGAGCGGAGTCCTGCTCCGGATCTCCGTCGTCGAGGGCGAGGTGCCGGTCGGCCGGACGGTCGCCTTCATCGGCGAGGCGGGCGAGCAGGTTCCAGACGCCGCGACGCCACGTGACAGCCTGTCACAAGGCTTGCGTGAGGAGCCGTCCGCTCGGCCCGGGGCGCGCGAGCAGGCGGCGGACGTACCCCGCGAGCCACCGGCCGTGAACGGGAGGGTCAAGGCCTCGCCGCTCGCGCGACGGATCGCCCGTGAGCGCGGCGTCGACCTGCGCGCGATCCGGGGCACCGGCCCCGACGGCAGGATCGTCGCCGAGGACGTCGAGCGCGCGCAGGCCCTGCCCGTCGCCGCGGGACCCGCACCGGCCCCGCCCGTGCCGGTGGGCGAGGTGGAGCGGCGTGCGCTCTCGCGCGTCCGCCGTACGATCGCCCGCAGGCTGACGCAGGCGTGGACTGTGCCGGCCTTCATGCTCACCGTCCAGATCGACATGACGCGTGCGAACGAGCTCGTCGCCGGGCAGCGCGAGCTGCATCCCGAGGTCCGCGTCACCGTGACGGACGTGCTGACGAAGGTCTGCGCCCGGGCGCTGATGCGCCACCGTGACCTGAACGTCCAGTACGGAGACGACGAGCTGCTCGTGTTCCCGAACGCGGACGTGGGCATCGCGGTCGCGGCGCCCGCGGGGCTCGTCGTGCCGGTCGTCCGCAGCGCAGAGCGTCTGACGATCGCCGAGATCGCCGCCGTCCGCGCCGACCTCGTCGGGCGTGCGCGAGAGGGGAGCCTTCGAGCCGAGGATCTCGACGGCGGCACGTTCACGATCTCCAACCTCGGCATGTACGGCGTGGACGAGTTCATTGCGGTGCTCAACCCGCCGCAGGCCTCGATCCTCGCGGTCGGGGCCACGCGCGAGACCGTCGTTCCCCGCGACGGCGAGCTGGACGTCGTGCCCCTGCTCTCCGCGACGCTCACCTGCGACCATCGGGCGGTCGACGGAGCGACCGGTGCCGAGTTCCTCCAGACCGTGAAGGTCTTCCTGGAGGACCCGGGCCTCGCCCTGTGAGCGTGCTCCGCCCGGTCGATCGCCAGGACGCCCGGTTTCTTCGCGACATGCTCAAGCACGCCTACCACTGGCGGCTCGCACGGGATCCCGACCTGCCGGTCTACCGCTACGTCCAGAACTGGGGGCGCCACGGCGACGCGGGCGTCATCTCGTTCGACGGCCTGAACGTCCACGGTGCCGCCTGGTACCGGCTGTTCTCGGCCGCCGAGCCCGGCTTCGGCTTCGTCGACGAGCAGACACCCGAGCTGACGATCGCCGTCGTCCCGAGCCATCGAGGCCACGGCAGCGGCGCCGAGCTGCTCGAGGCGCTGCTCGAGCAGGCACGCCGCGACGACTTCGGACGGATCAGCCTCAGCGCCCAGCAGGGGCAGACCGGGTTCTACGAGCACCACGGATTCGAGGTCGTCGGCGAGACGGCGGAGGCGGTCACGATGGTGGTGCAGCTGGCGCCGGTCACCGCCGAGCGTTAGCAGACAGTGAGCGCCGGGTGAGCCTGCCGTTGGCGGGCGATCCGAGCGTTGGGGGCGACATCACAACTCCTCGAAGGAGGCAGAGATGCGCCCACCCACGCATCACCTCAAGCGGCTCGCGGTTGCCGCTGCGGTCCTCGTGACCGCCGTCGTCGCAGCCGGAGCCGCTCGGGCCGGGATGGCGTACACCTACGCCGATCCGGCGGGCGACAGCGGCACCGCTCCGGATATCCGGGCGGTCACGCTGTCCGACAACGGGGACGGGACGGTCGGGTTCCGGATCGATCTCGTGCCCGGTATCTCCGACGACGAATCGGGCGTCGTCGTCCTCGTCGACGCGGACCGCAACCCGCAGACCGGCTCCGACGGAGCGGAGTTCGCCGTCGTCGCCGACGCCCAAGGCGCCGGCCTCGCCAGGTGGGACGGCTCCGACTGGGCCGACTTCGAGCACCAGCCTCTCTCGCCGGATCTCGACGGCGGGACGCTGACGTTCAGGCTGACGCTGTCCGACATCGGCGTGACGGCGTTCGACTTCCGCGTCGGAGCGGTACGCGGCGACGACGTCGACCTCGCGCCCGACGGCGGCGGGGTGTTCGCCTATCCGCCGCCTTCGGCGTCCGCATCGGGGTCTGCCGAACCGGCAGCGCCGACGATCGCGGGCGTGGTCGTGCGGGCACATGTGCTGCTCCCCAAGGCCGGGAAGCGGTTCACGGTCCCCGCGCCCCAGCTCCGCCTGAGCGACGACGAGGTCGTCGCTCCCGACTCGTACGCGTGCACGCTCCGGAACCACGGCCGACTCGTGAAGCCGGTCGCGAAGTGCTCGTGGAAGCTCGCGAAGGCGACGAAGGGCAAGCAGCTGACCCTGAAGCTCGTCGTGCACTACGGAGGAGCGTCGCGAACGCTCGCGCTTTCGGTGACTCCGAGGTAGCGGGCTGGAGGGAAGGTGGAGGCCACCCGCGGGCGGCCTCCACCTTCCTTCGACCGGCTCTTC
>Ga0335069_10015735_pt1 | contig 10573 bp, 4 predicted proteins | sample Lox_Sample_11_FD_206714 | JGI IMG/M metagenome (GOLD analysis project Ga0335069, IMG submission 206714) | Soil microbial communities from Loxahatchee National Wildlife Refuge, Florida, United States - Lox_Sample_1.1 | ecosystem: Environmental > Terrestrial > Soil > Wetlands | place: USA: Florida...
GCGCCCTGCCGCCCCCGCTTCCGCCCAATGCGCGCGAACTGGATGTCGTGCTCGGCATGACGGCTCAACGAGTGGTGTTCCATTACGGCATCGAATTGGAAGGACTGAAATACAACGGGCCAGAGCTAGGTGAACTGAGGCGGCGGATAGGATCAGGGGCGAAGGTCGAACTAACATTCGATCCTGGCGACCTTGGCCACATCAATGTGCTGGATTCACAAAAGGGGGTCTATCTTCGTGTTCCCGCTATCGACGAGGCTTATGCCGAGGGGATCTCTTTGTGGCAGCACAAGGTCATCCGTCGCTACGCCCAGCGACAGTTGAATGCGAGGACTGACATCGTAGCCCTGGCGCAAGCCAAAGCCGAAATCCGTGCCTTGGTGGAGCGCGACTTCAGTCGAAAGTCCACTCATGGCCGGAAGCGGCATGCGCGCTTTCTGGAAGATCACACTGGCAAAGCGGTCCCGGCCATTATCGTTCAGCCTGCATGCGGGGGCAATGCAATTCATTCGGAAGTGCTATCGCATCCCGCGGTCCGTACCGCGGAGCCTGAACGGATGCCGGTGGAAGCGAGCGCGGCGCCTGGTCCAGCGCCCGCGCAACCTGACGCCTTTCTGGATGACGAAGTCCTGCCGGCGTTCGAGGCGAATCTCGATTTGCCTCGTGTGCCAGGCGAAGTGGGGGAACTACCGGAGATGCACACCGAATGACGGAATCGATGGATCGTTGCGAACGGGTACTGGTCAAGTATCCGCTCTTCAAAACCGCGATCGCACGAATGCAGGCGTGCTTCGATAGCCACGAGGCGACCGCCGAACCAGACTGCTGTCCACTTGTCGGCGAGAGCGGCAGCGGGAAAACCACGATCATCTCCTACTTTGCCAGCCTCCATCCGCGCGTCGACCACAAGTGGGGTGTCGAAGTTCCGGTGCTCGTCGCAAGAGTGCCAGCGCGGCCGACTGTGAAGAGCTTTGCGGAAACCCTGCTTTACCAACTCGGTGATCCGCTATGGTCCCGAGGCAACACGGTCAGTAAGAGCATTCGTCTGCGCGAGCTCATCAAACGCTGCCGTGTGCGCCTCTTGGCGCTCGATGAATTCCAGCACTTCGTTGATGTTCGTCGGGCAAGTATCGTGAACGACGTGGCCGACTGGCTGAAGGAGCAAGTCGAGGAGGCCAGACTCGCAATCGTGGTCGCAGGACTGCAGCGTTGTTTGGAAGTGCTCCGGCAAAATGAACAACTGCGGCGCCGCTTCGGTTCGACGCTACGCGTGAGTGCTTTTCGCTGGGATGTCAAGGAAGACCGGACGACGTACAGAGCTTTCCTGCGTGCGGTGCAGGAGCAGCTTCCGGAGTACGAAATGCCCAATCTGGCCGATATCGACCTGGCGTTTCGTATGCACTACGCCTCCTACGGTCTCATTGGCTATACGATGAAGATCATCCGAGGCGCTGCCCGGATAGCCTGTTCTCATCCACGCCGGCAAATCACCCTGCGGACGTTGTCCCAGGCGTACGCGGAGCATGTTTGGTCGGAACGTCTCGATGATCCGAATCCGTTCGCCGAAACCTTCGATTGTGAAAAGGCTCCGCCCATAGCGCTGCCAAGCGCAACGGCGTGTATTCCGCCCGGCGTCGCTAGCCAGCGTACTGTTCGCCTGGAGCTGCACGCATGAGCGCTCGGCTCCTTTTCCGTGTCGAGCCAGTCGCAGGCGAGAGTCCGCGCGGTTACCTATGCCGCGCTGCCCATGCGCACGGCTATTGCAGTCCGGTTTCGCTGGCGCAAATCGCCGGGCTGCAGGCATCCTGTCTGGACCGTGAGGACACGATCAAGCAGCTTTCATACGCTTTGCGCCTTGACCCGGAAGAGTGGCGATCGATGTGTTATCACCACGTCAAGGGGCGGAATCGATTCAAGCAACGGTCGTTCTATGGGGAGCGCGTTAGCGCTGACGATCTGAATTACAAGCGTCCGCGCCTGTGCTCTGCTTGCCTTCGTGAGCGCCCGATCTGGTGGGCTGTCTGGGATCTCGGCATTGTGGTTGCATGCCCTATCCACCACTGCCTCTTGTTCAATCAATGCCCGACCTGTAAACGGAGAGTGGCCTGGCGGCGTCCGGCCGTGCACAAATGCCGTTGTGGTCTCGACTTTCGCGATCTCGCTCCTAAAGCTGCTGGCGATAGTCTGGTGGCTATCCATGCAGCAATCTATCGAGCAGCCGGGTTCACAGCTAGGGAAACAGCTCGACTCGATCTGGCTGATTCTGGCTTTCCGCTGGATATCCTTCGGTTGAAGCTCGGCGCGTTGTTAAGGCTGATCCTCTTCGTCGGCTCTATAAAGGACGGGAGCACTCTGCGCCGGAAACAGCGGCCCTTTGCCGCCACAGATCTCGCTGCTGCGACCGAAATCTGCTGCGGTGCAGTCACGTTACTGCAAGACTGGCCCCAGCCTTTGCGCGAAGTACTGCGGCGCATGGTTCCGCAGGCGGCGAATCCTGCCGCACTCAACTTTAGCGAAATCTTTGGAAATTTCTATCGGCACCTGTTTCGGGTCCTTCCCCGCTGGGAATTTGGATTCCTTCACGAAGTCTTCGAGCAGTTCGTCATCGAAGATTGGCAGGGCTTCATCCGTGGCCAGCATCGCTACTTTTCTGCTGCAACGCGCAGGAACTCCCAATGGATGCCTGCACACGAGGCGGAACGGATGGCGCGAACGAGGGCAGGCCGGATATCGAACCTTGTCCGTCATGGCCGAATCGAAGGCATGTTCTTGAGCGTGTGCCGGGATGGGAGTCGCATCGAATGCTGGATCAGGCGGGACTCGTTGAAGCGATGGATGGCCGCTCGCGACGCCGAACGGGCTCGCTACATGTCCCGCACTGAGGCGACGGGTGCATTGGGCTTGACTGATCGCGCTATCGCGAAAGTCGCCACCGCGGGAGCCATCCGCTATGTCAAAGGCCCCGAGCAGAATCTTCCGAGCGGCTTTTTCTTCTTCTTGCGGGAAGACATAATGAAGATCAGGCGCGCGTTCGAAAAACTCACACCACCCCTGAGAGAGTACTCCAAGCCCGGCGAGCTAATCGCTCTGCGCCACGCCATGACGAACTATCTGGGCCGTCATTCCGGCCTCGCTGGCGTAATCCGAGCTGTCGTTGACGGCAATCTCACGCCAGTCGGCTATACCAAACGATTCCCTGGCATTACCGGATACCTTTTTCTATCCGAGCAGTTACGTAAATATCGGCCTGTGTCTGGCATCAGCGTGCCACCTGAAGGATTCCTGAGCTACGGCGAGGCCGGGGCGCTGCTGGGCGTCAAAACAGCGGTGATCCGCGGACTTGTCGAACAAGGCATCCTGAACGCGCAGGAGTCGCGAAATGGTTTTGCGAAGCTCGTGCCGACCGGAGACGTCCAGCGGTTTGCGGACCAGCATCTGTCAGCTACTGTACTTGCCAAACTTCTCAAGCTCGATTTCCGGTCACTACCTCGGTTCCTGAGGCAAGCTGGCGTGCCCGTTCTTGCCATTCCGATTATTGGGAAAGGACAGACACGCTTCGTGCGCAAAGAAATCGCCGTAAATTTACGGATGCCAGAGCTTACCCCTCGGACCAGTGCCACGGCCAAGGACACCTCATCGATAGTTAACCGTAAACGTCGGAGGAATCACACGATTGACGGCTTGAATCGGCAGCCCGGCGTCAACCCGCGGTAGTGAGCTGACCCCTCGTTTTGGTAAAACCGCCCACCGTGACATGCGGGTTGTTCAGAACTGCAGCTTCAGAGCCAACTGGACCGAGCGCGGGCCGCCGATCTGGTACAGCGGGTTGAGGCCGCCGTTCTGGCCGCCGGAGCCGAGCCAGCTATTCAGCGTCTGGGTGGAATAGCCGAACTGCGGAGAGGTCATGTAGTTGATGGGCGCGCCGAACTGCGGGTGATTGAAGATGTTGAAAAAATCGGCGCTCGTCTTCAGCGAGAAGCGCTCGCTGAGCTTGAACATTCTCTGCAAGGTGAAGTCCACCTGCGACGCGTTGAAGCCGCGCAGGGCATTGCGTCCAAGGTCGCCCTGCTGGCCGGCGGGCGGATTGACGAAGGCGGCTTTATTGATGATCTGCCCGCCGGGCGCGGTCGGGTCGGAGAGGTAGAAGGGCACGCCAGGCACGACATTCGGCCGCTGCACGCTGTTGGTGCCCGACAGCGAGGTGCCGGGAAACGGATTCTTCCCGGTGACGACATTCACCGGCATGGCGCTGCGCGCGTACACGATGGTGTTCACGGACCAGTCTTTCAAGATCGGCTTCGCCCATCCATCGTGCGGACCAGGCACGTTATAGGAGACCGCGACAGAGAAGGTTTGGCGGATATCGTAGTCGGACGGGCCCCAATCCGATACCGGCGATGCTCCGGGGGGCGTGTTCAGGAAATTGGCGTCGGAAGAAGCATCATCTATGGAATGCGACCAGGTGTAAGAGGCCAGCGCCTGCAAGCCACGCGTCAGGCGATGCTGGTACTGGACCTGAAGCGCGTTGTAGCTGGAATCGGCTCCATTGCGGAAGACGTCGAACTCACCCGTAAAGTTTGGGTTCGGCGCATTGTAGACATCGCGGCGAACGAGCTGGCGGCCAGCCGCACCAATATACGTCATACTAAAGACATCGTTTTGGCCGAATCCTTGTTCCAGCGCTGCATTCCATTCGTAAGTCCGGGGCAGCAGGTGGTTCGGATCCATGACGGCCAAAAAAGATGCCGGGGGCGTCGTCTTGAAAGGCGGTGGCACGCTAGCGGCATCGCTCAACGGAAATGAGGTCTTCAGAATGAAGTTTTGCTGTAAGTAGGGGAATGCGATCGTCCCACTTGCGATAATCGAATACCCCAGATCGTAGAAAATGCCTGCGCCCGCTCGGACCACCAGGTTCGGACGGGCGTTCCAGGCAATGCCGAGACGCGGAGCGAAGTCGTCTTTCTGCGCATGCCACAATGGCGTGCCCGCCGGGGCCAGTGTCATGGCCTTGAGATTGTTGACCTGATCCACGGTGAATGGAAGCGTGCCGTTGGGCGATGAGGGCGAGCCATTGTAGTCCCAGCGTAGACCGTAAGTTATGGTCAGGTTGCGAGCGATATTCCAGGTGTCCTGAGCGAAGAGGCTCCAATTTGGAAAAATCATCGTAGACGGAAACCTTGAAATTACTTCTGCTTCAGGCACGTTGTTTGCTATCACATTCGACAATGAGAGAAATAGATATGCGAGTTGGTAGGAGGAGGGCGTGCTATTAGAGTTTAGCCGCCGGTAATCCATGCCAAACTTAAGCTGGTGTGTTCCAACGGAGTATGCGAGATTGTCGGTCACGTTTATCTGCTGTTGGAGATTGTCGCCAAGCTTACCTGCCTCAAACTTGAGGCCATTAGGATTAATATCACCATAAAAATAGAAGAAGCGCGAACCTGCGGGGGCAGAGGAAGGATAGAGCAGGGAGTCTGGCGGAGGAACTGCCCCACCGAAGTTGTCAAGGCTATAGAGAGCCTCTGGCCGGCTTCGGCTGTAATTGAAGCGAAGCTCGTTTGTGAGATGCGGGGTGGCGGCGAAATTGGTTCCAAGCGTGAGAGTTTGGAACCCATAGTCGCTGTGCACAATGGTGTTGTAGTTACTATTCGTCGGAGCGCGCTGCGTAAGGCTAGAGGGCGCATCGTTGTACCTGCCGAAGATCGTTATCTTCTGGTTCAGTAGGTAATCGATGCGGATGCTGCCGGCATTTAGCGTGGAAGGGTTAGAATAGCCCGCGGTAAACTGCGCCGTTCCGTTGCCAAAGTCTTTCCCGTTCGGTCTGGGAAAAGCACCTAGCAGCGGCTGCGAGGCTGGTGCCGCGCTGTCGATCGAGGCCAGCGTCGGCACGTACGTGTTAGCCACCAGAGGCTGGCGCACCCTCAATCCCTCATAGGAAGCGAAGAAGAATAACCTATCTTTGAGTATCGGGCCGCCCAGCACGCCGCCAAAGTCATTCTGCCGGAGCTCGGGCTGTTTCAGGCCGGCGTGATTCACAAACCAGTTATTGGCGTCCAAGACATTGTTGCGGAAGTATTCGAACGCTGTTCCATGAAAGTCGTTGGTGCCGGACTTGGTGACCACGGATACCTGGCCTCCGGGAGTGCGGCCATATTCCGGCGCAAAAGTCGAAGTCTGGATGCGGAACTCTTGCAGCGCATCCAGCGAGACCAGGTTGCTCATCCCGCCGAACGCGTCTGTCGCAGGAAGCTGACCGGCGCCCCCTTGGCCCAGCGACGTGGCGCCGGTTCCGACATTGGCACTTGCGCCATCCACGGTGAAGTAATTGGTATCGGGACGCTGACCGTTCACACTGAACTGGCCCTGCTCGTAAGTGGTAGTCGGGGCGAGCACCACCCCCGGCGTGAGATTGATGAGCGTACTGAAGCTGCGCCCGTTCAGCGGCATGTTGGTTACGAACTGATTGCCGACGAGCGTGCTCACGGTCGCGTCGGAGGTGTTGAGCAGCGGCGCGGCGCCTTCGACGGTGATGGTCTCGGTTGTGCTGCCAACCTTCAGGGTGAAATCGAGCCGGGCCTGCTGGTCGGCCTCGAGGACCACTCCGTTCTGGTGAATGGTGGCGAATCCATTGGCCTGGATTGTGAGGTTGTACGGCGCTGGTCGGAGAGCGGGCACGGAGTAAAAGCCCTGCTGGTTGCTGGAGGTGGTCCGGGTTGCGGCGGTGTTCGGGTCTTCGATGGTGATACGCACGCCGGGGATGGAACGCTGGTCGGGATCGAGGACGTAGCCGTAGATGGTTCCGGCGGGGGTGCCCTGGGCGGCGGCGAGGATGGGGAGGAGTAGAAGGATGAGAAGGGGTACCCCCCTCCCCCCCTTATTTTTTGCAAAGTCGTAGAAACAAATGACTTGTTTCGCGAACATCATGCAAAATCTTGTAGGCAAAGGAGTTACAGGTAAAGTCTGGCAAACAAAGGATTTATGGCGATAGTTTTGGAGACGGAAAATTAGGAAGGGATGGGTGAGAGAACGAGAATGAGCAAGCGCTATCAAGGTTGGTCACTCTCAGGGAGGCAAGAAACTCCCTCAGCCTCGGAAGAAATTTAGGAACATTATAGGGGAGTCGTCAGTGACGTGCGTCACAAAGAACGTCAGCAGCCAGTTGTCAGTGGTCAGTGGCCAGTAACCAGTCGCCAGCTGTCATTGTCGATTTGGAACGTGAGTGCATGAACGCCTGAATTCAAAAAGCAGATCCCTCGCCGGTTGAAACCCTCCTCGGGATGACAAATCATAAAAGGGCAGCGTGACGGCGCGGCTGAAGCCGCGCCGTGATACGAAGCGGTGCTTCATCCGGTGCGGTGGCGAATTTACCTAAGCCACAACGAGTTCATTTTCTGTTGCGGGTTTATCGGCGCGATCCGGGCGCTTCTTCGAGGCGACTTCTGCTTCCGCCTGAAGCCAGTCATCCAGATCGTGGCCGTGCTCAAAGCCGCGCTGTTCGAATAGCTGATGGGCACGCTCGCGGATGGCATCCTCGATGATGACTTCAGAGCCTGTATCCGAAGCCTCAGCAATGTCCTTCTTTTTTGGCATGGTTCACTCTCCAAAGATGAGGTTGATTGTGTGTTGTCGGACACCGACGATTTCAAAATAATCGACACTGCCCGGAGGTTTCTGTGCTGCAGGTCACAGGGGCGATGTTCAAATTGATGTTGTGCAGGGGCTTAAAGCCCGGAACATTTTTTGCGCTCTGCGGCACGACTGAAGTCGTGCCCTGATACGCACCTCGATGTGCCCTGTTTGAGCAGCGGGAATGAAGGCGCGCCCTCAGGGGCTAAAGCCCGAATCGAGGAAACGCTTGCTTAATGCACCGCTGAAGCGGTGCTCCACCCAAGACCCTCCGCCCAAGGTTCTGCAGCGGCGGTGCCCTTGTCACCCAGGCCAGACAAAACCAAATTCCTCCTAGTTGTCGTCTGTTCTAAGATTGTGGACATGCGGAAGGTGGGCGGGAGAGCGGGCGTGTTAGCGGGCATGCTGGCGGGCGTCCTGCTGGCGTGGTGCGCTTGCGCTGCCGCTCTCGATCCCTCGCTCGACATCAGCCAGTACGCGCATACGTCGTGGAAGATTCGCGACGGGTTCACGAAAGGCGTAATCTTCTCGATTGCGCAGACGCCTGACGGGTATCTGTGGCTGGGCACGGAATTCGGCCTGTATCGCTTCGACGGTGTTCGCGCCGTCCCTTGGCAGCCGCCGGCCGGCCAGCAACTCCCCAGTAATTACATTCGCCATGTGCTGGCCGCGCGCGATGGCACACTTTGGATTTCCACACAGAAAGGGCTTGCCACTTGGAAAGACGCAAAGCTCACAAAGTATCCCGCATTTGCAGGGCACTCCGCCGACGCGCTGCTTGAGGACCACGAGGGAACGGTTTGGGTTGCGCTCTACGGGCCTGGCAGAATCTGCGCCATCCGTCGCGGGAAGGCCGAATGCTACGGAGCCGGGAGTTTTGGCCAAGGGGTATACGCAGTGTACGAGGATCACACTGGTAACCTTTGGGCATCGTCACAGACGGGAGTGTGGCGGTGGACGCCTGGCGCTCCGCAGCAGTACCCGTTTCCTGAGAGCGGAACCGAGGCTAACGCACTGATTGAGGACGACAGCGGCGCGATTTTATTGGCTACGAATGCCGGGCTGAAGCGGCTAGCAGGCGGGAAAATACAGAGCTATCCCCTTCCGGGTACACCCGAGGACATCAGGCCCTTCAGGTTCCTCCGGAGCAGCGACGGAAGTTTGTGGATTGGAACGAACCAGGGTTTATCACGTCTGAACCGCGGGAGAATCGACATATTCTCGGCTAGCGATGGCCTCTCCGGCGATCGGATTGCCGGCACTCTCGAAGATTCTGAACACAACATTTGGGTCGCGACTATAGACGGGCTCGACCGATTTCGTGATCTCGCAGTACCCAGGATTTCTCAAACTCAGGGTCTTCTAAACTCGTCAGTGAACTCGGTGCAAGCGACAGGGGATGGAAGTATCTGGATAAGCACGCCAGTTGGATTGAATCGCTGGCAACGCGGCCATATAACTGCCTATCGCAGCCGAAGCGCGCTGGGGGGTCGGCAGCAAGAAAAGCAGCGCAAGGCTGGTCTGGGTCAAGCTACAGAACTCACGAATAGCGGGTTAAAGGGAAGCCCGAATTCGCTTGGTACGGACGATGCGGGGCGACTTTGGGTTGCAACCGCTGACGGCGTTTTTTACTTCGAGGCTGGTCGATTCACTCGCGTTACAGGTGTTCCGGGTGGGAACGTAGCTTCGATTGCTGGCGACGGTCACGGAAATGTCTGGATTCTTAACGGCAATATCGGCTTGTTCTACTGGATGCACGATGGTTCAGTTCGGAACATTGCGTGGCCGCGCGCAGCACGAGAGTATTTTGCATCGCTACTACCTGATGGATCAGCGAACGGCTTCTGGCTTGGATTCGGTGACGGCAGCGGTATAGCTCATTTCGTGGACGGGCAGTTGCGTGTCTCGTACACCACAGCGGACGGCCTAGGCGCAGGACGAGTCAACCATCTGAGGTTCGGTTCACGAGGCTCGCTGTGGGTTGCGACTGAGGGCGGGCTAAGCCGCATTAAGGATGGTCAGATTGCGACACTGACGAGCAAGAACGGCCTGCCCTGCGATGTAGTGAACTGGTCGATGGAAGATGAGGATCATGCCGTCTGGTTGTTTACGCCCTGCGGTCTGGCGCGGGTCGAGCGCTCCGAGTTGGATGCCTGGGTCACTGATCGCAAGCATGTTGTCAAGACCACCGTCTTCGATCCGCTGGATGGCGTGAGGAGCGTGTCAGTTTACGGTGGGTATTCGCGACGTGTGACCAGATCCCCGGATGGAAAAATATGGTTCGCGGCTTGGGACGGCGTGAGCATCATTGATCCGCATAACCTTCACGAGAACAAGCTGCCGCCGCCGGTGCATATCGAGCAGGTCACGGCCGATGACAAGAACTACGAAGCCACGAACGGCTTGCGCCTGCCTCCGCACGTCCGCTACCTGACGATTGAATACACGGCGCTGAGCCTGGTGGCGCCGGAGAAGGTGCGCTTCCGCTACAAGCTGGAAGGCGAAGACAAGAACTGGCGAGAGGTCGTCAACGATCGCCAGGTGCAGTACACGAACCTAGCGCCGAAGCATTACCGGTTTCGCGTGCTGGCGTGCAATAACAGCGGGGTGTGGAATGAGCAGGGCGCGTCGCTGGAGTTCGTGATTCCTCCGGCGTGGTACCAGACGAACTGGTTTTACGCGCTGTGTGCGGCGACGTTCTTGTTGATGCTGTGGGGGCTGTATCACTTGCGGGTTCTGCAACTGCAGCGTGAGTTCAATGCCGCGCTGGAGGCGCGCGTCGGCGAACGGACGCGGGTGGCGCGGGACCTGCACGACACGCTGCTGCAGAGCTTTCAGGCGCTCTTGCCGCGCCTTCAGGCCGCTATCTACAAGCTGCCGGACGGGGCGGTCGATGCCCGTAAAACTCTTGAAGCGGTCGTCGACCAGGCGGCTGAAGCGGTCACCG
>Ga0335069_10015736_pt1 | contig 10572 bp, 9 predicted proteins | sample Lox_Sample_11_FD_206714 | JGI IMG/M metagenome (GOLD analysis project Ga0335069, IMG submission 206714) | Soil microbial communities from Loxahatchee National Wildlife Refuge, Florida, United States - Lox_Sample_1.1 | ecosystem: Environmental > Terrestrial > Soil > Wetlands | place: USA: Florida...
TCGAGAGATCCTGGAGCGGCTCGCGCAGGAAGCCCAGCACCTCGTTGCGGTAGCGCTCGGGCTGGATGAACCCGGGGTTGGCCTCGAGGTGCTTGATGAGCCAGTCCTGGTACTTCGACATCCTGAAGAAGTAGTTCTTCTCCTTGATGAAGGTGAGCGCGGTCTGGTGGTCGGGACACTTGCCGTCCACGATCTCCTTCTCCGTGTAGAAGCGCTCGCAGCCGTAGCAGTACCAGCCGCCGTACTCGCCGAAGTAGATGTCGCCCGCATCGTGGAGCTTCTGGAGGAAGGCCTGCACCACCGCCCGGTGGCGCGGCTCGGTGGTGCGGATGAAGTCGTCGTTGGTGATGCCGAGCCGCCGCCACGTCTCCCGGAAGGCGCCGGCGATCTCGTCGACGAGCGCCTGCGGCGTCACCCCCGCCCTGGCCGCGGCCTGGGCGATCTTGTCCCCGTGCTCGTCGGTGCCGGTGAGAAAGTATGCGCGGTCGCCGCGCAGCCTCCGGTACCGGCACATGGCGTCAGCCATGATGGTGGCGCCCGCGTGCCCCAGGTGGGGACGCGAGTTGACATAGTAGATCGGTGTGGTCAGGTAGAACGTGCGGTCGGCCATCGAGCCCTTACTTGCCGGCGATCCACGAGTTCCAGAAGTAGAGGTACGGCCCCGGCTTGAACCCGCGCACTTCCTTGCGCGTCACGTCGAGGTTGAAGTAGTCGCCGAACTTGATGCGCCCCACGTCGTCGTAGAAGACCGTCTGCACCTTGTCGATGAGGGCCTTGCGCTTCTTGGCGTCGGGCTCCCGCGCCATCTCCGCGAGCAGCTTGTCCTTCTCGTCGTTGCACCACCAGCCCGGCCAGTTGCACTGGATGCTGGTGGCGATGGCCGGATCGGCCCCGAGCGTGAAGCCGGTGGAGAAGATATCGAACAACTCGGGCTTGTTGCGCCGCTGGACGAGGGTGGCCCAGTCGACGACCTGGAGATCCATCTTGAAGCCCACCTCCTCCATCTGCTGGGAGGCCATGAGGGCTGTGTTGTACATCCAGTCGTATTCCTTGGTGGTGACCCAGCGCACGGGCTGGCCGTTGTAGCCGGCTTCCTTCAGGAGCTGGCGAGCCTTGGCCTTGTTCTTCTGGTTGTAGGAGGCGAGGGCGGCGTCGGAATGCCAGGCCGCCTGCTCCGGATAGAAGAGCGCGCCGTCGAGGCGATAGAACGCCTTGTTGCCGATGCCCGCGGCCATGATCGGCTCCATGTCGAGCACGGCCAGGAAGGCCTGCCGGACCTTCTTGTTCGCCATGATCCCTTCCTTGTGATTCGGCACGGCCGTGATCCACCCGTAGGGCTTGGCGATCTGCGCCTCGATGGCGGGCTGACTCTTGATCCGGTCGAATTGGTCCGGACGGATCTGCTGCGCGTAGTTGTACTCTCCCGTCTCCGCGCCCGCCAGGCGCACCGAAGCCTCCGGCACCGGGATGAAGTAGATCTCGTCGATGTACGCCGTCCGCTTGCCGCCATAGCCGTTGGGCGCATCGCTGCGTGCCGAGTACTCCTTGAAGCGCGCCAGCCGCACGTGGCGATCGGGCTTGTGCTCGACGAGCCGGTACGGCCCCGTGCCGATGTATTCCTTCACCTGCCCGTCGCCCGCGGCGGCCACAACTTCCTTCGGGTAGATCGCCCCACCGTTGTTCGGCGAGCCCAGGGCGTAGAGGAGCGATCCCGAAGGTTCCTTCAAGTAGATGATGACGGTGTAGGGATCCTTGGCCTCCACCGCTTCCACGCTCTTCCACACGGCCTTGGGCGTGGTGCCGAGCTTGGCCCAGTGCTGCAGCGAGGCCACCACGTCGGCCGAGGTCATCTCCTTGCCGTTGTGGAAGCGGACGCCCTTGCGCAGGGTGATCGTGTAACGGCGGCCGTTGTCGGTCACCGTGTGGCCTTCCGCGAGCATGGGAATCGGGTTCTGGTTCCTGTCGTACGTGTAGAGCGTCTCGTACATGTGCCACGTGATCTGCTGCGTGATGACCGCCGTGGTCGCGTGGAGATCGAGGGTGGGCGCCTCCCCGATGAGCCCGGCTTTGAGCACTCCGCCCATGCGGGGCTGCTCCTGGGCAGACACGCCGGGCACGGGGAGCAGGGTCAGCAGCGACAGCAGTGCAGCGACGCGAATCAGCATGAAGCCCTCCTCAGAGCGGTTTGACGTGCGGCCGGCCTTCCCAGGTCAGGGCCGCGAGCGGCACTTCCGCCTCCGTCCCGTCCTGGAATCCGACCACGACCGTCTGCTTCAGCACGCGGAGCGAGCGCACCTTGCCCGTCATGCAGCCCTGCGCGCCGCAGTCGGCCTGGCACGCGGTGCCGACCTTGGGCAGGTGCTTGCGCAGCTGATCGTAGGTGGAGAACTCGTAGAGCAGGCAGCACTTGAGGCGCCCGCAGTTGCCGAGGAGCCGGCCGTCCGTGAGCGGCATGTCCTGGGCCTTGGCCATCTTGACGGAGATCGGGTCGAAGCTCTTGAGGTGCGACGAGCAGCAGAGCTGCCGGCCGCAGGGGCCGATGCCATCCATCAGCTTGGTCGTGTCCCGCGCGCCGATCTGCCGCATCTCGATGCGCGCGTGGAACTCGTGGGCGAGGTCGCGGACGAGGTCGCGGAAATCCACGCGCTCCTCCGCGCTGAAGAGCACGGTGACACGGCGATGACGCGGATCGATCTCCACGTCCACGATCTTGATCGGGAGCCCACGGCCGCGCGCCCGGCGCCGGCACGTCTCGGCGTACTTGAGCTCGCGCTCGCGGCGCTCGTGCCACTCGGCCGCCTCCGCCTTCGTCGCCCGCCGCACCACGCGGCGGTAGAGGCGGCCGCGCTTGAACTCGGGCAGCGGCCGCTTGGGCCTGCGCACCTCGCCCACGGTGGCGCCCTGCCCCGTCTCGACGACGACGAGCTCGCCCACGTGCAGGTCCTCGATCCCGGTCAGATGGTCCTCGGCCTGCAGCGGCTCGCGCAGGCGCACGCCGATCAGGTACGGCAGGCTGGCTTCGGGCTCCGCGGGAGGTGCTTCCGGGGTGTCGGCGATCTCGCTCATGGTGTCCCTACGCCGCCTTGGTCAAGCGGCTCAGCAGCACCTCGACGGTGAGCCGAGGTGAAACGTTGCCCTGGATGGCCTGCCACGCCTCCCGGCAGGCCGCGAGTCCGGCCACGATCTCGTCGAGCGATCGCCTTTCCCCAGGCGCCCGCCCCGCGAACACGGCGAGGGTGGCGTCGCCGCCCCCGTGCGCGCACAGGAGATCGCGATACCACAGCCAGCAGGTCTCGACGGCGGCCTCTGCCATCTCGCGATCGCGGCCGACGGCCTCGCCGATCTGCAGGATGGCCGCGGGGCCGCGCGCCTGCGCCTGCGCGAGCCAGCCCAGCGCGCGCTCCCGCTCCGGGCCCGCCCCCGATGGCAGCAGCGCCACCACGCCCTCGGCGGCGCGGGGGCGGAAGCGCACCAGGCGGCAGCGCGAGAGCACGGTCGCGGGCAGCGCACGCGCCTGCGACAGGATCAGGATGATGACGGTCCGCGCCGGCGGCTCCTCGAGCGTCTTCAGGAATGCCTGCGGGGCGGCGCCGGTCATGGCCTCCGCCTCGTCCACGATGAAGACCTTGTACGGGGCTTCCACGGGCCGGAGCGCGGCCAGTCTCTCCAGCTCGCGAATGTTGTCCACGCGAATGGCCGGCACGCCCTTGGGATTCCCGGCGGGCGGCGTGGGACCGAGCAGGTGCACGTCGGGATGCTGGCCCCGGTCGGCGCGCGCTGCCGCCGCTCCTGCCTTGGGCGCGACCAGGGCCTTGGCAAAAGCCACAGCGGTGGTCCGCCGGCCCACGCCGTGAGGGCCGATGAAGGCCCACGCATGCGCGACGCGGTCGGTCTCGAGGGCGCTCGTCAAGATCTCGACGGCCTCTGCCTGATCGCGAATCGCCTCAAGCGCCACGCGGGGCCTCCGGCCGGCCGAGCACCTCGCCGACGGCGCGGCGCACGGCAGCGTGCAGCGCGTCCTTGGGCTGCGCCGCGTCCAGCACGACGAAGCGGCTCTTCTCCGCCCGGGCCATGTCGAGGTAGCCCTCGCGCACGCGCCGGTGGAACGCGAGCTCCATCTTCTCGAAGGCATCGAGCGTGCGATCGCTGATCCGCCTCATCCCTTCCGCGGGATCGAGATCGAGGAGAAGCGTCAGGTCCGGCATGACGCCGCCCGTGGCGAGCGCATTGAGATCACGGATGGTCTCGAGGTCCATGCCGCCTCCGAAACCCTGATACGCGGCCGTGGCATCGGCATAGCGGTCGGAGATGACGACCGCTCCGCGCGCGAGGGCCGGGCGAATGACCTGCGCGACATGCTGCTGCCGGGCGGCCATGAAGAGAAAGGTCTGGGCGAGCGGCGTGGGCGGGGCTCCCTCGCGCTCGAACATGGCACGGATGGCCACTCCGAGGGGCGTGCCATCCGGCTCGCTGGTCGCCACCACCTCCCGGCCGAGCGTCCGGATCCAGTCGGCGAGCAGGCGACAATGCGTGGATTTGCCGGAGCCTTCCACGCCTTCCACGGTGATGAAGAGCCCGCGCATGGGGCCACTCTAACACATTGAAATGATTGATAGCGGCCGCTGATGACCGGCGCGGTCGCCGATAGCCCCGCCTGCACGCGAAGCGAGGAAATCCCGGGGTGGCTCGACTACCCTAGAGGCAGACCATGATCGGCGTTACGATTCGATCGTCGGCACTATCCAGACGGGAGCGCCATGACCGCCCTAGCGTCGAAGCCTGCTGAGACCATCCTCGTCGTCGACGATGAGCCGGAAGTTCTCTCCATGGCCGCCGACATGCTCCGGATGATCGGCTACACGGTGCTGAGCGCCGGCGACTCGCTCGAGGCCATCCGCATCGCCCGCACGCGGACGGGGCCGCTGCACCTGCTCCTGACGGACATCGTGATGCCGGTCATGACCGGCCGCGATCTCGCGGAAGAGTTCAAGACCATCCGCCCCACCGCGAAGGTCCTCTTCATGTCGGCCTACAGCCCGGCCGCGATCGAGAAGTATCGCGTGCGCCTGGGCCCCGGCGAGCCTTTCCTGACCAAGCCCTTCACGATCGCCCAGCTCCGGACCACGGTCCGGGACGCACTTGCCTATCGCCCGCCGTCCACGCTCCACCGGGCCGCCGTGCCCGACGCGCGCTCGCGGCCTCGCACGCCGCGCTGACGCTTCGCACCCCCCCGGCCTCACGGGCCGTCGACTTTCCCCGGCCCCTGTGGTACGACTGACTCGCCGCCGTCTTCTGCACGAAGACCAGAAGACGGCATTCTGCACGAAGACCAGAAGACGGCATTCTGCACTTGAGCCCGGAGGACATCATGGAGATCCAGCAACTGCTCGAGCGCCGCGTCGCCCGCTTCGTGGACCGCGTCGCCGACTGGGACGCCTTCGCGGACGCACGCATCGAAGGCTTCCGCCGCGCACAGCACCGCTATATCGGCGCCGGCGCGTCCGGCAAGGGTGACGTCAAGGCCGTCCCCGCCGAGCACTTCACGCTGTCGATCATGTACGTGCCGCCGGGGCAGGGCAACGCTGCCCACACGCATCCCGTGGAGGAGGCGTTCTTCATCCTCGAGGGCAAGGTCAAGGTGTTTCTCGAGGATGGCCAGGGAGGCCGTGCCGAGACGGTGCTGGGCAAGTGGGACTGCATCTCTTGCCCCGCCAACGTCATCCACGGCTTCGAGAACGTGGGCATCGAGGGCGCGTATCTGCAGGTGATGCTGGGCGCCGGCCAACCCGGGCTGATGGGCTACGCGGACCCCGAGCTCGCGAAGCAGCGCGACGCGCACCTGAAGCCCACCCGCGTCTGAGCGCGCCCCTGGAATCCCGCCGGCCGCTCGTCGGCGCGTCCATCCGGCGCAAGGAAGACGGCCGGCTCCTGCGCGGCGCCGGGCGTTACACCGACGACGTCACGCTGCCCGGCATGCTCTGGATGGCGGTGGTGCGCAGCCCGCACGCGCACGCCCGCATCGTCGGCATCGACAGCGCGGCCGCCCGGCGCCTGCCTGGAGTTGTGGCCGTGCTCACGCGGCGCGAGCTGCCGGAGTGCGGCGGCTCCGTGCCGCCTCTCGTGCCGGCTCCGGAGTTCCAGCGCTATCACCACCCCGTCCTGGCCGCCGACCGCGTGATACATGCGGGCGAGGGCGTGGCCGTGGCGGTGGCCGAGAGCGCCGCCGTGGCCGCGGATGCCGTGGAGCTGATCGCCGTCGAGTACGAGCCCCTGCCCGTGGCCGCCTCGCCCGAGAGCGCCCTCGCGCCCGGCGCACCGAAGGTGCACGACGACTGGCGGGACAATCTGGCCGGCGTGTCGGCCTCGCAGACGGGCGATGCGAAGAGCGGCTTCGCCAGGGCCGACGTCATCGTGGAGATGCGGGTCTCGTATCCTCGCGTGGGCGGCGTACCGATCGAGCCGCGCGGCGTGGTGGCCTCGTACGATGCGCGGTCCGGCCTCCTCACGGTGTGGCTCTCCACCCAGGTGCCGTTCGCGGTCAGGACCGGCATCGCGACCGTGCTCGACATGACGGAGGAGCACGTGCGCGTGATCGCGCCCGAGGTGGGCGGGGGCTTCGGCATCAAGGGCCACGTCTATCCCGAGGACATCCTCGTGCCCGCGGTGGCGCGCCGGCTCGGCCGGCCCGTGAAGTGGATCGAGACGCGGCGCGAGCACTTCCTCACGGCGGCGGCCGACCGCGATCAGGCGCATCACGCGCGCCTGGGTGTCGCCCGTGACGGCACCATCGTCGCCCTCGAGACGGAGTTCACGCGGGACCACGGGGCGCATCCCACGCTGGGTGAGGCCATCACCTACAACACGATCAACCACCTCGTCGGCCCGTACCGCGTGCCCCACTACAAGGCCGTGGGACGCAACGTGATGACGCACAAGACGTTCCTCGCCGCCTATCGCGGCGCCGGACGCCCCGAGGCGAACTTCGTCCTCGACCGCCTGCTCGACCGGGCGGCGCGCGAGGTCGGCATGGACCCGGCCGATCTCCGGCGGGAGAATCTCGTGCGCGCCAAAGACATGCCCTGGCGCACGGGGCTGTCGTACCGCGACGGCGTGCCGATCGCGTACGACCCCGGCGACTACGTGAAGATGTTCGACCGGGCCCTCGAGCGCCTGGGCTACGCGGGCTGGCGCGCCGAGCAGGCGCGGCGCCGCGGGACGTCACGCCCGATCGGGCTCGGCGTCTCCGCCTACGTCGAGGGCACGGGCATCGGCCCCTTCGAGGGCGCGAACGTCCGGGTGGATCCCACGGGCACCGTCTTCGTGGACATCGGCGTGTCGTCCCAGGGCCAGGCGCACGAGACGACGCTGGCGCAGATCTGCGCGGACGTGCTCGCGGTGCCCCTCGAGCAGATCGTGATCCGCGGCGGCGACACACAGCTCGTGGGCTACGGCATGGGCACCATCGCGAGCCGCGTGGCCGCCGTGGCGGGCCCGGCCGTCTCGCGCGCGGCCCGCGAGACGGCGCAGAAGGCCAAGGTCGTCGCGGCGAGTCTCTTCGAGTGCGCGCCCGAGGACATCGTGCTGGCCGAGGGCCGCGTGATGGTGACCGGCGTGCCCAGCAAGAGCCTGCCCTTGGCCGCGGTGGCGAAGGCCGCCGTGCGAAGCCGCGCGCTGGCGGATGCCGGCGGGCCGGGCTTGAATGCCTGCGCGTTTCACTATCCCGGCACCGTGGCCTGGGCCTTCGGCGTGCACGCGGTCGCGCTGGAGGTCGATGTCGAGACCTGCGCGATCAAGCTCCTCAAGTACGTGGCCGCGCACGACTGCGGCCGCCCCATCAATCCCATGATCGTCGAGGGACAGATTCACGGCGGCCTGGCCCAGGGCATCGGCACCGCGCTCGGCGAGGAGCTGATCTACGACGAGGCCGGCCAGCTTCTCACCGGCACCCTCATGGACTATCCGCTGCCGCGCGCGGAGGATATGCCGCCTCTCGAGCTCGAGCACCTCGACTTCCCGTCGCCCATCAACGAGCTCGGCATCAAGGGCGTGGGGGAGAGCGGCGTGGTCTCACCCGCGGCCGTCATCGGCGGGGCTGTCGAGGATGCGCTGTGGGACCGCGGCGTGCGGGTGAGCCGCGTGCCGCTGACGTCGGGCCGGATCTACGACCTCCTCCATCCCTCTCCCCCACCGGGGGAGAGGGCAGGGTGAGGGGCTCAGTGATGCGGGAGTTTCGGACGCAGCTTACGCCGCAGCGCCCTGAGGCTTCGGCTTGCTGAACCGCATCCGGTAGTACGTGATCCAGATCGCGACGAGCGGCGTCCCTACCATGGTCGGCCAGAGCCAGCGCACCGTCGTCGGCAGGAAGTGGAAGTTCACGACCGAGAAGGCCGTCACCGCCGCGATGTAGGATCCGATCATGTTGGCCATGTGCCGGTACCACCACGCCATCCGATCCACGGGCGGATGGAGGAATCGCCGCACGTCGAGGCCGGACAGCGACAGGCCGACGCAGCCGAACACGATGGCGACGGTGGAGAGCTCCTGGAAACGCGGCGTAGGCTTCGTGATCCCCAGGAAGACGAGTAGCGCGCTTGCCGCCATGGTGATCCCCGCCGCCGCCCAGTCGAGCGTGGTGGGGCGCTCGCCGCGATCCGGGCGCTTGCGGAAAAGCACGCGATAGCCGGACAGCGCCGCGTAGAAGCTGAACACGGCGGTCAGCATGAGGAAGAGGATGGAGCGCCAGTAGGCGACCGCCACGGCCGTCGCGGCGACCACCGCCATGGCCCAGAAGTAGACCTTGCCCCAGCGCCGATGCGCGGGGCCACCCTTGGCCGTCATCAGCGCAATCGGCGCGACCACGAGGGCCACGGTCCCGGCGAGGACGTGTAGCCACAGAAAGCCCTTGATCACGGTGTCCATGGAAGCCTCCTTCAGCGACTCCTGGCCCGGGTGGCGGCGGCACGGCCCAGCCGGCCGAGCGTCTTGAGGGTGTCCTCGCTCCAGCGCACGAGCGCCTCGGTTCGATACTGGCCGTAGTGGAGGGTCATCAGCCAGTAGGGCAGGCCGGGATGGGCACCGTGCCTGCGCCGGAGCTCGCGCTCGCGCTCGGCGAAGACCCGAGCTTGCTCCTCCTGGCGCTCCTTGAAGCGCTCCACGTGACGGATCGTTTCCGCTACAGAGCGGCGCCGCCCGAAGAAGATCTTGAGCAGGAACTCGTTCCGGAAGCTTTCCTCCTTCGCGGGTTCGCCGAGCCAGCGCCCCAGGCGCTCCATCCCGGCGGGCGTGATCGAGTAGACCTGCCGGTCCGGCTTGCCCTTCTGGCGCTCCAGCCGACGGTCGACCAGCCCCTCGGCCGCGAGCCGCGCCAGGATCGGATAGATCTGGCCGTAGCTCTCCTGCCAGAAGTGGGCCACGCTGCCCTCGATGCGCTTCTTCAGGTCGTAGCCCGAGCCGGGCTCGCCCGCCAGCATGCCCAGGACCGCGTACTCGGTGGTGCTCGTCTTGGCTGCCATATATCTCCAAGATACACACCTGCCAGATATAGTCAAGCAGAGATTCGGAGGTGCTAGGCTACGGCGGTCGGCTCACCACAGGAGGGCTCACGACCATGCGCGGTGTCGTCTTTCTCGGAAACCGGAAGCTCGAGATCCAGGACTTCCCCGATCCCACGCCGGGCCCGGGCGAGATCGTCATCGCCATCAAGGCTTCGGGCATGTGCGGCAGCGACCTGCACCCGTATCGGGCGGCGGGCAATGCCGCAGCGTCTCTCGGCCTGGGCGCCGGCGGGCCCGTCATCGCGGGCCACGAGCCCTGCGGCGTGGTGACGGCGGTCGGCGCCGGCGTCCCCGCGGACTTCGCCCCCGTGGGCACGCGGGTCATGAACCACCACTACAAGGGCTGCGGGCGCTGCAAGCATTGCCGCGTGGGCTGGTCGCAGCTCTGCCGGCACGGCATCACCGTGTACGGGATGACGGGACACGGCGCGCACGCGCCCTACATGAAGGCACCGGCCTTCACCATGGTGCCGCTGCCCGACGAGCTTTCGTTCGAGGAAGGCGCGGCGATCTCGTGCGGCACCGGCACCGCCCACGGCGCGCTCAAGCGCATCGACGTCTCCGGGCGCGACACGCTCGCCGTCTACGGCCAGGGGCCTGTGGGACTATCGGCGACCATGCTCGGTCACGCCATGGGCGCGCGCGTCATCGCGGTGGACGTCTCGAAGGAGCGGCTCGATCTCGCCAAGGAGTTCGGCGCCGACGAGGTGGTGAATTCCAAGGCGACCGATCCTGTGCAGGCGATTCACGATCTCACGCACGGTGAAGGCGCCGAGACCACCATGGACTGCACCGGTGTGCCCGAGGCACGCGTGGCCGCGGTGCGGAGCGCCGGAACGTGGGGACGCGTGGCCTTCGTGGGCGAGGGCGGCGGGCCCACCGCGTTCGACATCAGCCAGCACATGCTACGGCGCCAGCTGACGATCCACGCCTCGTGGACCTTCAGCGCCATGGGCCAGGCCGAGTGCGCGCGCTTCGTCGTGGACAGGAAGGTGCCGCTGAAGAAGCTCCTCACCCA
>Ga0335069_10015737_pt1 | contig 10572 bp, 2 predicted proteins | sample Lox_Sample_11_FD_206714 | JGI IMG/M metagenome (GOLD analysis project Ga0335069, IMG submission 206714) | Soil microbial communities from Loxahatchee National Wildlife Refuge, Florida, United States - Lox_Sample_1.1 | ecosystem: Environmental > Terrestrial > Soil > Wetlands | place: USA: Florida...
CATGAAAAATGCAGAGCTTCTGCCGCCTGCGGCAGCAGACTGCGCTGCTGGTAAGATCGATGAACATCGAGAAGACGAAAGTTCGGAACTAAGACGACAACCTGTCCACGAAACCGGGGCAGCTCCACAAGTGGAAAAACGCGGCGTCGAGTTCCGCACGAATCCAGAATCTGCGCTCTTCGTCCCACCGAAAGGGCGCGCTATCGAAGCCACAATCCTTGGCAAACATCCTGAGATCCCAAGCCGTATAGCTGAGTTCAAGGACGCGAGGTATGAACCAGTCGGACTTGCGGACAAGTCTGTCTCGTGACGGTACCGGTGTTTGATATGAAATGAAATCCGCCAAGTGCAGTCCTTGTAGCTTCTGTCTCACTGCGTAATCAAGACAGAACGAGTTCATGAGGCCAGCTAAACAGGCCCCATGTATTGCGTCTGGTTCCGGAAACATAAGTATGCGAACCGAATAGTCCGTCGAGACATCCGGCAGAATCGCTGCGACTACCGTTCGCTGATTGGTTGATGACGTGACATCCTTAGCCGCAACCAGGAACTTGCGGCTCAAACGCCCTGATGCCCACGCGTCGAGTTCCTCTTCGGGCAAATACAAATAGCTGTCATTGGTGAATGACGGGTCACCGTGCTGCTCCAGTGTCGTGTCGGTTGCCGTTCCAGTCCGAGTGCTGCCGCCAAGCCGAATTCCCGTGAGGGCTGCCCTGTGGTCGTACGAAGCGAATGCCTTTCCTTCAATCAGGCGTACAAAGCGTTTTGAATGAAGCGTTGCGTAGGCACCACCTACAGTGCCCCCACCGGCAATGATTTCTTCCCGTGTCAGGAACAATGCGCGTTGCTTGTTAATGTCAAACATCCGGGTAATTCGAACTCCATGGCTGCCACCATGGGTCGTAGGGGACTCTGGTAAGAGCACCTCATTGCGGCGGTACAGAGCCAACGCAAGCAGGTAGTCGCGCTGGGTGCGAAAGACGGGACATGTCTTCGTATTCGGATTGAAGAGTCTTATATCAGTAGCAGAAAGTCGGATTCTACGTTCGTCGACAGTGAGATCTGCCGGTGTGCGCGCGAAGAAGACAAAGATAGCCTCATTCGCTGTGGGCCTTACCCCACTACCCATTGTGATCAAACAAAATCGATATCGATCATCTACATCTGGGAAGGTCCCGTAATTTTCGAAATCGAACAAACTGACTAATGAAGACAGCTCCATCAAATCTGCAAAGAACTGCTTTGTCGTATCATCCGTCGCAATCCCACTCGGCACTACACAACCCGCGCGTCCCCCGGGGCCTGTTATCTTGCGCATCTTCTCCGCGAATACCGCATAGAGGTTGATGTCTCCACCACCACAGAGCGGGTACCCCGCACTCCCGGCAATGAATTGGCTGGCGGAGTTCGCGGAACGGACTGCTCGCTGAAATGCACTAAAAATTGCTGGATCCTCGTCCTTAAGGCGTTCAATTCGCCTTGCTCGCTCGGCCGCGTTTGGAGCCTTGGCGATATCGGGTCGTTGTAGAGCGAACCACTCTTTCTCTTGCAGTTTGACTCTTTCCCATGGTGGATTGCCAAGTACGCAGTCGAACCCACCGTTTGCGAACACCTCCGCGAACGCCAAATGCCAGTGAAAGAACTGGTATTGACTGGATAACCGGTCGACTTCTTGCCGCTGGTGTTCAGTTAGCGCATGGAAATCTGTGGAAAGCTGCTTGAGTGTGTCCGTCGTTACGATTGTCGTGAGGTTTGTAAGAGTCTTTCCCCAAACGAAAGTCGCACACCAAGCGTCCGCTATTAGTTGTACGTGTTTGTATTCAGGTGACACCACCAATCGATGGAATTGGTCCGCCTTGTGCCGAATAGCATCGGCCGTGTCGTCAGGCGTGGCTTCCAGCTTTCGGGCCTCGGTTGTGATCCTCGTGAGACCGGCTGCAACTCCGTGCGCTGTCCAGTCAAGCAAGTCTCCTTGGACAAAGCCCGCACGCTCGGCTCTGTTTCGTCTCTTGAGTTGTGCACAAACCGACCTTTCGTCTCCCTCAATCGGCGCGAAGGCCTCATCCGGCAGCCCCCCGCGAATCAATTCCGGTGTCGTGCCGAGCAGGCTGTTGCCAACCCTGATATGGTGATCTAGAAATGAGAGCGGCTTACCTGGCTCCAGCGCTTCGAGCCACAGGCTCACCCGGCACAACTCCGCTGCCATGGGATTGATATCCACGCCGTACAAGCATCGTCCGATGACATCTCGAAGTGATCGTTGATAGAATCCAGGTGACGGCTCGCCTTCGCCTTGCGCAGCCGCGCGGGCGCGTGCTAGGTGTTGTGCAAGACGATGCGCAGCGGCTACAAGGAAATGGCCGGAGCCGACCGCTGGATCGCAGACCTTTAGATCCAATATGGCCTTCTCAACATCCGTGCCACTCTTACCCTTAACGGCTTCCGCGATCACAGGCTCGAGTGCGGAGTTGAGCAAGCACTGCACCAGTGAGTCGGGCGTGTAGTAGGAGCCTGAGGTCTTGCGTTCGTTGCCCACGAATTCCGCGAACATGAAAACTGTGCCGTCTCCACTGATTTGCGGCGTCAAAGCCAGAAGGCTTTCATACACGCCGCCTAGCTCCTCCGCACCCAAATTCTTGTAGTCCACCGGGCGTAGCGCATGGCCTTGTCGCGTGAAAGCCAGGCTTCGAATTGTGCTTAGGAAATCGGCGTTTGCGAGCTCGGCTCCATCCACACTGGTTACGCTCGGGGCATTAAGCGCCGCCGTTGATTCTGGCGACCAGAGGAAGCTCCCGAGCGCTGGGAGTGCAAGCGACTCTCGCACGGCCTTGAACCGCTCATCACCGGACAAGGCGCCTACAAGCAGATTGAATTGCCACCATAGGTCCCCGTGACGGCTCCCGCGAATTGCGCCTGCGAGTTCCCTGAGGCGCGCGGCGCTGTAGTGCGCGGCATACCGTTCCCGCGCAGAACGTGCTGGGGCGGAATCGTCGTGAGGATGCAGGAGCGCCTGGCCATCGAGTGCGCGGTCCTCCGCGACGAACAGAAATATCAGCCGGTATACGACGCGTAGCAGCTGGCCATGGAAATCCGTGAGCGTGAGCCTCCCCGTGCGGAGCGCGTCCCTAAGCGCAGTGTTCTTCGGATGCCCGACGAAGCCTTGGCCAACGGTTTCAAGCGCTTTCTCGACGCCCTGCCGCAGGTCGCCGAGTGCTCGCGTGCCCTGCTCCTCCGCTAGCTTGGTCCATCGCTCGAGCCAGCACGACTCAGGTCGGTTGTCATCGCGCACGGCGAAGCGCGTCGAATGCGCCACTAGCCAAAGCAGTACGAAGTCGGCGAACAGCTCGCCGTCGAACATTGCCTCTACGTCGAACTCGAGATACGACTGGCGCGAGATCGCTTGGCTGTCGCGCAAGATTCGCAAGCGCAGTCCGTTCGACAAAATCGCCCACAAATGTGCATCGCTTCGGTTCAGGAAGTCCTGAACCAACCCATGTGGGTTAGCGAGCGCCGCACCGCGCACGCCCTTGGCACGCCGGTCGAGATCTAGATGACACCCAATGACATGAATGGGCGTGGCGCCAAAAAAACGGTTGATCGCGTACGTCCTGCCGTTGATCTCCGGTGCCGTTGTCGCCGGTAGCAGTCCAAACCCAAGCTCACGAAGCAATGGCACGCTCCATTTGTCGTTCGTGAGCGCCGTGCCTGGCTCGTTCTCGGGCAGATTCTTCGCCGACGAACGAAAGTCTGCCCAGTGCTTCCTGAGCCGGTTCCACGACTGGGTTATGACTTCGTTAAACCTCTCCCCCGGCGGCAAGCCGTAAGCTTCGGGCGTCATGCCTTCGAGGTTTTCTTTCGGGTCCAGAACCCGGCGCAGCAGATCGGGTGGCAGCAGTCCACCTTCGGAGTGGATCGTCTGGAACTCTTGGTTGCGCCGCGCCATGTCAATTCAACTTTTGGAGCAGCACATACGCGCCCAAGATGTCCACCGGCAGCACCGGCTCGACCGTGACCTTACCCCGCGTGCGTGCGGCTTCGCGCACCCGCTCATGTGTTTCGAGCTGATCGCGTGCACGTTGTGCCGCAACTATAGCTAGTGCTTCCTGCAATTTTGGCAGTGAGCGTGTAAGCAACTCGAGTTGCTGCTCAATCAGCGTCTCGATCAAGTTACGCTCGGGCGTTGCCGCGAGCAGCCGCTCACTTTCGCCCTTCTCGAGCCATACAGGCTCGTCTGCTGCTCCCGTGCATGCGAGTGGTAAAATCTCCTCACACAGGAGCGTATCTCCTTTGGCACCGCCGATTTGCAGCTGACACCGGAAGCGCGCCACCAGCAGTGTTGTCCGCGCTACCACCTTCGAACTAACAATAATCCCGCAGCGCGCGGCTACCGGCCGCACGTCACGGGCCCCGGGGTCGAGCGCTTGGTCCAACACCCAGCCAGCTAGCCCTTCAACGACCGGGTTTGTCCGACCGAGATATAGCTCCCCCTCCTCGATCGGCAGTTCGAATCGACCGGTGAAAGATTCGTCCCGACCGATCGCTTGCCGGAGAGCCCTCGGGGTCTCTGGACTTATACTCACCTTCACCAACTTGCCCTGCGCGGTGACGGGAACATTCGCCGAGTTGAGTGCAATGTTGAAGAAGGCAGCGACATCCTCGCTGCGGCCGATCGCGTCCCGTATAGCGGTAAGCTCCGCGGCGACCGCTTCGGGGCTCAACGAGTGCTGGGCAAAACGCGACCTCGTGGTCCGCTCGCGCTCTCGCGCGTTGTCCCATTCGGCATGCAATGCCTGCTTTTTGGGCTCGAGCTCATCAATAAAATCAAGCGTAAGCTGTCGCGCGCCGCCCCGTGTCTTCTCGCGGAACAGCGCACCCTCGAATAGTGCCTCCGCAACTTGTTCGCTTGATCCCGGGACCGAAACTGCAACGCCCAAATCGTTCTTGATGCTCTTGTGCTTGCGCAGCAGCACATCCAGGATGACACCGTCGATGGGATTGTCCTTCCCATAGTACGTAACCACGCGAATTTCGCTACGTGGCTGACCGAACCGATCCACGCGCCCCTCACGTTGCTCGTGTCGTGTCGGGTTCCATGCTAGGTCGTAGTGCATCACCGCATTAAAGTGGTGCTGCAAATTAATGCCCTCCGACAGGCAATCAGTGCACACCAGCACGAAGTACCCGCCGTCAGCAGTCAGGGTCTTTATGCGAGCCTCCCGTTCCTCGGAAGGTAATAACCCCGTTACCGACTCGACGCGCACATTGGCCAGGGCATTTCGCAGTTGCTTTGCCAGGTAGTCTGCAGTATCGATGAAACGGCAGAACACCACGGGCTGGAAGCCATCCCTGACGAGCGCCTTGATCTCCTTGATGGCGCCTTGCAATTTGTGATCCTGGTGGGCAGTGAGCGCCTCCGCTCGCCGCGCGAACTCCAGGAGCCTGCGATGCGTGCCCTCGTCGCTGTCCTCGGTCTCCGACCCTGGATTGAAGTCGATGGTTGTCACCTCATCCACCGCGTCCTGGTCGAGCACAGTGCGGCGACCCACGTCATCCACCTCCTCATCTTCCGCCTCATCGACCGCCGCGCGATTCCTGAGCGTTGCAGCTGCGGCGGCGGGGCTGGAGGATATACAACGCAGCAGTGCTAGGGCCGACCAATACCGGACGCGCTGGTGGCGCTTGCCGTCCTCGTCGGAAACATAATCCCGGGCAAAATTGAGTATATCTTCGAACAGGCGCCGATAATCGTCGCCGAGTGTGTAGGTAGCCTCCTTATCCAGCCGCACCGGGAAGGCCGTGTCCGACTTCAGGTAGTGCTCGATGTCCGCACGGCGCCGCTGGACCAGATGTCGAGCCAGCTTCCGGCGAATTCCCTCGCGCTCCTTCCGCTCGAGGTCCGTGGGGAGGTCAAAGAACTCCTTGTCCAGCAAACCGAGCAGCGAGCGAAACGCCTCTTCATTGCCGCTGTGCGGCGTAGCGGTCACGAGCACCAGGTGCCGCGACGCATCGCGCGCAATACGCCTCACGAGGTCGAAGCGCAGCTGGCGTCCCTTGCCCACACCGCCGGCCAGCGTACAGCCGTGTGCCTCGTCCACTATCACGAGCTCTGGGCACTTCAGGATGAAGTCTTCCGCGCGGCGCGCTGACTTGATGAAATCCGTCGAGACAACCGTGAAATTGTGTCGGTCAAACACCGACACGCCCACGGGTAGGTCACGTTCAAGGCGCTGGATGGTGCTTGAGAGCACCAGTTCCGCATCAATGTGAAACTTCTGCGCGAGTTCTGTCTGCCATTGCTCTGCCAGGTGCGGCGGACATAACACAGCGAGCCGTCGTATCTCCCCCCGATCGATGAGCTCGCGCGCGATTGTCGCGGCCTCGATCGTCTTGCCGATGCCGACGTCGTCTGCAATCAGGAGCCGCACCGGATCGAGCTTGAGAGCCATCATCAGCGGCACCAGCTGATATGGCCGCGGCTCGACAGCGATGCGCCCGAAGCTGCGGAATGGGCCAGCGGCCGTGCGCGTAGAAAGCCTCGCTGCGTCCCGCAGCAAGCGGCCCGACGTGAAGTCCCCAAGTTCGGCCTTTGAGGGTAGCGCGAATGTCGCCGACTTAACCGGTTCGACCGCCGTCAGAATTCCGACGGTCTCCTCGTCCAGACCGTTCACGGGTCGGACAACAAGCAGGGAGTCTGTGGACTCCGGCAACACTACCCACTCGCGCCCTCGGGCGTGGACGAGTGTGCCCGGCCGAGCCAGCGTGGCAGTCGTCATTTCTGCGCCATCCCGAAGATGTCGGGATGGCGGCGGAACACCTCTTCCCATTGATCGCGGCTATGGTGAAACCGCACGACTACATAGCCGAGTTCCTGTAGTCGCCGCGTGATCTGCTCGTCTTTTTTGATCTGCTCAACAGTGTCATGCGGAGGGCCATCAATATAGATCGAGGCGTTGTATTCTCGATAGTAGAAGTCCGGCCGTGTGGACGCTGCTTCGATCAGGAACTGTGCATCGCTCGGCGGGCGTAGTACCAACGCATCCAGCAAGTCGAGCCATTTCTTCTCAAGACCACTGTCGCAGCGCTTGCGCAATGCCAGCATCCGTTCCGCGCGAGTGCCGACACCGCCGGCTGGCTTGCAGATCGCTTTCGCCAGTTGCGCCAACATGTCCCGGATCACGAATCGATCGAGGAGTGGGTGGTCGGGCTGGTTGCCATAATCGAGCAAGCATTCGTAGCAGGCCTTACCGCAGCGCTCGGGTGCGCAATCCTCAAGCGTGTCGGGGTTAAAGTGACAGATTTCGAGCGCTTGACGCGCCAGCTTCGGTATGACCTCTGGATCTTCCACCAGTTGGCGCAGCACGCCGGCACCTCCCTCAGCTGCTTCGTAGAAGAGGATTTGCTTACGCTCCCGAGTCGAGGGCAACGCCTCACTCGCAAGTTCGCGTGACTCCAGCTGAAACACTTTCTGGATGGCTTGGCGGAACGCTGCCTGCAAGCTAGCCATCTCACCCGCCGATCGTGCTGGCTGCGGCGCCATCACCAGCGCGTTCTTCGTGTCCTCCACATATGGCACGACCCGCATCTGCCGGCCCGCCGCCGCCTCCTCCGCATCGTCCTGATCCCGAGGGTTGGCGGCCCAATAACCGCGTTCGAGATCAAGCAGGAATCCGGCCGGCGCATCGCTCTTCTGGTTCGCCCAGCCTAGATTCACCCGATACAGCGTGGTCGCATCCCCGTAACTCGCCTTGAGCATTGGTGCATCGCCCATGAGAATATCTGCATCGCGACGATCGAGGTGCCCTCCAACCTCCGGAAAGCGGTATGCACTCACCACGCGATAACCAAAACGCTGACGTTCCTCCTCATCGCAAGTAATCCGTTCCGCCAAGCGCAGACTGACATTCTGTAGGCGTACGAGGTCTTGGATAACCGCGCTGGGTCCGAGACCGGTTCCACAACGATCGCACACCTCGTTGTGGTTCACCCCTTGCTCGAGGTGTGCGTACCCGCACTCCTGACAGCGCTTCATTGTCGCGGTAGGCAGCGTGTGGGTCGCTTCGATGTCGTCAGTGCCGAAATCGAGATTGACCTTATAAACCCGGTACCGCGCACCCTCGTGGTAAATCAGATTCCGCGGTGCGAACTCGGAGATCGCAAGGAACCGTGGTCGTGACACGAACTCATCGCGCCCCTTGCGGCGCCGACGCCCCGGTACGAAGGCCGACAGTGGTAGGCGAGGAAAATTGTACCCGGGCAGGAAACCTTCAGATGCCAAGTAGCGGTAGGAGTAGAAATCCCCCTCGTACACGCCTTCGGCTTCAGTCAGCAGCTTGATCTGCGTCTCCGCCTGCGCACGCAGCCGCTTCGAGTGCGACCGCTCCGCCTCGGGCCGGGAATGATCCAGTATGATCTTGTGGTGCAACTCCCGTTGTCGAACGGCCGCACGATACAGTGAGCGCCACCGATCGCAGGCCCGATCGAAAGTCAACTCCAGCTGATCGAGAACCTCTTTGGTCCAATTCTCGTGGAACCACGACACCCCTGCAAGATCGGCTCGGATGCTACCAATAAGTCGATCGGCCCTGGCGTGCGCGGCGGAACGATGCACGGGGTTCCGCAACTCACCAACAAGCGAAGGTTTGACAGGCAAGAAAATCTTTCCGTCCACGTCTTGGATATCGACGATCGACATCAACGTCTTGCCCAGATCGGGCGTCGCAGCGCCCATCCACACCGCATGCACGTGTGAGCGCACCAAGTCACGGTTGCGCAGGTCGATTCTCGGCGCCGTAACGGAACCTGCCACCATCTCACCTGGGCGCCGGAAGTAGTACTGGTCGTGCGGGCTGCGTCCCGCGCAATAGGTGTACACGAGCGCCGGTTGGCCGCCGCGGCCCGCGCGCCCGCTTCGCTGCGCATAGTTCGCCGAGGTAGGCGGTACATTGCGCATATTCACCATGTTGAGCTGTGCAATATCTACGCCCAGCTCCATTGTCGGCGAGCAGAAGAGGAGCGGCAGCTCCGCGGTGCGGAACCGGTCCTCGCGCTCCTCGCGCTCCTCACTCGTTACCTGCGCTGTGTGTTCTCGCGCTTCGAGGAGTGCCTTGAGGTCAACAAAGCTCCGATAGCACTCGACGAAATAAGCGTTTGTCTCGGGCGGCATCTCACCGATTTCCAAGACCCGCGTCCTGTCGACCGGCCGCACAACACCATCTCCTGCAAGCCAGCGCAGCGCGTCTGGATTAATCTGGTAGCCAGCTACCTCCCCGTCGCGCACCTGTTCGACGATCCCGTAACGCTTAAGCGCCTCGAACATGAACTGGATCGTCTGATCGACCTCCACACGCTTGAAATTCTCGCCGCTCTGTACAAACGGCTTGAGCGAGCGACGCAGGTACTGGCCGTAGCTACCGAAAGACGACACGAACAAGTCGCCCCGGCTATCCCGCGGGCTGCGCGGCCGCGGATATGCGACCACGGCAGACGCGAGCTCGCGAACGTCCTCGATGTACCAGACCGTACCCTCAAGGAGCCGCTGATTCGTCTGATCGATAAGATCGCGTTGCTTGTTCCGGTCGAGGACATCTCCCTTGACCGCGAGATTTCGTCTCAGCACGTCGAGCAACGTACATAGCAATTCCTCTCGGAGGTCCGACCCGCAGCGCGTGAGGACGGGCGGTGTCGCGAGGAACTCCTCCTCCGCCCGCGCCCGGCGCACCTTGAAACCGTGCTCCCAGAGATCCTTCTCGCCCAGCAATCCATCGTCTCCGTGGAGCCCGACGTACTCGAACTTGAGTAGGCCGCAGTCCTCAAGATTTGGCGCAGTCACGCGCCACCCACGCTGCAAGTCTCGATACACGTAGTACTCGACGACCTTGCGCAATGCGTCCTGCGTCTGAGTTCGCGCCGGTCCTCGTACCTCCGCATCCGCTGCGTAATCCTCGAATTTGAGCGCGAGCGCGTCGAATACGCTTCGCGATAGCTCTCCGTGGGTAATGCCGACCGCACCACGCGTGCGCGCGGCCTTGTGCAGGGCGGAGCGCAGCAGTGCTACCTGCGCAAAATCGTTGAAATGCCCCGCCTGCAGCGAGGCATCCTGTCGGTTGTCCGTGAAACTCAGGAGCTTGCGGGCTTCTGGCTTAAGCGTCGCGTCAGCCTGCAACTCGATGAGGGAGCGTACAGCGAGGATCGTGGTCGCGGTGCTTCGATTGTCTACCCCGAGCGTGTTGAGCTTCCCCCGCTCGGACCGCTGTCGACCCGTATAGGCCACTCCACAGTCCGGAGCCAGACAGAACGTAAACGACTTGCGGATAAGCGCACAGGCAACACCGCTCCCCTCAGAGACCACCCGCCCCCGCGCGTCGACGAAGACTGTCTCAGGCAACTTCTCGCGGTGGTCTCGTGCTAGTCGTTCCACGCCATCGTCGCCGATCTCCTTCATGAACTCTGGTACGCGAGCCAGCAAATCCGCCCCTGTCCCCGCCGGCCACGGGTGCGCCTCCGACAGGTAGAGATACGCCTCACCTTGCCCGTCGTCCCCCTCTTGGGGCCGGTCATCACGCGGCGTGACTT
>Ga0335069_10015738_pt1 | contig 10572 bp, 11 predicted proteins | sample Lox_Sample_11_FD_206714 | JGI IMG/M metagenome (GOLD analysis project Ga0335069, IMG submission 206714) | Soil microbial communities from Loxahatchee National Wildlife Refuge, Florida, United States - Lox_Sample_1.1 | ecosystem: Environmental > Terrestrial > Soil > Wetlands | place: USA...
GCGCCCGGCGCCGATTTTTCCACACTGCTTCCCGTTGCCACCGTCCCGTCGCCGCGCGCCGCACTGGCCAGCGCCGGCCTGCTCTTGTCGGCCACATCGGGCCCGCGCGAGACCGGTGCGTTTTCGCCGGGATCGACCGCGACTGGTCCCGCGAAATCCGCCGCCGGCCTCAAGGCCGGCCAGGCAACGAAGGAAGTCGGTCGCGACACCGTCGAGTCGATCGCCGCGCTGCTGGCGCCAATGCTGCAGTCGCTGACCCGGCCTGAGCCTGTCCCCGCGGCCGGAAACACCGCCACCGAGTCTCCCCGGGTCGCCCCGGCCGGTGCCGGCCAGGGCGGTGCGGCCAGCCTCCTGCCGGACTCGATTCCGGCGCCGCCGGCGACACTCCCGGGGGCGCAGAGCGTTCTGCCCGGAGCTGGCACCGGCAACCCGGAGGCCGCCGGCGACACCCCGCCTGCAGCCGAACCGCAGAGCGCGGTGACGATTGATTTTGGCTCAGGAATTCCCGCGGTCGCCGTGCCGTGGGCGAACGTCGCGAATTCCGCCGCTGACGGGGCGGGGATCGAACTCCGCCAGAGTGCGGCGGCGGCGGTGCGCACCGCCCTCGCGCGCGCCGGCATCCCCGTGAATCCCGCCAGCGGGTCGAAGTCCGGCGGGTTACCCGCCGCCCCGGGCGCCGACACCGGCCGGCCGCCCATTTCGATCACCGTGGATGTGCCGCAACTGGCAATGACCGTTTCGGGTCCGGACGCGGCGACTGCCGCAAACCAAACCATGGCGGCAACCGGGGCAAAAATTGCCGTCGCGCCAGACCGGATTTCTCCGACCGGAGAAGCCCCGGAGGACGACACGGAAAAACATTTTTTAACAGCTCACGCCAATGGAGTTACAACGGGCGGGAATTCGACTGGCATCGGCGTTGCTCAAACCGGCGCCAACATGTCCGCGAGTTTCAACCCCCGACGCAACGCCGCCAGCCTGCCGGACCCGAACCTGCCGATTCTGCTGCGGGAAGTGTCTCCGGTCGCCGCGGGCGCGGGCCATGTGAGCCCGGACCTGGCGTCGTCCGGCACTCCGGCTCCGCTCCTGGCGCATCGTGCCGTGGAAACGGTGCTCAATGTCCTCGACGCGCAGTCGAGCCCGACGGGCGGCTCGGGTCAGGTGAACCTTCATTTCAAGTTTGGTCCGGACGATCTTTCCGTGCGGGTTCAGCTCCGCGGCGGCGAGGTCCACACGCAGTTCAACACCGATTCGAACGAGCTGCGGTCGGCGCTCTCCACTGAATGGAAGACGATGACCGCCGCCGCGTCGGCGCCCGGGCTTCGCCTGGCGGAGCCGGTGTTCGGCTCCTCCTCGTCCGGTGCGGATCACGGCTTCGGCTCGTCGCCGCAGGGCCAGAATTTCTCCCAGCAGCACACGCCGCCGCAAACGCCCGCCCCGGCAGTTTTCCCGGGCTTGCGGGCCCTGAGCGGCGGCGCCGTTGCCTCCACCGGGGAGCCGGACGCCGGCAGCTCGCCGGTCACCGTCCCGGCCCCCAATTCCCGCCACCTCGCAGCCGTCGCCTGATTCACCATGCCCACCGTCTCCTCCGCCACCACTGGCAATTCCCTGGCCAACCTGACCTATTCGCAGACCGCGAACGCCCCCACGCCGTCGCAGTCATTGGGTGAGGCCGATTTCCTGAAGCTGCTGTCGATCCAGTTTCAGCAGCAGGACCCGATGAAGCCGATGGACGACACCGCGTTCATCGCCCAGACCGCCCAGTTCACCTCGCTGCAGCAGATGACGCAGCTCAACCAGCAGCAGCAAATGATGGCCGGCGCCGGCTTCATCGGCCGCAACGCGACCGTGGAGGACACGTCCGGCAACCTCGTGACCGGCCTGGTCACGGCCCTGGACAACTCCGGCTCCGCGCCCGCCGTCGTGGTCAACGGCGTGAGTTACCCGCTGACGGCGATCAAGCGCGTCGAGGCCGCGCCCGCGGCCACCACCCCTTCAACCACCACCACGCCCGCGGCCACCACCGCCGGCTGATCCTTCAACTCAACCCCCCGTATCCATGGCCCTCATCGGCACCCTCACCACCGGCGTCAGCGCGCTCAAGACCTTTTCCAAGGCGCTCGACGTCATCGGCAACAACATCGCCAACGTCAACACGACCGGCTTCAAAGGCTCGACGGCCAGCTTCGAGCAGAGTTTCAGCAACACCCTCCGAGCCTCGTCCCCGGCCAACGGCACCCAGTCGGAAATGTCGGCCGAGCAGATCGGCACGGGAGTGGAGATCTCCGGGATCTCGACCGATTTCACCCAGGGATCGCTCAACGCCACCGGCAACACCACGGACCTCGCCCTCTCGGGCAGCGGGTTCTTCATCGTCAAGGACGCCACCGGCGGCCAGGTCTACGCGACCCGCGACGGCCAGTTCCGGCTCGATGACAACGGCTATCTCGTCACCCAGTCCGGCCTGCGCGTGCAGGGTCTCATCGGCGGCTCCTCCACCACGCCGCTTGGCACCACGGTCGGTGACATCCAGATCGGAACGGCCGTGCCCGCCGGCGCAAGCCTGCAGTCCATCAGCATCGACACCAGCGGCAACGTGGTCGAGTTCTACACCAACGGCACGTCGGCCACGACGAATCGCGTGCAGTTGCAGGCTTTTGCCGACAACTCGGCGCTGATGAACCAGGGCTCCAATCTTTACACCGGATTGGCCGCGGCTGGTCCGGCCGGGGGCGGCATCCTCGCTGGTGGCAACGATCCGGGCACCTCCGGCCTGGGCACGGTCCAGTCCGGCACGCTCGAGTCGTCGAACGTCGATCTCACCCAGCAGTTCTCCGATCTCATCACCACCCAGCGCAGCTTCCAAGCCGGCGCCCGCCTGATCACCGTGTCCGACACCGTGCTCGAGGACGTCGTCAACCTGAAGACCCGCTGAGCCACGCCTGACCCCTCCCGCCCATGGCCGCCAAAGCCGACGCCAAGGAAACCAAGGAAGCTGCGCCCGCCGCCGGCACGACACCGCCGACGGCCGCCGCGGCGACCGCCGCCGCGTCCGGCGGGCTCAAGGCCTGGCTGCCGGCCATCGCCGCCGTCGTGGTCACGCCGGCCGTCTGTTTCGCCGTCGCTGAATTTGTGCTGCTCCCCCGGTTGCAGAAGAAGCTGGGTCCGGCCCCGGCCGCCGCGTCCGGTGCCACCGAGGATTCCGCCGCGCCGTCCGAGGGCGGCGGCGAAAAGGGCAAGGAGGGCGGCAAGGAGGGCGCGAAGGAGGGCGGCGCCACGTACGAGTTCAGCAACGTCGTCGTCAATCTCGCGGGCACGATGGGCACCCGGTACCTCAAGACCAGCTTCGTCGTCACCGCCGCCGAAAAGAACGGCAACGTCAAGGCCCAGTTCGAGGCCCAAAAGGCCAAGATGACCGACATCACGCTCAACGTCCTATCGTCACTGACCCTGGCCGACCTCGAGGAACCCGGCGCCAAGAACGTCCTCCGCGAAAAGCTCGTCGCGGCCTACAACCAGGCCTTCGGCAAGCGCGTTGTCGACCAGGTCTATTTCTCCGATTTCGTCATCCAGTAGCCCGCCCGGTCCATGGCCGACGACTCCCAGAAACCGCCCTCCGACTTTCTCGACCAGGCCGAGATCGACAAGCTGCTCGCGCAGAATGCGGAACAGAGCGCACCGAAGGCGCTGCTGATCCATGCGGACGGCACGCGCGGCGATGCGAAGTCAGGCAACAAGGTCGAGGCTTACGACTTCCGGAACCCGGTGTTCCTCTCCGAGGTTGAGCTCCGCCGGCTGCGGCTGCTGCACGAGGACTTCATCCGCTACCTCAGCGCCCGCCTGTCCCTCTTCCTGCGGATGGAGTTCGGCCTGAAGATGGCCAAGCTGACCACCGTCACCTATTCGAAATTCACCGAGTCGCTGCCGAGCCCGACCCACATCTGCCTGTTCAAGGCCGAACCGCTCATCGGCGTCTGTGTGCTCGACATCAACCCGCGCCTGGCGCTCACCATCGCCGACCGCCTGCTGGGCGGCCGCGGCCACTCCGTCAAGGCCGAGCGCTACCTCACCGAGATCGAGATGTCCCTGATCGAGGACGTCATCCACATCGTCCTCGAGGAATGGTGCGGCCAGTGGAAATCCGAGCAGGACCTCCATCCCTCCATCATCGGCCATGAGAACAACGGCCGGTTCCTGCAAACCTCGCCCAAGGACGCCATCATCCTCGCGCTGACGCTCGAGGTGAATTTCGGCGACTGCTCCGAGCAGATGCAGATCGGCGTGCCCTATTACACGATCGAGCCGCTGGTGAAGAAGATGCAGGCCCGCCGGCACAAGGACACCGCCGTCACCCAGGTGGAAAAGCGCGCCAGCTGGCAGCGGTCCTACGACCACATCACGATGCCGGTCCGGGCCGAGTGGGACGCGCTCGAGCTTTCGCTGCGCGAGGTGGCCAGCTTCCGCGTCGGCGACGTGGTGGAAATGCCCGCCTCGCTGCTCCAGCAGGCCCGGCTGCTGCTCAACGGCACTCCCAAGTTTATCGGCACCGTCGGCCTCGATGCCGACCGCGTTGCCGTCCAGATCACCCACAAGATCCCGTCCCACGCGGACGGGCTGACTCCCGCCAACCATGATGGAAGAAAAAGCCCTTGATATCGTCCTCGACGTGAGGGTGAAGGTTACGGTCCAGCTCGGCTCGTGCCAGCTCCCCATGCGCGACGTCCTCGAGCTGTCCCCCGGCTCGGTCGTCCAGCTGATGCAGCACGCGAGCGACCCGGTCGGCCTTTACGTAAACGACAAGCTCGTCGCCTACGGCGAGGTGGTGGTGGTCGAAGACAACTTCGGCATCAAGATCACCGAGTTGGTCGGCAGCGCCAAGCCATGAGGCGGTTCCTCCTGGCCGTGGCCGTCCTGGCCCTGGCGGCCTCCGCGGCCGCCGAGGACACGGTCATCTACCCGCACAGCGGCCCCGCGGCCGCCCAGTCGCCGGTCGCGCCCCGCGCGGGTGGCGCCGGCACGCCGCTCCTCGTCCTCGCGCTGGCCGCCGCCGGCGCGGGCGGCTGGCTGCTCTGGCGCCAGCGACGCTCGCCCTCGGGCTTCGCCGGCCGCGAGGCCCGCAAGCTGGCGGTGGCCGAATCGCGCGCCCTCGGCAATCGGCAGTACCTTGTGGTCGCGGATTACGACGGCCGGAAATTTCTCATTGGCGTCTGCCCGGGCCGCATCGACCTGCTGGCGCCGCTCGACGGCCCCGCCGGGGCCAAGGCGCCGTGAAGCCGTTCCGTTTTCTCCTGCTTCCGCTGCTCTTCTCCCTCGCCTTCGGCGCGCTGACCGCCCGGGCGCAGAGCGGCACCGTGACCGCGCCGCCGGGCCTGCTGGCCCCGGCCGCCGGCGCCCCAGCCGCGGCTCCGACGAAGCCGGCGGCCGAGCCGCTGCGCCTTTCGATCAATCTCGAGGGTTCCGAGCGCCCGGCGCAGATGAGTGTGGCCGTGCAGATTGTCCTGCTGATGACGCTCCTCTCGGTGGCCCCGTCGCTGGTGCTGCTGATGACGAGCTTCACCCGCATCGTCATCGTGCTCGGTTTCGTCCGCACCGCGCTCGGCGTGCCGAGCGCGCCGTCGAACCAGATCCTCGTCGGTCTTTCGCTCTTCCTCACGTTCTTCATCATGGGCCCGGTGATAGACCGGGTTAACCAGGAGTCGCTCAGGCCCTACCTCGACGGCAAGCTGGCCGCGGGCGACGCGCTCGACCGCGCGACCGTGCCGGTGAAGGAATTCATGCTGAAGCAGACCCGGACGCGCGACCTGGAGTATTTTCTCGAGCTGGGCGGCTACGGCCCGACGGCGGTCAAGGACCTCCCGGTCCGCGTGGTCATCCCCGCATTTGTCATCAGCGAGCTGCAGACGGCCTTCCAGATGGGCTTCCTGCTCTTCCTGCCGTTCCTGATCATCGATTTCCTCGTGTCATCCGTCCTGATGGCGCTCGGCATGATGATGATGCCGCCCAACGTCGTCTCGCTGCCGTTCAAGCTGCTGCTCTTCGTCCTCGTCGACGGCTGGCACCTGATCGTGAAGTCGCTCGTCCAGAGTTTCATTTCCTGACCCCGCCGTGAATCCCGAAGTCGCCATCGATCTGTTCAAGACCACCATCATGACCGCCCTCTACACGGTGGCGCCGTTCCTCCTCGTCCTGCTGGTCGTCGGACTGGTGGCGAGCCTCGTGCAGTCGGTCACGTCGATGCAGGAGGCCACGCTCACCTTCGTGCCCAAGCTCTTCGCGTTGGCGGGCCTGGCGCTGCTGCTGACGCCGTGGCTGCTCCGCTCGCTCACCGAATTCACCGTGGCCATGATCGCGCGCATGGCGACGCTGGCGCACTGACGCCCGCCGCCGCGCGGCGCGCCACCCGTCCATTCGGGGATCCTCCATGACCTTCGGCTACCTGTTCACGTGGATGATGGTCTTCCTGCGCGGACTGGGCGTCATCCTCCAGCTGCCGATGCTGGCGAACCACGCCCCGCCGGTCATCGTGCGCGTCGCGCTCGCGGCCTGCCTGGCGACGCTGGCCACCGGGTTGGTTCCGGGGGCGGTTCCGCCGGCTGATCTTTGGACCCTGGTCTTCGCGCTCGCCGGTGAACTGCTGTTGGGCCTGGCGATGGGCTTCGTCGGCCGGATGTCCTTCGCCGCCGTGGAAATGGCGGGCCGGATGATCTCGTCGGAGGTCGGCCTGGCCGCGGCCCCGGGCTTCGGCGCGCCGGATATGTCGTCCGAACCGTTGGCGGCCTTCCTGGCGGCTCTGGCGGTGGTGGTCTTCTTCCTCTTGGGAGGCCATCTGATGATGATCAGCGCGTTCGTCCGAAGCTTCGCCCTGGCCGGGCCGGGCCAGCCCGCCTTGGGAACTGCCGCCCTGGCAGTGGTCGCGGACGCGACCGGACGGGTGATCGAACTGGGGCTGCGAATGGCCGCCCCGTTCCTCGCGTTGAACTTCCTCGTCAACCTTGCTTTTTCCGTGCTCGGCCGGGCCGTGCCGAAGATGAATGTCTTCGTGGTCAGTTTTTCGCTGCGGGTGCTTCTTGGTTTTGGCCTGCTCGGCAGCGCTGGCGCCCTGCTGGTGCGCTACCTCTCGGCCGAATTTCCCGAGGCGCCGGTGCAGATGCTGCAGCTCCTGCCGGTGCGCTAGCTCGAGCGCCCACCGGGCGCCCCGTGGAAGGTTGAAAGTCGGGTCTGGGTGAGCCGTGACCGCCGGAGCGCGGCCGAGGCTCATTTCGGCGCCTGGGCCGGACGTCATTGGTGACCGATAAGCTTCAGCAAGAATGCGTACTGCGGCATGCTCGAGAAGTCCTTCAGACTTGCGGCACCCATCCCATTGGAGCCGCCGACGAAGTCTGTTCCGAGAAATTCGCCGTGGTTCGACCGGACGGCGGAAGGCAGCAGGTCGGTGTGCATCACCGAATACGTTGAGCGGTCGAAGGGATTTTGTTCGATGACGAAAGTTTCGTCGGCCGCGCCAAAGCCGGCGAACCTGTGATTGAGAAAGCTGCCCAGGGCGGCATCGATTTGCAGCGCTCGTTCGGGAGCCAGGTCCGCCGCCAGTTGCTGGATGAATCGCTCCGAGAGATCCTCCGCCAGGCGCGGCCGCGAAGGCACCGCAATCTCGAGGCCGGAATCGGTGCGCGTCGTGACTTTCCCCGCTTCAAGTTTTAGCTCGCCGGCAAGAAGCATGAAATCGGCCAGATCGGTCGCGAGCACGTCGATTTCGTGCGGGGTGAGGTGCAGCTCGCCAGCGGCATGATCGAGGCCAAGCTTGCAGAATGCAATCTGTGCTACCGTCGCGGGTGACGCACCGCGTCTGGCCTGTAGTGAGCGCCGTCGATCTCCGTCGGCGTTTTCCTTCAATGAAGCCTGGGCGATCACGGACTGGGCCCAGCGGACGTGGGCGGGCAGCCGTTCGTCACCAAGCGTCGCCGGCGAACCTGAATTCCCCGGGTGAATCTGGTTCCGGCCGGCCCGGAACCCAATTGCAAGCCAGGCGGCAACTGCGGCGAAAACAAACAAGCTCGCACGTTTCATCCTCTGGCTGCCTTTAGCCTGGTTCGCGAGGGGGCCGACATATTCCGCGCCAGGTGAACTTTAAGACGCTTGTTGCGCGGCGACCGGGGTAGCGCGCACCTGGAGCAACTTTCTGTATCGTGAGCCATTGATGGCAGCACCCGAACGCGGCAATAATTTCCCAGCCCGGTCTGGTCGGAGCCGCGGCCGCACCAGCCTCCGCGCATCTTCAGACTCATAAATTGTTAATTAATTGATAACCAACATCTAATATTAGGTCATCTCGCCTTGGCATCGGCGTTGCTCTTTGGCGGCCACACACGATGGCCGAGCACGACAACGACCAAAAGACCGAGCAACCGACGGAGCGTCGCCTGCAGGATGCGGCCGAGCGCGGTCAGTTCGCGAAGAGTCCGGAGTTGTCGGTCCTGCTAACGCTCGCGGCGGCGCTGGGTGTGCTCGCGTTCACCGCCCGCACGACGGCCGAGAGTCTGGCGGAGTATGCCACGGCGATTTTCTCCCGGCTCGGCACGACCCGGATTGAGCAGGGTAACATCTACGGTCAGCTCGGACAGCTGCTGCTGACCGTAGGCGAGGCCCTGCTGCCGGTGCTGTTCGCCTGCGTCGGCGCGTCGCTCTTTGCCAGTGGGCTGCAGAGCGGCTTCCAGCTTTCGCCCAAGGCCGTGACGTTCAAGTTCGACCACCTCAACCCGGTTGAGGGCTTCGGCCGCATCTTCTCCAAGGCGACCCTCGTGCGCTCGGGCATCGACCTGCTGAAGCTCGTCGCCATCGGCCTGGCGCTTTATCTCGGCGCCCGCTCGCTGCTCGAGGACCCGCTGTTCACCGCGCCCGTCGAGGCCGGCTACCTCGCCCAGTTTCTCAACCACGCGTCGATCACGTTCCTCGGCCGCCTGCTGTTGTCCCTCGGCGTCATCTCCGCCATCAGCTACGCCTGGGAGAAATTCAAGACCGGCCGCGACCTGATGATGACGCGCGAGGAGGTCAAGGACGAGCGCCGCAACTCCGAGGGCGACGCCCATGTGAAGGGGGCGATGCGCCGGATGGCCCGCCGCCTGATGCAGAAACAGATGCTGGCCGCGGTGGCCACCGCCGATGTCGTCGTGACCAACCCGACCCACTTTGCCGTCGCGCTCAAGTACGAGCGCGGGCGCGACCAGGCCCCGGTGATCCTCGCCAAGGGCGAAAACCGCTTCGCGCAGCGCATCAAGGCGCTGGCGGCCGAAAATGGCGTGCCCACGGTCGAGAACAAGCCGGTCGCCCGCCTGCTCTTCGCGCTCGGCCGGGTGGGGGAGGCGATCCCGCCGGAGCTCTACCAGGCCATCGCCGAGATTCTCGCCGTCGTTTACCGGACCCACCGGTACTACTTCCACCAGCTGAAGACCCGCCGCCTGGAAGCCTCCGGACGCACCGCCGCTGACGCCCTCGGCGCCGCCGGCGCTGACGCCCTCGGCGCCGCCGGCGCTGACGCACTGGGCACCGCCTGATCCCATGCCCGTCAGCTCCAACAGCTACATCACCCGCCTGCTGCAGCGCGCCGACCTGTTGTTCACCTTCGGCCTGTTCGGCACGGTGCTGCTCCTCGTGCTGCCGGTCCCGCCGTCGTTCATCGACGTGCTGCTCTCGCTCAATCTCGGGCTGTCGCTGCTGGTCCTCCTCGCCATCGTCTACGTCAAGGACCCGCCCGAGTTCTCCGGCTTTCCGACGATCCTGCTCGGCCTGACGCTCTTCCGGCTCGCGCTCAACATCACCTCGACCCGCCAGATCCTGGTCAAGGGCTACGCGGGGCACATCATCGACTCGTTCGGCCACTTCGTCATCCAGGGCAACTACGTGGTCGGCGCCGTGGTGTTCCTCATCCTGGTGGTGATCAACTTCGTGGTGATCACCAAGGGCGCGGGCCGCATCGCCGAGGTCAGCGCCCGCTTCACCCTCGACGCGCTGCCCGGCAAGCAGATGGCGATCGATGCCGAACTGAACGCGGGCATCATCGACGAGGCCACGGCCACTTCCCGCCGCGTGAAGATCCAGAAGGAGGCCGACTTCTACGGCGCGATGGACGGTGCCTCGAAGTTCGTCCGCGGCGACGCGATTGCGGGTATCCTCATCACCTTGGTCAACGTCATCGGCGGCTTCGCCATCGGCGTGTTCCAGATGGGACTTTCGCTCAACGAGTCGCTGCAGAAGTTCACGCTCCTCTCAATCGGCGACGGCCTGGTCTCGCAGATCCCCGCGCTGGTGATCTCGATCGGCGCCGGCCTCCTCGTGACCCGCGCCTCCGACGGCAACAATCTCGGCGCCCAGGTCGTCGGCCAGGTCATCCGCTACCCGCGCGCGCTCAGCCTCGCCGCGGGCTGCCTCGTGGTTTTCGGCCTGCTGCCCGGAATGCCCGCGGTTCCTTTCCTCGGGCTCGCCGCGCTCGCGGGCTTCATGGCCCGCACGCTCAAGGATCAGGAGCCGGTCCGGACCGAGGCCGCGCCCGCGCGGCCCGGCAGGCCCGCAGCCAAGGGC
>Ga0335069_10015740_pt1 | contig 10571 bp, 8 predicted proteins | sample Lox_Sample_11_FD_206714 | JGI IMG/M metagenome (GOLD analysis project Ga0335069, IMG submission 206714) | Soil microbial communities from Loxahatchee National Wildlife Refuge, Florida, United States - Lox_Sample_1.1 | ecosystem: Environmental > Terrestrial > Soil > Wetlands | place: USA: Florida...
CTGGTCCTGGTGATCACGCTTGCCTGCTCCCTATTCGGCCAAAAAGCGACCGTTCCGCTGCCCAAACCGTCGGGCTTCAACATGTACTCCATCGAGCAGGAGATTGAAGTCGGCAAGCAGAATGCCGCTGAAATCAGCAAAAAGATGCCGATCCTGCCCGATTCGAACCCAATTTCGCAGTATGTGCAGCATTTAGGTCAGCGCCTGACCGCCGAATTGCCGCAGCCGACCTACCCGTTCCAGTTTCACGTCGTGCAGCAGAAAGAGATCAACGCCTTCGCCCTGCCCGGCGGACCGGTTTACGTGAACATGGGCACCATCCAGGCGTGTTCCAACGAAGCACAGCTTGCCGGCGTGATGGCGCATGAAATTTCTCACGTCTACATGCGTCACTCCACCAAGCAGGCTTCCAAGGAGGCCTTCGCGCAAATGGGACTCGGCGCTGCGGGCGCCATCTTCGGAGGCACCATGGGCGGGCAGCTGGCGACCTACGGAGCTCAACTCACCGCCGGAGGCGTCTTCCTCAAGTATTCCCGCAACGCCGAGTCGCAAGCCGACCAGGTCGGAGCCCAGATCATGTACGACGCCGGCTACGACCCCTACCAGCTAGCCCTGTTTTTTGCCAAGCTCGACGAACAAGGCCTCTCGCGCGGATCGCAGTTCTTCAGTGACCACCCCAACCCCGGCAATCGTTCGCAGGCGATTCGGAACGAGATCCAGCAGTTCCCCGAAAAAACGTTCATGACTAACACCGGTGATTTCGACCGGATTCACGACCTCGCCATGGGCGAGCGGAGTTATAACCCGCAAGAAGGCCCACCGCGCGGCAATCAGGGTGGAAACCGCGGACCGTCGGAGCGCCCCTCCGCGCCCGACACCCCGTCGAGCGGCAACTTCCAAAAGCTCGACCACAGCATGTTTAGCATCACCTATCCGGACAACTGGAAGGTCTATGGCGACCATCAATCGGCGGTCACCATCGCTCCTGAAAACGGCATCGTGAACAACGCCGTCGCCTACGGCGTGATTATCAGCGGCTTCCAGCAGGATGAGGGCAAGAATCTCGACACCGCCACGCAGGACCTGCTCGCCTCGCTACGGCAATCGAATCCCGATCTTCGCGCTCTTGGCAATGGCCAGGAGATCACCGTCAACAATGTGCACGGCAAATCGCTGGACCTGGTCGGCAAATCGGCGATTGATGACGCCCAGCGCGAGCGCGACTGGCTGGTTGTCCTCCCCGACAGCAATCAAACGCTGACCTACGCCATCTTCATCGCCCCGGATAACGACTTCACCCGCTACCGCCCGACATTCGAAAAGATGCTGCGCACGTGGCACCTGAAGTAGTTATGTAGCGCGGACGCCCTCGTCCGCGCTGTAGTTCCATCCCGCATCGCTATCATCGGTCGCGAACCTTCGTCTAACCTTGCACCATGCGTAACCTGCTCGCGGTTGTCCTGCTCGCCTCTCTAGCGGCTTCTGCCCAAACCGACGCCCATCACGACGCCGTTAACCAGCGCGGTGACCAGGCAATGGGCTTTATGCACAGCAAGACCACCCACCATTTTGTTTTGAAGCCTTACGGTGGCGACATCGATGTCAGCACCAACGACCCGAAGGACACGGACAGCCGAGACCGTATCCGCCACCACCTCTCGATGATCCAGAAGAAATTTTCCTCCGGCGACTTCACCGACCCCATGTTCATCCACGATCGCGTGCCGCCCGGAGTTCCGGAGATGAAGTCCGGCAAAGTCAGCTACGAATTCGCGCAAACGCCGCAAGGCGCGCGGCTCAAGGTTTCCGCGCAGGATGAGAAGACAATCGCCGCCATCCACGACTTCCTGAAGTTCCAGATCGAAGACCACCAGACGGGAGATCCGAAGGCGGTACAACAGTAACGGAGCTCTAACAATAGAACGTTGCAAAACACTGAGGCCAGCCTTTCGGCTGGCCTCGCACCTGACTCCCGAAGGAATCAGGGGGATGTAAATTCTTATGAGTACTAACCAGTTAGATGAGGTTTATATAGTTCGGTTGCCGGTATTTCAAGGTTATTCGTCACAACTCGGGAACGAAAGTTCCAAGTATAGTAACCGATTGAAATTACAATGGCAAAAGCGATCGTTTATATCGACGGCTTTAACTTCTACTATGGGGCCGTCAAGAATACACCATACCGATGGCTGGACTTCTCTGCCCTGTGTGGCAGAATGCTCCCCGGCGACAACATCGTAAACATCAAATACTTTACCGCTATCGTTAGCGCCCGTCCACACGACCCTCAGCAACCATTACGTCAGCAGATTTATCTTCGAGCACTCCGAACAATTCCGAATATCGAAATCATCATGGGGCATTTCCTTACACACTCTGTTCGCATGTGTCTCACAGGAATTATCCCCGTTCAGAAAGTCTACGTTGATAAAACAGAAGAGAAAGGCTCAGACGTTAACCTTGCCGCACACCTGGTTCATGATGCTCACCTGAAGAGATTCGAAATCGCTGTGGTTGTCAGCAATGACTCGGACCTGCTGGAGCCGATTCGAATTGTCCGTCAGGAACTTAAGATGCCGGTCGGGATACTGAATCCGCATCAACATCACAGCGCTGTGCTCAAGCCACAAGCAACGTTCATGAAACGTATCCGGCAGGCGGATGTGGCAGCCTGCCAGTTTCCATCGGTTATGAATGATGCCAAAGGGCAATTTCATAAGCCGACCACGTGGTAGTCCTCTTTCAGCGACTTTTCCGTTTCTTCTTCCTTCCCTGCCCCCACTCGCACGATTTCAAATCCACCCGCGGACCGTTGAACGGCACACCTTCCATCTCCAGCCGCATTCGCTGTTCCATCGCGGCATGATCGGGCAGAAGGATTTTTCCGCCCGCGCCAACCACCCGATGCCACGGTAATCCGCGTGACGTCGCACCCTGCAAGGCCCACACTACCTGCCGCGCCGCGCCAGGAAATCCCGCGGCTCGCGCCACTTGTCCGTAGGTGGCGACCTTGCCTTTGGGAATCTTCGCAATCGCGCGGCGAATCTTGTCGAGCATGGGGACAGTTTACCCTGCGAGCAGGATCCTATCGCTCCACGACCAAAACTGCCGCCCGACCATTTATCATCGAAGCAGAGCTTGTGAGCGACCCCAGCCCCAACTCCAACCCGACTGCATCCCCCTGGTGGCGCAAGGACGCCGTCACCATCGCGGTGCTGGTGGCCATCGCTGCTGTGGGCTTCGGAGCCACTTACGCGATTACCAAGTCTTACACCCGCCGCGAGGATGCGCTCGCACGCCGCTGGTTCCAGGCCGGAGAAACCGACCTCGCCGCGCAGAAGCCGAAGCAGGCCATCGCCGATTTTCGTACCGCCCTTCTCTATTCCCGCGACAATCCGAAATATCGCCTGCGTCTTGCCGAGGCCCTCGCCGCCGATAACGACCTCCAGCAGGCGATCGCTTATTTTCTGAACCTGTGGGAGGAGCAACCGGGCAGCGGCTCCATCAACCTGGAGTTGGCGCGCCTTTACGCACGCCAGCACCAGCCGCGGCCGGCCGCCCAATACTTCAACAACGCGATCTATGGCATTTGGCCCAGCGATCCAATCGCCCAACGCCGCCAGGCCCGTATCGAGTACATCCAATTCCTATTGCGGCAGAACCAGCAGGCTGAGGCTCAAGCCGAGGCAGTCGCCCTGTCTGCCGCCGTTCCACCCACCGACACACAGTCGCGTCTGCAAGCTGCCAACCTGCTGCTGTCGATCGGTGACCCCGAACATGCGCTCGCGGAATTCAATGCGCTCCTGAAGGCCGACCCAGCGCAGGCCTCTGCAGGCGCCGGCAAAGCGGCGTTCCAGTTGGGCTGGTTCCACTCCGCCGCCGAGCATCTGCGCGCTGCCACTGACCATGGCATTGACGATCCCGAAACCAAGACCATGCTTGCCCGGGCCGAAGCCGTCGGCGCGCTCGATCCCTGGCAGCGTCATCTCAGCGAAGCCGACGCCGCCAAGCGAGTCTCGACCGCGTACGTGCAGGCCGGCGCGCGCCTGCAGCAGTGTGCCTCCGACCTGCAGCAGCAACTCGACGCCAAGCCTCCTTCCACCGACCTGCAACGACTCTATGCCGAGTGGACCAAGACCGGTTCGCAGTTGCATCGTCTCGCACGCGACCCCGATCTGCGCGACTCGATGATGGACCTCGCCTTCCGCGTCGAGAACACAACCGCCGTGCATTGCGGTCCGCCGACGTCCACGCCCGACTGGGCACTCGCTTCGCTCGCGAAGTACGGCGCTGGAGTAGAACGATGAGGGCCGAGCGATGAGCCTCAAGCTCCGCATTAACGATGGCATTAGCACACCCGCCGCCGGAACCACGCCCAAGGTGATCCCACTCGCCGCGCCACGCTCGGCCGGCGCCGAGGAACGTTTTTTCCTCCTGCTATCGATCTTCATCGGCATCTACGCCGGACTCGCCGTCGTCTGCTTCCGGCTCGCCATCGAGTGGACGCGCGTCTACGCGCTCGGCTCGGCTCTCGCCGTTAGCGGACGCCGCCTCATCCTCGCGCCCACCATCGCCGGACTCGTAGTCGCCTTCCTGGTCATGAAGGTCTTCCCTGCCGTGCGCGGCAGCGGCGTCAACCAGACGAAATCGGCGCTTTACATTTCCAACGGATACATTCCCCTCCGCACCGCCATCGGTAAGTTCATCTGCTCGGCGATAGCCATTGGTTCCGGCCACTCGCTCGGCCCGGAAGATCCTTCGCTGCAGATCGGCGCCACGCTTGCCTCGGCTCTCGGACGCCGCCTGCGTCTCTCGCGCGAGAAGACTCGCCTCATCGCTCCCGTCGGCGCTGCCGCCGGACTTGCGGCCGCGTTCAACGCGCCAATCTCGGCTGTGTTGTTCGTGATCGAAGAGGTGATCGGTCGCTGGAGTGCCGGCATCCTCGGTTCGATCGTCCTCTCCGCGGTATCCAGTGTCGTGGTGGCGCGCTTCTTCCTCGGCGCCGAACCGATGTTCCGCATCCCCAACGTCTCGCTCATCGGAGCGGAAGAACTGCTGGCCTACACCGCGCTGGGCATCGCCGGCGGCGTCGCTTCGCTGGTCTTCGCCAAGCTGATCACCTGGCTGCGCTCGCACCTGAAGGCGATGCCACTCTGGACGCAATACGCGCAACCCGCGATCGCCGGAGCCATCATCGGCACCATCGGCTACTTCGGCTTCCCGCAGGTGATGGGCGCTGGCTACGAGTACATGGACCAGGCCATGCACAACCAGTTCACCTGGCAGATGCTGCTGGCGCTGGCCTTCTTGAAAATCGCCACCACCACGCTGTCATTCACCAGCGGCACCCCCGGCGGAATGTTCGCCCCCACGCTGTTCATCGGAGCCATGCTCGGCGCGGCCACCGGCGGACTCGAACACATCCTCGTGCCGCACCTGACCGGCTCGGTCGGCACCTACGCGCTGGTCGGCATGGGCGTGCTGTTTGCTGCCTTCCTGCGCGCGCCGTTAACATCGGTGTTCATGGTGCTCGAGGTCAGCGGCAATTACTCCATCATCATTCCCGTCATTCTCGCCAACACGCTCGCCTATCTCATTTCGCGCAGCTTGCAGCCGACGCCAATCTTCGAAGTACTCACGAGTCAGGACGGACTCATCCTTCCCTCCATGGAGGAGCAGCGTGATGCCGACGTGCTGCGCGTCGAAGACGCGATGCGCGCCTACGCCGGCCCGACACTCGAGACCGACGAACTGGCCGACATCGCCGCCGAGCGCGCCGCGAAATCTCCGGAGCCGGTGCTCCTGGTTCGCCGTCGCGCCTACAACGCATGGCACTCCATTCGCCGCGAGAACCTGCGCAATTCTCCGCCGCATTCGCTGGTTGAGCAGGTAGTGCCGGAAGATCCTTTGCCGGTGCTGTTCCCCGATGTAGCGCTCGAAGCCGCGTTGCGCAAATTGCACGGCCACGACTTGCTGCCAGTGATCAATCGCGCCGATGCGGGCAAATTAGAGGGCGTGCTCACGCTGGAACTTGTGCTCCAGACCTTCGCCGAGGCGACCGAGAAGAATTTGGAGTGAGCGCGTACAAAAATGCGGGCGGCCAGGTTTGGGGACTGGGGTGGGAAGGCCGCCCGCTCGCGGTCTCCTCCCATGGGGAGAAAACCGTCTTCCGCCCACAGGACTAGGCGGAAGAACTCGCAGTCGCGCTTGCCGTGCGCGACTCATATCTTGTAAGCGGGAACTAACAGCGAAGAACGCAGGTTTCGTGGAGAAGATTGGAACCACTTCCATTGCTTGCTTGCCGCCGAGCGATCCAATCAATCCGCGGAGGTCGGAGCATATCGCGGTAGACCAGCACCGACGCCATCATCAGCAGCGAATGTACCGTCACCAGGCGCACCGTGTGCTTGCCGTGCGTGCGCACCACCGTGGTCGCGCCCGGCATAAGCAGAATCGCCACCAGGCACAACAGCAGGCTGATTGCCCACGCTACCCGAGCTGGAGTGCGCATCCGCATGAAGGTTCATCACTAACTTGCTACGAATTACCGCTCCGGTCAATAGCAATTTCGCCTTTTTTGGGATGGATGAATTTCCAGAGTGGAACATACTTTTACCCAGAGAGACGCTCTTAAACCTTAGGTTCAGCCCTCGTTAGTCAACCAGCGCCGTGGTAGTCCCGCTACTGCCCGCGCACCACTTTGTCGCCCGTCGTCTAGAGCATTTATCATCACCAAGTTGCGAACGACCAACGACTAACGACTGACTTATGATCTTCCGCAAACCGCTCGAAGGAATCGAACGCCCCACCATGGACGCCGACATCGTCATCGTCGGCGGCGGCCCGGCTGGGCTCGCCTGCGCCCTGCGCCTCTCGCAACTCATCGACGCGCACAACGAGCGCAACCCCGACGCGCCGCTCACCAAGGAAAACATTTACGTCCTCGAAAAGGCGCGCGAACTCGGCCAGCATTGTCTCTCCGGCGCTCTGCTCGATCCGCGATCCATGCGCGAGTTGCTGCCGGGCTTCGAGAAAGAAGCTCCGCTGGATGCCGCAGTCACGAAAGAGCACGTTCACTTCCTCACCGAGAAGCGCGACTTCAAGCTGCCGATCACGCCGCCTCCGCTGCAAGACCACGGCAACTACGTCATTTCGATCAACAAGTTCGTGAAGTGGCTGGGCGAAAAGGTCGAGCCCACCGGAATCACCATCTTCACCGGCTTCGCTGCCTCGGAGCTGCTTTTCGAAGACAACAAGGTGGTCGGCGTGCGCACCGACGACAAGGGCGTCGACAAGAACAACCAGCCCAAGGGCAATTTTGAACCGGGCTACGACCTGAAGTCGAAGATCGTCGTTCTCGCCGAAGGCACGCGCGGATCGTGCACCAAGCAACTCGTCTCGCGCTTCCAACTGGATAAAGACCGCAATCCGCAGACTTACGGCGTCGGCGTGAAGGAACTCTGGGAAGTGCAGCCGGGGAAGATCGCGGCGGGCGAAGTCATTTACACCATGGGCTGGCCGCTCACGACGAAAGAATACGGCGGCGGCTGGATTTACGGCTCGAAGAACAACATTGTCTCGCTCGGATTTGTTACCGGCCTTGATTACACCGATCCGCGGCTCGATCCGCAACATGTGCTGCAAAGCTTCAAACAGCATCCGTTCGTGGCGAAGTTGCTGGAAGGCGGCAAACTCATCCGTTACGGAGCCAAGTCGCTTCCTTACGGTGGTTGGTACGCGATGCCGCCGGTTGGCGGCAACGGCTGGATGATCACCGGAGACTCGGCGGGGTTCCTCAACTCGCAGCGGCTGAAGGGCATTCACCTGGCGATCAAGTCGGGCATGCTGGCGGCGGAAACGGCGTTCGAGGCGCTACGCAGCGGTCGTAACGATTGCGTTAGCTATCAGAAAGCGGTGGAATCGAGCTGGATCGAAGACGAGCTCTATCCCGTCCGCAACTTCCACCAGGGATTCGAAAAGGGCATGTGGTCGGGCATGATCCACGCCGGCATCCAGCAGTTCACTGGCGGCATGGGACTGGGCGGCAAGTATCCGGCCCATCCCGGCCACGAGCGCATGAAGCACCTCGACCAGGTGCCCGCCGACGGCGATGGCCGACGCCAGCTCATCGACGCCGCCAAGGGCGATGGCAAGTTAACCTTCGACAAGCTCACCGACCTCTACCACTCGGGCACGAAGCACGAAGAGGACCAGCCGGCGCACCTCGTCATTCACGACACCAACATCTGCAACACGCGTTGCCTGAAAGAATTCGGCAGCCCCTGCCAGCGCTTCTGCCCGGCGAACGTGTACGAGATGGTGGACGCCCCCGACGCGCCGAACGGCAAGCAGATCCACCTGAACCCGTCGAACTGCGTCCACTGCAAAACCTGCGACATCATGGACCCGTACCAGATCATCACGTGGGTCCCACCCGAAGGCGGCGGCGGGCCGAACTACGACGGGATGTAGCAACGCCTTCGTCCGCGCGGGCGCAATCGAATCGCTTGTCCCCGGCACCTGCCGGAGATGCCGGGAAGAGGGGGTACACTCCTCACCTCCATCCTAGAATCAACGACTTACGTGCGGTTTTTTCCGTAAGAATATGCGAACAAAGGGGTTGGGAGTTAGTTCTTGGAAATCAGGGACTTACAATTTTGACGACGAGATTGTGGTCTCCAAGGTTATGAAATTTTCAAAGATCGAACCCGCGTGAGCGGCCCTCCTGGGAAGGTTGGAAAAGACGAGAACCTGCCTCGGCCTCACCATAACTCTCACGTTAGCAGCGACTGTTTTGTGGACAAAGAAAAAAGTGTTCGCCAGAGGGGATCTTGGAAAGATTCTTTTCCCGAAATGGAACGTGATTATTTTGTTGCCAAAGGTGAAAGTAGACGGTGAACGGTGGTCGGTGGACGGGGAACGATAAGCAAATGTGCAGCGAGGAATCGCTGTCTCTAACCATCGCGCTGTGATCACCGCACTGTGAGCTTACGCCCTCCATTCCCTAGGATAGGTGCGCCTTTTAGTTGGTGTGAGGGTGCGACTCGGTCGCCGAAAGATTCCGGTAGCAAGACTGCCGGAAAATCCAAGGCCCGCAAGTCGCCCAAACGACCTGCGGGCCGAACAACTAGGAGGTGGCCATGGAACAAGCTCAAACGGTCTTCGAACTGAAGATCGGGTGTTCAGTGGCATATCACCGTTGTCTTCGATTGGAAGACAGCGGCGGTTGTCAGCATTTCGATCGTAATCCTGCTGCTTCTAAAGAAGTAGCCGGTCGGCTCGGCGTCATCACCCCGCCGGGCCGTTTACTCGTGGATAGTCTGTGCTTTTTGCGGATCGAAGTCAACGGCCTGTGCGGCGGTGGTAACGTCGAAATCCCGGGATGGAAAGTGGTGACGGGAGGCAAGTCAACTGTAGCGCCATCGCTCCCCAGGTTAGCCAAAGGTGGGCGAACCTGGGCCACTCGGCCCGTCTCGAAGTTGCAATACTTTGCGACTTCTCCTTATGTCCGGTTGAGCAAGTGGTTTGTTTCGTTCCAAGGGCATTGGTCACATACGTGCTCTTGTGGGGCCGTACGCCGGTTACTGCCCTCGTCCAAGGCCAAGCGCACAATCGAACTGTCGTGGGTCATCGCCTTGGAAGAGAATGGCTCTCCCTTTTTCAATGCAGGTTTGCTTTCACCAAGGCAACGTGCGGAGGAATCAATGAAGAAGCCTATCGTTATACTTCTCGTTCTTGTCTTCTTGTCGGTATTTCCAGCAGTCGCCAATGTGGTTGATTCCGTTAATGCGAGCGCAACTCCGGGTGTCGGGCCGAACTATGCATTTTTGGTCGCCGACGTGGGGTGGCTTTACACCGCGCCCCTTTCCTACACGCTGGTGGGTGTCGATTTCCACTTCACTGCTTCCGACACTGGCACCGTGACGGAAGAAATATTCGACACTACCACGCCTACACTGGGAGGCACGCTGCTTCGCAGCGCCACCTTTTCGCCTGCCGGCGACGGATTCGCGGGCGGCACGTTTGCTCCGCTATCGATTGTCGCTGGACACACATATTTCGTTGGAACCCTCGGCGTCTTAGGTTTCGACGGAATGACCGCGGCTGAAGCCGGAGCTATTCAACTTCCGGAGTACTTCGACCTCGGTTCTGGGAACTTTGAAAGCCCTTGCGCCGGCTGCCCAAGCAGTACGAAGGCGATGCTGGAGTTCATCGGGCCATCGACGCCTGCAGTACCCGAACCCTCCAGCCTATTCTTACTTGGCGCAGGCTTTGCCGGATTCGTCGGAGTGATTCGGCGCAAACTGCTACGCTAGCGAAATAGCTATGACTTGGAAAGCCGCCCCAGTGGCGGCTTTTCTATTTGTCGGCGGATGGATGGCGATACGCTCACTATCTCAGCACAAGACCGCATGGCTCGAAGAGTGCCGTCGTCACGTCATCGTGAGATAGCGGGTGATATCCCGATTTTCCGCCATCTATCAGATCTCTATCCCCCTGATCGAAAGAACCAAAATACCACCCCTCGCTTATTCTCGTAATTGCCGGAGCACTCCTTATACAACCATAGT
>Ga0335069_10015741_pt1 | contig 10571 bp, 8 predicted proteins | sample Lox_Sample_11_FD_206714 | JGI IMG/M metagenome (GOLD analysis project Ga0335069, IMG submission 206714) | Soil microbial communities from Loxahatchee National Wildlife Refuge, Florida, United States - Lox_Sample_1.1 | ecosystem: Environmental > Terrestrial > Soil > Wetlands | place: USA: Florida...
GCGCGCACGACCACGACGTACTCGATCATCGCCGACTCACTCGCCGGGGGCGCCGTTCTCGTCGGCGGCGTCACCCTGATCTCGATGCTGGGCGGGAGCTCGCCGTCCGCACCGAAACGAGGAGCTACGGGCGATGTGCAGGTCGTGCTCGGCCCGACGTCCGCCGGCATCACGGGCCGTTTCTGAACGAGCAGGAGGAGCCTTCCACATGGACGCGAGACGGACGCGATGGGCGGCGACGATGGCCGCTGCGACGCTGGTCACGACCGGGGCTTGCAGTGTGCTTCTCGACCACAGCGCGACGCAGTGCCAGTCCGATTCGGACTGCGCGAAGTTCGGCGAGCATCCCTATTGCCAGCAAGGCGTCTGCGTCTCTTCCGGCCTGGGCCCGGCGGATTGCTTCTACGGGACGCCCCAGCAGTCCAGTGACTTCTTGAACCAGTGCACCGTCGCCGAGTGTCTGCCGTTCGACAACTGCCAGCGCCTGGGCCTGTGCAACGGGCAGAGCAACATGAACGCGCCGCTCCTCCCTCCCGCCGCCCCCGAAGACGGCGCGACCACGACCACCACGACAGGCGATGCCGGCGCTACCGGATCGGGCGACGGCGGCGCACTGACGCTGCCGAGGTGCGTCGACCCGGCGCAGGGGCGATCTCAGGCGGTCTATCTCACCGGTTCGAGCAACTTTCCTCCCCTGCTCGCCAAGCTCGCCCCGCTCGTCGGGGCGGCCGGCTACACGCCGGTCTTCCAGGTCACGAACTCCTGCCACGGGGTACGCGCCATATTCGGGAGCAATCCTGGCGACGGAACCATCACCGACCCCGCGCCGGGATCGGGGGCGAAGTACGCGACGTACTACAACGCCGACGGTACGTCGGCGTCTTGCTTGCTCGGCCCGAACGGCGCGCAGGTGGACATCGGCGAGTCGGACATCTTCTCGACGACCTGTACCGACTTCGGTCCTCCGGGCGGCGACGTAGGCGAGTTCCTCGGCCCCATCCAGGCCATGGTGTTCGTCGTCCCGGGCAAGTCCGCTCAATCGGCCATCACCGCGGAAGCGGCGCGGGCGGTCTTCGGCATGGGCGGGACCAAAGCGGCGCCGTGGACGGACCCGTCGCTCTACTTCGTGCGCAACGCGAACACGGGCACGCAGCAGATAATCGGCCACGCCATCTCTGTGCCAGGCGGCGCCTTCTGGGGCATGGACCGCGGCACGGCCGCGAACGTCGACGCGCTCATGAAGGACATCGCCAACCCGATGCTCGCCAACCAGGCCATCGGCATCATCTCGGCGGACTATTACGACGCCGATCGCGACAACCTCAAAGCGCTCGCTTTCCGCGCACCCGGCCAGGACTGCGCGTACCTGCCCGACTCGACCGAGTTCAAGAAGGACAAGCGCAACGTGCGCGACGGGCACTATCCCATCTGGGGCCCGGTGCACTTCTTCGCTCGCATCTCGAGCGGCGTGCCCGTCTCGCCCGGCGCGCAGGCATTCGTGTCGATCGTCTCGGTGCCGAACGTGCCGCAGAAGCTTCTCGACGCCTTCATCGCCTCGAGCCTCGTCCCCTCGTGCGCCATGAGCGTGCAGCGGAGCAGCGAGCTCGGAGCGCTCTCGCCTTACTCGGCCCCCTTCCGGTGCGGTTGCTACTTCGAGGCGAGCCGCGCCGTAAACGGCGCGGCGCCACAGGGCTGCCAGCACTGCAACACGTCCAACGACTGTACCGACCCGTCGCGACCCGCGTGCAACCTCGGCTACTGCGAAGTGCAGTGAGCCACCCGACGACCGAGAGACAGCGAGGAACCCCATGGCAATTCGCAACACGATGGCCGACCGTCTGCGCGCGCTGCTCGACGCCCCCGAGGGAATCGAGCTCCCCGGCTGCTTCGACGTGCTGAGCGCGATGCTGCTCGAGCATGCGGGGTTCCCCGCGGTGTTCCTGAGCGGCTACGGCGTCGCGGCGAGCTCCTTCGGCAATCCCGACATCGGGCTCACGAGCCTGCTCGAGACGGCGCTCGTGACGAAGAACGTGACGGCGGCCATCGACGTGCCGATCGTCGTGGACGCGGACAACGGCTACGGCGACGAGGACTGCGTCGTGCGCACCGTGCAGGAGCTCGAACGCGCCGGCGCCGCCGCGATGATCCTCGAGGACCAGGTGTTTCCCAAGCGCTGCGGGCACGCCGCGGGCAAGGCGATCATCCCGCTCGACAAGTACATGCGGAAGCTCGAGTGCGCGCTCCAGGCGAGGCAGACGTCGATGTGCGTCGTGGCGCGCACCGACGCGACCGACATGGAGGAGGGCATCGCGCGCGCGAAGCGCTTCCACGCGGCGGGCGCCGACGTGACGCTGGTCGACGGGCTCCCGTCGGTCGAGGCGCTCGGCCGCGTCGGGCGCGAGGTGCCGGGGCACAAGGTCATCAACCTGATCCACGGCGGCAAGACGCCGCTCTTGCCGAGCGAGCAGCTCCACGAGCTGGGGTTCAAGATCGTCCTCTACTCGACGCCCGCCCTCTACGTGGCGGTCAGCGCAATGGCGCAGTCGATGGCTCGCCTGCGCAGCGCGCGCTCGCTGGCGTCCATCTCGCCCGACAGTGTCGCCTTCCGCGAGTTTCAGCACTTCATCGAAGGCCGCTACCTGCGCCGCCGCGCGAGCGTCGGGCTCGCACACCCCACGGCCCCGCCGCCGCGCACGAGCCACGCGCGCATCAACGGGGTCCGGCCGACAGCGGCGAGCGCCGTCTTCGAACCGACGGAGCCTGGATCGCAGGCTGGGTGACGGCTGCCGCCGTGCGCCTCCGCGGCGGCGCGGCAACGGTCGAGCAGCTGGCGGCGGAGGGGGGTCATGCGGAACGCGGGGGGAATGTAGCTCGGGGCTCAATAGGCTCCTTTTCGGTGCGCAACTTCGGACACCCACGCTGGACTGAAGAAGGGGGGCGGGTCCGTGCAACGGTCGCCCAGAGCAGTCAGCGTGCCATCACGCTCGCAAGAGATGTCGCCAGGTTGCACGCACTGCGCTCTGCCGACCCCCTGTCCCGGACAGATCGGGGGTGTCCCGCGACACTTTGTGCTGGTAGCGGCCTGCCCTACTCGTCCAGCCCGTCCGCGCGGTGCAGCAGGGCAAGTTCATCCAGCGCCCGTCGCGGGTAGAACGTGCCCCTGCAGACAGCGCACCAGTGCACGAACACCCGGAGGCCGGGCACTGCATGGAAGGCCAACGGCTCGTCACAACGCGGGCACGACGCGCGACCCCCTGAGATGGGAGCCTCCTCGTTCGCCGAGCGCGCCCTAGCCGCAACTTCCGGGAGGTCACGAAAGAAGGCATCTACCCAAAGCCCGAGGCAGCTCGGACAGGCGTGGGCGGGCTGGCTTGCGACCCTCGTCGCCTCCATGACGTGACCGCAGCCGGGGCATTCGAGCTGAATCGACCGGTACGCCGTCATCGACCTTCTTCGAAGTCTACGTGACGGCGCGTCCCGGCTGATGCGTCCAGCTCTAGCCTGGCAGACGAACTTCACTCAACCGTGGTCGACGCACATTCCCCCGCCTCGAGACGCCCGGATTCGACGAGCGTGATCATGAAAAAGGCCTGCTACGATCATCGACGGTGGGCTCTGGGTCGCTCGAACGTGGCCCCTATCGTGACCTCGCAACGTGGGTTCTGATGCCGGTGCCTTTTGTCTGGGCCGCCGCGCTCGCGACGCCTTTCGGCGGGGTCTGGGCCGTCGGGACCGGCGCCCTTGCTACTGGCGCGTTCTTTGGAGCGAGTCATCGGCTTGCAAGCCCACACGACGCCAACTTCAAGTGGACGTTCGCAGCGTTCATGCTCGGCGTTGCTGCGATGGCCGCCTTGGGGGCAACGCTTGTGAGGATCAGCGGCCCCCTCGCGGTGGTCCTGACCTTCTCGGCATCGATCGTGACGGGGTACGTCGGGTGTCTCTTTGGCTCGTTGTTCGCCTGGATGCGCAGGCGGAGAATGGCACGCAGTCGGCACGTACCTAGGTAGACGTCCTGTCATGAGCGACGGAACCCAAACCCATTTTCTCAACGTCGACCTCGAACTGCGCTCCACGAAAGGTCTACGGCGTGCTGCTCGGCGATGCGCGTCCCAGCCGGGTACACGGCCCCGATTCCCGGCATTTCGGGGCGGCGGCTGACAGTCAGGTACTCCATCGGTTCGAAGGGACCGCCGTCGACTCGCTGTTCCGAGGCGTAGGCCGTCCAGTAGTAAGTCTCGCCGTCAACGACGACGCTCTTCCACACGGCGGGTCCAGCGCGATCCATGGGCGCGAGCCTACCGCGTGACGCTCCCCGTCCAAGGCTCCGCGTACACTCGCCGAATGCACATCACCAAGACCAGCATTGCCCTTGCCGCGTTCCTTGCTGGCTGCGGCGCGGCCACCGTCGCATCGCAGCTTGTCGTCCCAAGTGCTCGCGCTGGCACGAACCCGGCGCGCTGGGAGTACACCTGCGCCAACGCGCAGCCGGAATACAGGAGCGACCTCGACGGGTTCAATCGGGCCGGTGCACAGGGATGGGAGCTGGCAGCCGGCGCCGGACAGCCGGGCGCGCGGACGTGGTGCTTCAAGCGGCAGCTACCGTGACCCTCACAGCGAGTACCAAAGAAGAAGCGCCTTGCCCTGCGTACGAGCAAGACGCGCGCGGCACATGCGAAAGCTAACCACCACGAGGGCCGCGCAAGGGCTCGGCGCGACCGGGTGCTACCCTTTTGGAAGTGGGCGCCTCACCGTACCGGAGGAACACGCCGCCGCCTGACGAGCCCCCGCTACACCAGCTCGTTCCGCCGAAGCGACCAATAGCTGCGCCGGTGAACCCGTACGAGCCACGCTCGCGTCGGCGCCGTCGATGCGCGCCGTCGTGGAGACGCGTCCGCCCGCGCAGCCGCGTCGACCCAGTACTGCGATCGTCGTCCTCTTGTTGCTGCTCTCCGCCGCGCTGGGGGCCGGAGCCGTATTTGCGTGGTACGCCTGGCACCGCCTCGGTCACGGCTGACGCCTCGCGCGTCAGAGATCCTTGAATCGCGCTCGGATCTCGTTCTCCAGCTCGACGAACGCGGGGAGCTTCTGGATGTCCGGCTGCCAAGCGAGGCCGCGCTCCACCATGTCGTACGACCAGAGGACGCGCGCGCCCGGTACGGGCTTTCCGTTCTTCGACTCGCGCCCCAGGATGTGCAGCGTGTCGCTCACCGCCAGCGCCGCCCGGATGTCGTGCGTGACCAGCACCACCGTGTTGAGCTCGTGCATGTTCGCGACTTCGACGACCAGGTGCATCACGGCGTCGAGAGCGGCGGGATCCAGACCGCTGAACGGCTCGTCCATCAGGAGCAGCCGCCGGGGCTGCATGATCTGCTGCGCGATCGCCACGCGCTGGCGCTGACCCCCGGAGAGTTGAGCCGGGAAGAACTCGGCGCGATCCGACAGGCGAAATGTCTCGAGCAGCTCGCGCGCTCGCTTGCGGGCGGCGTCGGGCGTCATGCCGCGGATGGTCCCGGCGAGCTCCAGGTTGTCGCGGACGCGCCGGTGCGCGAGCAGCGGGTAGTCCTGGAAGACGTAGCCCACGCTCCCCTCGTCGAGCACCGCCCCGTTCTGTCCGCGCACCGTGCCTTTGTCGGGCGCGTCGAGCCCGGCGATGATGCGCAAGAGGCGCGTCTTGCCCACGCCGGACGCACCGAGGAGTCCGACGACCTGTCCGGTGACGCAGTCTTCGCGCACCCGGTCGACGACCTTGAAGCTCAGATCGTCGAGGACGAGCGTCTCGCCGAGCGTGAGGCGCAGCCCCGAGACGTCGAGCAGCACCTCGTCCTTCATCGCTTCACCCTGCGCAGCGCGACGTACGGACACAGCACGTTCGTGAGCGCGCCAATCGCGTAATCGATCCCGAGGCCGAGCAGCAGGATCACGAAGAGGATCGCGTAGACCTCGGCCAGCAAGAAGTGCTTGTTCTCGTTGAGAATCATCGCGCCGATGCCGCCCTCGGCGCGCGAGATCCCCTCGACCATCGTGATCATCGCCCAGCCCATCGCCACGTTCTGCCGGAGCACGTCGAGCGCTCGGTCCAGCGTGCCGCGGATGACGACCTCCCAGACGATGCGCAGCTCGCTGGCGCCCAGGACGCGCATGTAGTCGAACTCCCCGCGCGGGATCTCCAGGACGACCTGCGCCATGGAAGTCGTGAAGAACGTCGCCATGCCGAAGGTGAGCAGCGCGACCTTCAGCGCATAGCCGCCGCCGGTGAGGAGCATGAACGGGAAGACCAGCCCGGTCAGCCCGAGGAAACGCAGCTTGCAAACCGCCTCGACGAACGGGCGGAAGAACGGCAGCACCGTCGCGTACGAGAGGGTCAGCGAGATGACCACCGTGAGCAGGGTCGCGTGCGCGATGAGGCGCATCGTCGAGAAGATCTCCGGCCCCATCCCCTGCTGCCACCAGAGCTCACCGAGCGCGCGCCAGATCTCCCCCGGGGTCGGCAGCGTCTTGAACGGCGAGGCGAGCCACAGCACCAGCGCGGCGCACACCCACCCGACGACGATGAGCCCCGTCGTGGTCTTGTCGATGACGCGGTTGGGCAGGAAGGCTGCCCGCAGGGGGGACATCCGTCAGTCGCTCGTGCCGAGCACGATGACGACGCGCCGGTTCTTCGAGCGCCCGTCTTCGCTCGTGTTCGGCGCCACGGGCTCGGTCTGGCCGTGGGCGACCACCTTGATGCGTCCGTCCGGGAAGCTCGTGGGCGCTTGCTTCTGCAGCCAGTGCTCGACGGCGAACGCGCGATCCTCGGACAGCTTCATGTTCGCGTCGGCGCTGCCCTGGTTGTCGGTGTGGCCGTGGATCTCGACGAGCGTGCCGCTGGCGACGACCAGGTCGTTGAGCAGCTGATTCAGCGCGGCGGTCGCTTCGGGCGTGAAGTCGGCTTTGCCCGTCATGAACCGGATGTCCCACGTCCGCCGGCTGACGACGTTCTTCACCTTGTCGTCCGTGCCGAACTTGGGCAGATCCGGCGTCGTCGTCGCCGGGCCCTGCGCCATCACGTCCTTGATGTACGAGAGGTCCTGGACCTGCTCGACCGGATAGAAGCTCGCGACGAGGTTCGGATACTGCGAATGCACGATGTTGCCGAACACGGTGTACGTCGCCGCGAAGGCGTTGGTCGCGCCCGGCGCGAGCCCGAAGAGCTGCAGGTTGTCCGCGAGGTTGTTGACGGCCGATCCGCCGAGATCGACCTGCACGCCCTGCTTGTCCTTCTCGACGACGCCCTTGTAGTAGCGATACCAGTACGCCGCGTCCTTCTCGTTGTAGACGAGGGCGCTCACGGCCGCGCCCTGGCGGAGCGCGTCGTCGCTCGCGCGGATCTTGTCGCCGGCGTCGAAGATCGCCTTGAGCATTCCGTCGACGATCTTGCGGTTCGCCGCCATCCACTTCTTGTTGCCGATGAGGACGTGCGGCATCTGCGAGCGGTACTCCTTGGTCGACACGATCGACACGATGCCGCCCTTCTGCTCGGCCGCCGTCACGTCACCCGGGGTCCACGTCACGATGGCGTCGACGCAGTGCTTCTCCTTGGCACCGGTCTTCACGTTCTTCAGGTCCGTGCAGAAGCCGCTCACGTACTTCTGGGCCGCTTCGACGTAGTCGTTGGCGTTGACCCAGTTGAGCGCGTCCGGGTCGTAGGTCGACTCGTCCGGGTTGTTGGGGATCTTGTTGTCGCCCAGCCACTTGAGGGCGATGTTCCAGTCGCCGTCGCGCAGCACCCCCGCGACGAGACCGCCGCGCGCCGCTTGCGGGTTCGCCTTCCACGCGGGCGGGCCCATGAACTTGTCCTCGCCGCGGCTGTAGCCCGACGAACCGACGACGACCGAGACGTAGTCCGGCCCGATCTTGGCCAGCTTGTCGTTCAGGCCCTTGAGGAACGTCGCCGACCCGTCGCCCATGATGCCGACGAATTGCGCGCCGTCCTTCGGGTTCGGATCGCCCTTGGAGAACTTCTCCGCGAACGTCACGAGGAGGGCCTGCATGTTGTCGGTGTTGTCTTCCCGAATCAGCTTCAGGTTGACGCCGTTCTGGCACATCGCGCTTCCGGTGGCGGCCTGCTTGCCGCCGGTCGCGAGCATCGTTCCCATCTGCGCGTTCCACGCGAACTGAACGAGGCGCACCTCGGGGAGGCTGGTGCACCCGCCCGGCGCGTCGGTGATGGTGGCGAAGCTTCCCGCGGGGTCGCCGGGCAAGCTGGCGACGGGCGGCACGTTCGAGCCGACCTTCGACTCGCTCGGAGGAGCGACTTTTCCGAGGAGCCCCGGGTTGAGCACGAAAATGAGCACCGCCACACCGACGATAACGGCGGCGATGAAAATCTTGGCGGCTAGTGTCAGTCGAAACTTGGCCATGGGCTGGGGTAGCGTACGGTTCGCCGCGCGACGCAGTCAATTCGGTCCCGGTCTTGCAGTGCCCCTTTCGCAGCGGGGCGGCGATACTTATGATCGCAGGCCCATGACCGCCGACGCGCAAGTTCACTCCAAGTTCAAGCTGTTCTCCGGCTCGCTCGACAAGGGGGCCATCTCGCGCGACCTCGCCGGCGCGGTCGAGGAGTTCGCGCGAAGCGCGAAGGCGGCGCCGAAGAGCATCGGCGTCGAATATCTGGAGCAAGAGCGCCGCGTGGTCCTCTCGCTCGGCTATCGCGACGACGAAGCGCCCTACGCCATCCGGCTCGAGTCGGTGTCGCTCGGCAAAATCGCCGAGCTCGGCGCCGCGGAGCTCGCGCGCCTCGAGAAGGCGATGGGCGAGGCGGCCGCGAAGCACTCGAGCGTCATCTGCCACGAGCTCCTCGTGACGGGCGAGCGCGAGTTCATCATGGTCTTCATGACGCGTGCTTAGGCTCTTCGTAGAGAGCTTCCTCGTCGTCGCCCTCGGTCGTCTCGCGGATCGCCTGCACGCCGATCCGTAGATCGTCGAGGCGCGCGGCGAGCTCGGTGGGGTCTGCCATGGTGACGATCTCGTCGCTCAGCAGGCGGAAGCTGTTCTCCATGAGATCCATGTGCCCGCGCGCCGTCTGCAGGTTGCGCTGCATCGCCTCGACGCGGTTGCGGCGCTGGTCGAGCACCTCGACGTTCTTCTGCGCGACCTCGCGCCGCTTGTCGGTCGCCGGGTAGCGACGCACCTGGTCGTCGTACATTTGCTTGCTGCGCTGCCAGCCCACCGCGTCGAAGGCGCCGAGCTGCCGCTCGCATCGCCCGCAGACGGCGGCGAGATCGAGGAAGTCCTCGAGCAGCGCGTCGAGCTTGTCGAGCTCGGTCTTCATCAGCTCCGCGGTCAGCGATGGGTTCTCGGTCGCGAGCTTGAGGATGCGCATTCGCTGATCGGCGAGCGCGGCGGCGCGCGCCTGGTCGGCCGGCGTGAGGAGCGTGAACTTCTTCTTTCTGCGCTCCTCGACCTCGTCTTGCTTCGCGCGCTCCCAGCGCTTGCTCCAGAGGGTGGCCTGGAGCACCTTCGAACCGGGCGCGAAGAGCATCCAGAGCCCCTCGCTGGCGGCGGCGCAGACGGCGATCCACCAGTGGCCCGTGGCGGCTGCCGTCGTGGCCGCGCCCGCGAGGAGCGACAGGTTGTACGGATTGAGGAACGCGTAGCGTACGTACGGCGGGTCGTCGTCGTCGGTCGCGACCCTCACCTTCCGCTTCGGCTCGTCCGCCACCGCGAAATGATAACGCACGTTGGTGAGGATGGAGCGAGCATGGCGCTTCCAGCCGAGGAGGGCCGATCAGTGAGCGAGAAGAAGGGCTTGGGGAGCACGGTGCTCGGTTGGTTCGTCGTGCGCGAAGACGAAGAGGACGAGACGCAGCAGGCCCCCGAAAAGGTGATCGAGAAATACGCGCGCAAGAAGGCGCCCCCTCCGCCGGACCAGGAGGCGCCGCCCTCACTCCGGTTGCAGGGCAACGTGCCAAACGTGGCCGCCGGATCGACGCCGGACGCACAGGCCTTCGCGCAGGTGTTCAAGGCTGCCCAGATCTCGGACGAGGCCCAGCAGCGCGTCGAGAAGACGCTCAGCCTGCTCGAGTCGCTGCCGAAGGAGACTCCGAAGGAAGTGCGCCAGCAGATCGTCGAGGCGTCGCTCAAGGCCTTCGGGATCCCGCTGGACGAGATCATCGAGGCCACCGCGGAGGAGATCCAGGCGCTCGAGGCGTATATTCAGCACGGAGCGCGGCACACGCAGGGCGTCCTGCAGGACGCGAGCGCTCAGGTGGCGCGGCTCGAGGGGCAGATCGCCGAGGTCAAACGGCTCATGGAGCTGCAGGTGCGCACGCAGCAGGGCCTCGTGAAGGCCTCGAACGAGCGCAAGCTGCGCGTGCAGACGGTGCTCGAGTTCTTCGGCCAGGAGGCCGTCGCACGAGTCGTGCGCGAGTCGCCGAAGCTGGTCGAGCCCAAGGCGAAGTAGCGCACGTCGCCGAGGGGGGTCCGCCTGCCGCTGTCCTCATCGAGAACGACCGTGCGGATGCCATGCAAGAGGACCTGCGTGAGCAAAGGCGACGACGCCGCGCATCGCACCGCATTCGACGAACCTGCTC
>Ga0335069_10015742_pt1 | contig 10571 bp, 9 predicted proteins | sample Lox_Sample_11_FD_206714 | JGI IMG/M metagenome (GOLD analysis project Ga0335069, IMG submission 206714) | Soil microbial communities from Loxahatchee National Wildlife Refuge, Florida, United States - Lox_Sample_1.1 | ecosystem: Environmental > Terrestrial > Soil > Wetlands | place: USA: Florida...
GTTTGCGCACTGGTCATTACTAACAGCCGCAGCACAGTAGGTGGAATCAGCGTAACAGAGGCCCCGCTTGCGGCCAAGGTGCGCTTTCCGATCATCTTGACAATTCCAATGACTTCGCCTGATGCTACGGCAAACTGTTCAACCAGATAACGGTATCTCGCCAAGAATACGGCTACCAATTCTGATGAGACTACCGGCAAGTTCTTTGCCGTGTTACGCACAAGCTTGTACGACTGTCCATTAGCGATCAACAATAGCGGCGTGCCAACAATACGCGGAGCAAGCAGTACCAACCCACCACTGGTAACTCCCATTCGTTTGCTAATTGATTTAACGACTGAGGCAGCTTCAGTGAGTGGCACAGTCACAGAGAACAGCAGCCATCGCGTGTGGAATAGCAGCATGGATAGTACACTGGCAGATACTATTGAAAGATGAGTTTGAACAGATTTTACAGCTTTCCACTGCATATTATTGAACAAGGCGAGAGCGATTGGCCGCTGGATGGATGTTAGATAAGCAATTCCTGTGGTCAATACCGATGTATGCTTGGACAAAGTTTTTACTGAGTTGATAATAGAATTTTGACTGACGGCTATTGCTAGATGCTTGTAATAATTATGTAGTAGCTGCATCGTGATATTGCTGGCTGATGCCACACCGAGCAGCAGTGGTTCGGTGAATGGTACGGTATTATTTACATTATGCACCAGTGCTGCGCTGGCTGCTGAGATAGATCGCAGCAAATGCTTAACTGGCTTTACCACAACAGACGCAGCGTGTAAAATACTGGTGCCTTTGCCCAAGGCGCGAACATAGCTTATAGCCGAGCTACTAGCTGAGTGAACTAGCTTAAAAGCTGTTTTTACAACGCTACTGGATGCCGTACTGACTGCTGCAAAGGATAGCAACTTACGTTTCGGCTGAATTGATCTGGCTGCCTCAGAACTTACTAGAGCAAGCGTGTGTGCAACGAGCTTGACACAGTGCAGCACTTCAGCGTTGAGTATAGCGTATGTCCGTACTAAAAGACGGCTGGGTAAATTTATCACTGCCTGTGCGCTTGATAACCCAACGGCCTTAGCTGCCATCTTTAAGGTTGAGGCTATTTGCGGGTGCTGAACATGCCTAGACCATGTTATTGCATTTTGTATATAAAATACCTCGTTAAGCAACGAAGCAATCAATCGGCTGCGCGTATTCACAATCGTCACAGCACCATTAGCGCTGATAGAAGTAAGTTGGTTATACACTGCACCAACTTGCGGGCCATATGTGATAATTAGCTGACCATGCGCGCCATTCCCAGAGGAACCAAATGTTGGTTTGCCACCACCGCCACCGCCTGGAGCGCCACCATCCCCGCTACTCCCAAAATTGCCAGAAGCACCGCCACCACCACCACCGCCAAGCTGATTGGAAGTACCGTCATTTGCCGTGCCAAAAGCTTGTGATGAGCCTGTGCCACCAGCACCGCCTAAACCACCATCACCGCCACCGCCTGTATTACCAGAAGCTGCTTGCCCATTACCGTTTGGTCCAGCAGCACCACCACCACCATTCGATGCGCCAGCACCACCAGAATACTTAATAGTGCCGATCTGCGTAGTGTTAGAACCACCACCTGGAGCTAATACGGTGGATGTACTGTTGAACCATGTATCTCCACCAGCACCACCGATCTGAATCGAAACAGAACCAGAGCCAGAAAAATTTGTGATGGAGGAGAAATCACCACCAGCACCACCAGTGCTGCCAGATGGTGTTTGACCACCACCCCAGCATTGTATAGTGTTATTACCGTTATTCCAAACTGCCGGAATCGTCCAACTTGATCCACTCGTCACAACAACTTGAATAGGGATGAGTGCAACTTGAATAGCACCCCACGACGACACGGCAGAGATCGTTGTAGCTGGTGATCCGGTCGATCCCGCATTCTGCCATCGGCTATCTGCAAAATAGCCACAAGCGAGCGTGCTAGTATTAAACGCGGCAAGAGAATATCCAGATGACCACGGCCCTGTCAGCGTAGCATTATACGTGCCAAGGGCCAGTAGAACAACTTCATTACCAAACGTGGTGTTATTTGCTGTCCAGGATGGTGTAGTGCTAGAGCCTGTATTAGCGCTAGAATTATCAACAGACCCACTCGTAATGTAGGTGCCACTGTATTCGAGAATAACAGCACTAATAGCAGTCGTGTAGCTGCTTCCACTGAAGGTGAAGCTTGCTGGACCACCAGAGCTTAATGTTTGGCTATATACAGCCATCGCAAGGTTTGACCCTTGCGATGCGCTCTTCACCAGTGACCAGCCGCTAGGCGTGGTCGGAAGATTTGCTGTACCAGCAACTGTTACAAGCGCGACAAGTGTATTGCCAGTTAGCCAACCGCCGCCCGGTTGGCTAACCGCAACTGAGGTCGAAGAGGCGCTGTTACTGGCGACTGAGGTAGTATATGCCACCAGTCATATCGTTATGTGAGGGTGTCAGTAATCGTGAAGGCGATGGAGTCATTAACGTTCAACGCAATACCGCCAAAATCGGCATGCACGAACATATTGCCCCCCTGCGCAGCACCATAGGTAGCTGTCTGGCCGGTTGTGCCGGTCGCAGAGTTGTTGCTGCCGTCACCACCAGATGTAACCGCTTCACCAGACTGATGAATGGCAGATGCTGTACCGAGCGCACCACGGGAAATGGTAAGCGTCGTGCTGTTCGCGCCAGTAACGAGGACAGTTTCGTTAGAGATTTGCGCATAGTATGCACCACTTGTAGGGCCGATGTTAGCAGCAAGCGTCATGCTTGTTGCCGCCGCTGTCAGCGATGCAGACAGTGTGCTTGTACCGTTCAAGGTTGTAGTATCAAACAACCCAACTTCAGAGATTGTCTTCGCACCCACGGCACAGGTGATCGTGCCAACGACCTTCAGTGTATCACCAAGATAGTTAGTCGTTGTCAGTGAAACTGCACCAGCCGTGCGAGCTTCCGTGGCCGGTTTGAACAGATTCACATCAGAGTTCGCGGCACCAGTGATGGTGACGCTGTTATCTGTCAGACCAGAACCTGTGCCCCAGCCCAAATTGACAGGCGGTGTACCGCCACCAGCCGAAACACGCTCCCAAATGATAGTACGACCTGAATAGGTCGCCGTTGCCGCCGTGCCCATGTTACAAACCCTTTTCTGTTAAAAATGCGCTTAACGCGCGTTGAACTTCTTGAATTACGGGCTTCCAGTCACCTAGCTTGCTCTGACGAAATAACTTCATGTCAGGATACCAAGGCGTCGTGCGAGGATCATTCCCCCATATCCAATAGGGATCAGCGCACAACAACGTCCAACACGGAACTTTAAGTGCACCAGCTAAATGCGCCACAGAAGTGCAAACGGATATTACCAAATCCATCTCACGTAACGCAAGGGCCGTACCGACAAGTCCTTCTTTTTCCAGCCCAGGTGCTAGGTCCACCACAAATGTTTCAGCACCAGAATCAATGAACCCCTGATGCCCCGGCCCTACTTGAAAACTATATAGCTGAATCCTTGGGTCTTCTGCCAATTGTAGCAGAAGATTTAAAGGAATGCTACGGTCGGCATTACGCTGATTCGACGCACTACCTGTCCAGCAGATACCCACCTTCAGCGACCTCAGATTAGGCTCTGGCAGGCGGCAGCGTTTCCCCTCGGCCTCTGCCCTCTCAATAATCCAGCCCGGATCAGGGGGGATGTGGGCTAGCCGGGTGCCATGGTGGCGCGGCAGGGACATGAGCCAGACGCCGTAGTCGATGCCCTTGGGCCACGGCACGCCATGAGGAAATACCTCGACGCCATGCGCCGTCATGGACCAGAACAGGTTGATCATAAGTTCCGTGGCGCATGTGACGATGCGAGCGGTCGGCCACGTCTCGCGCAACCACGCAATATAGCGATACATCAGGATGCGGTCGCCAATGCCCTGCTCGTTCTGGACATAGATCGTCTTGCCAGAGAGGTCTTCGCCGTTCCACATAGGAAACGGTAACTCCGGGTACAGCGCCGGTCCTTTGTGCTTGAACCGCACGTCATAGCGCTTCAGGCCCTCCTCCCAGTCGCCGCGCTTCAAATAGCAAAGCGCTTTATCCCATTCTGCGCCATAGTTATTCGGCAGGATGTTTATGGCCCGATCTAGCATGGAGATGGCTGTATCGAAGTCTTGCACGGCTGAAGCAGCCACGGCCAAGTTGCCTAGATACTTGTGGTTAGTCGGCTCCATCTCTACAGCGCGACGCAACAGCGGCATCGCCTCGTCGTGCTTGCCCTCCCAAAAGGAAATCAGCCCGAGATTCCCTATCGGATGCCCAAGGTTGGGCGTTAGCGCTAAAGCGCGTCGTAGCATGACGCAAGCCGCATCTCGTTTGCCCTGCTGCGCCAGTGACATAGCCAAGTCATTCAGCTTCTTCGCTTGTGTCACTTCCAGCGTTTCAATACTGTATGGAACAGCATTACGCTTGTAGCGATAGAGCTTAGCATCGCCCTCGCAAAGTTCTGTAGGCATCTTTTCGACGCTTACTGTGTCAAAGAACTCTAACAGCATGTCATCAACGTCAATGCTGTCATTAATCCAGCGTTCTTCGCCATTGATACAGCCAGGAACGCACCTGTGCCCGGTAGCCACAACATAAAGCGGAGCATCTTCGTGCAAAACAGCCGCAAGGTGATGCACAGCCTCACGAGGCTGTTGCACATGCTGTAGCACCCATATAGCTATGGCAGAGTTGGCGCGCACGCCATTTGCAACACTTGCTTCAAACTCTGGCGGTGACACCACACCAAAATCGTTGCGGTTTACATAAGATACAGCAAGCCTACGCATGGACTCAGATATATCCACACCGAGTACGGGATTAGGCAAGTGCTTGGCAATGCGTCCAATACCGCAACCATAGTCCACCACTAGACCGGGTGGTAGCTTCAACTTCTCAAGCAACCAAGCGGTCTCTTGCTCCCAACGCTCCTGAGAGGACAGCCCAGCCTCGGGTGTGAGGATAATCTGCTGAGCTTCCTCTACAGAAGTGATCGAGAACGCGGCTGGCAAGTAGGCAGCATCACTCATAGCAACGTCCTTATTCGGCAGTAGTTACGCCACCAGGGATCAGAACAAGCTGCGCATCCGGCTTGAACAATGCCACCGCATCATCAATTTCCGACTGCTTGGTAAAGACAAGCTGGAGTGAGCCGTGGAGAGCATCATCATTGCGCAGGTCCACGCGAAGCGACTGCACAATGGCCTTCACAGATTCCCCCTGATGTGTGACCACTACTTCCATCGGCTGAAAAGACACCGATGCTACGACCATGTTAAGCTGAAGAGTCATTTGAAAAGCCTCCGAACAGTGTTGATGAACATGAGTTTCAGTCCTTGCCAGGATAGTTTGTACTCCCACTTATCTAGCAATTTTTTGGATTCGTTTGGTAGCCGTGTCTTACCGCAGTTTGGACAAGTATTGCCTACTGGTGTCTCCAATAAAGAACTTGTACTTTCCACAAAGCAGCCGGGCCAGAAGTATTCCACATCAGCACGGTTCGTGTAAACCCCTGGAGCATTGCAATGCGGGCAAGCTTTAATGACAACCGCCGACAGCGTTTGGTGGCGATGGAAAGCATTAGGGCTTATTACCATTTTTGCAGTCATTAGAATAGTCTCTCAATCAGTGTTGTGCCAGAGAATGTTGCAGTTAGGGCCAGGGGGAAGTGGAAGGTGCCAAGCGATAGCCACGGTGTAGTCGTATCCTGCCAACAAGCCGTTGAGTGAGCAATTCCGCCTTGACACACGCTATGGCACTTGATGATCTTGGCAGCGGTGTATGTTGAAATCAGATACTCAATGATGATGGGGCAACCGCCCCAATTTGAGTCGTGGCTGCTTGGACCATAGAACGGATAGTGATAGCAGCGGTCATATGTGTTGAAGATATGACCATGGATGCCAGATAGATATGGATAGTTAGTGATCGACGTAAATGATTCCGGTCCACCACTACTACCAAAGCCGGTGCAAGCTTGGTCCTGACTAGCCGCACTAGCGCAGAAGAATGCACCAGGGTAGTTATTATTGTTTGGCAAGATGCCACAAGCACAGTTCCGCGTACTTGCGGAAGTGAGCACCGCAGTGACACGGTATAGCCCAGGATTTGTTGCACAACGCCATGGAACAGCCGTTACGTTTGTGTGCGTAATTTGGATGCGGTTGCCGGGCTGCAAATTCACATCTGACGGTGGCGGTGCCGTGATCGGATAGGTAAGCGTGTTCAGACTTTGACCATTGCCGCCACCAAGCTGCCAACTAGTACCATTAGAACTGAAGAAGATCAGATCACCTTCATTCATTACCACATTATATGAAGTGTATTGTGAGTACACTGATCCTTGGAAGTCTGAACCCGACGCAACTTGTACGCCTAGTGCATTGGCAAATACGCCTATCCACTGATTACTCATGGCCGACGCAAGCGGCAACGTGCAAGTGGTATTAGCACCATTCATTTGAATGATGTTGCCGTTGTCTGTGGTTGCTGCCGTATAGTTACCGGCCTTGCCTACATAGTTATATGGATAGATGGCAGACCAAATGCTTTCCACTTGGCCGTACAGCCAAGCCGTGCGGTTTGCTAACTGTTGATGCGGCTGGTTGTCTATACCAATTCCGCTGAATGATGCACCAGCAGCCGCCCCTTGCACAGGATCAGTGCCCTGAATTTCATAAATCTCATTTGGCGTGTATTCAGGTACATCCGTTAGTGTGGTCATTGTTATGTTATCTCACTTAGAAAGTAATGGACCAAGTTCCGGTGTACGAACCACTACCATTATAGGTGAATGACGGGACTACCGCATGTGCAATCATGTTGTTTGAAGCACCAAAGTCAGTGACGAGCGCAATACACGTGAAAACAGCGGTGCCATCCGTGGTGTTGCCGCCGATGGTGGTGCCCATTGATGGCTGGCTACCGGCGCTCGTTCCGGCGGTCGTGCAGCGGTACACATAAGTTACAGTGCTAGTGACGGCTGTATAAAGCTGACCAACTGTGTAGCCGGTGCTGTTAGCACGCGCCGATATGGTAAAGCCAGTCTCAGATGGCAACTTGGTTGTTGCATTGTTCGAGAACATACCAAGTTCTTGAAGGATCAAACCGTTAGCTGCGTAGTCAGTCGTAGCTAAGGTGAATGCAAACTGCACTGTACCAGATGATGGATAAGTAGCTGAGCCGATGGCATTGTAATACTTTTGCGTACCAGACAAGTCTGTGTCTGTAACTGTTGGGGTTGTGTTGCCATTGCCAAATCCGATGGCAGCGGCTGCATATGCAGCAACACCAGCAAGTGATTCCGCCATTGACACTAGGCCAGTGTTGACAATAAGATTTTCAACTTGCCATAGCCTTTCATCATCACGATACATCGTGATGATACCACGAGGACGCTGGCTTGGCCGAAGAGTTCTCGGACGCACTATATTAAACTTGCTGAGTTCCATTGACCACGATTCCTGAATCGACAACGGCAGGGTTGCCAGTGCCATAGTAGAAGCCACCAGAGTGATAAAAATGGCTGTTATGCAGCGGATTGATCGCCTTTACCTCAATAAATGGGTTATACAGCGGAACAACTGGAGTATCAATGGGAATGGGGAATAGAATATCATTCACAACACCCTTAGCCACATAAGTGATTCGATCCGCCAAAATTGGCAGTCCGGGTTCTGACAGATTATCAGTTAAATTATTTGCCCACTGAATAGAATCTAACCAGCACCGTTGCGGCTTGAAGAATAGTACAGCGTCAAGCACCTGATTTTGTACTGTCGTGGAAACTGTAACTGAACTAACTGGAATAACCACACGGAAGACTGCCCAGCCTTCGCTGGATGGCCATGAATTACCACCCCACTTACTTTGTCCTTCCAAAACTGTTGCGTTCGGAAAGCCAAGATTTGTAAGAGACTGTGTGATTGAGTACACAGTGCCGCGAAACCGATGCAAGGCGATAGACTGTTCAATCAACTGCTGCTGAGTCAGCCCTGGTGCAAGTAGCTGCCAGAATTGACTCTGCATGTCAAACTGCCATGTCAGAAACGGTAACACCGTAGAATCTGCATTGGAGATCACATAGTCCAGCACATTCTGGACCGGCAGATTAGCCAAACGCTCACCAATGATCAAATGCGCCTGTGTGCGCAAATCATTAATGGACGATGGAGGTGTTAGCGTGCCGCTCATGCCAGGGGGATTTGCTCGGAAGATTGCACGTAGTTGAGAGTTAGCGAAGTGCAGTTTACCCAGTAGTTGGGATTACCATAAAAAACGAAACGGCCATATCCATCTGGTGTGAGAGATGCACCACCGGCAATGTTCGCCGTAATTGTTATTTCAATGTCGTACACACCAGTGGTGAATAGCGCTTCCACCCACTGTGACGGCACCAAGTCTTGTCCGAGGCCATTAGCCAGATCGAGAGCCAAGTTATTTGCGTTGCTAGAACAGATTGATTGAATATCAGATAGTGTAGCGTTGTTATAGTATGTAATTGTCGCTGTTACCTGATAGTCAATTTCAGTGACAGCGCTGACTACAACGGTGTCACATAACGGGCGAACTGTGGTGCTATTAAGGGTGGTGGAAACATCAGCCAAGATCGCTGAAGAAGCGATGCCAACTGTATTAGGCGATGAGGCTGGCTGCGTCAGAATTGGTCCAGTCAGCACGTACACATTGACTGTACCGGGCACCGTACTCGTTACAAAAGCATCAATGATGTTCTGATTAGCACTAAGCGACCAGTACCGATAGGCACCGGAAGGACCAGCAGTGGAGAACTGGCTTGGGGCAGCCTGGATGCGTGTGCGAAAATGATCATCCGTTTCCGGACTTGCGCCATTGGCGCTCGTGGTTGTGTTTGTCGTACTGGCAATTAGGGCGTTACCACCGAGCAGAACTGTGATCTGCCCAGGCACGTATCCATTAGCTGCTGTACCAGTCGCCAGCGAGGAAACGCTGATATAACCTGTGGTCTGGCCTGCCGGAAAAACGAGAGGTGCAGTCGTAACAAAGATATTCGTGCCATCATTACTGCCAACCTGTGTACCTGTTGGCAGCGTGTACGTTGTGGTCAAGGCATTTGCAAGCACGAACTCCTGTGTGGCTGTAGCTGACTGTGCCGGAAGCCGTGTAACCGACAAGAGTTGACCTAGATAGTCCAGAACCGGATAAGTGGCAAAAGCAAGCAGGTTCTGAAGGCCAGTGTTCTGAATTGCATTGCGGACAAGCGTTTCACGGTAAGCATACAGGTTGATGAGCAGACGCTCAACTTGCGCAGGATACAGGGTCTTACCAGTTGTTTGCTGGTAAGAGTTGATCATATCATTGACAATGGAAAGTGGGTTCAATCCGTCAGAATCATTAACAAACTGCGGTGTAGGCAAGTTGCTAAGTGATGAGACTTGGTTCGTTATTGTCGTACTCATGCACTAATTCCTAAGACTGCTGCTGTAGTTTGTCCGACTATTGTAGTTGTCGTTTGTGGCACACCAACGAGAATTGGCCTGGAAAGCGTTCCTATGTTAAGCTGCCAAGTCACGTTCACAGTCAAGCCCCCAGCATATGGAATCGAACTCGTAACGGATAGTACCTTAACTCGCGGCTCCCAGGTCTGGACCGCGTTAATTACGGGTCCGCAAAGCGCAGCCTGGGCGACCGGCGTGGGCTGGTCTAGGTACTGAGATATATCACACCCAAAGGTCGGGCGGAAAGGGTCTTCCCCTGGAACGGTCAATAAAATGATCTGAATGCACTGATCTATATCAGCATAGGCTTGGCATAACTGGCCGAGGCCAGAGCCGGTGCCGCCGCCTGCCGTGCTGTCCAGCATCAGGGACCAATCGGCGGAAGTGATGGGCGGCTGAAACGATTGCGAAAACACTTGTGAAACGGTTTCAGACATATCACAATCCCCACATTATGACCAAACTATCGCCTGCACGTCGGCTACCGTTGTGGCAGCTTTTACCTGTGCTTTTAGTAACTGAAACTGCGCAAAAGCACTAGCCCCTTGTGTACCCAGCGCCGCCGCCAGCCCCTGTAAATCAGCAAAAGTAAAGGGCACTTGTGTGTTGTCTAGTGCAATCCAGTAAAAACCTGACGGCGTGGTCTGTGCACTGCTGAAAGTTAGCAGCATCCACGTAAGATTGTCGATGCTGTTTTGATCAGCTTGGTACGTCTTTGTTATGTTGCCCTTACTTGTGTAGCTAACAGGTGCCAAACAAGCCGTTGCATACGCTTGAGACAGAGAAGTTATCTGAGCCATTTGTGCGGCGGCAAGTAATACTGATGCTGGTATGCTATAAGGAACCAGTGTGGTTGGTACGTTCAGTGGTATGCCAGCCGCCGATTGAAACGAATACACCCCATTCGTGTTCGTAACGACAACATCATCCTCAAAAGCCCATTGTTTTAAATCGACTGTATTTTGAAAGTATTGCATTACAACTCCAGCCAATTAGATATTGTGTAAGTACCACTTAAAACATTTAGTTCAT
>Ga0335069_10015743_pt1 | contig 10570 bp, 10 predicted proteins | sample Lox_Sample_11_FD_206714 | JGI IMG/M metagenome (GOLD analysis project Ga0335069, IMG submission 206714) | Soil microbial communities from Loxahatchee National Wildlife Refuge, Florida, United States - Lox_Sample_1.1 | ecosystem: Environmental > Terrestrial > Soil > Wetlands | place: USA...
CGGGACTCGAGCCCCCGGCCTCCTGCGTGAGAGCCAAGCGTTCTAAACAGCTGAACTACGTTTTGACAAGGACAAGGCCCGAGTTATCGAAAAAGACGCTGACGTCCAGAATCGGTTGCAACAATACGGTAGAGTCTTTAGATGGCAAACGCGCACCGCGCGACGAGGCAACGCAGGGAGACATGATCACCAATGACCAGTTCATCAGCCAGAAAACACGCGGGACCAGGGCCGGCGACTGACCTGCCGCCTATCCCTGAGCCCACGTTCGCCGAGCGTGCCCGGACATTGGCCTACTTGGGTCGCATGGGCAGCCTCTCCACCTTGTCACGAAAACAGCCAGGATTCCCTTTCGGTTCGGTGATGCCCTATAGGCTCGACGATCATGGCCGTCCCATCTTCCTAATCAGCACAATGGCCATGCACACACAGAACCTGCAGGCCGACCCGCACGCCAGTCTGCTTGTCACGCAGCAGGACACCGAGGGCGAACCACTTGGAGCATCGAGGGTAACGCTGCTGGGGAATGTTCTGCCGTTGCCGAAGGCGGAGTTAGCCGAGGCTCGCAAGCTCTATCTAGAGCGGCACGCCAACAGCAAATATTGGGTAGATTTTGAAGACTTTTCGTTCTACCGCATGGACGTCGTGGATGTTTATTACGTGGGTGGCTTCGGGGTGATGGGCTGGGTATCTGCATCCGATTATGACCGCAGCCAACCCGACCCTCTCGCCGACTCAATGTCCGAAATCATTCAGCACATGAACGCCGACCACAAGGACGCACTGGTATTGCTCGCCCGCACATTTGCTCACATTGACTCAATGGAGGGAAGCATGACCGCAGTCGATCGCCTTGGTTTTCATGTGCGGTTGAAAACTGCTGAGGCCATGCGTGGCGCCCGCATTGCATTCTTAAGGGAGGTAAGCACTCCGGCTGAAACTCGGAAAGTGCTAGTGGAAATGGTGCAACAGGCTCGCTCGCAGGCCGAATGAGAGCTAAATCTGGTCGCGGTAGGGACGACTCTCACGAGTCGCCCCCCGCACAGAACCGTACGAGCGTATTTCACGCATACGGCTCCCACCTTGGATGAGTGACGTTGAAGCGTTGATACGGATGGGGAGGAAGAGTCCGTGGTGAGGGTAGATAACGGAGGCAGATGCGAGCGAACTTCGTCCAGGCGATCTTCCGCTGGTCGCCGCGCTGCCGCAGCTGATGACGCCAGATGCGGCTAAGCCGCGCACGAAACAGCGAAAGGCTAGTGAGGTTCCCGGGAACGGCGTGGTAGTTGTAGTAGCCAGTGACGACCTGCTGTAGCCACTTGCCCACAACAGGAATCGGCTCGTGGCGTCGTTGCTGAAGCTGTTGTTTAATCTGCCTCAGCTTCGCCACCATCCGCTTACGAGTCGTTTTCCGCCAGAGACTAAAGTAGCCCTTCCTGTGCCGACCACACGAATGTGTAAAGCCCAGGAAGTTGAACGTCTCCGGCTTCCCTTCTCCCCGTCGCTTCCGGTCGCGTTCGGCCCGACGACCGAACTCGATTAGTCGCGTCTTGTCCGTATTCAGTTCCAGCCCGAATTTTGCTAAGCGAGTCTGGAGTTCTTCCTGGAATCGCTCAGCGTCTTCTCGGTACTGAAACCCCACGACCAGATCGTCAGCGTAGCGCACGGTCACGACTGCACCGCGCGCCACTTTCCGTCGCCAGGCGTGGATCCACAGGTCGTATACATAATGAAGATAGATGTTCGCGATCAGGGGTGAAACCACTGCCCCTTGCGGCGTACCTATCTTCGTCTCCGACCACTGGACGTCTTCCGACACTCCCGCCTTGAGCCATTTCTGGATCAGTCGCAGGACACGTCGGTCGGCCACCCGATGCTGGACAAACTTCATGACCCATTCGTGGTCTACGTTGTCGAAGAAGCCACGAATGTCTGCATCCAGAATCCACTTCACCGGCATCCGCTCGATGGACACAGTCAGCGCGTCCAGCGCTGCATGCGGCCCGCGTCCCGGCCGGAACCCGCACGAGAATCCCAGAAAATCCTCCTCGTAAATCGGTTCGAGAAGGCTCACCACCGCCTGTTGGACGATCTTGTCCTCCAGGGCAGCGATGCCCAGCGGGCGTTGCCGCCCGTCGGCCTTTGGGATGTAGACTCGTCGCGAGGGTTGAGCTCGATACGCTCCTCGATGAATGCCACTCTGGAGTCCCGTGAGTCGGGCCTCCAGGTCCTGCTCATATTCTTGCCATGTCACTCCATCCACTCCTGGCGCTGCCTGTCGCTTGAGGGCGTAGAAGCAGTCCCGAAGAAAGGAGGTGGTGACATGATGAAGCAAGGCACTGAGGCGGATTTTATTGTTCCGTTTCGCTGCTTCGCGTACTCTCCACAGCCCTTGGAACATGCTGGTCCCGCTCTGCGTCGGGGGCATGCTGGACGATGAAGAGTTCTCCTTGGCCCCAGCCCTTCCCTCCCCAGCCTCCTTGGTCGCTTGCAAGCCGACTTTGTTCAGTTGGTTCATCGGTACTATGCCAGGGTCCGACTCCTCCACAACGTTCGCACTCGGCGTACGGCGCTAGGCCTTCCCGAGCCGTCCTGTCCGCTTTTGGGGGTCAGGCATCGCGGAGGTCTCCCGGTTCTCGTGCATGTAGTTTCTCAACGTGCCAGGGGTCTCCGACTACGCGGGGTCACCGTCGAGGCTCGCGATCCAACGCCTCTGAGCATGTTGCCTTCCCCATGTGTGCACAGGGTCGGCACCCCGAAGTTCCATTTTTCGAAGCTCAATACCCGCCCGCTGATGCCTCTGTTTACGCTTCGACGATCGCCTCGCGACGATCGGCGCAAAACTCGAGGTCAGGATGGTTCCCTACTCCTTTCCTGTAGGACTCTTTCATTCCCTGCTACATGCCGGTTTGATCCCGGCGCACGCACACAACTGGCACGCCGCAGTGCCGAAAAAACCAGCAGAACCGCACTTTTCGACTGATTGGCAGTAAGTCAACCCAAGGATGAAAACAATCAGTCTTCGTCATCAACCAAACCGGCCAAACGATTGTCCGAGCCGATTCTTCGACGCTGCCCGTCGTATGTAAGGCCCGTCGCCGGTGGGTAGTCGGCGACGGCCTCGCCAGTCTGTTTGTAGAGGCGATCTTTACCACCCGCGATTTCGCGAATGACACCTGTCAACCGTCCGTGCTTATCCCGAATTAGCTTCATTTTTCCTCCTCTTCGATGCTCAGCAATGGCCCAACACACCACAGGGGAACCTTGGATCAGGGGTTTTTCCAACTCCGCGTATCGGTCGGAGCGACCGGCCGCGCCCCTGCGGCCCCCCGCAGAGACGGTCAGATTGCCTGCGAATTGTCTTTTTTTCTAAGAACTTAGGTTGCTGTAGCATTATCTAGGTACTTATTGATATCTACCGAGGTTTTGTTACACTAGCAGCATGGCGCAGACCAAGACCGAAAAGCTGGCTGAGCTTGTCCGGCGGCAACACATCATCCGCCCAAAGGATCTGGAACGCGTCCATATCCCACGCAATTACCTGACGCGGCTGGTTAAACGAGGGCAACTCCAAAAGCTCGAACGTGGGATCTACACGGCGGAGTCGCTGCCGGCATCGGAACATATAAGCCTGCTCGAAGTCAGCCGAAAAGCTCCGAAGGCAGTGATCTGCCTGCTTTCAGCGTTCCGTTTTCACGAGATCGGCACGCAGGTCCCGCATGAGGTTTGGATTGCGATCGACGGAAAGGCCTGGACACCTCGAATCACGTCGCCAGGAGTCCGTATCATCCGATTCTCCGGAGATGCGCTCCGTTTCGGAGTGCAAGAGAAGCAAGTTACCGGAGGTAAAATCCGCGTCTTTAGCCCCGCAAAGACAGTGGCGGACTGCTTCAAGTTTCGCAACAAGATTGGTATGGATATAGCGCTCGAAGCGCTTCGCGAATGTTACCGGCAAAAGAAGGCTTCCATGAACGAGCTTTTCGAGGCAGCGAAGGTCTGCCGCGTCGGCAACGTAATGCGTCCTTATCTGGAGTCGCTGCGTTGAACAAGCCCATCGTCAACATGGCAGCGTCGGTTCGCCAGCGGCTATTGAATCTCGCCCGCGAGCGAAAAGGAGATTTTGGTCTTGTGCTGACCAAGTACGGACTCGAACGAGTCCCCTATCGCATTGCTCAATCCAAACATCGAGAGGCGTTTGTTCTAAAAGGTGCGTTGCTGTTCGAACTGTGGACGGAGCAGCGGTACCGCCCTACCCGTGACGCGGACTTCCTTGCGCGGGGCGAGAACAACCCGGAGCGGTTCGTGGCAATCTTCAAAGAAATATGCCAGGCGGATGTCGAACAGGATGGACTCCGATTCGACGCGGCTACGGTTACGGCGGAGCGTATCACGGAAGACGCCGATTACGAAGGAATCCGGGTCAAATTTGTGGGATACCTGGAAAATGCACGGATACCAATTCAGATCGATCTCGGCTTTGGCGACGTGATCACGCCTTCACCCTTCGAGACGGAGATCCCATCACTCCTCGAGTTACCAAAGGCGAATCTGCTGACCTATCCACGAGAGACTGTGGTCGCAGAAAAGTTCGAGGCTATGGTCAGCTTGGGTCTGGCGAATAGTCGAATGAAAGATTTTTATGACATCCTCAGTTTGAACCGCGACTTTCCATTTGAAGCTGCCTCGCTGTCCGAGGCAATCAAGAGGACATTCGCCAGGAGAAACACTAAATTGCCTTCAGGGACGCCGCTCGTGTTTACGTCGGAATTCTTCGAGGATGGAGATAAGAAGAAGCAATGGGCGGCATTCTGCAACAAGAACCGTAACTACGTCCCTGAAATGTCCCTCGAATCTGTGTGCAAGGAAATCGCGACGTTCTTGATGCCATTGATCGAGGCTTTGAACAGCAATGCCGCTCTTCCCAACAAATGGTCGGACGGTTCTTGGGAGAATGACATTGGCGTTAGAAGAGGCCTCAGGCAGGAAAGCTAGTAGAAGTTGAACCGGCGCAGGAGCCCAACCATGACCATTCTGCTCGTCGGGTTCGATTCCGCGTGGACTCCCACCAATTCCGGTGCGCTGACGGAGTCCTCCACTCTGATGACGGGACGTTCCACGGTCTTGGTGCGCCGCAGATCGTGGACTACCGCGAAGCTGAAAGTGTGATTCTCAAGTGGCAAGCCGAGCAGGTACCAGCGGCGACAATCGTACTGCTTGACCAGAGATGCTGCCAGATTCACGCACTGCGGGTCGCCTGCCCTGGAAGAGTGGTCAGCCAGCATTTGTCCGGCACGCAGACGCGGCGCATCGGAGCGCTAGTCGATCAGTATCCAGAGCCACGTGCAGAGATTCATCCCCGGCTCGCCGAGAAGCACAACATCAAAGACGGCGATTGGCTCACCGTGACCACCCGCCGCACGCTGCCGTGTTGGCTGGCGACCATAAGCCCCGCTCTCATCCAACCCTGTTTTCTACTTCTAGTTAGCGCAACCCCGCGGTTCCAGCCGCTTCGGTGATTGGCTCTTTTGCGGCCAGTTGGCTGCTTACCATCCATTGGAGAGGCATTGCGGGATGGCGGTGGATTTTTATCGTGGAGGGTATCCCACCGCTTATCCTAGGTGTCATCACCCTGTTCTATCTCACCGACCACCCACACGAAGCTCAATGGCTTCGCGAGGATGAACGCAGGTGGATTTCGGAGGAGTTGGAAGCAGAACTGCGAGCCAAGAAAAAGGCACGCGAGTACACGATATGGCAGGCCTTTCGCGATCAGCGAGTGCTCCTGCTCATTCTTCCTTACTTTCTTGCCCTGGTCGGAGCACAAGCAACAGTATTTTGGCTTCCGCCGTTTATCAAACGGCTGTCAGGACTTTCGGGCGCGCGGGTGGCGTTGTGGGTGGCCCTTCCCGGTCTCGCGGGAATCGTCGGCATGCTCGTGAACGGCTGGCATTCCGACAGAAACCGGGAGCGCCGCTGGCACACCGCCATACCGCTGCTGTGCGCGGGCCTGACCTACCTGCTGGTTGCCCTTACACAGAACTTTCATCTCGCCATGGCACTGTTGATAGTGGGCGGCGGATGCCTTGCCTACTATCCAGTATTCTGGTCGATGCCGACGATGTTTTTGAGCGAATCGGCAGCGGCCGCGTGCTTTGGATTGATTAACTCCGTAGGGCACATCGGCGGGTTCATCGGTCCAGCTGCGGTCGGTTACTTGAGTGATTGGAGGCAAGGGGGGATGGCAGCCGGTTTTCTTTTCATCGGAATGTGCTATTTGCTTGCGGGAGGCATAGTCCCAGCGGTTAAGATCCCCGGCCGCAAGCGCGATGCAACTCCGGTTGCCCTGCCGGAGCTACGTTTCAGGAAACCTCTTAGCTGGCAGGATTGGCACTGAGAAGTCGCTGAATGTGCCAGTTCGCTCCCGGATGACGCTAGTGCTTTTTCGAACGCGACGCCTCACACCTTCTTCAGCGTTGAGCACTCATCCTAGCGTCGCGTCCCGAAAAAGCACTAGCGTGATCTGCCCACAATAGTCGGCAAGCATTCATGAAAGACTACGTACTGTGCGCAAGGCTCCATAAGGTCAAGAGACCGGCCATCCCCGCAAAGATCAGGCCAAAGACTGTAGTACATTGGCATCGGCTCGAGAGTGTCAGCCGATGGTTCAGGAGAGCTGCACTATGCGTATGGTGACACGAGACATCTTTCAACACATCTTGCAAGTCGCCATCTTGACTCTTGCGTTCGCGGGATTCACCGTGGGTCCCGGAGGAGCACAAGGCGATGCTGCCGTCACTCCGCAAGCACAACAGGTGATCGAGTTCATGCGCGAAAGAATGCATGCTTATCAACGAGTCGATGCGTCGGGCTGGGGCATGCACGTCGCCGAGCAGTGTTCGTTCATCCAGGCAGGCGGCAGAGTCCTGACCAAGGCTCAGTTCATGGCGGAGATGGTACCGTTCATTGGATATACATTCTCCGCGGTCGTTGATGACGTTCGAGCCACCGAGTTCGGAGACACCATTCTCCTAACGTACCGCGAGAAAGAAACTCGAGATTACGGCGTACAGCGTTCCGAGAACATTTACATTGACACAGAGACATACATAAAGCTGAAAGGAGAGTGGCAGTTGATCGCATGGACCGAAAACGCGCTACCCGCTGACCCTCCTGCGATCCACCTCGACCCTAAACTCTACGACAAGTATGTAGGCACGTATGAGGTCAATCCGAAGGCGATGTTCACGGTGACGCGCGACGGCAACAAACTCACGGGACAGTATGCCGGCGAGGAGAAGTTCGAGTTGCTGCCTGCAAGCAGGTCGAGCTTTTTTTTACTCACGGCGACAGTGCCAAGTACGTGTTCTTGTGGGACAGATCAGGCCGCGTGGTCGGGTATATCTATCGCGCGGACGGATCAGAGATCAACTACAAGCAGAAGTGAAGCGAGTGACCGATGAAGCCGCCAGGGCTGAGCCCTCGGTGGCGAGAATGCGGCATGAACAGAAATAGTTAGAAACCGGGAGGGCGCCTCGGTGATCCGAACAATCAGACATCGGGCTGTTCCAAGAACGCAGAGAGTGGGGCTGTTGCTTGTCGCCATTTGTTTCCTCTGGGGATCAGTTGAAGCGCAACGAACGCCCCAGGTTCCATTCTGGGCCTCGGTTTCGACGATCACAGCTTTTGAAAAATCCGAAAATGCCAGACTGGCCGCGGCCCAAGCAGCCATTGAATCGATTCCCCGAGTCAAGGGCACGCGTACGGTCGATAACACATTGGAACCGTTCGACGAAGCCATCTTGCAGCTTGAGGATGCCCGTTATCTGGCAATGCTGGTGCAGGAAGCACATCCCACGGAGGCTTTCCGAAATAGCGGCAGCACCTTTCTACAGAAGGCTGACCGTGCGCTTGACTCCCTCTCCCTGAATCGCGGTGTCTACGAAGCTCTGGTAGCGCTTGATGTTTCGAAATCGGATCCGGTGACGCAACACTACGTTCAACGACGTCTCTTAATGTTTCGCCTTGCCGGCGTGGATCGAAACCAAGCCGACCGCGAACGACTGCAAACACTCCGAGACGAACTGGCGGAGACACAGTCGACCTTCGAACGCAATATTAATGAAGACCCCAGGAGCGTACTGGCCAAGCCCGTCGATCTGGGCGGTCTTCCGCAAGATTACATCGACCGGCACAAGCCGGAACCGGATGGAGCCGTTCGTATCACGACCGATGGACCCGACTACTATCCCGTAATGACCTACGCGAAAAGCGATGCCCTTCGCAGACGGCTCTTGCAAGCTACCAATGATCGCGCGTATCCGAAAAACCGGGACGTTCTTCAGCGAATGATCCGACTTCGCTACGAAATTGCAACCCTGCTCGGATATTCTTCTTGGGCCGACTACAACGCCGCCTCGAAGATGGCATTGAACGCCAGTACCACCTCTGACTTTATTGCATCGTTGGATCGAGCTGCCCGGCCCGTGGCGCAACGTGAGTTTAAGATGCTGCTGGCCGAGAAGAGGAAGTCCTCACCGGGCGCTGCTGACATTCGCGATGACGAGGTCGAATATCTTCGTGAGCGACTGAGACGTTCCGCCTTCAACTTTGATTCCAGCGTTTTGCGCTCCTATCTCCCGACACTCGCAGTCAAGCAGAGCCTAATCGACACTGCGGCCAAGTTTTTTCAACTCACCTTTCTGCCAGAAGTTGGAGCTGCTGCGTGGGCCCCCAATGTAGAAACGTGGGAGGTCCTGGACAAAGGAGTCATGGTGGGGAGAGTCTACCTTGACCTTCAGCCCAGGCGGGGCAAATACCAGGGAGCCGAGACTATCCCGGTGCTGTCGGGAAAGACGGGCAAAGAATTACCCGAGGAAGTCGTGCTTGCGAATTACGCCACGGCAAGTGCCGAAGACCCGGGACTGATGGAATTTGGCGACGTGACCGAACTGTTCCACGAGTTTGGACATGCGGTCCATAGGATCTTGTCAGGGTCCCATCTGCGCTGGGCAGGTACCAACAATCGCAATCTGGAATTCGACTTCATCGAAGTTCCTTCCCAGTTTTTTGAAAAGTTTCCGAGTCTCCCCATCGTACTGACTTCGTTCGCCCGGCACTATCGGACCTACAAACCGATTCCCGCCGATCTCGTGGCCCAGATGAATCGGGCATCTACCTTCGGCAGAGGCATGTACGCCCTCGAATCGGCTGCACTTTCCTCCCTTTCATTCGAGCTCTACGACCGCAAGCCCGGCGAGATGGATCTCGACGCGTTCTGTTCCGATCAACTGCGCCGCCACACTCTGTTAAAGCTGTCTGCCGACATCGGGCACCGGTGGGCGTCGTTCGACCATCTTGCCGACTACTCTTCGGCTTATTACACCTACGACTGGGACAAGGTTATCGTCGAGGATTTCTTCAACCAATTCTCGCCTGACAATCCGTTCTCGTCGGATGTGGCGTCTCGTTATCGCCGCACTGTTTTAGAGCCCGGGGGATCGATGTCGGCAAACGACCTCGTGAAGAATTTCCTAGGGCGCGCTCAGAAAATGGAGACATATCAGAAGTGGTTGGAGGAAGAGTTCCAGGATGACACGGGCAAGCGGGGCAGTGTAGCTCTGACGGGGTCAACAAATTGAAAAACAGTTCCCTCGTTGAACTTTCAGGAATCGAGGTGGCATGAAGATGATCTGCAAGTTCATGGTGCTCGCCTGCACTGTTGCCGGGCTGGCGGGGATGGCAATCGGAGAGTCTCAGAGCGATGACGCGGCGTCAGCGAAGGTCGATCAGATCCTCCTGGCACAGATGCGCGAGCAGAAGATCCCCGGCGTCAGCCTGGCCGTGATGCGCGATGGGAAGATTATCAAGGCCACGGGGTATGGTCTGGCGAATGTGGAACTGAATGTCCCAGTAACGCCGAAGTCGATCTTTCAATCCGGATCGATCGGGAAGCAGTTCACCGCAACCGCCGTGATGATGCTGGTAGAGGACGGCAAAGTAGGGCTGGATGACAGCATCACGAAATATTTCCCTGAGGCACCGCCCACGTGGAAGCCGATCACCATCCGACATCTGCTCACTCACACTTCGGGGCTTCCGGACGTGTGGGGACAAACCGAGCAGGATGCGTATACCAAGGGAATCGTTGATTCCCGGCGCGACTACACCGAAGATGAACTCCTGCAACGATACGTCAAGCTGCAACCACAGTTCCAGCCGGGCGACCAGTGGGAGTATTGCAACCTCGGGTATCAGCTTCTTGGTTTCCTGATTCACCGTGTGACCGGCAAGTTTCACGCCGACTTCATTCGGGAGCGAATTTTCCTGCCCGTCGGCATGGACACTGCCCGTATCATCAGCGAGTCCGATATCGTCCCCAACCGCAGCAGCGGCTACGTCATGGTCAAGGGAGAACTGAAGAACCAGGGATGGATCGCCCCGTCTCTGAACACCACAGCGGACGGTTCCTACTACATGACCGTTCTCGATCTCGCGAAATGGGATGCCGCGCTCTACACCGAGAAGGTCTTGAAGAAATCAAGTCTGGAGCAAATGTGGACACCGGCAAAAC
>Ga0335069_10015744_pt1 | contig 10570 bp, 13 predicted proteins | sample Lox_Sample_11_FD_206714 | JGI IMG/M metagenome (GOLD analysis project Ga0335069, IMG submission 206714) | Soil microbial communities from Loxahatchee National Wildlife Refuge, Florida, United States - Lox_Sample_1.1 | ecosystem: Environmental > Terrestrial > Soil > Wetlands | place: USA...
GCTGACGCCGGCCGAGTGGGCCGCCGAGCAGCGACAGCACGTCTGAGGCAGCCATGGACAAGCTGCTGATCCGCGGCGGCCGCCGCCTCGAGGGCGAAGTCGCCATCTCCGGCGCCAAGAACGCGGCTTTGCCCGAACTTTGCGCCGCGTTGCTGACGGACGAGCCGCTGACGCTCGCCAACGTGCCCGGCCTGCAGGACGTGCGCACGGCCCTCAAGCTGCTCGGCACGATGGGCGTCGAGGCCGAGCGTGATGCCGCGCAGCCCGACCGCGTCACGCTCTCGGCCGCGCACCTGACATCGCACGAGGCGCCCTACGAGCTCGTGAAGACGATGCGCGCGTCGATCCTCGTGCTCGGCCCGCTGCTGGCGCGCGCGGGAGAGGCGATCGTCTCCTTGCCGGGCGGGTGCGCGATCGGCTCGCGCCCCGTCGACCAGCACATCAAGGGGCTGCAGGCGATGGGCGCCGAGATCGCGGTCGAGCACGGCTACATCGTCGCGAAGGCGCCGCGTGACAGCGGCGGCCTGAAGGGCGCGCACATCACCACCGACATGGTGACGGTCACGGGGACCGAGAACCTCATGATGGCAGCCACCCTCGCCCAAGGCGAGACCGTGCTCGAGAACGCCGCCCAGGAGCCGGAGGTCACCGACCTCGCCGACCTGCTCAACGCGATGGGCGCGCGCATCGAGGGCCACGGCACGAGTCGCATCCGCGTCGTCGGCGTGCCGCGCCTGCGCGGCCTCCCTGGCGCGCGCGCGCATCGCATCGTGCCGGATCGCATCGAGGCCGGCACCTTCCTCGTGGCGGGCGCGATCACCGGCGGAAACGTCGTGCTGCGCGGAGCGCGCGCCGACCACCTCGCCGCGGTCGTCGACAAGCTGGTCGAGGCCGGCGCGAGCGTCGAATCGGGCGACGATTGGATCCGTGTGAAGGCCGACGGGCGGCCGAAGGCCGTGAGCTTTCGCACCCGCGAATACCCGGCGTTCCCGACCGACATGCAGGCGCAGTTCATGGCGCTCGACTGCATCGCCGAAGGCTCGGCCAAGGTGACCGAGACGATCTTCGAGAATCGCTTCATGCACGTGAACGAGCTCGTGCGCCTCGGCGCGAGCATCGAGGTCGACGGCAACACGGCTGTCGTGCACGGCGTGCCGCGGCTCTCGGGCGCCGCGGTGATGGCGACCGACCTGCGCGCGTCGGCGAGCCTCGTCCTCGCGGGCCTGGTGGCCGAAGGCGAGACGACCGTCGACCGCATCTACCACCTCGACCGCGGCTACGACCGGATGGAAGCGAAGCTGCGCGCGCTCGGCGCCGACATCGAGCGCGTGCGATGAGCCCATCGTGATCACGCTCGCGCTCTCGAAGGGTCGCATTCTCGAGGAGACGCTGCCGCTGCTGCAGGCCGCGGGCGTGCGCATGGACGAGGACCCGGAGACGAGCCGCAGGCTGATCTTGCCGACGAGCCGCGCCGACCTGCGCCTCGTGCTCGTGCGCGCCGCCGACGTGCCGACCTACGTCCAGCACGGCGGCGCCGACCTCGGCGTCGTGGGTCTCGATACGCTCATCGAGCACGGCGGCGCGGGCCTCTACCAGCCGCTCGACCTGCAGATCGCGCGCTGCCGCATGAGCGTCGCGACGCGCGCCGAGTTCGACTACGCGGCGGCCGTGAAGCAGGGCTCGCGCCTGCGGGTGGCGACGAAGTTCACGCGCATCGCGCGCGACCACTTCGCCGACAAGGGCGTGCACGTCGACCTGATCAAGCTGTACGGGTCGATGGAGCTCGCGCCGCTCACCGGGCTCGCCGACGCGATCGTGGACCTCGTGTCGTCGGGCAGCACGCTGAAGGCGAACCAGCTCGTGGAGGTCGAGCAGATCATGCCGATCTCGGCGCGCCTCATCGTGAATCCGGCGGCACTGAAGCTCGAGCGGGCGCCGATGCGCGCGCTGATCGAGGCGCTCGGTGAGGCCGTTGGGCAGCGGAGCGCCGCATGAGCGTGGCAGTGCGCCGTCTCGACACCGCGGCCGCCGACTTCGAGACGGAGTTCGCGCGCCTGCGGCACTGGTCCGCGGAAACCGATCGCGCCATCGAGGAACGCGTCGCGGCGATCCTCGACGACGTCCGGGCGCGAGGCGATGCGGCGGTGCTGGAATGCACGCGCCGCTACGACGGCCTCGATGCGGCGTCGGTCGATGCGTTGCGGATCGGGCCCGCCGAATGCCGCGCCGCGCTTGAAGCGCTCCCGCCCGCCCAGCGCAGCGCGCTGCACGCGGCCGCGGCGCGCGTGCGCGACTATCACGAGCGCCAGCTCGAAGCCTGCGGGCGCGACTGGAGCTACGTGGATCGCGACGGCACGCGGCTCGGCCAGAAGGTGACCCCGCTCGATCGCGTGGGCCTCTACGTGCCCGGTGGCAAGGCCGCGTATCCGTCGAGCGTGCTGATGAACGCCGTGCCGGCGAAGGTCGCGGGCGTCGGCGAGATCGTGATGGTCGTGCCCACCCCGGTGCGGACGCCGGGCGTGCCTGCCGAGCGCAACGCGCTCGTGCTCGCGGCGGCCGCCGTGGCGGGCGTGGATCGCGTGTATGCGATCGGCGGCGCCCAGGCGGTCGCGGCGCTGGCCTACGGCACCGAGACGATCGCCGCCGTCGACAAGATCACCGGCCCCGGCAATGCTTACGTGGCGAGCGCCAAGCGGCGTGTCTTCGGGGCGGTGGGCATCGACATGATCGCGGGCCCGAGCGAGATCCTCGTGCTCGCCGACGGCAGCACGCCGCCCGACTGGGTCGCGATGGATCTCTTCAGCCAGGCGGAGCACGACGAGCTCGCGCAAAGCATCCTGCTCTCGCCCGACGGCGACTACATCGCGCGCGTCGCCGCAGCGCTCGACCGGCTTCTGCCGGCGCAGCCGCGGCGCGAAGTGATCCGCGCGTCGCTCGAGGGCCGCGGAGCGCTGATCCGCACCCGCTCGATGGAGGAAGCGTGTGCGATCTCGAACCGGATCGCGCCCGAGCACCTCGAAATCAGTTCCGCCGAGCCCCGCCGCTGGGAGCCGCTGCTGCGCCACGCCGGCGCGATCTTCCTCGGCGCCTGGACCAGCGAGAGCCTCGGGGACTATTGCGCGGGCCCGAACCACGTGCTGCCGACGTCGGGCACCGCGCGCTTTTCCTCGCCGCTCGGCGTCTACGACTTCCAGAAGCGCTCGAGCCTGATCGAAGTGAGCCAGGCCGGTGCGGCCGTGCTCGGCCCCATCGCCGTCGAGCTCGCGCGCGGCGAAGGCCTCGAGGCGCATGCGCGTGCAGCGGAGCTGCGGCTGCCAGCGCCGGAGAAGCACCGATGAGCACCGCACCGCTTGCCGCGCGCATCGACCGTCACGTGCGCCACGACGTGCAGGGCATGCACGCGTACGCGATCCAGCCGAGCGCCGGGCTCATCAAGCTCGACGCGATGGAGAACCCCTTTCGCCTGCCCGAGGCTCTGCAGCTCGAACTGGGCGAACGGCTCGCGCGCGTCGCGATCAACCGCTATCCGACGACGTGCGTCGCCGACGTGGTGGCCGCGCTGTCGAAGCACGTGGAGCTGCCGGTCGGCTGCGCGCTCATGCTCGGCAACGGCTCCGACGAGATCATCTCGCTGCTCGCGATGGCGTTCGACGTGCCGGGCGCGGCCATCCTCGCGCCGGTGCCCGGCTTCGTGATGTACGAGACGTCCGCGAAGCTGCAGGGCCTCGGCTTCGTGGGCGTGCCGCTGACGGCCGATTTCGAGCTCGACCTGCCGGCGATGCTCGCGGCCATCGAGCGCCATCGGCCGGCGCTCACCTACGTCGCCTACCCGAACAACCCGACGGCGAACCTCTGGGACGAGGCGTCCGTCGAAGCGGTCGTGCAGGCGGTCGCGGCGCAGGACGGCTTTGTCGTCTTCGACGAGGCGTATCAGCCGTTCTCGTCGCGCACGTGGCTGCCGCGCGTCGCGGAGCACGAGCACGTGGTGGTCGTGCGCACCCTGTCCAAGTTCGGGCTCGCCGGAGTGCGGCTCGGCTATCTCGCCGGGCGCTCGGCCTTCGTCGCGGAGATCGACAAGGTCCGGCCGCCCTACAACATCGGCGCGTTGAACGCCGAGGCGACGTTGTTCGCGCTCGCGCACGCCGACGTGTTCGCCGAGCAGGCGCATGTGCTGCGCGCCGAGCGCGCGCGCCTGCTCGTGGCGCTCGCGGCGTTGCCCGGCGTGCGGCCCTACCCGAGCGAGGCGAACATGATCCTCGTCCGGGTGCCTCGGGCGCAGTGCGTGTTCGAGGGCCTGAAGGCCCGCGGCGTCCTGGTGAAGAACGTGTCGGCGATGCATCCGCTGCTGGCGGATTGCCTGCGGCTCACGGTCGGCACGCCGGAGGAGAATGCTCGCCTGCTCGAGGCGCTCGCCGCGAGCCTGCCCGACGCCCGTTGACCCGCCATGAACGCGCCGCTTCCTGCCACCGCCAACGGCCCGCGCACCGCAACGGTCCAGCGCGACACGAAGGAGACGCAGATCCGCGTCCGCGTCGACCTCGACGGCAGCGGCGCCGCCAAGCTCGCGACCGGCATCGGCTTCTTCGACCACATGCTCGACCAAGTGGCGCGCCACGGCCTCGTCGACCTCGAGGTCGAGGCCAAGGGCGACCTGCACATCGACGGCCACCACACGGTGGAGGACGTGGGCATCGCGCTCGGCATGGCCGTGGCGCAAGCGCTCGGCGACAAGAAGGGTCTCGTGCGTTACGGCCATGCATACGTGCCGCTCGACGAGGCACTCTCGCGCGTCGTCATCGACTTCTCGGGCAGGCCGGGTCTCGTCATGAACGTGCCGTTCAAGGCCGGGATGATCGGCGGCTTCGACGTGCAGCTCGCGCACGAGTTCTTCCAGGGCTTCGCGAACCACGCGCTCGTCACCCTGCACGTCGACAACCTGCGGGGCGAGAACGCCCACCACCAGTGCGAGACCGTGTTCAAGGCGTTCGCGCGTGCGCTGCGGATGGCGATCGCCATCGACCCGCGGAGCGCCGGCACCATCCCCTCGACGAAGGGGTCGCTCTAGGATCTCCGCATGGCGCGCACCGTCGCGGTCGTCGACTACGGCATGGGCAACCTGCGGTCCGTCTCGCAGGCCGTGCGCCATGTGGCCATGGAGCTGGGTGGCGGCTTCGACGTGCTCGTCACGGGCGATCCGGACGCGGTGCGACGCGCCGAGCGGGTCGTGCTTCCGGGGCAGGGCGCCATCTCCGACTGCATGCGCGAGCTGCGTGAGTCCGGTCTCGAAGCCGCAGTCCGCGAGGCAGCCGCGAGCAAGCCCCTGATGGGCGTCTGCATCGGCATGCAGATGCTGCTCGACCGCAGCGAAGAAGGGATCGGCGGAGCCGGCACGCCCGCCCTCGGCCTGATTGCCGGCGAGGTGGTGCGGTTCCGGCTCGAAGGCCAGCGCCAGCCCGACGGCAGCCGGTACAAGGTCCCGCAGATGGGCTGGAACACGGTGCAACAGACGGCCCACGACGGTCGCGTGCACCCGCTGTGGGCCGGCGTGCCCGACGGCGCTCACTTCTATTTCGTGCACAGCTACTACGCCCGGCCGTCGGACCCGCGCCACAGCGCCGGGGAGACCGACTACGGGGTGCGCTTTACCAGCGCCGTGGCGCGAGATACCATTTTCGCCACCCAGTTTCATCCCGAGAAGAGCGCCGGCCACGGCCTGGCCCTGTATCGCAACTTCCTGCGCTGGCAGCCCTAGGCGCCGCACCACAGCTTCGCACAGGCCCCGCTTCTCGGTCGATCTCCTCCGCCACGCGCGCGATCCCGGCTCACCACCACGGTCCGAACGGACTCCACCATGCTGCTGATCCCCGCGATCGACCTCAAGGACGGTCGCTGCGTCCGCTTGAGGCAGGGCGACATGACAGCCTCGACCACCTTCGGCGAAGACCCGGCAGCGGTCGCCCGACGATGGCTGGAGGCCGGTGCGCGCAGGCTGCACCTCGTCGACCTGAACGGCGCGTTCGCGGGTCGGCCGGTGAACGAGTCCGCCATCAAGGCGATCCTCGCGGAAGTGAACGACGAGATCCCGGTGCAGCTCGGCGGCGGGATCCGCGATCTCGACACGATCGAGCGCTACCTGGACGACGGGCTCTCGTACATCATCATCGGCACTGCCGCGGTGAAGAGTCCCGGGTTCCTGAAGGACGCGTGCTCGGCGTTCGGCGGCCACATCATCGTGGGCCTCGACGCGAAGGACGGCAAGGTCGCGACCGACGGCTGGAGCAAGCTCACCGGCCACGAGGTGGTGGATCTCGCGCGCAAGTTCCAGGACTACGGCGTGGAGGGCCTGATCTACACGGACATCGGTCGCGACGGCATGCTCACCGGCGTCAACATCGATGCCACCGTGAAGCTCGCGCAGGCGCTCACCATTCCCGTGATCGCCTCCGGCGGGCTCGCGACCATGGACGACATCGAACGCCTCTGCGCGGTGGCCGACGTGGGCATCACCGGCGTCATCTGCGGGCGCGCGATCTACTCGGGCGACCTCGACTTCGCGGCGGCGCAGTCGCGCGCCGACGAGCTGACAGCCGAGGCCTAGTTGCTCGCGAAGCGCATCATCCCGTGCCTCGACGTCACGGGCGGCCGGGTCGTGAAGGGCGTCAACTTCGTCGAGCTGCGCGACGCCGGCGACCCGGTCGAGATCGCCGCACGCTACAACGAGCAGGGCGCCGACGAGCTGACGTTTCTCGACATCACCGCCACGAGCGACGATCGGGACGTGATCCTGCACGTCATCGAGGCGGTGGCGTCGCAGGTCTTCATCCCGCTGACCGTCGGCGGCGGCGTGCGCACGGTGGCCGACGTGCGCAGGCTGCTGAACGCGGGAGCGGACAAGGTGAGCTTCAACTCGGCGGCGGTGGCGAATCCCGACATCATCCGGGAGGCGTCGGCGAAGTACGGCGCGCAGTGCATCGTCGTTGCGATCGATGCGAAGCGGCGCACCGCGGAGGCTCGGGAAGCCGGCACCTCCGCGCACGCGGCCGATGGCTGGGAGGTCTACACGCACGGAGGCCGGCGCGGCACCGGCCTCGACGCCGTGCAGTGGGCACGGCGCATGGCCGCCGCCGGGGCGGGCGAGATCCTGCTCACGAGCATGGACCGCGACGGGACCCGCATCGGGTTCGATCTCGAGCTCACGCGGGCGATCAGCGACGCGGTCGAAGTGCCGGTGATCGCATCGGGCGGTGTCGGCGCGCTCGAGCACCTCTCGGATGGCATCCGCATCGGCGGGGCCGATGCGGTGCTCGCGGCGAGCATCTTCCACTACGGCGAGTTCACCGTTCGCGAAGCGAAGGAACGCCTGGCCCGCGACGGCATCCCCGTGCGGCTGTGAAGGACCGACCGGTCCGCCCGGTCGCTGCGCCGCCGGGGTTCGTGCGCATCATCGGCGGGCGGTTCAAACGCAGCAGGCTGCCCGTTCCGTCCACGCCCGGCCTGCGTCCCACGCCTGACCGCGTGCGCGAGACACTCTTCAACTGGCTGGGTGCGCGCCTCGATGGGTGGCGCTGCGTCGATGCATTCGCCGGCACGGGTGCGCTCGGCCTCGAAGCGGCATCGCGGGGAGCGGCCGAGGTCGTGCTGGTCGAGCGCGAGCGCCGCGTGGCCGAAGGGCTGGAAGCGACCGCGGGACGCCTGGGCGCGGACGCCGTGCGTGTCGTCCGCGACGACGCCATCGCGTGGATGTCACGCGCCGAACCGGGGCGGTTCGACATCGTGTTCCTCGATCCGCCTTTCGAATCGGCCCTTGCCGCGCCGGCGCTGGCGGCGGCGCTTCCGCTCGCGGCCGTCGACGGCGCCGTCTACGTCGAGGGTCCTGCGCCGGTCAGCGCGCCGGACGGATGGGTGGTGCACCGGCGCGGCCATGCGGGCGCTGTCCACTTCGCCCTCCTGAGGCGCGGACCATCCGCCGGTCCGGGCTGAGCGTCGAGGCCGTGCGGGGCCTCGAGCGTTGGGCCTACACTGCGCTCCGCCATCCGATCGGGAGAGCGCCTTGACATCCGTGACGCGACTCACCGCCGTCTACCCCGGTACGTTCGATCCGATGACGCTCGGGCACGAAGACCTCATGCGCCGCGCCGCCCGCCTCTTCGAGCGCCTGCTCGTCGCCGTCGCCGCCGGGCACCACAAGCGCACGATGTTCACGATCGCCGAGCGACTCGACATCGCGCGCGCGATCACGTCGAAGCTCCCGAACGTGGAGGTGATGGCCTTTCGCGGTCTGCTGCGCGACTTCGTCGTCGAAAACGGCGGCAAGGTGGTGGTGCGCGGGCTGCGGGCCGTGAGCGACTTCGAGTACGAGTTCCAGATGGCCGGCATGAACCGCCAGCTGATGCCCGACGTCGAGACCGTGTTCCTCACGCCGAGCGACCAGTACCAGTTCGTGTCCGGCACCTTCGTGCGTGAGATCGCGACGCTCGGCGGCGATGTCTCGAAGTTCGTCTCGCCGCTGGTGCTCGAACGGCTTCACCAACGCGTGCGGCCTGCCGAAGGCCAGGCCGCAGACTAGGTCGGGGACCGCCGGTGGCCCTGCTCATCACGGACGAATGCATCAACTGCGACGTCTGCGAGCCCGAGTGCCCGAACCAGGCGATCTCGATGGGCCCGGAGATCTATCGCATCGACCCGGCGCGCTGCACCGAATGCGTGGGGCACTTCGACGAGCCGCAGTGCCGGCAGGTGTGCCCGGTCGACTGCATCCCGCTCGACCCGGCGCACGTCGAAAGCCGGGAGACGCTGTGGATGAGATACCGGCGCTTGCAGCGAGAGGCCGCAAGCGCGGCCCCCGCGGCGAGTGACTTGGGGCCTTAGCGCGCGGTCGCCATTCAGTGCGGCTGCGCGGACGGCTTCGGCGCGACCGGCACGGCGGCCACGAAGTCGCGGTCCGGATCCGGCTCGGCCTTCTGTGGCTTCTTCTTGGGCGCGGCCTTCTTCGGCGCCGACGCCGCGGTCGCCACAGGAGTCGCCTTCGGCGAACTGGCGGCGGGCGGCTTGATCGACGTCTCGCGCTTGAGGCGCTCGTGCTCCGTCTCCTGAGCGCGCTTCTCTTCCTCGGCAAGGATGCGGCGCGCTTCGGCACGCTGCGCCGCCGAGTGGGTGTCGAAGGCTTCGAGCGGTCGTCCGTCGGGACACGGGATCCGCGTGTATTCGTTGCCGCGGCAGCGGTAGATGGTCTGCGCCGACCCCGCGAGAGGGATCAGGCACACGGCGAGGGCGAGCGTCGCTGGCAGCTTCATGACGGTCCTTTCTCGTCCGGCGGCGGAGGCGCGGGGGGCTTCGGCCGCGGCGGCTTCGCGTGCACCTTCATCATCGCGCGCTCCATGTCGCCCGAGACGATGAGGCCGAGCGCGCCCAGCCCGCGTTCGATCGCCTTGTCGATTTCTTCACGGTGCTCGCGAGTCGGCTTGCGCAGCACGTAGTCGGCGACCTCGGCTTTCACGCCCGGATGACCGATGCCGAGGCGCAGGCGCCAGAACGCGCTGCTGCCGAGCTGGGCCTCGATGTCGTTCAGACCGTTGTGCCCGGCCGTGGACCCGCCTTGCTTCAGCTTGGCCTGGCCCGGCATCAGATCGAGCTCGTCGTGGGCCACGAGGATCTCCTCGGGCGCGATCTTGTAGAAGCGCGCGAGCGCCGAAACCGACTTGCCCGAGAGGTTCATGTACGTCATGGGCTCGAGCAGCCAGAGCGGCCCGTCCGCCCGGTTGACGCGCGCCACAAGCCCGGAGTACGCGCGTTCGGGCTGCAGGCTCGCCTTCTCCTCGCGCGCGACCGCATCGACGAACCAGAAACCCGCGTTGTGCCGCGTGCCTTCGTACGCGGGGCCCGGGTTGCCGAGGCCGACCAGGAGACGAATCATGGGCCGCGATTATCCCGACGCATCCGAAAGCAGAAGGCCCCGCCGTGGCGGGGCCCTCGAGAGCGATGGCGCCTGCGCGCGTCACTTCTTGTTCTGCTTCTCGTCCTTCTTCTTCTTTTCCTTGGCGGCGGGCGGAGGCGCCGCCACGACCGGTGCCGCCGCCGCAGCCGCGGGCGCTTCCTCTTCGGCCGCCTGGACGGACGCCGATGCGACCACCGGGTTGCGCTTGCCGTGCGTCACGATCTTCATGCCCTCGCCGAGCTTCAAGTCGCTCACGTTGAGGGTCTGGCCCTTGCCGAGGCCGCCGAGGTCCACGGTGATGAATTCGGGCAACTGCGACGCGAGGCACTGGATGTTGACTTCGTTCAGCACGTGGTTGATCACGCAGCCGTCGGTCTTGACGGCGGGCGAGTTCTCCTCGTTCACGAAGTGCAGGGGCACCTTCTTCGTGATCTTGGTCGTCGGCCCGACGCGCTGGAAGTCGACGTGCAGCACGATCGGCTTGAACGGATGCATCTGGTAGTCGCGCAGCAGGACCTGCTCGGACTTGCCGGCCAGCTCCATCTCCAGCAGCGACGAGTGGAACGCCTCCTTCTTCAGAGCGAAGAAGAGCGCGTTGTGATCGAGCTCGATCAGCGAAGGCTGCCCGGCGCCGTA
>Ga0335069_10015745_pt1 | contig 10570 bp, 17 predicted proteins | sample Lox_Sample_11_FD_206714 | JGI IMG/M metagenome (GOLD analysis project Ga0335069, IMG submission 206714) | Soil microbial communities from Loxahatchee National Wildlife Refuge, Florida, United States - Lox_Sample_1.1 | ecosystem: Environmental > Terrestrial > Soil > Wetlands | place: USA...
GCGGTTACAGCCGCGCCGGATGGGCTGTCCGCAAACCTCGTCGCTGGCGGACTCGGTACGGCGACCGTGAGCGTAATCGTGGCGGATACCTCCGGCACCACCATCGCAGCGGGATCACTCGATGTGACAGTCACCGGTGGGCCGGCTGCATCCATCGTGATTACGCCCGGCACGCCCACCAATCAGCCGTAATTCCAAAAGCGATCTCGTTGGTTCAAAGCTGCTGAATCAAAACACTCGCTCCGAGGAGTCTTATGAGTCCGTTTTCGCGACTTGCAACGGGAGTAATCCTGCTCTCGTCTTTGGTAGCTTCCGCTGCACTTGGCACAGCACAACCCGCAACACCGACCAGCGCGCCGCCCGCCGGAGCAAGGCTCTACTACTCCGTGCCGGGCAGTGATCGACTCATCCCGTTCGTACTTCAAAAAGACAAAGAAGACGGCCCCAAGAAAGACGACGGCAAGAAATTTAAGAGAGGCGGCAAACGCTCGCCGGGACACCGGCTCGCGGCCGCGCCGAAATTCCACATTACTACTAATCCGCCAGCCAAATTCGCAATGATTCCTGCGGATTTGGAGATGTACGGCAACGATGAATACGGCGACTGCGTAACTGCGCAGACGTGCGTTTCGCTGTGCGCCTGGACAACGTACTGTGGTTCGCCGGTCAAGCCCACCGATGCCGACGCTATCGCCTTCGCGCGAAAGTACGGACTACTCGACGGGGCCGAACTGACGCAAGTCATGGATATTATGTCGAGCAAAGGTATGTCAGTCGGTGGCAAAATTTACAAGGAGGGCGGCTACTCCTCCGTCGATTACTCCGTTCCGGTGACGTTTCAATCGGCTCTGACCGTAGGACCGGTCAACGTTGCGATTGACGCCAACGCCTTACCCGCTGGTGCCGGCAATCAGCAAGGGTGGTATGCGCTCGGCACCTATCCGAAAGGCGGCTTCCCGAACACCGATCACTGCATCACATTTCTCGCTTATGGGACAGTCAGCGATTGCTTTGGCTTCTTGAACCTGCCTGTTCCTGCGGGAGTCGATGCCACACAGCAAGCGTACGTCTGCGACACGTGGAAGACACTCGGCGTTGTAAATCAATCGTGGGTGATGAGTACGATGGAAGAGGCATGGGTGCGCAATCCTACAACGGTCGGATTCAACCCACCAAACCCGACTCCGCCGACACCGACTCCTAATCCCACGCCAACGCCGACGCCCACGCCGACGCCAACGCCGACTCCTGGTGTAGGATACACCGGAGCCATCGTCACGACTCAGAACTACGTGAACGGAGTGAAGTCTGGCGAGCCGATCATCTCTTTGTCTGGTTCATCGGGTCTTGATGCCGCGCTTGGTGCTGACTTGAAAGCGAATGGTGTCAACCCGCTCGTAATCCTCGATGTCATGCAGTTGCTCGCCGACATTCGTGCCAAGAAGGGGCTGCCTGTAATCACGGCCGATTTACTCAAGATCGTGACCGACTTGACCGCTGCCGAAAAGCCCACCGGCATGCTCCGCGAGCGATGGGACCGCCTCGACATTCCAATCCGCTACGCTCGTCGTGAACAGGACTGGATGCTCACCGCATGATCTTCGTTAGGGAAGAAAAGTTGCCGCTCTGTTAGACGACCGCTGCCCGTGCGATGCGAACAGCGAATTGCCACGCCAGTTCATCGGCGGTCATTTCGCAGAGTGGCATCGCACCCAACCGAATCGCCGCCCGGCGAAAATGCCAGCCGCGCGGTTTCTGTTCGAGTCGTGGGAGCAGTAAGTTTTCGGCCTCGGCTTCGCGAGCCATTGCTCGAATCTGTTCATCGGTAACGAGAGGGAGATGTGACTGAGACACGCCTGAACCCTCGCGAGGTGTAGTAAACACTCGCGAGTATGATTCGATCAGGCGTAGCGGCAAGCGTGCGAATCGTGAGCGTTAGTCGGGGAGCGTCTGGCGAATGGGATTCGCATTGCTTGACTCGTGTCGCGGCGCAACTGAGTTCGCAGGGCGAACCACTTGCGAACACAAGAGGCGTTCGTGTGTGAGCAATGCAGGGGAAGGCATTACTCACCCGTCGCGACACGATCCACGAACGCCACCGGCGAAGTATTCTCACCGTACTGCTCCGGTGACGGGTCGGCGCCCCCACCGCCGCCCGGCTTCGCCGGTGGTTCGTTCGTCAGTGGAGTATTGCGGATTTCAGAAGTGAGAAGTGTACCACCCGCACACATCGCGCGGATCAATTCCAAATCGCGGACGCGCCGCTCTTGCTTCGTCATGTTGTTGTCTCCCCACGAGACTGACCGGTCAGACTGAAGTGAACCGGCACTGCGACGGATGCAACCTCCATGCCTGACCAGATCAAAACCGTCAATCTCATTGTGAGACAGAGAAGCGGACGGCACAAGCAGGTTCACGTGATTTTCTCAATGCGCTGATAGCCGAACAGAAAAGCGGCCTCATCAAGAGCAAAATGAGCAAGCGTTGAGGACGGGTAGGCACCTCGATGCCGCATCGACTTGCTCGGCTTCAGGAATTTGAACACCGGCTCTGGAATGTAATGCGGCTCGACTTCCCATGTGTTGAACGTTTGCGGATACGTGCTACTGACCCACTGGTAGTGATGCGGGTAATGCAAATCATCAAAATCCGGTTTTCGTCCAACCACTCGGCATGACGTTAGGGGAAAAAGAAACTGCCGCCCTGCGTTCTCCATCAGCATAGGCAAATCGGTCACGAGTTTTTGCGGCAAGCCTCGTTTGATGTAAAACTCGCACCGCCGTCCATCTCGAACATGCCATACGATCACATCTCCCCAACCCAATCCGTAGAATCCGCGCTCTTTTGTTGTCGGTGGTTCGTCAAGCAGTGATTCCAGCCATGCAACATAGCCAGCAATTCGCTGCTTTTGCTCGACACTGACGCGACCGCGCGACTTGTTCGGAGGGCGGGTAATATCGAACCGAATATACGCTGCCGCTCCCCCAAAACCCTCTTCCTCTATCGCGTCTGCGAGCACGAGTCGCGGCGTGTCTTCCTCCGGTGACTGGCGGCACGCGGCGAGCAAGAGCTTGACATCGGTTGTGGTGGGCACGATTCTTTTCTCCTAACGGTGTTCGACCGAACTAACTATACACCACTCAGTACGAAATATTTCGGCTTTTTGCGATAGACTCTTTATCGAGTGGTGTATAGTATACTGCGGAGTCGATCACCGCAGCGCCAAGAGGAGCGAGCCATGCCTGAGAAAATCGTCCGGCGTCTCTTGCATATCCGCTGGATGATCCGTGCCGACCTGATTCCTGGCGTACTTCCCATCGAAGAGGCGCAAGCAGTATCGCAAGGGCGCCGTCCGGAAACCGAAGATTCGCTCTTGAGATACTTGCGTGATCGTAACATTATCGGCATGATCGCCGCGTGCGGCGATGAGATTCAGGGCTACATGGTGTACGAACTCTGCAAAGGATCGTTGCATCTCTACCGTATCGCGTGGCGAGTCGATCAGCCCGAAATCGCAACCGCACTGCTCAATAAACTTCTCGAAAAGCTCCTGTCGCACCGGCGAAAGTTTGTGTCGATGCAGTGGAACGGCCTTCGGCTAACGCTCTTTCACACGCGTGACGTTCAGCCACTATTTGTACTGCCCGATGAGTACAAAACATCGGATGCGCTCGCTCTGTGTCGCGGCGAGACGCACCCATACTTACCGATCCTCGCGGACGCGCTGCAAGATGCCGGGTGCAACAATCGCTGGTTGCTCGAATCCTTGCGGACGCCCGACTACGGTGAAGGTGTGTACGCGATGCTTGCCGAGCAACTTCGTTAGGAGGGAAAGGTCGATGGCAACGCCCGCTGAGAAGATCGCTAAGGCGAAGAACGCCAAAAGCAAACCGCCATATGGTTCGCGGCGTCTCGCTCGTCGCCCGCGTGTGTTTCCCAAGAACATCTTGCGTCAGACACGCGAGGCTCACAATTTGACACAGCGAGATGTTTCGACCGGTTCGGGTGTGAATATCGCCACTGTGGCTGATGCCGAGGTGGGCTTTCAAGTAAACCTGACGACCGCCCTGAAGCTGGCGGCGTTCTACGGTAAGTCGATTGAGGAGTTGTGGCAGGCCGAGTGACTTTTCTTCCCCTAACGCTAAGAGGAGCGTTTCCGATGGCCGAATTACTCACCCTGCGCTGGCGCGACGAGGTTCTCACCAGCACTCTGACGGATGCCGAAGCGGCGGCCGCCTGCGAGCGGATACCGGCCGACAACCCCTCGCGGCAGTACACGCAAACTCTGATCGCGGATCTCCGCCGCTACGGCTCGCTGTTCGACAACAAACGGTTTTGGCTACACGAGCACGCACAGCGGCAGCTTGAACGCGAAGAGCACGCTTCGGCGCCGGCAACCGTGGAATCGGCCGCGAATGCACTCGGTTGCTTGCCGCGCATCGCTGCATTTCTCACGCCGGTTTCGGAGCGGCTGAAATCGGGCGCGTCGGTGACGTTCACCAGCGGATTACTGACCGTGAACATTCGCCGCGCGGGAGCAGACTCGCGGCATCCCGGCAGCTTCTACGTGCGTGGGCTGACTGGCTTCGACCTGAACAACACGGTCTACATGGGCCGCATCTCGCCCGAAGGTCACTGGTTCCCGACGAGCGACGGGCTACAGCACACGGCGGTCTTTGCCCTGCTCGACGAGTTTGAGCAAGGGCCGGCGGATTACTGTGCGGCTTACGGACAACGCACCGGTCGATGTGCATTTTGCGACCTGCACCTCGACGACCCGGTGAGTGTGGGACTTGGGTATGGCCCGCACTGCGCCCGGAACTATCGACTTCCCTACGGCAAGCGAGCACTCGCGGCAGCGGTGAAGATGCGGTGCGAGAAGCCGCCAGTCGAGGTGGCGACAGTATGAGACGTGTCAAGCTGAAGTACGGCGCGCCGGTGGTTGTCCGGCGCGTGCTTTGGGAGAAGCAGCCAGACGGCTCGTTCCGATGCGGTAACATCCTCATCCGCTGCGACGAGCGAGTGCAGGATAGGGGTCACGTGTTTCAGAAATGGTACATCTACCGCGTCGATGGTGATACGCTAACCCGAATTTACGTGAAGTCGCGCCCGTGGGCTTATGGGCGCGCGGGACAAGCCAAGATCGGCGCAGCGAAGATGCTGGAACCAGTGGACGCGGCGAAGGCGTGAAATTCTTTTCCCCTAACGTTCCTCGAAAGGGCGATCATGCTCGTTATCAAAAAGCAAATTAAGCGAGATGAACTTGTGAAAGGACGGCGCATTTTCATCGGCGACAACATCATCCTCACGGTCGTTCGGATCGACGGGCAGCGCGTCTCTATTGGTATTGAGGCGCCGCCCGGCGTGGCCATCAGCGATGACCGCTTGCTCGACGATGAGAAAATCGCCGAGATCGAGCGGAATGCCCGACGCAAAGCCTGACTAACCTTTCCACTTTTTCTCCTAACGCAGAAGGAAACGCTCCCATGAAGCTCCCGTTGGCAACTGACACATGGCAAGCACTTCGCGTGCTGGTCCGCAACAAGAACACTCCCGTTGTCGGCAAGAAGCTGCGACTCAAGCCGACCCGCGCGACCAAAGACGGCACATTCCTCGACAAGCTCGTGACGATGGGCTTGCTCGAACTGGTTGCGAAAGGCGAGACGCCCAAACCGCGACCCGGTAGCAATAAAGTGATTCCGGCGCAATTCTGCCACACGTACCGGCTCACACCAGCCGGCATCATCGCGGCCGATTACGGTGAATACGACAAGCCCGATCCGTGTTCGCTTCCGGTGCACGAAGGGAGTGCACGGCCAAAAGCCAAGCGAACTGGTGGACGTTAGGAAAGAAAAGTTCGCAGGCGAGCAGCGAATACTCAGCATAGCCTCAAATTGAAAGGGGAGTCTTGTGAGCAGTGACAAAGCAACGCCCGCGCAATTGGCAATCGGTTGCGGCGTGATCGCAGTGATTACCCTTGTGGTGGGCGGTTATCTCTTCTGTTTCGTGTCAATTGGCAAGGGTCACGTCGGTGTTCTGTCGTGGTTCGGCAATGTGCAGGATCAAACACTAGAACCTGGACCACATTTAGTTCACCCGTTCAAAACTGTTTACCGAATGAATACACAGACGCAAAAGGACGAGGAGCCAGCAACGGTACCGACCAAAAACGGCTTGGCAGTCAGCATGAAAGCGACACTCCTTTATCACTTGGACGGTACACGAGCCGCCGCGATGGCGAGAGAAGTGGGCGCGACCGAATACCAAGATCGTGTTGTTTCGCCATACTTCAAGAATGCGGTGCGAGATGTAACGGCCGAGTTCCTGCCAGAGTCTTTCTACTCGGCGGATCGGGGATTGATCGAATCACGGATCGCCGAGCGGTTGCGACATGAATTCGAGCCGCGCGGCCTTGTGGTGGAATCCGTGATGTTACTGGAGCCGGTGTTGCCAGATTTGGTGCGGCAGCGAATTGAGGCCAAAGTCGGAGCGGAGCAAGACGCCGCGCGAATGGAGTACGTTCTCAAGCAAAAGGAACTGGAGGCGAAAGCGAAAGTCGTCGAGGCGAAGGGTATTGCAGAGTCGCAAACTATCGTGCAGAAGGATTTGAACGAGATGTACCTGCGATACCTGTGGATTCAGGCTCTAAAGGAAAACCATAACTCAACGGTTTACGTGCCAACTGGTCACGATGGGATGCCGATTTTCAAACCCATCGGCAAGGAGAAATAATTCCCGCCACCAACCTTGACAGATTCGCCGAACATCGGCACAATACACCACACGATACAGTTTAGCCCGACTGCCGCACGGGATAAGGCGCGGCGCTGCGGAGTGAGGGCTGGTGCCCCGTTCGGCCTCATAAGCCGAACTCTGGTTGTTCGATTCAACCCGCTCCGACTGGCTCCGAGATGAGCCTTTCGTCCCGTTCAAGTCGGCGGGGCGACCCTTCTACAATTTGGTGCTACCATGTCTGACGCGAAGGCGACCCCGCCGCCGCTCTGGCCGCAACCTATCCCCATCATCGGCGGGACTGGCAAAAAATGGTCGGGCAAGAGCGTTTTCGGTCTTAACATCTGCCCGCAACCGAACGCCACTCTCGTTTACGATTTCGAGCAGTCCACCACGTCCTACGAACAGGAGCGTGCCCGGATCGGCGCGCCGTTCGTCCGCATTGATGTGCAGAAAGAGATGCACAACTACAAGGACGAGAAAGGCAATTACCCGTATCGCAGTGGGTACAAACCGATCAACCTGTTCATGTGGTGGATCAAGCATGTTCGCTCGCTCGAAGCGGGCAAGTATCGCGTCATCATGGCCGACCCGGTGACAGACCTGGAGCGCGGGCTGACGGATTGGGTCGCTGCGAATCCTGAATACTTCGGGCACACAGCGAACCAGTACCAGAAGATGAGCGGCGTCATGTGGGGCGACGTAAAGGACTTCGAGAAGATCGTCCTTGCGGACATCACCGCCCGTTGCGAAACGTTCTACTTCACCGCTCACATCGGTGCGGAGTTCAAAGGCAACACTGCGACCGGCAAGGAAAAGGCGAAGGGCAAGGAAACGCTTTACGAACTGGCATCGGTGTACCTCTGGTTCGAGCGCGACCCTGACTCCACCGGCACGCGACCGAATATCCCTTCGGCTCGCGTGGAGAAGGGCCGACTGATGGTGTCGGAACTGATTGACGAAGAAGTGGTGAGCTACAGTGTACTGCCGCCCCGTCTACCACAAGCAACACCAAAGGCGATCCGCGAATACTTCAAAAACCCGGCGGGCAAGGTGGCGTTGAAAGATACTGAAAAGGCGCGAGAGGAGAGCATGTCGGCAGATGATCGCCTGCGCCTTGAAGTCGCCAAAGCAGAAGCCGAACGAGATGCGGCGCAAGCTCGCGCCACCGTTCCACAAACGCAACAAGTCATGGTCGCCGTGACCCTCGGCGCTCGCGCGACAGAGTTCGAGCGGTCTATCCGGGCGGCAACCGATCCCGCGTTCCTCCTCGACACGGTTGGCCCACAGATCAAGCTGGCGTTCGATGCCAAAGAGATTACCGAACCAGAAGTGAACTACCTCCGCACTGTGTTTAACGAGTGCGGCAAGAAACTTCAGGCACAGAAGCAATCGGCGGCGTGATTCGCTTGCGACCGCGCCGCACAACTTATACCGTCATGCAAGGCGGTGCTACCGAACATTCTTTTCTCCCTAACGTGAGGCTCCGATGTCTACTGGCTTTTCATCCTTTGATGACGAATTCACTCGCGCGTCTGCAAAACCGCAGTACGCGAGCGACCAGACGCAGCAAATTCCTGATGGCTCTTACGATGTCGAGATCACTGCTGGCGTGATGAAGGAAACTGTGACCGGCGAGGTGTTCACCTTCCTCGGTACGGTGCTCACCGATGGTCCGTATCGCGGCTGGAAGCTCGAACGGACGATTTTTTTCCACAAGAAGAACGGCAGCGACGAGGAGAAATTCGAGTACACGCGCAAGCGTATTGCCGAACTGAAGACCGACCTCGCGACTCTCGGCTTCGATGTCCACAACTGGACGTCCGGTAATGGGCGCCCGTTTTCGTCGCAACTCAAAATCGCATGCAGCGTGATGCGCGGCTGTCGTGTCAAAATGGCAAAAAAAACGGGCGAGATGGTGAATGTGTATCTCAACAAACGCTTCCCGGACCTCGACGGCAAGCCCGCGAAATTCGGCCCGGCGGAAATGGTCGCGGACGCCACAACGGCTGATGGCACGCAACAGGGCTTTGATGTGAACGCGAACACGGGCGATCAGTCGCCTGACAGTCACGGCCCGGTCGCGCCACCACCCGAAGACTTACAGATTCCATTCTGAACCATCCTCGATCACTGGTACTAGCGATACCGGTGAACCGCCGGCAACAAACTGAAGACTACGAGAGAGTCACGCATGGAGATTCCGTCCTTACTGTGGCATGCGTGACCGCCTACGAGGAGTCAGTGAGTTGTTTTGAAAGCGTGTGCTCCGAGCGCTGGCGGATTCGGAGATATCGCATAGGGGCTAGGGCGCGTGTATTACGAAGTCCTATCTGTGGCGGACGCAGTTAGGAAGTCGCGAATAGCTGCGGTCGCGCAGTCAATCAGCGAGTCACAGCGCCCTAGCCCGATCTTCTGCGTTAGGGAGAAAAGTTTATGAGTTCGCTTTCCATCCAGCTTGATCCGGTCGCTCTGCGGGAAGCGACGGCGCAAGCCATCATGGGCATTCTGACGCCAGAGGTTCGCGAGCGGTTGCTTCGCGAATCTGTGACGCAGTTACTCGCACCCTCGACAAATTCGTGGGATCGCGGAAAGTCACCGATTCAGCAAGCGTTCGATAACGCTGTTCAGCAAATAGCCAACGAGATCGCTCGCGATGTGGTACGAAACGATCCGGCGATCACCAGCAAGATTCGCGAACTGTTGACAAAAGCATTCGAGAAGGCTGTCAGCGTCAAGGAAGATGTGTTGGTTGACAAAATGGTGTTCGCTCTCGCGGGTGCGTGGGAAAAGAATTGAGTCTCGTCCCGTTAGGGGAGAAAGTTTATGGCGTGCCCAACGTGCGATCACTCAATGGCATCTATCGGTGATGTTGCTGTACGGAGAATCTTCCACTGTGAGCGATGCGGCACTGTCAAGATTGAGACGTACACCGGCGACCCGCAGAAGTGGGAAGTTGAGGTTTACGTGCCGAAACTTGTAGAACGATGCCGCATATTTGAGAGCAGTCTAGCTCCCGATAGTCAGTCCGGTGGTGGCATTGATTGGCGACGACTTGGAATTGCGGAAAGCATCAACCTACCTGAAGCGAGGCCGCAGTGATGTACACCATCGTGAAAAGGCTCAACGGCACCTTCCTCTGCATTGGCAAGTTGCAGGATGGCACCGAGCGGTGGGAGGAGCAATCGCTTGACACAGCGGTGCAAAGCCTGAAGAAGTTTGCAAAGACGATGAACGGCGCTCGCGGCAAGCACAAGCTCAAACGGAAGCACATCACCTACCTGCAAGAGCAGCATGTGAGCGAGGTGAAGTGCGTTCCGTGGGAGCCAAACTGAGGGCTTTGGATGAGCGTTTCCCGCGATGCGATGTACACGGCATTCGAGCGGCCACTTGTAGATGTGATTGAAGAGGAGACAGTGTAATGGCAAAACCGCCGGCCAAAATTCCCATCCTCTACGACACGCGCGAGCAAGTCGGGCATGTGTGGCAGTTCAACGCGGATCGCTTCGAGATGATGCGCGGCACGCTTGTGACCGGCGATTACAGTGTTGTGGGCTTCGAGGACACAATTGCTGTGGAGCGGAAGGCGCTTGGCGACGCAGTAAACACTTTCATTCACCAGTGGACGCGCTTTCGCCGTGAGTTAAATCGTCTCTCGGCGATGGATCATCCGCTTATCGTGATCGAGGCGACGCTCGAAGACATTCTCGCTCACCGCTACGAGTCGGACGCGGAGCCGGCAGCAGTCCTGGGTCGCATCAACGGCATCCTGATCGACCACGGTATTCCGGTAATACTTGCGGGAATTCGCGAGTTAGCAATCACACTGGTCGAGTCG
>Ga0335069_10015746_pt1 | contig 10569 bp, 16 predicted proteins | sample Lox_Sample_11_FD_206714 | JGI IMG/M metagenome (GOLD analysis project Ga0335069, IMG submission 206714) | Soil microbial communities from Loxahatchee National Wildlife Refuge, Florida, United States - Lox_Sample_1.1 | ecosystem: Environmental > Terrestrial > Soil > Wetlands | place: USA...
GGTTCTCCAGGAGTGAGTGAGTGTGACGCGACAACGCCCCATCATCTAAGCGGGGTCGCCAAAATGATGTGACAGAGAGGAGGGATGGGGTTGCTTACTTTAGATTAGGGTCGGGCGGAATTTGGAATGGCTCCGATGGAGACAAACCAATCATCAAAGGCTCTCCCTCTGAGCCCGATCTACCGTGGAGCAGATATCCAGAATAAAAACTAGGATTTCCGGAACTTCCGCCCATGTTGTACCATCTGTAATCAGATATAGATGGATGATCTACGTATGCAAAGGAAACTCCAGGTTCTGACCTATTGTCTGCAAAGTTCCGTGAAGTTCCTAATGGGCTTGCCTTTCCATAGCGCATCCCATTAGCTCGGCTCGGAACTGGAAGTCCGCGCGTTCCCTGCTCTAAAAAAGCATTAGTCAATGGATCTCCAAACGTGGCATTATCAAAGGCGGATTGTTCCGCCCTCGTCAGTATATTACCAAGGATAATATCCTGGAGCGAATGCCCCGCTTTGTTCAGCTCGTTAAGGCGTTGTCCCACCTTGTAAGCGCTCATCAAGTGGGCTGGAATGGATTCGATCGGCATAGGAACAGCTCCTAATGCCGAAATCGCTGCGCGCCAAGGATGGCCAGACGAAAAATCACGATACGAGTCATTGGCGGAAAGCGCATTGCCGATGCCTGGCAAAAAACCCAGCCATGGACGTTGCCTTATCGCTGAAGTCCTGCGCGTAACCCTTGCTTGCGCCAGCCCCCATAAGCGCATCCATAAGCTTGGCCCTGATTTGCTCACTCCACGATGGTAAGTAGGGGGCAATCTCCTCGCTCATCTAACTAGTCGATTTCCTCAAAGCCGGCGGCTAGCCCATCGGGTCCGCGGCGAATCGCGAATTTGCGCTTTTTGGCCGGTCCCGCCGGCGCGATCGGAACATTGGTATTCGCCGGAACGGGCGGCGGCGGCGCCGCGGCTCGTTCGGCGCGGACGCGCTCCATCCGATCCCTGAACAGGTCGAGCGCCTGGGTCGCTGCAAGCTTGCGCTCATCGAGTTCGACCTGCTGGGCGAACGAGCGCATTTTCATGCCGTGTTCAGCCTTGGACAACTCATGGTCCTGCTGGGCCTGCGCCATCTGGCCGCGCAAGCGCGCGATCTCCATTTGATGCGTTTGCTGGGCTTGCTCGAGTTCCATGCGCGCCTTGCTGTCTTCGGCATGGGCGCGAATGAGGCTCGTTTGCTGCTCGAGTTTGATCCGGGAGATTTCCGCTTGAGCCTTCATATGCTCAAGCTCGAGCTTCGGATCGGGCGGCTTGGGGGCGCCGGATGCCGCCTCGAGCTGCTTGATCATCTTCTCGGCTTTTTCCTGGAGCTCGCGGCCGGCCGGATAGGCCCGCAATCCGAAAAGGTAGATTTCGCCGAGGAATGGTAGCATCGTTGGCATGTTTTCGGCGACTGACTGCATCGAGAGCATATAGCGGCCGGTCTTCTCGATGAGCTCGGTGCGCGCGTTCTGCTCGGCCTGCTGGTCGAGCAGGACGGTCGAATCCGTTTCGATGTCAACGAGGAATCGGCGCAGGACGCCATCGCGCAGGACGCGCAATACGTCTTCTTGCGTCGGGCCGAGGTCAGGCGGTTCTGGCGGGGGCGCTGGCGGTGGCGATGGCGGAGGCGACGACGCGGACTGAGACGGCGACAGAGACGGTGGCGCGGGCGGTGGCGTCGTCGGTGGCGCTGGCGAGGGCAGGGGCGGTGGCGGTGGCGTCGGGGTAGGCGTAGACGCTGGCGACGACGGTGCACCTCCAGTAGCATAGCCTTGTGGCGCAGGCAATGCGGCCGGCGCTTGCTGTTGCGCCATATACACCTGCATTTCCTGCTCGTATTGCATCTGCGCCTGGATCGCGTCGGCCTCAGTCGGCAAACGCATATTGGCGCATTGCAACATCGTATCGATCTGGAAATGCCCCGAGATGACCTCCGCAACCATCCGCGTCACATCGCGGCAGATGCGCGCCATCTCGTTTTGCTTGTCCTTGAGGCGTACGCTGCCCCAGATGGACTTCATGCCCTGGGCGGCGGCCGTCTCCTCCGCCTCGGTGTCGCCGCGCATGATGTCGGAGATGCCGGTGATCTGCCAAATGTCGTCAATGAGCTGCTTGCGCAGATTGACGCAAGCCTCGATCGTCTTGACGATATCCGCGATCGGCAGGAACACAAAGGGAACGCCGTCCGAGCCGCCAGCCTTCGTGAACATGGCCCAGGACTTGACCGCTACCGCCTTGTTTTCAAAGCCCGGCCGCAGCGCGGCCTCTATTTCTGGAAATCCCTCGCCTTCCGGGCCTGCGGGATAGAAGCCCACGACCTTGAGGCTGTCCGATAGACTTGCGATGCGAGCCGTGAGGTCGTTTACCTCTTCGGCTTGGTCCTGGTAATAGACGTAATCCGGGACGCTCGTCAGCTTCTCGGTGTCGAGCGTCCCATAAGCCGGCCGCGGGCAAGGGAAAAAGCCCTCGAATTTCATATACGGAGCGGCCGGCGGCTCGAGCAATTCGGGCCATTCCTTCGCCAGCCAAATCACCTTGCCCGACCGCTTGTCCCAAATCTCATAAATTGTCGCTTTGGCGATCGCCGAGGCTTCCTTCTGGGCCTCGTCATCGCGCCGCGGCCCCGTCTTTGCGTCAAGCGGGATCTTCCCGCCCGCGTCCGGCCAGCGCTTTTTCAGCTCGGAACGATCCATGAACGCTCGGAAGCATAGCCAGGGCAATTCCGCCCAGGTGCGCGCGACTGGATGAATGAAGTCCTTGCGATGAACGAAGTCGACCTTGACGTGTTCGGCTTTCAGGACTTCGGCCGGTTCTTGCGGTTCCTCACTTTCGTCTGATTGCGCGTCGTCTTCCCATTCACCGGCGCCGTCGTCGACCTCGAGCGGATCGATCTGCGCCTCGTAACGAATCCGTGGAACTCCTCGGGCGAAGAGGAGATAGTCGTTTCGGACGAGCTGAAATGTGTCGTCGTAGGAGCCGAGGTCGAATTGCACGTCCAGTGTGCGCTCGAGCAGTTCGCACGCCAAGTTGATGACCGGATCGCCATCCTTGAAGCGCGATGTTACCGAGGGATTAGGCCGGCGCGCATAGACGGCCGGACGAAGCACCTCCTGATTCGACCACAGCATCTGGTACTTGCGGCGCGAGCCGGTTGCATTCTTCTCATCGGCCAGATAGCGCTTGCGGATCTTGTCGCACCGCTTATGCCATTCCTCGGCATCGCGTTCCGCCTTGGTGATCTGGGCGTGCCAATAGGCGACATCGTCCGAAGCTTCGGACTCCGAAGCCCCAACAGTGTCGTCAAGCGCCGACATTTTGCGCCCTCAGCGCAGCGCGCTTTCGTCGCATCATCTCGCGATTATAGGCAAGATAACAGGCCCGCCTCTCTCGCTCTTCGCGGTCGTCGATTTCCATAGGGCAAGCGTTCCGCCATTCGGTTTTGGGGCGCAATATCACCGGGACATGCTCGACCAGGCCGATGCTCGTCAGCGGTCGCCCATTGCGGCGCAGATCGGCGAGGTGCTTGGTGCAAGCGATTCGTACCGCCTTAGATGACATTCAGATAAGGCTCCATTTCCCCGCCCCGGACCAGCATTCCCACCTCCGGGATGTTGCGTATGCTCTCAAGCAAATCCCTATCGAATCCCAGATGAACCAGCGTCACCTTGCCGCCTTCGTCTCGCTGGAGAATAACGCCCATGGTTTCGAGCTTGGTCCACAAAAGCCGCTTTTCGTAGACGTTCATTAGATCAGCTCCTGGATTAAATTCGCTCACGCCGCCAGTCGTCCGCTTCCGCGAGCTCATGAAATTCCTTCATCGTCAACTGCGCCAATGGCTTGCCGATCGGCTTTGGAGCAGCCGGTTCAGGATTCGGCCGCGCCTTCTGCCAGGCGAGCGAAAGATAGCGCCAGGCGCTGCCGCCGTGGCTCGACCAGTCGTGCTTTTCGGTCTTCCGAAAGACGAGGTTTTGTTCGTCCCACTCGTGCTTATAGTTTCGCAGGCACTCGATGCCCTTGGCGCACCGCTTGGCGTGGAAATGCGCCAATGGCAGCGCCTGCCGGCCGGCATTCACGCCGTCCATGAACGGATGGTTGGGCAGCGGATCGCGCACCTTCATGCCGAGGCCGATCATCGCTTCGACCCGCGTCTTCCCGGTGCCTGCCTCCATCACCTTGGCGTCGTGGGGGACATCGCAGATGATGGGCCAATAGCCGGCGTCTCGGAGCCAGTCCGCGTAGTGCGGAAAGCCAAAGCCAGAGCTTTCGTAGTAGGCGAGCACGTTAATTCGGCCGGGCTCAACCTGATAAACCCAAAGCGCCATGGGGTCGTCAACCCCGATGTCCCAAGCAACACGGATCGGAAGCTCGGGGCTGAGCGCGACACGATCATTGATGCGGCCTTCCTGTTCCGCGCGGCGCATCTCGCGGCCCCAGAATGAGCCGAGGATCGGCGCGTCGAAACTGCAATAATATTCCTGCTCGATCAGCGCGTTAGCGAGATCTTCGCCGAATATGCCGATGTATTCTTCGCGCTGATGCTCGACGGCGGCGGTCGAGATGGCGTGCGTCTGCTCGATCGTTAGTGTTTGGTGGAACCAGCCTTCGGTGCGCTGGGCCATTTCCAGCATATGGAACGCATGGTTTCGCCCGCGGCTGGTCGTGATGAATAGCGCCCAACCATCATTCTCAAGCACGATCGGAGCAAGATATGCCCAAGCACTCGGATTGGATAAGGCCCATTCGGAAAAAGTAATGCCATAAGGAGGGCTGCCAACAGCAGCGTCGTAACGATCCGATCCGACAACTTGCCAGGTCGCGCCGTTGCGAAACCTGATGAACATTTCCTGTTCATTGGTGTTCGCCCTCAGAGCGATGGGGAAGGCCTCATCGATGCGGCGTCGACCGGTATGCGGATTAACGGCTGTCCAGATCGCCTTACGGCCTTGGGCATACTCCGGTAGCATGTGCCAGTAGGTTGCCGGGCGCTGCCAGGCGCTCACTGCAGCATGATGGAGGCAGACTTCATCCTTGCCGGCGCGCCGATGCCAGATGGCGATTGCGCGCTTGCCTCCGCCCTCGAGGTAGCGCCAGAGGGGGAGCTGGTAATCTCTGGGCCTCCAATTGTGCGGAAGCTGGATGCGCTCAGCCACCGTCCGGTATCATTCCACGTCCGGATCGCCCGTCTCGTTTTCCTCCGCACTATCTGCGGGGCGCAACAATTGGCGGCCCATCCTGAGAGCGAACGATCGTGACCTTGCCATCCGCTGCTCGTCCGATAGCGGCGCTCGAAATGGATTTGTTCCCATCCGGAACGGCCAAAGCGCACAATTGGTCGCGATGCATTTCCGCACCTCGGCGGAGTTCCCGCACGAGCAATCGAGGCATTTGGCGCGGATGGCGCTCAAGACAGGCGTCGCGATGATGCCGGCAAGAGCTAGTTCGTCCACCTTCAACGAGCGGGGATCTTTGCCGACCAGTTCTCTTCCGTCGACGGGACTTGTGGACGGTTCGAGCAGCGCAAGATTCAACGGTTCCACCTCCGATATATCAGCTTTTTTTATGGACCAGCGCCGAATTTAACGATTTCGACGATAATCTGCCCATTGTCCCCTTCGCCCTTGACGACGTAGGGGATCAGCCGGCCGACGAGAGCCAGGAAAGCGTTGGGATTCTCGACGGCCTGGATCTTGAGATATTCGACGCCGCCACATTCGGCGAGCGCGCCGAGGATCATGGTTTTGAGCTCGGTCGTAAGTTTGTTCGGGCAGCCTTTGGGCCGGCCGGGGCCGCCTTTGGGCTTGGATTTTTGGGGTAGGGAGGGGGAGGCCATGAGCCATCGCCTTTATTTTAGCGATTTACCATATTTTTTCTGCCAGTCAACTTCGCGCTCGGGCGGCGGCGCGGCGGGATCGCCGGCCGCGTTCCATGTAGGCGCGCAAAGCCTCGCAAACCCGCGCAACTGCTAGGCGCGCGGGCCATTCCGCATAGGCGTCATCGATCGCGACTGTCCAGAAGGCGCCGAACGAAGCGCGGCCGCATTCCATCGCGGCGCGCTCGAGCTTTCGGAATTTATGCACAGCGGATTTTTCGCGTTCGGCGATTTTCTGGCCAATTTCGCTATCGGGGTCTGGCGGCCGGCCGCCGATGCCAAATTCGAGCTTTGGCGATTTGATTTGGCGCGCGTCTATGGCGCGGATGAATTCCGCGCGGACGCGGAGGAACACCTGCGCGGCGTCGTATTGCGGCCGGGTGAGCTCGCCGCGGTAGTGCATCAGCGCGAGTTCGGTTCCGTATTCGGGAGCGGCAAACCCGTCGACAACTGCCCGCTTGATGCGGCGAATGTGGCTTTCGGGGATGGCGGTTCGCTGCTTAGCTGCTGCGTTCACAGATCCGCTCCCATGGTCATCAGGGCGCGGGTCCGTTCCGCATCGAGCCGCGCGGCAAGGCGATGGGACAACTTAGGCGGCGCGCGCTGGAAATCTGCGGCAAGATCCTCGGGCGAGCGATCCAATGATGGCGGTTCGCCGGGCCACGACTCCAGGAGGCGCCGGAAAAGGTGAATCACGCGATGTCTGCTCAGGCTCATGGCTTGCCCATGTTTGCGAGGATGGACGCGAGTTCCGCCCCGATCGTTGGCGGCGTGTTTTTGTAATCACTCAGCTTTCGTGTGTTTACGTCATTCGCAGGCCCTACTACGGTAGATGAAGTAAGTTCTTTCTTTGTGGTTGTGGTTGTCATTGCATTTGCATAGCGATTGCTCTGCATTTGCATCACCGCACCATTGATTTCCTTGCGTTTTTTCCACCCCTCGCGCGCAGCGGTTTGGCGAGCGACGTTCTGCCGCTGGGAGTCGTACAATTCGGCCACAACACGGCGATTGGAAAGTCCCAAGTCCGTTACTTCTATTTTTCTGTATGAAATAAGTGCCTTCAGACAGCGCCTGAAATCTTCGATCCTCGCCCCACAGCCGCGCGCCAGCCGCTCGTCATCCCGAGGGATCGCCCCGCCGGCCTCATACATCATACAAAGCAAGCTGATGTAGATCCCTCGCTCAGTCGCCGTCAGAGACCCGACCCCGGCCAAGAAGTCGCTCGAAAACCACCGTATCCAAGCCGGGGAAGCCGCGCTCAAGGATCACCATTGAACCGCGTAGCCATTTCACGGGACCAGCCTGGCCAGCGCCTCTTGCGGGCTTAAACGCCGTTCCTTCTCAGCCAGAAGCGTCTTGATCGTGGCCTCTAGGTCCGCCCGCCGCGCCGCGATCTCGCTTCGTCGCATTGGCGGCCCTTGCCAGTCCGACTCAACAATCCATCGTAGTGTGGCGATCTGCTGATCGAGCGACGGCGCGAGAGGAATGCTCATCCTGTGACCTCCGCCAGCACGCTCATGACTTTCTCGCGCCACTCCGGATCAGCCGCCATGTGTTTCGGTACATGGCGAATCGCGTGCATAATCGTCGTATGATCGCGGCGGAACGCGCGCCCTAGCTCGGGAAATGAACGCGCCGTCGCCTCATGAGAGATCCACATTGCTGCCTGACGCGCCCGCGTCAAAGGCCGACGGCGCCGGCCAGATAAAATCTCGCTGACCGAAAATCCAAATCTCTCCGCGCACAGCTTGATAATCGCCGCGCACCTCGCACGCCCTCCCCATTCGCGCGCCTGGTTGGCCAATCGCTCAGCCTCGGCAATCGCGCGCTGTACGGCTATTTGGGCCTCAAGTCTTGCCCTTTCCTTCACAAGCTCGGCGACCTCACGAGCCGCCCGTTCGGCCTCGAGCCGCTTCGCCCGAAGATTTTCCGATCGGGTATCAGCCTCGGTCTGAGACGCATAAGATAGTCGAGCGGCCAGGCGCCGACGCTCCGCAGCCGCAGCCAGCACTTCATCCGGCCGCAAAAGCCCGTCCCATGTCCGTAATGCCTCGGCGATCTGTTCACTCAACGCGCCCATCTACTCAGCCCTCCACCGGACCCCTCATGAGACACGCCCACACACTGACCGGGCAAATGTATGCCCAGCCCTGCTCCAGGTATTCCTCAAGCTTATGCCAAGTGACATAAGTATAGACGCCATCGAACTGCCCGATCATTCGGCGGCCTCCAGCAGCTTACAGGGAACCCCGCCAGGCTCGCGATAAACGCAAGCCGGTAGCCGCCGAACGATCGCGGCGTCTTTCATCCCAAGTATGGCAACGCGCTGCGGGTCTTTTCCGAGTAAGAAGACCCACCTGTCCTTGACAGATTGCTGCTGCCCAGCAACCCAGCTACCGTTCCCTGTTGGGGGCGGACGTAGACGATGCCAAGTCGGCGCCCACAGCCAATTGCAGGCTCGATAAAGAGCGCCAGTGTGACCGACGCTTGGGTCGGAATACGAAACAATCGTTGTAACATCGGGCCGCAGGCGTCGAAGCGCGCGAACGAATGCGCCCCATTGGCGGCTTCCTGCGTTTTTCTCATTGCTCGTGATGCACCATCGCACCAGTTCGAGCCAACGATTTGGAAGGCGCCGCCCGGTCGGGGCCGCCACGACGATAACACCGAAGTCATCGCGCCAAGCGACGCCGCGCCTAGTCGGGCCGAGGTAATGGAGCTCGCTCAAGATATGCGCGACCGATGATGTTGAGGCCCATGTCATTCGGCGGCCTCCAGCGCGTCAAGAAAGCTAATCTGCGCCGGCGCCTCGGCGCTCGGCCGCAGGCAATGCGGCGAGAGCCACAGCCGCTCACGGCCCTGCTGATGCCCGGCCGCCTTCTGTTGCGCCATGCCGCCGCGGAGAAACCCCGCCGTGAACCATTCGACCGCAGCCCACCCCAGCGCCTCGAGCTCAGGATGCTCGCTGTCGAACCCAGCCAGAACGATCCGGTTTTTGGGATTGTCGCCGTTCGCGATGCACCAACGCCGCACATCGGCCGCTACGTCGCCATCGTCGTAGACATAGAGGTTTCCGGAGCGGATCTCGTTGGCGTAGGGCGGATCAAGGAAATAGCCGCACACGCCGCCCTTGCGCACCGGAAGCGTGTGCGCTGCGCCTGTCGTCACTGCACGCGCCCAATCGCCATTCAAGATGCGCACATGGCGCAGCCTGGCCGATAGCCACGCGAACCAGCGCAAGAGCTTTGGCATGACGATTGGGTGAAACTCGCCCATCCCGTCGAGCACCCCCGGCTCGCGCAGCTGCGGCAGGTTCACGCCCTGGCCATTGTCGCCGAGATGCGGCAAGCCGCGGCTCACCCCCGGCTCGCGGCAGCCGGCGTGGTTCACGCCCCGGCCGCCGCCGGTGAGGTGCGGCCGGTTGCGCATCACCCCCGGCTCGCGCGGGCCGCGCCCCTGCTTGACAATGCGCCCGGTCGCCGGGTCCGCAATCCAAGGCCCATCGCCCGTGAACGCGCCGATCTGGCAACAGACGGCCCATGCCCACCAGCCCGCCATCTTCGGATCGCACCAGCCCGCATCGCCCGCGAGCTTGTCGAGCATCACATCTTCGCGCCAGCGCAATAGCGCGATCTGCCGCGCCGTCTTGTCGGCCTCCGCGACCGGCCACGACGCATGATAGGCCGTCTCCTCGGGCGCGAACGCGATGGCTCGCCAGAAATTGACGACGAACCCGTCAGCATCATTGACCGTTTCGCTATAATAGGCCCGATTGCACGGATGCGGCCGCTCGAGCAGCACCGAGAGCGTCCCCGCGAACGGCTCAACGTAGTGGTCGACATCGCCGAGCGCCGCCCACACATGCGGCGCCGCCTGGCGCTTCCCGCCGAACCAGGGGAACGGCGCCTTGCGATGAAAGCCGTCGCCGTCGTCCTCGGTTTCGTCTTCGTCGAGATCTAGCGGCCTCACCGAATAGCCCCCCATGCGCGGAGCACGGCGATCGGCTCGTCGCGGCCGTATGCGACGAAATGCGGGACATTGAGGGATTCGCAGAGCAGCCGAAATTCGCGCTGATCTCCGCTGAGACCGCCGAACTTCTCGCTTCGGCGGCCCGCGCGCTTGAGCTCGAGGAAGAGCGTGCGCGCGCCGAGTTTGGGTGACATCACCAACAGGTCAGGCAGGCCCGCCGTCAGTCCAGACTGCCCGAGCGCACCGGCATTCGGGATTGCAGCCACCAACGAACCGGGAACTCTTGCCGCGCGCCAGTGGTCCAAAACGGCCGCCTGAATTTCCTTCTCAGACGGCTCGGGCCCGGCGGCGCTCATGCCGCCTCGTCCTTAATCCAGGGGGCGAGCCGCTCCGCGATCCATCTCGCAACGCGCAGCACCATCCGCGCCGCGCGAGTGCGCCACAAAAGAGTCCAAGAGAGTTTCAATCCGCGCCAGTCGCTCGGCGAGCTCTCGGTATTCTCCTCTGGCTTCATATTCTTCTTGCCTCGCCAGTCGCGCGCGACGCCGCAATGCGTCCATCTCCTCAGCGCGGATCTGCCGCGCCTCCCGATACCAAATCGTCTTCACGCGCCCGGCCGGAAGGCCGGTGCGCATCGCTGCACGCCTAATCAGGCCCTTGACGCTCTCGCCTGCGGCCACCGGCCCGGCGCACC
>Ga0335069_10015747_pt1 | contig 10569 bp, 10 predicted proteins | sample Lox_Sample_11_FD_206714 | JGI IMG/M metagenome (GOLD analysis project Ga0335069, IMG submission 206714) | Soil microbial communities from Loxahatchee National Wildlife Refuge, Florida, United States - Lox_Sample_1.1 | ecosystem: Environmental > Terrestrial > Soil > Wetlands | place: USA...
AATATAAACTGGGGGGGCGATTTCGTGCGTTTGTACAAGGCGATGAAGGAACGCGAGCTTACTGTCCCAGAAACAAGACTTATGCGCTTCTTTTTGGAAGTAATGCCCTATTTATGTACGAAAGTACAGCTAAAGGAACTATCTGGTAATTCCGGTAAGTTGAGTACGCCTACCGAATCTGTTGAAAACGCGCGTCAAACAAGCATTCTTTTAAAGGCTCTGGAACAGGAAAATGGCTCTAGACCCTCTGCTCAGAGCTAAGGCCATAGATGAGGCGTGGAGTCAAGGAAATCTTTACTACTTACTCCGACCTTCTCAGCGCAAAATTGAAGATCAGCGCAAAGCTATTGCAGCACAAAGCCGTAAGTTCGTTTTTTGTTGTGGCCGTGGTTGGGGCAAATCTTTTAAACTATTCATTTCCTGCGTCGAAACTGCTCTCAAGTATCCCGGTTGCGACACAGTGTTTGTGGCTCCTGTCCAGCGTAAAGTCGCGGAATACCTCGAGCCGATAGCGAGAGCTGCTTTTACTGATTGTCCAGAACGGCTAAAACCCGTATTTCGGACCGCTGATTTAGTCTATAAGTTCCCGAACGGGTCGCGGATCATGGTTTGCGGAAGCAACCAGAAATCCTTTGACAACATTCGTGGAGGTACGTTTAAGAAGGCCGCTGTTGATGTAGGGGCCTATCACGACTATCTCATTGAACTCATAGAGCGCGTTTTAATGCCCGCCCTGAACAAAGGGAACGGTGATCTAGAACTTGGTTCTACTCCACCCGATGTTGAACACCCCTTCGATCAGAGATATTGTACCGAGGCGGAGTTGGGAGGGTATTATTTTCATGCCACGATCTACGAAGCGGGTTACCCGCCAGATCAGATCGCGGAATTTAAACGTGAAGCTGGGTGGATCGAACGCGAGCAGCGTTGGAAATCCCCGGCACACGAACTTACTTGGCGCATTGAGTATCTGGCTGAACGCGGTCTACGCAATCCTGATAAGACCATTATCCCCGGCTGGGACGACAAGTACGTTAAAGCAATACCCAAGGATCCATACTATCCTTTCTTCTTTAAAGGCGTTGGCCTCGACGTTGGTACGAAGCACGACCTCACGGTAGCATTATTTGGCTACTATCACTATCTCAATGCCCAGCTGGTCATCGAGGATGAGTTTCAGTTGGCTGGCCCGGAATTTACTACCCTCAAACTTTCGTCAGCTATTAAGGTCAAAGAACGTAATCTTTGGGGTAGTCAGCAACCCTCTATCAGAACGTCGGATATTTCCGACATTCAAGCTGATCTTAACCTTACGCACGGCTTACCTTTTGTTAGTACGCACAAATTAGAGCTTCACGCGATGGTTAACCGCCTCAATCTTTTGGTTGAAGCGGGACGGTTGATAGTTAATCCGAAGTGTAAACTATTAATTCAAACTCTTAAAAACGGCATCTGGGATAAGAACAGACAAGAATTTGGTCGGTCAGAGATTGGACTGGGTCATATGGACGCACTAGCGGCTCTCATATACCTCAATCTCGCGTTTGAGTCTTGGTACAACGTAAATCCCATTCCTATAGGTAGTCCGAGTTTCACGAATATTGATATGCACGGAACCTACGGGAAGGTTAACGAAAGCGTCTGGAATAAAGTTTTTGCTGATCCCCAGCGGGTAGAACCCACTGAGGAAGATAAGCTCCCAGAAATTGAAGATAACGAGGATTGGGCATGAGCGAATATAAAGAAGGCGAGAAGGATTACTATTTTGCGAACGCCCCTCTAGATTGCATCGGCAAAGAGCTGATGGATCGGGTTGAGAATTATTATATCTTTCTCAACGCTACGGGGTTTATGAATCTATGGAGGCGATCCTTTGCTTTCTTTTATAATTCAGCTCGTCTTGGTGGCCGTATTAATCCAGTTGGGCAAAAACTTGAATTGCAATCTATTAGCATGGACGATTATCCTAATCTGCTTAGGAATATCCTTGTACTTACAACTGCTCAAACTCCTGATATGCAGACGTTATGCGCGAATGGAGATGAAAAAACTTTAGAGCAAAATAAACTCAGCCAGTCTATCTTGCACTATGAAGTACGTCGCCACCGAGTTAATGATCTTTTAAAACAAGCTGCGGAAGATGCTCTCTGGGCCGGTGAAGGATTCATTTATAAAGGCTGGAATCCTAACCTCGGAGAAGAAGTCGCTGCCGATTCTAACATAGATACCGGTGAGCCCGAAGTTGGGCCGGACGGACAGCAAAGGATCCTTCACGTTGGTGATTGGGACTTTGAAAATCTTACCTGTCTGGATGTTATCCGCGATGTTGATACTCTTTCTTATGCTGCGAATCAATGGGTGGTTGTCCGTCGCTTTCGCAATAAATGGGATCTTATCGCTCAGTTCCCGCAATTCAAAGAAGAAATCATGCGGGCTTCATGGGCTCTCACGGATAAGCGCAATTCCAAGTTTGGGTATAGCGCAGTTAATCACCGCGATCTAGTTCCCACCTTTGAATTTTTCCATGACCGAACGTTGGCTGTGCCCAATGGCCGACAAACCTTATTTCTTGATAGCGACACCGTACTATTTGATGGTCCGTTGGCATATAGCAAACGGCCATTGTATCGGTGCGCGTATGCGGAACTCCGTAATAACCCTTTTGGTTGGACGGTTGGATTCTCTCTCCTTCCGTTGGCCGAAGCGAATAACCGGATTACCTCAACGCTTCTCACGAACGTTGCCACATTTGGAGTCACTCGAATTCTTAATCCCAGAGGGGCCAATATTAGCTTGCAAGCATTGGCTACAAATCTGTCGATTATTGATTATACCCCTACGGGGCCGACTGGCGGTAAACCGGAAGTATTAAACCTGTCGAATCCTATCACGCGGGAGACAGGCGATCTGTTGAAATTCATCAATACGAAGATGGAAACCTATGCCGGTATCAATTCTACCTTGCGTGGGCAGATCGAAAATGATGAGATGTCAGGGGCAGCGATGGCGATGCAAGCTTCCCTGTCACTCCAATATAACGCCGGATTCCAACAGTCGTTTATTCGAACTTTGGAAGAAGTCGGAACAGGAATGGTTCAAGATTTAAAGGCTTTCGCTGACGCGCCTCGCCAAGCACTCATTGTTGGAAAAGAGGATCAGGGGTATATGAAGTCGTATACCAAAGAAAACTTCGAGGGGATTGATCGAGTCGTTGTTGCTGCCGCTAATCCGCTTCTCAACACTACAGCGGGTAAGGTAAACCTAGCAGATCAGCTCTTGCAGAATGGTATGCTGCCACAAGGCGAAGCCGGTGCTATGAAGTATATCCAAGTTATGAACCAAGGCAGACTTGAGCCTGAGACTCAGTACCTACAGTCTGAGTATATGGCGATCCAACAGGACAAAGAGGACTTGCTTGCTGGGAAACTGCCTATGATTCAGATGACGGATAATCACCCCCTCAGAATGCAGGAAGTGAATACCCTGAATAATAACCCACTTATCAGACAGAACCCGAATCTGGGTAATCTGGTGAGACAATATATTCTTGGTCACTTCCAGCAATGGCTACAGATGCCGCCATTATTGGCTGCTGCGATGGGTGTTCAGCCTCCGCCTCAAGGTGCCGGGAATCCCGGTCAACCTCCTGCTGCGCCGGGAAAGCCGGGGATTCAGCCCCCTAATCCCCAGACCCCACATCCGCAGCATAAGCCTCCAACACTGGGAGCTCCCGTTGTGAAGGGCCCCAATATGCCTCAGATGCCGGGGAATGCGCCCGCTAATTTGAAACAAAATGCGAAACAAATAACACCCTCACCAGCTATTCCGCCTAGGAGCTAAGGGTGTCTTACGAAGGTTCGTTGCACGAAAAAGATGGTGCTTGGAAAACTGACGCTAAAATAGCGGCTGGGGTTGATGATTTAGACAACACGCATCCATTAAATTGTACCACAGATGGTACATTAGAAGTACAGGTAGCTGGCACCGATGTCCCAATAGACGTTATTGTGGATAATGTAGTTCCGGTCAGTCAGAGTGGAACTTGGACAGTCAATCTTGCCACAGAACCAACAATAGACATTGGAAAAGTAGACCAAGGTACGGCTGGCACAGATCCTTGGCTCGTAACCGAAGAAAAGTCATTTTCAGCTAATGTAACAGCAATAACAGTAACAACTTCTCCAACAGTTTTGTTAGGAACAAATGCAAGCAGGAAGGGATTTGCAGTTCAAAATCAGGACTCAGTGACGTTTATCAAACTAGACTCGACTGTTACTCTTGGGTTGTATTCGTATGAACTACCGAGAAAGGGCATACTTGAGATAGAAAATTATTGTGGGCCCGTTACCGCGATCACTTCCTCTGGAAGTACGACCGTAATGGTAACGGAAAAGGTATAACGGAGAATTACTATGGCAGTATTTACCCCAGACATTGAAGGTGGAAATGTAAATGCATTAAAGGTAGATGGATCAGCAGTAACGCAGCCGGTTTCAGGAACAGTTACGGCTAATGCCGGTACCGGAACATTCAACGTCGCTGGCTCAGTAACGGTTACACAGGCGACAGGTACTAATCTCCATGCGGTTGTAGATAGTGGATCAGTTAGTGTTTCTAACTTCCCTGCTTCTCAGGTAGTTACGCAAGCTACGGGCACCAATCTGCATACGGTTGTGGATAGCGGAACGATTACCGCTAATGCTGGTACTGGAAACTTCACGGTTGTTCAACCTACTGGAACGAATCTTCACGTTGTTGTTGACTCTGGAACGATTACGACCGCTGCCAATAAATCGGGAACGGCAACAATCTCTCGGGTTGCGACAAGCACGACAGCAGTTACTCTCTTGGCTGCGAACGCGAATAGAAAAAAGCTCGTCATCCGCACAGAAACAGGTACACATAATTATGTTGCTTTTGGCTCAACCGCAACGGCGACAAACTATACTTACGATCTTGGCTCAGATTCGACACTTGAGGACGAAGTTTGGACTGGTTCTGTTTCACTTATCCGCGCATCTGGGACGGGAAATGTTCAGGTTACCGAAGAAGTCTAAGGATAATCAGTGATATTCGAAGAAGATCAGATACAACCTTCCACCATCGTAGACTCGACTGGCACTAATACTGCCAGCGTGTCTGCGGCGGGGGCGGTTAAGACAGATGGATCGGCAGTTACTCAGCCGGTTAGTGCTACCTCTCTGCCACTACCGACTGGTGCTGCTACCTCGGCTTTACAATCTACCGGCAATACGTCAATCGCCAGTATTGATACAAAAACTCCTGCTCTCGGCCAAGCAACTATGGCAGCGAGTACACCCGTTGTTTTGGCTTCAAATCAAAGTGCTATTCCTGTAACTGTAAGCGGTGGCGGCCCTATCTCTGATATTACCGCTACTGGAACAATCACTTCAAATCAAACAGTTACCTTGACTGGTCTAGCCGGTTATTCTTCGGTAGGTATTTCTATATCCGGTACTTGGACTGGTTCTATATCGGTTGAAGGATCAGTAGATGGTGTTTCTTTTGACTATTTAAATGCTACGCCACTTAATAGTGGATTAGTTTCGTATACATGGTCTGCTAACGGGAATTTCCTAACAAATTGTAGCGGCTTAGCGAGCGTTCGACTTAGAGGTACTGTTGTAACTTCTGGAACAGCTACTATAACTATTCGAGCTAATGCTACTACCGGTCCAGTTATTTTAAGCGCATCCCTTCCACAAGGGGTTAATAATATCGGAAATATCAATGTGTCGAATTTTCCAGCGACACAACCGGTTAGCGGAAGTGTTAGTGTCTCGAACTTTCCAGCAACGCAACCTGTTAGTGGGACAGTAGCAGCTACCCAATCAGGAACATGGACAGTACAGCCGGGAAATACAGCTAATACGACTCCGTGGTTAGTATCTCAAGCTAATGCTACCTTATGGGTTACAGGAACGGCTGCTACAGGAGTTGCCCTTACGGTTACTCTCCCCGCTGTATCTACGTTTTTTCACTACATTAACCATATCGAGATTCAAGCCTATTCTACTGCGGCTCGAACAGGCGGTGCTACTCCTATCGTAGTTACATCTACAAATTTACCGGGATCGCCAGCTTGGACTTTTGCTACTGCTGCAACTATCGGGTCTACAGACTCTAAAATTTTCATATTTGCTGATTCAATCCGATCTTCTGTAGTGAATACGGCTACGACGATTGTGTGCCCTGCTACTACTGGGGTTATTTGGCGTGTGAATATCAGCTATTACGCTGGGGCTTAATTATGCTTATGATTATTCAAGCCAATGGTGCTGCTTTAAAAACTGATCTGACGAAAGATGAATTTTTCGCTCTTATCAGCCAAGCAGCTCCTTCTAGTTGGGTATCTGTGAAAGATACAGAACTAGGAGATGTTCTTCTAAACACTTTTACGGTTGCATATGTGTACGAAGCATGATGGCATTTCGCCTCAATGTGGATCAACTTGAGCTATTCTTTACGATCTGCCGAGAACTCAACGCTGATACCGAAGAAAAACGAGTAGCAATTTTGCAAGCAATGGCAGAGCTCAAACAAGTAGATGGTGTTACAGTCACGACTAAGTCAAAAGAAGAATACTTAAAGCATCTGTCAGATAAGTTCGGTAAAATTTTAGTAGTTAAGAACAAGGAGAATGACAATGGCACGACTTGATTATTATGACTTACGATATAATACTGTTCTCAGCAGCTTAGAGGTTAATCTGGGTGGAGAAAACTGGGTTGTCATCTCCGATGCGGGTATGACAGCTCTTGTGGGGGACGTTACCGGGGCTGGATCAGGCACGGTTACCACGAGCCTTTCGAATACAACGGTTGTTCCGGGCATTTATTCTGCCGCGAATATAACAGTCGATTCGAAGGGGAGGATTACAGCTGCGTCTAATGGCACCCTATCTGCGGCTGGATCAAATAAGCAAGTTCAATTCAATAATTCAGGTATATTTGGGGCTAATCCTAATTTTGTATTCGACACGAGTACAACCAAATTAGGAGTTGGAGCAATCCCTCCCGCGTCGTTTGCTCTTATCAATAGTCCTATTCAGGCGTTATCCGCCATCAGTATTGTCTCTACCGGTATTTCTTCCGGTGGCTGCTCATTAAATTTCTTTAACAATGATGTCAGCCTTGCCGGGATGGCACTTTTGTATAATTTTGCTTCCTCAGTCGGGACTCTTAATTCTATAGGTGATTTGCAATTAAATTCTGGGCTTAGTGGCCTTCTATACATGAAGGCTGCTGGAAATATAGGGATAGGTACAAGTTCTCCTGATGCCTCTGCTTTAGTAGACATTGCATCAACTAGTCAAGGATTTTTAGAACCGAGAATGTCAACAGCCCAGAGAAATGCCATTTCTTCGCCCGTTGCTGGTTTGCAGATATTCAATACCGATACCGGAACGATGCAATATTATAATGGTAGCTGGCAAGAGGTTTCTAGTGCTCCCGCTGCTGTTACTCCAGCTGTCCAAGCATATAATAATACGGGGACAAATACTACGAGTTCAACCTATCAACCCGTTGGGGTATCTGCTGCATTTGCATTAAGTGATGCTTCTCATCGTGTTAAAATTACAGTCACGGGGGTTCTTCAAAATTCTGCTCCGGGTAATTCGCAAGCCGCTGTAACGATATTCGCTGATGCGAGCGATTTGGCTCCCAGTACATTTGGAATGTCAGCTACGGATGTATCCCAAGATAGTCTTGCTTTTTCTTGGATTTATACTCCGGGTGATGCTTCAAGTCATACTTATTCCGTACAGGTAAAAAATTTCGATGGTGCAACAAATATAAGTTTCCCCGATGGATATTCACCCGTCGTAATGATTCTTGAAGAAATTATTTAACAGACCCTTAAAGGAGAACTTCTAGTATGGCTAATCCAACATCTGTTACTCCCCCCGCTGCTCCTGCTGCTGCACCGACCGTTCCGGTTGCTGCTGCCGCTGATCCAAAGGCCGCTGCTTCAACACCGGCGACACCGCCAAAAGCTGCTGTCCCTGCTCCCGTAGCAGAAGAAACATGGGACGTACAAGAGAATGGAAAGGTCGTCAAAAAGACTCGAAAAGAGATACTAGAAGCCTATCAGCTCCGCCAACTAAGCGATAGAAAGCGAGCTGAGGCTGACAAGGTTCTCCAAGAATACAATAAGTTATTTGAAACCTATAAGGCTGATCCGATTAAGTTCTTAAAGGCTACCGGTGTAGACGTTGACAATCTGGCTACTAGCTATTTGGCGAAGAAAGCCGAAGAAGCTATGATGGACCCGAAGGAATTAGAAGCCCAGAAACTCAAAGCCGAGAACGAACAGTATAAAAAGTGGGTTGAAGAACAGAAAACGAATCAGGAGAAAGCTACCAAAGAAAAGGCTATCCAAGTCGAACGTGAGCGTATTCATAGCGAGATTGTAGCGGCTATCGAAGAAGCTAAAGAGCTTGGATTACCGGTGGATGAGGAACTTGTCATTGCCATAGCGCAGAAGATGATTCTGCAAGACAAGAAGATGAAGCCCCTGAACGCGAAAGAAGCCCTCCCGAAAGCCTATGAGAGCACCCAGAAATGGCTACAGGGAATGGCCTCAAAGATGGAAGGGGAAGCACTTGTTAAATGGCTAGGACAAGACGTTGCTTTGAAGATCAGAAAGTATGACTTGAAGCAACTGAAAGAGAAACGAGCCAAAACCTTGCCACAGGAAGGCAAAGCGGCTGTCAAAGCACCCACAGAGCCGAAAGCTGTTGCAAAGCCCTATAAAACTTGGTCAGAGTTTAAAGCAGAAAAACTTGACACACTAAAGTAAAGATTCGCGGGGTGGGGAAACAGTATCCCGTCTGGTCCATACCCAGAAGATAGTCGGTGCGACTCCGACCCCCGCAACGTTTTCGTAGAACAGCAACAGGAACCTCGCAAGAGTATTCCAACGGAAGTAAAGGCTGGACCCGGACAGCATCGGTATCCTATCCTTAACTCTTAGTTGTTGGTATAGTAGTATGCAGATGTACCAGCAATACGCTGGTATGTATATATCAATAATAGGAGAATTAACCCAATGGCTAATTCAGCAGATACGTTTACAGTTCTTGCCGGGAACTTCAAAGAAGTCTACGGCGATTTGCATAATCTCATTCCAGATACAGCCAAGCTTATGAAGATGATTCCTTTTAAGCCCAAGGCGAAGATCGGTAATGAGTACGTCGAAGCTGTGAAACTCACCCATGAACATGGCGTGACGTATTCCCAGTCAGACAACAACGCTGGTGCGCTCGTGACGTTGACGACCCCGGTGCCCCTGACGCTGCTTGACGCGAAAGTGACTTCTAGCGCAATGCTGCTCCGCGCTCAGATCGGTTATGATGCGTTTGCTCGCGCCGAAGGTGGAGACAAAGTTGCTTTCAAAGATGCTTCCGAGCTGGTTGTCGAAGATTTGCTCGAATCCATCACGAAGCGGCTTGAAATTTCGTTGCTTTACGGATCAGCTCCTACCGGAGTTGGTGCGATCACCACACTGGCCGGTGTTGTTGCGGTTGGTGTCAACTTCACGATTACCTTGACCGCTGCTCAGTGGGCGACTGGAATCTGGGTTGGATCGGAAAACGCGCACATTGACGTTTATCATGGCGCGGTGAAAATGGACCCGACGGCTGACATGGTTATCACGAGCATTGACGTTGATGCCCGGACCATCACTGGAACGATGAGCGCGGCTGATTCTGCTGCTCTCACCGCCTATTCTGCTGCGAATACGGATCTGTATATCGTGTTCTCTGGCAGCTATGGGAATGAAATGATCGGATTGGATGCGGCCATTCTGTCGGCCTCGTCCCTCTGGAACATCGCCAATACGTATGCTCTGTGGAAAGCCAATGTGTACAGCGCGGCCTCGGCCAACCTGACGATGGGTAAACTACAGTCAGCGATCCAGAAGGCAGTTCAGAAGGGTCTTGATGGTGATGTGAATGTGGTTGTCAACCCCGCGACTTGGGCGACTCTGAATACGGACTTGGCTGCTCTGCGCCGATTCGTTGAAGATTCCACCGAAGGCGAGCTGGGCGTTGAATCAATCAAGTACCTCTACAGCGGCGGGAAAATGGACATCGTTTCCTACAACCTGTGCAAAGAGGGCGAATGCTTCATCCTCCCGAAGAAAGGCGTTAACCGCATTGGTGCGGCTGACATCGGCTTTAAACTTCCGGGTGGTGACAATGGCTTCCTCCACGTGCCCGACCGGATGGGATATGAGTTCCGCTTGTTCAGCTCACAGGCGTTCTTCACCCCGTTCGTTGCGAAGCTCGTGAAGATCACGGACATCGTCAACAGCTAAAGAACTAGCTTCATCCTGCCCCTCTGCAACCGGCGATGTTCGACACAGGGGGGCGGGCTTGAAGTTAGAAGGGTTTTAACAAAAGAAGTGCAAGGAGTTAAAGATGACCACAGTTACTATTGTCTTAACAGTTCCAGTTAGTGCGAACACAGTTAATGGCTGGCTCCGATTGGTTCCGGGTCGTAGTCCCGAATCCTTACAGCGCATTGCCTCGTATTTCTCGGG
>Ga0335069_10015749_pt1 | contig 10569 bp, 9 predicted proteins | sample Lox_Sample_11_FD_206714 | JGI IMG/M metagenome (GOLD analysis project Ga0335069, IMG submission 206714) | Soil microbial communities from Loxahatchee National Wildlife Refuge, Florida, United States - Lox_Sample_1.1 | ecosystem: Environmental > Terrestrial > Soil > Wetlands | place: USA: Florida...
GATCTCCTGGTGGAGCTTCTTGATCTCGATGCGCAGCTCGTTGCGCAGCTTGGCGTCGAGATTGGAGAGCGGCTCGTCGAACAGGAAAACGTCGCAATTGCGCACCAGCGCCCGCCCGATCGCCACGCGCTGGCGCTGCCCGCCGGAAAGCTCGGAGGGCTTGCGGCGCAGAAGCGGCTCAAGATGCAGCATCTTGGCCGCCCGGCCGACGCGAGCGGCGACCTCGGTCTTCGGCGTCCCGGCGATGCGCAGGCCGAACGACAGGTTCTCCTCCACGCTCATCCGCGGATAGAGCGAATAGGACTGGAAGACCATGCCGATGCCGCGATCCTTCGGCTCGGTCCAGGTCACGTTCTTGCCGCCGATCCAGATCTGCCCGCGGCTCACGTCGAGGAGGCCAGCGATGCCGTTGAGCAGCGTCGACTTGCCGCAGCCCGAAGGCCCGAGCAGCACGATGAACTCGCCTTCCCTGATGTCGATCGACAGGTTCTCGATGACCGCGAGGCCGCCGAACTCGACCCCGATATCCCTCACCGACACAGCGCTCATGGGCCTCAACCTTTCACCGCGCCCGCGGCCACGCCCCGCACAAACCAGCGACCCGACGCGAAATAGACGGCGAGCGGAAGGAGCGCCGTCAGGATCGTCGCCGCCATGTCGACGTCGTAGGCGGCCTCCCCTTGGGTCGAATTGACGATGTTGTTGAGGAGCACCGTCATCGGCCGGTTGGCGCGCCCGGCGAAGGTGAGCCCGAGGATGAAGTCGTTCCAGATGCCAGTGACTTGCAGGATGGTCGCGACGATGATGATCGGGGCCGACATCGGCAGTATGACGTGGCGCAGGATCGTGAAGAAGCCGGCGCCGTCCACCCGCGCAGCGTTGAACAGCTCGATCGGCAGCGCGCTGAAGTAGTTGCGGAACAGGAGCGTCATCAGCGACAGGCCGAAGATGATGTGGACGACTACGATGCCGGTCAGAGAATCGTAAATCCCGATCACCGAGAACACGCGCACCATGGGGTAGATGAACACCTGATAGGGAATGAAGGCGCCGATCAGCAGGATCGCGAACAGGAAATTCGCGCCTGGAACGCGGTAGAACGTCATCGCATAGCCAGTGAGCCCGCCGAGCGCGATCGACAGGATCACCGAGGGGATGAGGATTCGCACCGAATTCCAGAATCCGACGCGCACGCCGTCGCAAGTCAGCCCGGTGCAGGCCGAAGACCACGCCTTGAACCAAGCGTCTACCGTGAAGTGCTGCGGCCAATAGAGGATCTGCCCTTCGCGGATCTCCGCCATCGACTTGAAGGCGGTCATCAGCATGACCCAGAGCGGGATCAGGAAGAACAGCGAGGCGAGGAGGAGGACGCCGTAGACGATGAGCCTGCCCTGATCGAAGCTCTTCGGACGTCGGCCTTGCGGAACGGCGGCGCTCGTCATGTTCGACCCTTTCGCGGACGCAGATGCTCGGCGTAGATCCACGGGCCGACGAGCGCCGCCACCGTCACGAGCAGCATTGTGGCGGCGGCCGAGCCGAGGCCGACGTTGGCGCGCTCGAAAAAGTTGTCCATGATGAACTTCGCCGGCACTTCCGAGGAGATGCCCGGCCCGCCCTTGGTCATGGCGACCACGAGATCGTAAAGCTTGGCGACGGCGGTCGCGAGCAGCACCGAGGCGGTGACCAGCATCGGCGTCAGCATCGGCAGCACAATCGAGACATAGACGCGCCAGGTCGGAATGCCCTCGATCTTCGTCGCCTTCCAGAGCTCCGCGTCGATCCCGCGCAATCCAGCGAGCAGAATCGCCATGACGAGCCCCGAGGCTTGCCAGATGGCGGCGATCACGAGCGTGAACATGACGAGGTTCGGACGCACCAGCCAATCGAAAGTGAAGCTCTCGAAACCGAGATCCCGCACCGCCTTCTGCAGGCCGAGGGTCGGATTGAGGAACCATTGCCAGGCAAGCCCGGTGACGATGAACGACATCGCGTAGGGGTAGAGAAAGATGGTGCGGAAGGCGTCCTCGAACCGCACGTTCTGGTCGATGAACACGGCGAGCAGGAAGCCGATGACGAGGCAGCCGGCGATGAACAGCACGCCGAACAGCGCGATGTGCCAGGTCGACAGCACGAAGCGTTCGGTCGCAAACAACCGCTCGTATTGCTGCAAGCCGACAAAGTCGAAGACCGGCAGCATCTTCGAACTCGAGAACGACAGCCGCACCGTCCACAGCATCGCCCCGAGATAGATGGCAAGCACGATGATCGCCGCGGGAATGAGGGCGATCGCGGCGGGCGCCTGCCGTCGCCAGAGACTGCGAAGGCGCGAGCCGGTTGCCCTTCTGGTCTTTTCCATGGAGCGCTCCACGGGCTGTCGCGGCGGCGAAGACGCGCCTCGCCGCCGACCATGCTCGTTCAGCCGGCCGACTTCACGGCGGCGGCGAATTTCGCGACGAAGTCGTCCGCGGTTTCGCCAGGCGTGTTGAGATATTGGGTGATGACGTCGTTCAGCGCCCCGTTCTCGTCGGGCGAGATCAGGTAGCTCGGGCCTGGGATCTGCTTCTTCGGATCCTTGAGCGCCGCAAAGCCCTTTTGCGCGCACTGGTCCATCGACGAGACATCGAGGTCGGTGCGAACGGGCACGGACCCCTTCTTCGAATTAAAGGCGATCTGCACCGCGGGCGTCAGCAGGAGCGATTCGAGCTTGGCTTGCGCCGCGGTCGCGTTGGCGTCGTTCTGTTTCGGGAAGACGAACACGTCGCCGCCCATCACATAGCCGCCCTCGCTCCCGACAATGGCGCAGCCGTATTCCTTGCCGGCCGTCTGGCCGGCGGCGAGGAATTCGCCCTTCGCCCAGTCGCCCATGACCTGGAATCCCGCCTTGCCGGTGATGACCATCGCGGTCGCGTCGTTCCAGTTGCGGCCCGGCATGCCGGCGTCCATGAGGTCGCGCAGCTGCTTGAAGACTTCGGCGACGCGCTTGAACTTGGGGCTCGCGATCGCCGCCTGCGCGTCCTTGCCGTACACGCTCAGGAAGAGGTCGCTGCCGCCTTCGCCGATGAGCACCGCGTCGAAGAGAAGATGGTCCTGCCACGACTGTCCGCCATGGGCGAAAGGAATGACGCCCCTGGCCTTCAGCTTCGGCCCCGCCGCGATCACGTCGCTCCAGGTCTTGGGCTCAGGCACGCCCGCGTCAGCAAAGACTTTGGCGTTGTAGAAGAGCCAGTTTGCGCCGTGAATGTTGACCGGCAGCGCGTACCAATGGCCGTCGCGTTTCGAGGCCTCGACGATCGCCTTGGGCAGAATGGCGTCCCATTTGCCCGCGCCGGCGGCGGAGTCGAGCGTGACGAGATAGCCGTTCGCCACGAGCTCGTCGAGCTGCTTGCCGGTGTTGAACTGCATCATCGTCGGCGGATTTCCCCCGACAATGCGGTTGATGCCCGCGGTCCGGGCGGCTTCGCCGCCCCCGCCGGCGACGGCGCTGTCGATCCATTGCCCGCCCGCCTGATCGAACGCGTCGGCGAACGCCTTGACGGCGGCGGCTTCGCCGCCCGAGGTCCACCAGTGGATGACTTCCGCCTTGAGCGGCTCGGCCGCGTGGGCCGGCGCGGAAATCAGGGCTGCTCCGAGGAGCAAACCCGCAGCCTGTGAGAGAGCGCGCATGTTTCCTTCCCTTAGTGGCGATCGATCACCATGTAATCGATTTCATCGCTCTTTTTACCTGGAATGAAATCGATTACAAGAGGCTCTGAAATTTTTTTTTGCTAATAACGGACAATGGATGAGAAAAGAACCTCGGACGTCTGCTTCCGCCCCGCGGGCGGTCCGCATGCTGGACGTCGCTCATGCGGCGGGTGTATCGGCTGCGACAGTCAGCCGCGCGCTCTCGGAGCCGGACAAAGTCCGCCCGGAGACAAGGCGGCGCGTGATGGAGACCGTCCGTCGGCTAAACTACACGCCCAACGAACCCGCGCGCGCCTTGCGCGCCGGCACGGCGCGGATGGTGCTGGCGGCGGTCCCGGATCTCTACAGCGGCGCGTTCTTCCCCGCAGTCGTCAACGCCATCGACGCGGAGCTGTCAGCCAACGGCTATACAATGATTACCGGCAGCCTCGAGGGCGCCGAGGAAAAAGCGCGGCGGCTGGTCGATCTCGTCTACGCGCGCCAGATCGACGGCGTCATCATCCTCGCCAATTGCTCCGGCCCGCTCGATGGCCGATCCGTGCTTCGCGCAGGCGTACCTATCGTGGCGATTTCAGCGGAGCTCGGAGAGACCGGCCATCCGACCGTGCTGATCGACGATGAGGCGTGCGCAATCGCGCAGACGCGACATCTCCTCGACCTCGGTCATCGCCGACTGCTCTACGTCAGTGGCCCGGACGGCCATTATAATGACGTCCATCGCTATCGCGGATTTCGTCAGGCGGTCCGGGAAGCTGGCCTAGCCTCCGAAGACGTGCAGCGCTTTGAGGGCGACTTCACTCTGGCAAGCGGCGTCGCAGCCGGCCGTTCCTTCCTGGGGACGCGGCCGCAGCCGACGGGCGTCGTCTGCGCAAGCGACGAGATGGCGATCGGCTTTCTCAAGACGGTGAGGACCGCTGGCGTCGAAGTGCCGCAGGACGTGTCCGTGGTCGGCTTCGACGACATCGAATTTGCGGAGTTCTGCGAGCCCGCCCTGACCACGATCCATCAGCCGAGGTCCTTGCTCGGCGCGACCGGCGCGCGTGTTCTGTTGCAACGGCTGAATGGAAATCCAGCAATGGACAAGCCGATCGTGATCAGGGGGGAGTTGAGGGTGCGAGGCAGCACGGGCCACGGGCCCGAGGTCGGATGGAACCGGCGGACGTTGCGGTCGAGCGCTGGATAGTTCTCGATCCCCAAAGTCTCATTCCATGCAAGATGGCGGCGCGGTGTCACCGCTCCTCAGCCTCCTCGCTGTCCTCAAGCTTCCGCAAGGCTTCCAACGCCGCGGCATGGCGCCGATCTTCGAATGGCCGTCGGCTAGACTATTGAGCGCTGGGGTCAGGCGGCGCGTAGGAGCGGAAGGATCGATACCACGAGGCAGTCTTGCGCGTCGGCGGCGAAGCTTCGAGGCGGCGGGCCCCTTGTGAACGACCACCGCGTGAACGACCACCGCCTAAAGGTGGTAGCTTCGGTTACGGCCTACGGCCGGATTGAGTCGGCCCTGAGGGCCGACTCATTGCCGATTACACGGCCTTGAAGTTGTCGTCGGGAGCCTCAGTCTTTTCATCCTCGGTCATTTCCTCCACACATCGTCCGTCACCCGACGCTCGAGCAGACGACGGACCGAGGCAGCGGCAATCCGATGTTGGACTATGGCCTTCGCGCCGCGGTTTAGAGTTCTCGCCTTTGGGATCCGCTCGCCTTTAGGCGACCGGGATGCCCGTCGCCGCAGCCGTGGACCTCGGCGTCGGCGACCCCGGTGTGCGCGGCTTTCAGAAGCCGGCAGCAGGCGCGGTCGACACGATGGATCAGGGCCACGGCTGGGCATTACTCCGAGCCAGCACTCGAGCGGCGGCAAGGACAAGCTCGGCGGAATCACCAAGAGGGGCAACCGATATCTGCGCAAGATGCTGGTCGTGGGATGCACGTCGGTTTTGCGCGTGGCCCACAAATACAAAGGCGCTCTGGCCGAATGGATCGTCGCCATGAGGGCCAGGAAGCCAGAGCGCGTCGTCGCCGTCGCCTTGGCCAACAAGCTGGCCAGGATTGCCTGGGCGATGATGTCGACCGGCGAAGCCTTCCGAACCGAACTTTACACGAAGGCCTGACGACAAAGAGCTCTCCAAGATAGACGTTTCAGTTTCGAAGAGATTGGCAAGCGCAACGACGTGATGAACGACACGGTCGCAACGAAAGCCCAGGACACCCTGACATCCGCCACGAGCCCCGAGGCCGCCGTAGTGATAGGGACCAGGACTGTCGAATATCATCAGGGCCAGCGGTCCTATACCGCACCAACAGGCCGGACATATGACCGCAGCCGACCAATGCGATCAGCGCGTCGAAAACCACTTGCCAAGAGGCCGTTTACATATGGTGGATGCGGTGTGCCGGGCCTTATGCAGAGGGCGATGAGGGAGGAAGACGTTCCCGGAGACAGTTGGTCGCGGCGGCGAAGGGACGAGGGCTGCCAGCGCGAAGAAGCGATCCACGAGTTGCTGAAGCGGCATGGCGACAAGAGAGTCACAGTCGCGTTTGCCACTGGAACCAGCGCCGTCTGGCGTCGACGCGCAAACTATCGTCGCCGCAAGCAAGCTCGCCTATTCGGCGACGATGACTTTGATGCCCCGGCTCTCGAACGCGCGAACGTCCTCGTCGCGGATGCCATCGTCGGTGATGAAGGAGTGAATCACGTCGAGCGTGCCTAAGCGGGTGAACGAGGAACGGTTGATCTTGGTCGAATCGGCGACGAGATAGACGTGGGAGGCGGCGCGGATCATCGCCTGCTTGAGTTCGAGGTCGGCGAAGCTCGGGTAGGTGAGGCCCGAATCGAGCGCCACTCCCGCGGTCGCGAGGAAGAGCTTGCCGGCGAACACGTCGGCGAAATAGTCGGCCGCCTTGTCGCCGCTGAGCGAGAGCGTCGGCGCCTTGAACTGGCCGCCCGGCATGTGCACCGCGTAGCCGGGCACTGCGCCGAGCATGAGCGCGATGTTGAGGGCGTTGGTGATCACGGTGAGGGAAGAGCGGCCGATGAGGTTGTGGGCGATCTCGGTCGTGGTCGAGCCGGCGTCGAGAATGATGGTCTCGCCGTCGCCGACGAGGCTCGCGGCCTTGACGCCGATCTTTCGTTTCTTGTCGATATTCTCCATATGCTGCAGCGACAGCGTCTCGACCTGCCTAGGCATGGCGCGGAGAAAGGCGCCGCCGTGCTGCCGGCTGATGTGCCCGTCGGTTTCGAGCTTTTCCAAATCCTGCCTTATCGTCGCCTCCGACACGCCGAAGGCCGCGGAAAGGTCGCGCACGCGCGCGCTGCCCTCCTCCTGAAGCCAGTCGAGGATCTTCATGCGGCGCGGTTCGGCCAGGAGGCCGTTGAGGTCCGCCTTCGGCTCGCCCGCCGCGAGCGGCGTCGAAACGTCTTTCCGGCCGGCCCGCGCCTGAGTTCGCATCAGCGACCCCAAAAGTGATCCGTGATCTTTGAAAGAATCGCGAGGAATCTCAATTATTCCCACATCGTCAGAATTACAAACCCGGGCGGCGGCGGCACCTGCTCCGCAGCAAGGATCAGGCCAATTGCGCCATCTGCTGCAGGGCGACGCGCTGCTGCAGCCTGCGCTGCGCCTGGTCGACGACCACCGCCGCAATGATCACCACGCCCTTGATCACCATCTGCCAGAACGAGCTCACGCCCATCATCACGAGGCCGTCGGACAGGATGCCGATGACGAAGGCGCCGATGATGGTGCCGCCGATCGTCCCGCGGCCACCTGACATCGAGGTCCCGCCGAGCACCGCCGCGGCGATCGCGTTGAGTTCGAAAGTCGCGCCGGTTGCCGGATGCGCCGCCAAGAGCTCTGAGGAGATGATGAGGCCCACGATGGCCGCGCAGAAGCCGGAGAACATGTAGACGAACAGTTTCACCCGGTTGACGCGGATGCCGGACAAAGCCGCCGCGCGCTCGTTACCGCCGACCGCGAAGATGTGCCGCCCGAGCGGCGTCCAGCGCGCCAGATAGTTCGCCGCGAGCGCGACGATGATCAAGAGCCAGATCGACACCGGGAGATAGAAAATCGCGCCGGCGCCGAGAAACGCGTAGCCTGTCGTGCCGAATGCGGGGTTGCCCTCGAGGTTGGGAAAGGTCGCGCCGTCCGAAACCAGGAGCGCTGCGCCGCGCGCGATATAGAGCGAGCCGAGCGTGGCGATGAACGGCGCGACGTTCAACCGGGTGATCAGAAGCCCGTTGATCAGGCCGACGAGAACGCCGAGCACCAGGATGATGACGACGATCTCGGGGATGCTGAAGAACAGCGTGTAGCCGTTGTGCAGGTCGACACCGTGGAGGATCAGCCCGCCCGCGACCATGGCGCACAGCCCGACGATCGAGCCCACCGAGAGGTCGATGCCGCCGGTGATGATGACGAAGGTCATGCCGATCGCGAGAAAGGCGTTCTGGGCGACGTGCTTCGACATCAAGACGATGTTCGCGGCGGTGAGGAAGTTCGGCGCGGCGAAGGAGAAATAGATCACCACGGCGAACAGCGCGATGAAAGTGCGCAGCCGCAGAAGGTTCAACGTCAGCGAGGTGCGGACGGACGAGGCGGCGCGAGTTTCGACGCAGACGCTCATGCGGAAGCCTCGTTGCGCTGGACCCCCGGGCCGTGGCCGATCGAGGAGGCGGCGACGATCTTGGCTTCATTCGCCTCGGCGCGGTCGATGAGCGCTGTCAGGCGTCCGTGGCTCATTACCGCAATCCGGTCGGAGAGCGCCAGAACCTCGTCGAGGTCGGAGGTGACGAACAGGATGCCGATGCCCTGCGCGGCGAGGTTGCGCATGATGCGGAAGACGTCGCCTTTCGCCCCGATGTCGATGCCGCGGCTCGGTTCATCCATCAGCAGCACCTTGGGCGCGGTCATCAGAGCCTTGCCGATCACCACCTTCTGCTGGTTGCCGCCGGACAGCGACGACACCGGCAGCGCCGTATCGGCGACCTTGATCGACAGGTCGCGCACCTCGCGCTGCACCTCCTCGGCCTCGCGGCGCGCCGGAATGTGGAAGACTTTCGCAAGCTTGTTGAGGCTCGCCATGGTCAGGTTCTCGGCGACGGAGAGGATGGGGACCAGGCCGTCGCGCTGGCGATCCTCGGGGATCAGGGCGAGGCCGCGGGCAATGCGGCCGCCAACGTCCTTTTCGCGCACTGGGCGACCTTCGATGAAGATCCGGCCGGACGCCAGGGGATGGCGGCCCATCACGCATTCGAGGAACTCACTGCGCCCGGCGCCCATCAGCCCATAAAGGCCAACTATCTCGCCGGCGCGGACGGACAGCGATACGTGGTCGACGGCGTAGCCGCCGGTGATCTGCGGCAGGCAAATGTCCTCCGCGCGGAGCGCCTCCTGTCCAAATCCGTGATCGCTCTGGCTCGAGTAGTCCTTCGCGTCGGAGCCGATCATCTGGCGGACGATCCAGTGCAGGTCGACCTCGGCCATCCGCCGTGCGCCGGTGATCCGCCCGTCCCGCAACACGGTGATGTAGTCGCCGATCCGCATCATCTCTTCGAGCCGGTGGGAGATATAGACGATCGCGACCCCCTTCGCCTTGAGGTCGGCGATGACGCGGAACAGGATATCCACTTCGGGCGCGCTGAGCGCGGAGGTCGGCTCGTCCATGATGAGGATGCGGGCGTTGCGCGCCACCGCTTTCGCGATCTCGACCAGCTGCTGCTGGCCGATCATCAAGTCGTCGACCATGGCGCGCGGGTCGACGCCGGTCTGCAGGCGCTCCATCAGCGCTTGGGTCTGCCGCTCCTGCTCGGCGTGATCGATGCGGCCTCGGCGCATGATCTCGCGGTTGACGAAGATGTTTTCTGCGACTGTGAGATTGCCGAACAGGTTCAGCTCCTGAAACACCATGCCGATGCCGTGCGCCATCGCGTCACGCGCGCCGGCAAAGGCGACCGGCGCACCGTCGAGCAGGATGCGTCCGGCGGTCGGCTGCTCGACGCCGGCGATGATCTTCACCAGCGTCGACTTGCCGGCGCCGTTTTCGCCGACCAAGACGTTGACGGCGCTGCTCCGGACTTCGAAATCCGCGTGCTTCACCGCGACCGTCCCGGAATAGACCTTCGAGACGGACTCCAGGCGAAGGATCACGGCTTGCTCGGTGGAGACGGGAGCCTCGCTCATGACTTCGGCCCGACGCTGATTTCCACCGGCGTCACCAAAGGGGTTTCGGACGCCGAAACCAAAGGGTAGGCGCCGAGCACGGTCACCTTCCGCCCCACCAGCCCGTCTCGCGGCAGCTTTTCGAGCGTGTTGCGGTCGACGTAGGTGTTGAACGCCTTGCCGAAGCGGGCGAAGTCGATCTGGTTGGTGAAATCGCCGAACGAGACGAAATCCAGCGCATCGCGAATCGCCGTGCCCCGCATGGCGGGGCCAATCTGCACGGTCGCCTCGGTCTTGCCTTGTCCGCTCGCATCGACGCCGATGGTGGCGGCGCGCGACTCGAGGTCGGCCGCCACAATCGTTCCCTCGAGGCGGACCATCAAGGTCCACGGCGTGTCTTCCGATTTCGCGCGGTAGCCCCATTTGGCTCCGGCCTCGTCGGGGGCCTTGGCGGCGAGGTCGCGCACGGCGAGGAACGGTCCGGCTTTCCGTTCGAAATAGGGAACGACTTTGGCCGACCACATCGAGGCGACCATCTGGTCCGGATCACGGGCGGCTTCGGCGTTCGCGCCGCCGCCCGCGGCGATGGCGCTCACCTGGTCGGTGGGAATGAAGCGGCACGAGGTGAGCAGGATCCCTGCGCCCAGCGCCATAGCGCATCCGGCCCACCGCATCCCGTTCGACTCCGAGCGCCGCAGAAGGGCGCGCGTGACGAAAAGCCCCGCGC
>Ga0335069_10015750_pt1 | contig 10568 bp, 7 predicted proteins | sample Lox_Sample_11_FD_206714 | JGI IMG/M metagenome (GOLD analysis project Ga0335069, IMG submission 206714) | Soil microbial communities from Loxahatchee National Wildlife Refuge, Florida, United States - Lox_Sample_1.1 | ecosystem: Environmental > Terrestrial > Soil > Wetlands | place: USA: Florida...
GGTACTTGACGTTGCGCTCCAACAGTACTCGCCCCTCGATCTGATCAACAACGTCCGGCTGGATGGGATGAAGACCGTGGGCGAGCTCTTTGGCGCACGTAAGATGCAGCTCCCGTCGGTGCTCGACGCTGCTGGCGTGATGAAGGCCGCCGTCGCCTATCTCGAACCGAAGATGGAAAAGAAAGAGGGCGCGCAGAAGGGAACCATTGTCCTCGCGACCGTGAAGGGCGACGTCCACGACATCGGCAAGAACCTGGTGGACATCATCCTCTCGAACAACGGCTATAAAGTCGTGAACCTCGGCATCAAGCAGCCGGCCGAGACGATCATCCACGCCGCCAAGGAACACAACGCGCACGCCATCGGGCTCAGTGGATTGCTAGTGAAGTCGACGCTCGAGATGAAGTACGTGTTGCAGGATCTGCAATTGCAGAAGCTGGAGTACCCGGTGATCTGCGGAGGAGCGGCGCTCACGCGCAAGTACGTGGAGGACGATCTCCGCCGCGAGTACGCGCACTCGGTTTTTTACGCGAACGACGCCTTCGACGGTCTGCACGTCATGGACGACCTCACCACCGACAACGGCGCCCGCGAGGCGCGTCTCGCCGAAGGTCGCAAGATCATGGCCGACGCGAAGGCCGCGGCAGCAGCGGCGGCTCGTGCGGCAGCGGCAGCGGCTCCCGTGAGCACCGAGCGCAGCACAGCGATTGGCCCTGCGCCGAATATTCCCAAGGCTCCGTTCTACGGCATCCGCGTGCGCAAAGATTACGACCTGCGCGAGGTCTTCAAGTACATTAACGAAACCGCGCTGTTCAAGAACCAGTGGCAGTTGAAGACCGCCTCGCAGGAAGACTATGCGCGCCTGGTGGAAGAGAAGTATCGCGGCATCCTGAACGAACTCGAAGACGAGGTCATCGACAAGGGCTGGTACTCGCCCAAGGCGGTGTACGGATTTTTCCCCTGCCAAAGCGAAGGCAATGACGTCATCCTTTATTGTCCGGATGATCAGAATAAAGAAGCTTTGCGTTTCACCTTCCCGCGTCAACGGGAAGGACGCAAGCTCTCCATTGCCGACTACTTCCTTCCCAAGTCATCCGGCCAGATGGACGTAATCGGCCTGTCCCTGGTGACGGTCGGCCCACGCGCGACCGAGGAGAGTCAAAAGCTGTTCCAGTCGGGCGAATACACGCGCTATCTCTATCATCACGGGCTAAGCGTCGAGACGGCCGAAGCCCTGGCGGAACTCGTGCACAAGAACATCCGCGAGGAACTTGGCATTGCCGGTAATGACGCGCATCGCATCGGCGACCTCTTCCACCAGAAGTACCGCGGATCGCGCTATTCGTTCGGCTATCCCGCGTGTCCCAATCTCGAAGACCAGACCAAGCTGTTCCAGTTGCTCAAACCGGAAGAGAACGTTGGCGTGCAACTGACGACGGGATTCCTGCTCGAACCCGAGCAGTCCACGTCGGCAATCGTCGTACACCATCCCGACGCGAAGTACTTTGTCGTCTAGGCAACTACTGCTTCACCGGATGTTGAAAACACAACTGGTATCCGTCGACATCCTTGATGTAGAGCTGCCTCATGCCGTAGGGAGCGTTCTGAGGATCTGGTGTTTGCACGCCCTTGCTCTTCAACTCCGCGTAGAGTTCGTCCACATCTGAGCATCCGAAGTACAGGCACGTGTCACCATGTCCGTTCCACCGCGGAACGTCTCGCCTATCTGGTCTCTCACCCGCATCGTAAGCCGTGTTGAGCATCAGCTCCGCCTCGCCCAACTTCAGCCACGCCCAATGGAAGTAGCGGCCTTCGGGCGCTTCGATCTCCGGCGATGAGGAAATTACGGTGAACCCGAGCGCTTCGCAGTAAAACCGCAACGCCGCAGGCATATCGAATACTGATAGAAGCGGGGTCACACCGAGAATGCGATAGCTCACAAGCGACCCTCCCAGACGCGACAACTATATAACGCAAAAAAAAAACGCCCAAGCCGAAGCTTGGGCGTTCAAGCGAGTTACTGCAAATCTAGTTGCCGAGCAAACCGCTGTCGTAGTTGCCGCTATCCAGAGCCGCGTTAATCTGGCTCAGGAGACCGGTTGCCTGCGACCACGACATGCCGTACAGCGGCTGGCTGCCGCCAAGCACCTGGTTGGCAAGGGTGAGCACTTGCTGCACCGTCCAGCCCTGTAGCAATCCGCTCTGAATCTTGAGATTCCCAAGTCCCGGAGCGATTACTCCGGCATTCGAGAAGTCAACGTTCATTTGCAGCGCGAGCACCTGGGTCGCAAAGTCGTTAGCTGAACCCGGGTTGGTGTAGCCGCCGTAGATCGGTCCCGCGTTGCCCGACTTGTTCAGGAAGTTGCCCACGCTGTCGGCACTGGTGAAGGTGTAAGTGTTGTAGCCGCTGCCGATCTTTACGCAGCTGCCTTTCGAGCCGTACACATAACCCCACTGGCTGTGCGACTTGTTCCAGCCATCGTTGCCGCTGTTGCCCCATTCGCCCTTGCTATAGGTGCAGCCCTTGCCGCTGATGGTGATGGAGCACTTGCATGGGTTGGTGCACTGTATCGAGGTGACGTGAACGCATTTGTTCCTCGCCTTGATGCAGATGTACTTGTGGTTCGGGAAGCTGGGCACGTGGATGGTGCCGCCGTTGGCCTTGCAGTTGGCCAGCAACAGCGTTCCAGGTTGGCCGAGCGTATTCGAACCGTACACGTCGTAGCTTTCGCCGTAGACGCTGGAGTTCACCGTCAACTGCACATCGCTGGCCCCGGCGTTAACCAGGTTCGATACGTCAAACTGCACGAAGCTGTTCGTATCGATGCCGTTGTTGTAGTTGCCGTAGATACCGACTCCGTCATCCGCATTGCCGTTGTTCTGGCTATACAGGTTCTGGCGGTGCCCGTACTTATCGAAGCCGTACGCCGTCAGGGAGACGCCATTGGTCTTGAACGTGTGCGAGGAGTACCACTTTCCGCAGTTCGCGAGGAAATCGAACTTCTCGCTGATGTTCGAGCAACCGGTGTCGCAGGAGCTGTACGCCACGCTGCCGTTAGCATCCACCACCATGATGGTGAAGCTGTAGGTGCCTGACGTGGTCGGTGTACCCGAGATCACGCCCGTCGTCGTATTCAGGGTCAGGCCCGGAGGCAGCGAACCCGAAGAGATCGAGAACGTGAACGGCCCCTGTCCACCCGTCACCGGGATGGTGGTCGTGAACGGAGTTCCGATCTTGCCACCCTTATTCGGCGGGCAGGAGACCGACGGAGGTGAAGGCGGCTTCGTGATGGTGATCGTGCACTGCTTGGTCGTAGTCAGCGCGGTGCCACCGGTCGAATCCGTCACCTTCGTCGTGAAGGTGTAGCTTCCAGCGGTGGTCGGAGTGCCCGTGATGGCGCCCGTGGAGCTATTCAGCGTCAATCCCGGAGGCAGGCTGCCCGTGATGATCTGGAACGTGTACGGTGAAGTTCCACCGCTGGCCACGATCGCAGAGCTATACGGCTGGCCGACCTTGCCCGTCGAAGCCGGGCACGATACGGTCAGCGGAGTCGGGCTGATCACGATGGTGCAGCCCGGAGGCAATGTCACCGAAAGCGCTTCCAGCAGCACGTCATGGCTTGCCGCTTGCAAGCTTACGTACTGGTAGCTGCCGAACTGCGGCACGTCGAACAACGTGTCGTCGCTGGTCAGCGGCCCGCTCAATAGCGTTCCAAGCTGACCCTTGGTGTTAGAGCCATAGATGTTATAGCTCTCACCGTTCTGTACGCTTCCCACCGCCATCTGGGCGCCAGAGGCACCCGCGGCAATCACGTTGCCGAGATCCAACTGGATGAACGAGCTGGTAGTGATCTCGTGATCGCTGCTCGTGTCAGCGATACCGAGGCCATTCTCGTCCCCGCCGTTCTTCTTGCCGTACAGCTTGCTCGGAACGTAGCCGCCACCGTAATTCTCATAGCCGTACGCCGTGATCGTGAGTCCGTTCACGCTGTACGCCTGCGAGGTGCCGAGCGTCCCAAGGTAATCCAGGAAGTACCAGTTGCTGGTGATCGCGGTGCAGGTTCCGCTGCAAGCCGAAATCGCCGTGTTCCCGCTGGAATCTGTTACCTGGATGCTGAAGGTAAAGCTGCCCGCAGCCGTCGGTGTTCCCGTGATAGCTCCGGTGCTGGTGTTCAGGGTAAGTCCCGGAGGCAGCGAGCCGGAGATCAGCGCAAACGTGTATCCACCCGTGCCGCCATTAGCTACCACTCCGGAGTTATACGGAGTGCCAACCGTGCCGGTGGTTCCCGGCGGGCAGAGCAGGGTCAACGGCGGAGGCGCCGGCGGATTCACTGTTACCGAACAGTTAGAGATGCCGACGTTTCCGGCGGCGTCTTTGACGGTGACCGTGTAGCTAAACGTTCCGCTTACGGTAGGAGTACCCGAAAGCAGTCCGCTGGTTGATAGCGTGATGCCGGCCGGCAATCCGCTCGCGGAGTAGGTGTACGGACCACCCACGCCACCGCTGGCGTTAAGTTGGGTCGGCGTAATCGGAACGCCCTGCTGCGCCGTGATGCTGGCGCAACTCGCCGTCACCGGCGGATAGACGGTCACGGAGCAGTTGAGCGTACCAACATTTCCCGCCGAATCCTTAATGGTGACGGTGTAATTGAAGGTTCCACTGACGGTCGGCGTGCCGGAGATAGTTCCGCTCGACGAGATCGTCAAGCCAGTCGGCAAGCCTGTCGCCGTGAAGGTATACGGTCCACCAGTGCCACCGCTGCCCGTCAAAGTGACCGGTGTGATCGCAACACCCTGCACTGCGGTGATCGTCACGCAACTTGCCGATGGCGGAGGCGCCACCGTGACGGAGCAGTTGAGTGTGCCTTGGTTACCGGCGCTATCGCTGATCGTGACTGTGTAGCTGAATGTTCCGCTGACGGTTGGGGTTCCGGAGATGGTGCCGTTGGGCGCCATCACTAAGCCAGTCGGCAAGCCCGTCGCCGTGAAGGTGTACGGACCACCTGTGCCACCGCTACCCACCAGCGTCACCGGTGTGATCGCAACTCCCTGAACCGCAACGATTGTCACGCAACTTGCCGAAGGTGGCGGAGCCACCGTGACGGAGCAGTTCAATGTACCCGTGTTGCCTGCGCTGTCAGTGATCGTTACCGTGTAATTGAACGTTCCCGTAACCGTCGGCGTGCCCGTGATCGTTCCGTTCGACGACATGGTCAAGCCCGTTGGCAGACCTGTCGCCGCAAACGTGTACGGACCACCTACACCGCCGCTACCCACCAGCGTCACCGGTGTGATCGCAACTCCCTGAACGGCAACGATCGTGACGCACGATGCCGAAGGTGGCGGATTTACCGTGATCGAACAATTCAGTACCCCGGTATTGCCGTCCTTGTCCGAGATGGTCACCGAGTAGTTATAGGAGCCACTCGCGGTCGGCGTGCCGGAGATATTCCCGTTGGCATCGATCGTGATACCCGGAGGCAAGCCCGTCGCGTTCGAGAAGGTGTAAGGACCACCCGCGCCGCCCGTGCCTTGCAACTGCACCGGAGTGATCGGCACTCCCTGCACCGCATTAATCGTCACGCAATTCGCGGACGGAGGCGGCGCATTCACAATCGAACAGCCCTGCGTCACGACATCTGTTGCTGGGTTCCCACTGAAATCCGTCACCTGCGCTGTGAAATTAAAGGTTCCAGCGGTCGTCGGCGTGCCGGCGATCGCGCCCGTATCAGGCGTCAGCGTCAACCCGTCGGGCAAGCTGCCGACGGTGATAGCGAAGGTGTATGGCGGAACGCCGCCAGTGGCGCTCAGCGCCGAGCTGTAAGGCACATTGACCTGACCGGTGGACTGGGGACAAGTCAATACCAACGGCGGAGGCGCAATTTGAATCGAGCACGCCTGCGTTACGGTGTCAATCGCTTCGTTACCGCTGGAATCAAGCACCTGAGCCGTAAAACTAAAATCGCCGGAAACTGTCGGCGTTCCGGAAATGACTCCGCTGCTCGTGTCGAGGCTCATCCCCGCCGGCAGGGCTCCCGCCGGAATCACTGAAAACGTGTACGGAGGAACGCCGCCATTAACTACGAGGTTCGAGCTGTAAAGCTGACCTTCATTGGCGTTGCCCGCCGCGCATCCCAAAGTCAGGGGCGGCGGTGGTTGAGTAGCATTCAGGGAGAAGTCGACGTTGAAAGTCGAGTTCTGCGCTAAGGTAAGCTGGACTACGTTGGTCAGCGAAAAGGGCTGATTGTCCGGTCCTGGACCGTTGGTCAGCGACTGCGTCGAGGTTCCTGGTGACGACGCGGTGAACTGCCCAACCTGAACGGTTGTTCCGAATGGAGCGTTGTTTTGGTCTATATAGGAGGTGTAAGTGACCGAGCCGCTACCTGAAGCGAAGTTCGTGCTTTCGTTCATCGTAGTTGGACCGATCCCCGAGAATCCGACATCAGTCCATTGCGCCGTGAGGGTCTTCGTTCCCGCACCAAAAGCGTTGGTTCTTACGCTGGACAGTTGCAGGTCAATCTGAGGTGGACTCAGCGTTGGCTTCGATTTTCCGGAAACCGCAATGGTGAAGTTGCCCAGGGTTCCTAGCCAGACTACGACCCCGGGTGTGCCGACGTTTTTGTTGATCGTGGTGCAGGTCCCAACACAAGTGACTGTGCCGGTCGAATCAATCGTCAGCGTATTCGTTCCGTCGGAGAGCTGAAGGACCGGCGGTGTGGCTCCGTACGCCAGTGATGTTAACGCGAAGGTTGCTATCGCTACTACCAGGAGTATTTTTTGCGTAACGGTCCTCATCGCCGTTCCTTTCATGATTCTGTTGCCAGCAGGGGATGACGGTTCTTGGCTTGACCCAATTTTTGTTGTTTCGTAACTTCTTATTACTTGTTCCGCTTACGACGAGCGAAACCACCTAAACCGATCAGCGCTGATCCCAGCAGGGTCAGGCTCGCCGGCTCCGGAACCGTTCCGATCAGATCCGAGCTCATAGTGCCCCAACCGGGTGCTGTCGCGGCCGGCACGGTTGCGTTTGAATACCCCGTAAAGTTGATCCCGGCGATATTCACATCGAGCAGGATGTCGCAGAACGTATCGTTCGTGCCGCAACCCGAGACGTCGGTCAAAGGATTAAACGAGTTGAAACTTCCACTCAGCGTTCCGAACGCGTCCGAGGTGATGCTGATGGTATTCAGGGTAGTGTCGAAATCCAACGATGCATACCCGTCGACGGTTGGCCCGGTTAATGGGAAAAACGGAGTTCCGTTAAAGAACAGGGTATCGAGATCGATGCCCGAACCCACATAGTCTCCGCTGTTGTTGGTGATCGTTCCGCCCACACCCAGCATGTTGGTGAACTCGAGGGTGTCTGCGCTCGCCAGGCCTGTGACTGCGATCAGCAACAACGCGAGGAAAAGTACTTTCCGCATTGTGTTCTCCTTTTAACTTGTTCTGAACAACGCAAGAACGGACGCAACAAAACTCCAAAGCAAGCGACTTTGCCTATTCAGGTTTTGCCGTTATCCCGAAACCTCTCGCGTGGTCCTGACACACGATTCGGCCCCGGTTTCGAACCGTTAGGGGAGACTTCTGGTCTTCTTCATGCAACTGGCGTGCCAGTTCTGGGGAGGGGCCGCAAATCTCAAAATCAGCTACAAAGGCCGGAAAATTCGAGAGAGTGTGGAAAATCGCAACAAACATCCGCCAAGCCGAGGTGAAAACTTGTGCACAGAAAACGGTAGGGAAGTGGCCATCGATGTTTGCCGCCACCTTCTTTCGATGGTTTATTAGTTGATAACTGTCGCCAGCGTTAAATGTCTTGTGAAAAACCACATTACAGGTAAGGGCACAATGTGTGCCTAACTTCACCGTTAGGCTATTCGGAATCGTCTTCAGAGAGCAGATCTGCCAGCCGATCCAGTCGCTGTTCCCACGCCGACCGCCGATCCAGAATCCACCGGTCCAACGTAGCGAAGCCGGCAGGCTCGAGCCGACACGTGCGGACCCGCCCTAGCTTCTCCGTGTGCACCAAGCCGCTCTTTTCCAGGATCTCCAGATGCTGACCGACCGCCGTCAGCGTGATTCCCAGCGGCTCTGCCAGCGCGGAAACCGAATGCGGACGCTCCGTGAGCCGCTCCACGATCGCGCGCCGGGTCGGATCGCCCAACGCGTGGAACACGTCACCGATATCGATCTGTCGTGCCTTCTTTATGCTCATCACTGCGTGACTTCCGCCGCTAATCCATCCAACAGTTTCCGCCATCCCGCTTGCAGGAGTTCAGGGAACGCCGACCCAATCGCGTGCCTTGGCAGGGAATTGGTATCTGCTCTTTCTACCGCTCGCACCAACAGTACAGTTTGATCGTCATGCTGCTGACCCATCCGCTGAACTTCGCCGCGAATCGCCAACGACACAGCCTTAAGCTCTTCTTGTCCGATATTTGAGACAAGATTTGCCACCCGCCCCAATCCAGCGCGCGCATCAAGTTCTTCAGCGCCCTCGACCACTCCGTCAGATACCAGTACGAACAAGTCTCCCGGCTCGAAGCCGATTCGAGTGGCAGTAAAGGCAACATCCCGAATCAGTCCCAATGGAACCTGCGGCGCTTCATACCGTACGACTTCGCCCGTCTGCTTCTTCCAATGCAGCAGCGGAACATGCCCTGCCGAAACGTACTCGACTTCATGCGAGCCGTCGAAACGCAGCGCCGCCAAAGTGGCGAACATGTTTGCGTCTTTCACTTCCGGCAGCAGTCGGTTGAGATCTTCGAGCAGTCGCGACAATGGCTGTCGCAACATCAGTCCGTAACGCATCGCGGTCTTGATCATGCCCATCAGCACGCCCGCGCGAAGCCCGTGTCCGGAAACATCGGCGACATAAGCGACCACGCTGTTTTCGTCGGCGACCAGATCGACCAGATCGCCGCCAACCTCGTCTTTGGGAATGCTCTGCCCGTGAATCTCCACCGCGCGTCCGCGATACGTCAGCGCAGGAACCAGGGTGCGCTGCATCGCCGACTCGAATGAAACCGTCTCGCGCTCCGTCATCACGCGCAGGTTATCTAATGCGCTTTCCCAAATCAGCTGTGTTTGGCTGCTCATCTCATCACTCCTGCAAGACCAACAATTGCCCGCAAAGAAGGAACTAACGCCCGAGTTCGTCGCCCAGTTTCTCCAGCAGTTTTCGCCAGCCTTCTTTCCGCATCTCGGGGCCGCCGGAATTCTCGAAGAACGTGCCCTGGTGCGTGCAGATCAGGTCCGTGCCTTTGTCCGTCGGGACGAACTCGATCGTGACCAGCGAGACCGAAATCCGCTTGCCTTCCAGGTCCATGGTTGACGAGGTCACGATGCGCTGGTTCGTCACGATATCCTCGAACCGGCCCGCGTTCACCAGCGTCATTCCCGCCACCGGAGTTCCCGGCCGCAGCTTGTATTGCACCCGCTCCCCGCCGCCCACGCGGAAATCCATCGTGAATTCCTGCGTGTACGGGCTGTCGCCATCGGCAAACCAGCGGCGCTTCTTGTCTGGGTCCGCGAAAGCAGCAAAGACTCTCTCCGGCGATTTGGGATAACTGCGTTCAATCACGAAGGTGTTGTGGATCACGTTTGGCTCTGGCATTTGCGCATCCTCTCAGTCTCGACCTCAATACTGAAGTATATGCTTGAGTATCATTCGCCACAGACTAATTGTCAAGTTAATACTTCACTATTGCTGTGGAAAAGTTTTCGCGTGAGAATCAGCGGCGTTCAAGAAGAAGGTAAAGGGAATTCTGGCGGAGAGAGAGGGATTCGAACCCCCGATAGAGTTTCCCCTATACACGCTTTCGAGGCGCGCGCCTTCAACCACTCGGCCATCTCTCCGCGTCACGGACCGCCGGGTGGTCCCCGCGCGTCCGTCACCGATTTGTGCTGTAAAGACTGGTGCTTACAGCAGAACGGTGCCGCCTGCGCAGCACCGAATTTCTATGATAACAAATCCTTACTTCATGCGGCGCTCGCGGAAGAACGCCTGCACCATTTCCATCGCGCGCCCGCCGAGCACACCGCTCACCACTTCCACCCGATGATTCATCGCCGCCCCGTTCAGCACCTGCATCACCGACCGCACCGCGCCGGCCTTCGGATCGTCCGACCCATAGATCAGCTTCTTTATACGCGCGTGAGTGATCGCGCCCGCGCACATCGCGCACGGCTCCATCGTGACGTACAACTCACAATCGTTCAGTCGGTAATTGCCAATCTCGCGCGCGGCCTGCCGCAGGGCCAGGATCTCCGCATGCGCCGTCGGATCGTTCTCCGTGATCGGCCGATTGCACCCGCGCCCGACGATCTCTTCGCCCCGCACCACCACGGCTCCCACCGGAACCTCGCCCAGCGTCAACGCGTGTTGCGCCTCGCGCAGCGCCTCCTCCATCCATAGCTCGTCAGAACTGCTCATCATCGGATCCGGTGCCACTCGCCATCCGTTCGCCGCATCACAGGGTTAAGGCATACCGCCGACGGAAGTCTAATTCCTTCGGCGCGGAAGCACACAATTTTCACGAGGGTCCCAATGAACCGTTTCACCGGAATGC
>Ga0335069_10015751_pt1 | contig 10568 bp, 8 predicted proteins | sample Lox_Sample_11_FD_206714 | JGI IMG/M metagenome (GOLD analysis project Ga0335069, IMG submission 206714) | Soil microbial communities from Loxahatchee National Wildlife Refuge, Florida, United States - Lox_Sample_1.1 | ecosystem: Environmental > Terrestrial > Soil > Wetlands | place: USA: Florida...
AAAGCCAACACTGCGCTGGGAGAGCCCTCGTCGACGGGTTCGGCCGACGGCAGCATACCGATGCCTGCCTACCTTATTCCGCCGCCCAAACCAGCCGAACCGTCCGTCGTGGTGAACAACCCGCCGGCCGGCGTCGACTGGGGGAGCCTCTTCCGGACGTGCGGACGATTCCTCGCCATCGAGCATAGCTTCCGGCTGTTGACCGAACCCGGAACGCGAAGCGGACTGGAAGGGAGTTTTCTTCAGAATTACGCCGGAGCAGTAGGGAATCTTCACGGCTGGGCCGATGGGGACGAGTTTTACGTGAATTATGTCGGACACCCGATGCAGGGAAGCGTCGCGGGATTCATCTGGGCGGCCAACGACCGGAGATACCGCAGCGCCGAGTTCGGCCGCAACCGGCTCTACTGGCGAAGCCGGCTCAGGGCCGCGGCCTTCATGTGGGCATACAGTGAGCAGTTTGAAATCGGAGTCCTCAGCGAAGCGTCCATCGGCGCGATCCAGGCATCTTTTCCGCAGCAGGGCTTCGTGGATCATGTGGTCACTCCCACCATCGGTTTGGGCTGGATGATCGCGGAAGATGCGGTGGACCACTATCTGATCGAGCGAATTGAAGGAGCCAGCGCCAACCGGTTCGTCCGTTTGGTGGCGAGGTCGGCGCTGAATCCGAGCCGGACGTTCGCGAACGTAGTGCAAGGCAACGCACCGTGGAACCGCAACACGCGCTCCGGAATCCTGTCCTTTGTTCCGAACGATCGGCGCAATCGAACGAAGGACGTCCCGCCGGGGATGGAGAATCACGATGTGCCGGGTCCGGCCCCGTTTGAATTCACGATTAAGTTCGAACAGAGCAGGTATCCCGGAATCGGAGTCTCCTGTATCGGAGGCGCCGGCAGCGCGGCTCTCCGCCTGTCGGAGAATTGGCAGTTAGTGACGGAGGTAGGCGGCTGCAAGCTGTTGGGGCTGGAGAAGAATCTCTCCGGAGATTCGCTCAGCTACATGGTTGGGCCGCGATGGCGAACGCGCGACTGGGGAAAGTGGAGCGCCAATCTGCAGGTACTCGTCGGAGGCAACAAGTTGACCGAGGAACGCATGTACCCGCAGGTGAAAAGCCGGCTGGAAGCGGCTGCCGCACAGGATCCGCGGTTGACGCCGCCGGCCCACAGCGACTACACGGACGACGTTGGCACCAACGGATTCGCGCTGAAAAGCGGCGGAGGCGTGAACTACAAACTGAATGCCGCGCTGACCCTGCGCATCGCCGAACTGGCCTATGAGCATTCCTGGACGAGCCCCGTATGGGGACGGAGCTACACCGGCGCGATGAGTTTCTCCTCCGGCCTGGTGCTGCGCATGGGCACGTGGTAACGGGTCCGGATCACGACGCTCGAAGAGGCCGCGGCGAAGGATGGAATTCGGCGAAAAGAATACGTGTGCTGAGCACCAGCATCCAGAGAGGGACCAGGAGAGCAATCCACGGCCAGTTGGTAATGGCCAGCAGCAGCACGAGCGCGCACGAGTAACCTGAAAACGGTACCCATCGTGGAAGAATTCTGGTGCGCAGTACAATCGTGCTGGTGGAGACGATGAAGACCCCCGCCATTTTGATGGCGAAGATATTCAGGAAGGCGCCGATCATCTGGCGGGCCAGGTAATAGGTTTCGCTGTTCAGAGGCCGGATGTGGTGATTGGCGACGGCATCAATTAGCGCGCCGGAGAAAGCCGCGGACGCGAACAGACTGGCCACAAATAGCAAGGCGCTGCCAAGAAACACGGTCGCAAAGAACTGGTCTTCCAATTCGCCGATTTGGTTGCGGAGCACCCCCACAAACCAAAGAAAAGCGATCCCGGCAAAAGGCACCAACTGAACGGCAAAGCGGACCGCCATCAGGCGGGACGGGTCCTGAGTCCAGACGCCGGGGTCCGCCCGGTACGCGGGGATGGCGAGACGCACAATCACCAGACTGGTACCCAACAGAACGGAAAAGAGGACACCCGCGATGGCGGCGGCGCGCGGCGGCAACAGCGTCGGAACGGTTCCCATGGTCTTGGTCGGCATTGGCAATTCCTGGAAATGTCTCGGTGGTGATTCTCCGGACTACCCAACCGTGTCAGGATTTTCACGGGATCGCGGTCAACTAATACACCCGTGAGCCATAAGACCGCATCATGAACGCGAAAACCATGCCAGATGTGAAGAACCTACCCTGGGCACAATTCCTATCGGAGTTTGTCGGGACAGGGATCCTGCTCCTGCTCGGCCTCTCCCTGGTCATCGGCATGTACGGAGCGGGCAGCCCGATCGCCGTGGCGATTCCCGACTTGCGGACGCGAATGGTCATCAGCGGCTTTATATTCGGGGCCATTGGTGGATTGATCGCGGTGTCCTATGTCGGAAAGGTGAGCGGGGCCCACATCAATCCGGTCGTCACCCTGGGGTTCTGGCTGATGGGAAAGATTACGACTCCCGTCGCAATCGGGTTCATTGTGGCGCAACTTGCCGGGGGCATCGTGGGCTGTCTCCCGCTGCTGGCGTGGGGATCGATGGGGCGGAGCATCGATTTCGCGGCTACGGCGGCCGGCGCAGGCTATAGCATGACGGAGGCACTTCTCGGCGAAGTGGCGACGACGTTCGGGTTGGTTTCCGCATTGTGCATTTTCATCGGCTACCGGCCGTGGCGAAGGTTCACTCCGGCGATGATTCCGTTTCTGTACGCCATCATGGTTCCGCTGGAAGCGCCGATTTCGGGGACCAGCACGAATCCCGCGAGGAGTTTGGGGCCGGCCGTCCTCTCGGGCCAATGGGACGGATGGTGGATTTACTGGCTCGGGCCGCTTTTGGGAATGGCGATCGCCATTCTGCTCTTCAGCTTCCTCGGGATGAAGGTGGAGGAGGCGCGGCTCTACTACTTCGAAAGCTCCGACCGTAAAGTATTCCGCGCGGCGAAGTCGACCCATGCCGCGCGGACCTGACTTTCGAACCAGTTGTGATCGCATGCGCATCGCAGCCTGGAGGTGCCGTGTGCCCGGACGAAACGTTGCCAGTGCCAAACGAATGGCCGGGTTGCCGCTGCTGGCGGTCTGTCTGACAGGATGGTCGTGGGCCCGCCCGGCAAAGGACGTGCTTGTGATGAAGAATGGCGACCGGCTCACCTGTGAAGTAAAGAGCCTCCAGGCCGGTGTGCTCAAAGTCAATCTCGATTATGTGGATGGCACGATTTCGGTGGATTGGCGCACGGTGGCTCGCGTGGAGAGCAATTACCTCTTTATCGTCACGCTGCAGGACGGGTCGCTTTATTCGGCCAGGCTCATCAGCCCGGAAACCGTTGGTGAGAACGCCATCATGTTAGAGGTTCAGGATGAGCATACGAAGGAGTCTCACCTGGTTGACAAGTCGCAAGTCGTGCGCATCGCGCAAACTTCCGACACCTTTCTGCAACGCCTCAGCGGCAGCATCGCCGTTGGAGCGACTTATTCCAAAGGAAACAACGCCACTCAATATAACTTCGGTTCCGATCTGATGTATCAACGGACACGCTGGGGCGTGGGCGCCCGGTATAACTCCAACCTGACATCTAATACCGGCGCCGCCACGTCGACACGCAACCAGGTGGATCTCGGCGCTTACCGGATGTTAGGCTGGACCAACTACTTCGCCGGCGGACTCGCAACGTTCCTGCAAAGTTCCGTACAGGGGATCCATCTGCAAAGCAGCGTAGGCTTCGGCCTCGGCCGCTACTTCAAGAACACCAACCGTTTTCGATTCTGGCTCCTGACCGGAGCGGGTTGGCAGGGAACGAATTACGCGACAGCGGTGGTCAACGAGCCGCCGCAGAATGTAGGCGTGGCCGTGATTTCGTCGAGCCTGCAGGCCTTCGCCTTCAAGAAAACGAGACTCGATCTTACTTCTACCCTCTATCCCGCGCTGACCGCGCAGAGGGGCCGGCTGTTCTACAAAACAAACGCCACCTATTACCTGAAATTGTTCGGTAAGGTGGACTGGAACCTGTCTTTCTACGGAAGCTGGGATACACAGCCGCCACCTCAATTCCCCGGCAGCGATTACGGCAGCAGCACCGGTCTGAGCTGGACCTTCGGCAATAAGTGATCAATCGGCCTATTCGTGACCACCTCGACCGTGACCGCTACCTGGGATACCGGGGCCGTCCGGGAAAGCGGAATTGCGTTACCGGTGCGGTCTCCATGCCCGGAATTTCCGCCCTTGGCCGATCCTCCGGCAGAGCCGCCGCAACCGAACACCAAGCACGTCACGCGCGCGCCGATGCGAATCGATCCGGCCTGAGCGGTCGTTACGGATTGTGGGGCAGCTTGCCAGGCTGCGTGGCGGTTGGCAACCGCCACGCGGGCCGATTGGCAATCGGCCCGCAGGTTGGACAACCGTCTCGCCTCGGACTCGGACCTGGCATCATTGTTTCCTCACGATCCCTAACGACCGGTCCAAAGCGCAGGCCGGGAGGCCTACGACACAGGGTGGCCCACGACCACACGTAAGGGGCGGTCGGAAACCGTGGATTTGGCTTTCTGCAGTCCTCTGCCCTCGAGCGAGAGTGGAAACAGCGGCGGGTTTCGCTCGCTTTGGCTGGCCGGGCGGCCAGCCGCAAGGCGGTCCGTGTAGAAAAAGACCACTGGGTCCGGTTGCGCGTTGTTGAGCATTACTATATCGTGGGTATTCTCACTGTTATGCCCACGAAAACTCCTATCACCGTCGCACACGGCGACGGCATCGGCCCGGAAATCATGAACGCCACGCTCCAGATTTTGGAAGCGGGCGGCGCGGCTCTCGATTACGAGACCATCGAGATTGGCGAAAAGGTTTATTTGCGCGGAAATACGTCCGGCATCGAACCGAGTTCCTGGGAGTCCCTCCTGCGAACCAAAGTCTTCCTGAAAGCCCCTATCACGACGCCGCAGGGTGGGGGATTCAAGAGCCTGAATGTGACCACGCGCAAAACGCTGGGCCAATATGCCAACGTCCGCCCCTGCGTGTCGTACCACCCGTTCATCGATACCAAGCACCCGAACATGGACGTGGTGATCGTGCGCGAAAACGAGGAAGACCTCTACGCGGGTATCGAATACCAGATGACCCCCGAGGTCACTTCCTGCATCAAGTTGATCTCGCGGCCGGGCACGGAGAAGATCGTTCGCTACGCCTTCGAATACGCGCGGCGCCACAATCGCAAGAAGGTCACCTGCTTCGCCAAAGACAACATCATGAAGATGACCGACGGTCTCTTCCACAAGGTCTTCGACGAAATCGCCGCGCAATACCCCGATATCACCAATGAATACTGGATCGTGGATATCGGCGCCGCCAAGATGGCCGACACGCCCGAGGCTTTCGACGTTATCGTGATGCCGAACCTCTACGGCGACATCCTCTCCGATGTGGCCGCGCAGATTGCCGGTTCGGTCGGGCTGGCCGGTTCCGCCAATATCGGCGAAAAGTGCGCGATGTTCGAGGCGATTCACGGCTCGGCGCCGCGGCGCGCCGGGCAGAACCTGGCGAACCCCTCGGGCCTGCTGTTGGGGGCGATCCTCATGCTGGTTCACATCAATCAGCCGGAGGTGGCCGAGCGGGTCCACAACGCCTGGCTGCGCACCATCGAAGACGGCGTTCACACCTACGACGTGTTTTCCGAGGGCGTGAGCAAGGTCAAGGTGGGGACCAGGGAATTCGCCGCCGCCGTGATCGAGCGGCTCGGCCAGAAGCCCAATATCCTGAAGTCCGTCTCCTACGCCAAGAAGATCGATAGCAGCGTTCCGGCAGCGGCAACCACCGCAAGTTCCACGGCCACCGAACTGAAGGGCATCGACGTCTTTGTCTACTGGCCCTCGCGCAATCCCAATGACCTGGCAGCGGCCGTTCGGCCTATGGGCGCGGACGGTTTGAGCCTGCAGATGATCGACAACCGCGGTGTGAAGGTTTGGCCCGCGGGTCTGGCCGAAACCTTCTGCACCGATAGTTTCCGTTGCCGTTTTATCGCCGATGGACCCACGGACATGGCGAAACTCTTCGGCGTGGTCAACCGGATCGCCGCCGCGGGCATCGATATCGCGGTGACCGAAACGCTCCGGAATTTCAACGGGACCGCCGGCTTCAGCCTGGCGCAGGGGCAGTAGTTATGGCGGATACCCCATTGGTTGCCATCCTGATGGGCAGCAAGTCGGACTGGGATGTCATGCGCCAGGCCGATGAGATACTGACCAAGTTCGCCATCCCGCACGAATGCCGCGTGCTTTCGGCGCACCGCACTCCCGCGCAGACGGCCGAGTACGTCAGTACGGCCGAATCGCGGGGCATTGAGGTGGTGATCGCGGCCGCGGGAGGCGCGGCCCATCTGGCGGGAGTTTGCGCGGCTCACACCATCCTGCCGGTGTTGGGCGTGCCCATGGAAAGCGCCTCGCTGAAGGGCCTGGATTCGCTGCTTTCCACGGTGCAGATGCCGGCGGGGATTCCGGTAGGGACGCTGGCCATCGGCGCCGCCGGCGCGCGAAACGCGGCGCTTCTGGCGGTGGCCATCCTGGCGGTCAGCCGTCCGCCGCTGCGCGATCTCCTGCGGCGGTTCCGCGAGGAACAGAGCGAGAAAGTCCTCCGCGAGACGCTGCCTTAGCTCCCAAAAAGCAGCCGGCCGGGCGAGACCCGGCCGGCGTGCCTCGGGCTGGTCCGATCGGTTATTGGTTGGCTAACGTGCCGGTGATGGTGTCGGCGCCGCTGGGCTGGATCGCCAGCGAACCGCCATTGTTATTCAACAGCAGGCCCTTCAACAGGGTCGGTGCGGTGAATCCACCGGTGGTGGCTCCCGCCGCGGTGCTGAACGTGAGTTGGAGGCTGCAATCCACGCCTACCGAATAGGTGCCCTGCGCCGTGCTGCGCTGGATGGCGCCATTCTGGTAAACGGTCTGGCTCAACGTGAAATTCCCGTTGCCGTCGATCGAGATGCTGCCGATCGACGCGTACGGAGCGTACTGAACTGTGGCCGGCCCGGTTGTGCCCGTCGGGCCGGTGGGCCCGGTGGTGTCAAAGCCGATAACGGTCATACCGGTCGTGCCGGTAGCTCCGGTGGCGCCAGTCGCGCCGGTCCCGCCAGTCGCGCCAGTGCCTCCGGTCGGTCCGGTTCCACCGGTCGCTCCAGTGCCGCCCGTTGCGCCGGTGCCTCCGGTCGCGCCCGTGCTGCCGGTTGCGCCCGTCCCTCCGGTTGCGCCTGTGCTGCCGGTTGCGCCCGTTCCTCCGGTTGCGCCCGTACCGCCGGTAGCTCCAGTGGCGCCGGTGCCACCGGCTGCCTGCTGGGTTGCGCCGAAGAAGCTAAAGCCGTAGCTGCCCGGGTAAGAGAAGGCCACGCAGGAACTGGCCTGCTGCAGGGTTCCGGTGGTAGCGGCTCCGTTGGCGTCCGTTTCCAAGAACAGCACGGTCTGACCGTGATTCACCAGCACCGCGTCGAAGGTCTGCCCGGTGGAACTCAGGGTCAGTTTGGCGCTGCAATCCGGATTCACCGTATAGGTTCCGACGTTAGACGAGAATGAGGCGCCGCTGTTCGATGTGGACGTCCCCACGATATTACCGGCTCCGTCGAAATAGAACCGGCCGAGGCCGGGCAGATTGCCGGATAAGCTGGAGGTGTTCCCGCCGAACCCGCCGGCCACACCCGTGGCGCCGCTCGCGCCGTTCGCATTGGTATTGAGACTCTGAAGAACTTGTTGGAAGTTCGTACTTGTTACGCGTGCATCGTAGGCGCCCAGCAAGTAACCGTTGTTACAGCCCGAAATCCCGAATGACGCTTGCGGTAACCCGAGACCGCAGACGAGCAGTCCGCCGATCATGACACACTTGTGTGGTGCATTCATTGAATCCTCTCCTGGCTTCTTGTCAAGCTGATCTTGCGAAGACACAGAGCGCCTGAATCGCTCCGCCCCCACGAGTATACGTAGAGGATTCTTCCGAGCGCTGTGAAAGATTACACCGCTGCTCTCAGTTGATGTTGTAAGTTAAACAGTTCGTTTGCGTGCCGTGGACTAATTAGAACGTTTGGAATTGGGAAGAACTCCCATGTCATGCCGTAGCGATGTCTGTTAGTAAGCTCAGTAAATCGATGAGTGTAAGAAAGAAGTCGATGAGATCCTTAGTGGCTTATCGCACAGGGTTCGGCCGGATTCCCGGGCCGGTCCCCGAAGGCAGGACCAGCATCATCTCCAGCGTGAGCCTCGGGACGGGAAATCGGGACAAAATCCGTTGGCCTCAAGCTCCGCTGGCACGCTTCCGAGAACCGCCCTTGCCGTCACCGGCCGCCACCGGCTTCGCCGGTTTCAACCGGGTGCGACTTCCAGGTGCCCGGGGCCGGAGGCCGCGGCCGGTACGTTCGAGGCCAACTCAGTCACTCGCGGGAAGGCTCGCGAGCTTTTCGGTCACAGCCTGACTCGATTCGGCGGGCGACGAAGTCACTGGCGGCGAGGGCGACAAGGAGCGCGGCGGGGACCCGGTGAGGCACGGGGCTTATAATTCTTCTGGGACTTTCCACATGCCGCCTCAGGGGAATTATCTTTCGCAGCTTCTGCATCAGGGCCAAATCGGCTGGCTGACGCTGATTGCCGGACTGGCGGCGGCGTTTGCGATGGGTGCGGTGCACGCGCTCTCGCCGGGGCATGGGAAAACGATAGTGGCGGCTTACCTCGTGGGCACGCGCGGAACGCCGAAGCACGCGGCGTTTCTGGGATTCATGGTGACGTTCACCCATACCGTGAGCGTGTTCTTCCTCGGTCTGGTGACGCTGTATCTTTCGCAGTTCGTGTTGCCCGAGAAGATCACGCCGGTACTCGGCGCAGCCTCGGGGATTTCGATTGTGTGGATCGGCGCGGGTCTGCTGGTCAAGCGGATCGGCAGTGCGCGCCGCGGGCGTCCGGCAACGTCCAATCCGCTGGTCCACGACCATGGCGACGGGCACGTTCATTCGCACATCCCGGACGAGGTCAGCCTGGCGGGACTGGTGGCGTTGGGCGCGAGCGGTGGTCTCGTGCCTTGTCCGACGGCGCTGGTGCTGCTCCTGACTTCGGTGTCGCTCGGGCGGATCGGCCTCGGGCTCACGCTGCTGGTGGCGTTCAGCGCCGGGCTGGCAGTGGTGCTGACGGCGGTGGGGTTGGTGGTACTGTACGCCAAGCACCTGCTCCCGGATCGGGAAGCCACGGCGCGCGGGAAGGCGTTCCGGTACCTGCCCATCGCGTCGGCGGCGGTAATCCTCTGCGTGGGCGTGATGATGACGTGCGTATCGCTGGGGTGGATTCGGCTGGCGATGTGAGCAGCCAAATCGCGGCCGGAAGCCTCCGGCGGCGGTGGCGGCGGTGGTGCGCGCTCCCCCTTTCCCGTGCGACGCCTGCTTTGCCAGATCACCAACCCGCTGGAAGACGTCCTCCCGTTTGAGGCTCGATTGGGGTAGCGCCTGCATCAGGCAGCCGGTGTACAGGCCACAGGCGCCGTCGCCACCAGTCCTCAAGGCCAACCACGTTGGCCCAGCCGGGTGCTGACTGCGAAAATAGAATCCGGCAAGCGAGCGCGAGGTTGCTTTCCAGATGCGCGCTATAATCGTTCGGAAGCTGGATCGCTCATGCCGCGCCTCCTCCTTCTCTTCCTCTCGGCCCACCTCCTCGCCCAAGCGCAACAGGACGCACGCCGCGTCATTCCTCCGGCCTCCGACGCGCCCCGCCGCATGGCCCTCGTCATCGGCAACGACCGCTATCCCCAAATGCCGCTCAAGAACGCCCGCAACGACGCCCGCGCGGTCCGCGAGGCCCTCGTCGACGCCGGCTTCTCCGTCGACATCTTCGAAGACGCCGACCGCGCCGCCTTCAGCGCGGCCGTCAATGCCTTCGCCGCCAAACTCCGCCCCGGCGACGTCGCTGTCTTCTATTACTCCGGCCATGGCATGGCCGTCGAAGGCGCCAATTACCTCCTCCCTGTCGACTTCGCCGCCCAGTCCGAAGCCGATGTCGAATTCCAGGCCTATCCCGCCCGCCAGGTTCAGAAGAAACTCGAAGAGCGCGGCACCCGCCTCAACATCCTGATCCTCGACGCCTGCCGCGACAACCCTTTCCGCTTCGGCCGCAGCGCCGCCGGCGGACTCGCCGCCATGCGCGAAGGCATCGGCACCCTGGTCGCCTTCGCCGCCGCCGATGGCCAGCGCGCCAGCGACCACATCACCGAATCCAACGGGCTCTTCACCAAGCACCTCGTCGAAGCCCTGCGCCAGCCCGGCCTCGGGGTCCGCGACCTTTTCTACCGCGTCCAGGAGCGCGTCTACGAAGCCTCCGCCCACAAGCAGTTTCCTTATATCTACTCGGGCGTCGTCGGCGAGTTCTATTTTCGGATGGGCGTGCCGGCGCCGGCGCCCGCTCCCACGCCGACCGCCGGCGCCACCAAGGTGAACCCCAAGGACGCTCTGACATACGTCTGGATTCCTCCAGGCACGTTCATGATGGGCTGCTCACCGGGCGACACCGAGTGCGCCGACAACGAGAAACCAGCGCACACCGTCCACCTTACGAAAGGCTTCTGGCTG
>Ga0335069_10015752_pt1 | contig 10567 bp, 6 predicted proteins | sample Lox_Sample_11_FD_206714 | JGI IMG/M metagenome (GOLD analysis project Ga0335069, IMG submission 206714) | Soil microbial communities from Loxahatchee National Wildlife Refuge, Florida, United States - Lox_Sample_1.1 | ecosystem: Environmental > Terrestrial > Soil > Wetlands | place: USA: Florida...
TGATGTCGGATTCCTCGGAGATTTGATTGGTTGTGATCGACTCTACACTGATGGGCATAAGCCGCTAGAGGGGCCTCAGCCGTGTATGCCAAAGGCCGCAGCTACCCCATGAACACTGGGAGGATGGCGATCACTCCCGGTTAACCGCCTATCCGGAAATGACCTTGAACCCAGTCCACTGACGCGCTCGGACAATCTGCGGTCAACCAATAGCCTCCAAGCCCCAACACTGGCACAGTTCCATTTCGGGAATTGGCTTCGCGCCTCGGTTGCGCAAGGTTGTCAAGCCCCGCCGCCCCTGAGGATCCCTTCCCGACCACCCTCATCCCATTGATTTCCGCGGCCTTGCCCCATACTCTTCACCGCGCCATTTCGTTGCAGATTAATTCCCGCAACGGACTAACCTGGTTCTAGTAGGACTATGCTGACCTGCGACTGGCTACTACTTACGCCACCGGCGACTCAGCCCCGGGCCACACCGTCTGTAACTCATTGACAGGCCCGTATTTGTAAAGAAGTCGAATGCTTGCCCGTATTTACGGCGAGTTCCGCCGCGTAACTGGCTGAAAAATCACTTGCTTCTTTACAGAGACAGGGGGTAGGGGGGTCCCGAACATGCACAGCAAATGGTGCAGGTCCATGCCGGCTGCTGCGCGGTGCCTCGATCTGCCCCCGATCCCCTGGCACAGGTTCCCTCGCTCAGGTCCAGCAGCTACGGAATCGGATGCACGTAGTACCGGATGCCGTCGGGGAATGCCCCCGGATGATTCTCGAAGGCGACCCGCGTGTTCACTTTCTTGTGATTGTGCTGCCCCGCCTGAATCAGCTCCGGCCCATCCGCAAGCAACGTGTCCATCGATCGCTTCGACGGCCGCACAATTCCCACATGGCCCGGTGTGTGCGCATCTGGGCTCTGATAAACCGCAAGCACGAAGTTCCCCTCGTTCGCCAGGCGCTGCGCCTCCTGCATCCCACCCACGGGCCGCCAGCCCGCCTGACGCGCGGCGTCCCCGGCCAGCCAATCGTACTGCGCATTGGCCAACAGGATCTGCCCATGCTCCGGTGGCCGGAGAAGATAGATACCGAACTTCTTCGCAGCAGCCGCGGCAAAGGCGCTGCAGTGCGTGTGCGTGCCGGGTCCTGTGTAATCGGGCCCGCGGTCGGGTTCGCCCGTCTCCCAGTTCACGTGCTCATGCACAAGCCACAGCGACTCGACGTTCATCGCATCCAGCGTGTCCGAGAGCCGGTCTCCGGCAGGCGTAATCGCGCCGCAGCACGGGATGTGCTCGCGTCCCTGAGCGGTGGCCAGAACGGGCGTTGCGGCAAGAGCGAAGCAGCAGACAAATAGGGCGCACGCCCGACGAGTGATCATGGTTCTTCCTGAAAAATGCGAATGGATTTCGGGGAGCCCTGTATCGCCACTCTACCGGCCGCCATCGGCTTAACGTCAAGTCAATTTCCTCGGTGCGCTCCAAACCGGCCATTCTCGCGATCGGTTGCCGCCTCGGATACTACCCTGCTGCTGCGGGCACCCCAGCATGTCGCGGGGTTTAGATTGGAGTTTGTAGGAGTCGGCCCTTTTCATGGACAAGTTCGTCATCCGCGGCGGGAATCCCCTCATTGGCACCATCCGAGTCTCCGGAGCCAAAAACTCCGCCCTGCCCTGCATGGCCGCAGCCCTGCTCACCGACGGCGAGATTACCCTCGACAACATCCCCTCTGTTCGCGACATTCAGACCGAGCGCCGTCTCTTGTCCTCCATGGGCGCCGACGTCGAACTCGGCACCGACGAGCACCGCACCACCATCAGTTGCCGCAACCTGGCCGATCCGGTCGCCAAATACGAAATCGTCAAAACCATGCGGGCCTCTTCGCTTGTCCTCGGTCCGCTGATCGCGCGCACCGGCCGCGCCCGCGTCGCTATGCCGGGCGGCTGCGCCATCGGCGGCCGTCCCATCGATCTCCACATCAAAGGACTGGAAAAGATGGGCGCCACCATCGCGCAGGAACATGGCTATCTCGATGCCCGCGCCGATCGTCTCAAAGGCGCGCATCTGGTCTTCGACAAAATCACCGTGACCGGCACCGAAGATCTTTTGATGGCCGCCGTCCTCGCCGATGGCGAAACCGTGATGGAGAACTGCGCACGCGAACCGGAAGTCAGTGACCTCGCTTCCCTGCTCGTCGCCATGGGGGCCAGGATCGACGGCGCAGGAACCTCAACGATCCATGTGCAGGGCGTGTCGAGCCTGCATGGTGCAACCCACCGCATCAACCCCGATCGCATCGAGGCCGGAACCTTCCTCATCGCTGGCGCCATCACCGGTGGCGACTTGACGGTGGCAGACTGCAATCCTGACCACCTCCGCGCCGTGATTGGGAAACTCGAAGAAGCCGGAGCGGCGATCGAAGTTTCAGGCAAAGACACCGTACGCGTTCGCTCCGACGGCAAACTCCGCGCGGCTGACATTGCCACCGAAGAGTATCCAGGCTTCCCAACCGACATGCAGGCGCAGTACATGGCTCTGGCCACCCAGGCCGAAGGCGTGAGCCTCGTCAAGGAAAACATCTTCGAGAACCGCTTCATGCATGTCCAGGAACTGGTGCGGATGGGCGCCAACATCAAAGTCGATGGGCGCTCGGCGACCGTCCGTGGTCCGGCAAAGCTCAGCGCCGCAGCCGTCATGTGTTCTGACCTGCGCGCTTCCGCATCGCTGGTTCTTGCCGCGCTCGTTGCCGACGGCGAGTCCATCCTCGACCGCGTCTACCACATGGATCGCGGCTACGAACGCATCGAAGAAAAACTCCGCGGCGTCGGCGCGCAGATCCAGCGGATGGGCAACGTCTTCCCAGTCAAAGAAGCCGAAGGCTTCGCCGACTGATTTCAGCCGGCGTTGCGCCAGTCGAGGACGACCTTCCCGGCCTGGCCTGCGATCATCGCGTCAAAGCCCTTCTGAAACTCATCGAACTTGAAGCGATGCGTGATAATCGGCGTAATGTCCACGCCCGACTCCAGCATCACGGTCATCTTGTACCAGGTCTCGTACATCTCGCGCCCGTAGATGCCTTTGATCGTGATCATGTTGAAGATCACCTGGCGCCAGTCCATGGTCGATTCCTTGCCTGGAATACCCAGAATGGCAATCTTCCCGCCGTGGCTCATGTTGGCGATCATGTCGCGCAGCGCCAGCGGATTGCCGGACATCTCGAGACCCACATCGAAGCCTTCGGTCATGCCCAGCTTCTTCTGCACCTCCGGCAACGGCATCTCTGAAGGGTTCACGGCCAACGTCGCTCCCATCTTGCGTGCGAGGTCGAGCCGGAACGGGTTCATGTCGGTGACCACGATATGCCGCGCGCCTGCATGCCGTACCACAGGGATCGCCATGATGCCGATCGGACCTGCCCCGGTGATCAATACATCTTCCCCGAGCACCGGAAAAGAAAGCGCAGTGTGCACGGCATTGCCGAAGGGATCGAAGATCGCCGCGACCTCCTCATCGACCTTCGGGCTATGCCGCCAGATGTTCGACATCGGCAGTGCAATCAACTCGGCAAAAGCTCCGGGCCGGTTGACCCCGACACCCTGCGTCGACGCACAAAGATGACGCCGTCCCGCCAGGCAGTTGCGGCATCGGCCGCAGACTACGTGACCTTCTCCGCTGACGATATTGCCCGGGAAGAAGTCGCTGACGTTGGACCCGACACGGACAACCTCTCCCACAAACTCGTGGCCGATCGTCATCGGGACAGGAATCGTCTTCTGTGCCCACTCATCCCACTGGTAAATGTGAACATCTGTCCCGCAGATGCCCGTGTAGTGAACGCGCACAAGAACGTCATTGATCCCAATCTGCGGCTCGGGAACATCCTCAAGCCACAAGCCCCGTTCTGCTTTGCTCTTCACGAGCGCCTTCATGACTCAATCCCCCTAAATGGGATGGGATATCTGTGAGGCCGATTACCATGAAGCGGCCTGCCCCATCCCAATCCCAAAGACCTACTTTACTGCATGGCTCCAGTCCGGGTTCCAGCGTGAACTCCGCCAGGAGGATGGATTCCGCATTGATGGAGATGACCGTAGCTTCCCTGTCGAAGTAGTCCGTCTATCATGGATGCCATGCGAGTCAGGAAAGCTGTGATCACGGCAGCGGCCAAAAGTCAGCGCGCGCTGCCCATGCAGACCCTCTTTGACCAGGACGGAATCGAACGTTCCGTATTGAGCTTGATCGTCCGTGAAGCTGCCCATGCCGGCATCAGCGACATCGGCATCGTGGTCTGGCCCGGCGACGAAGAGGCCTACGCAAAACTCCTTGTCGACGATCCGGTCCGGGTTACGTTCATCCCGCAAGGAGAAATGCGTGGCTATGCGCAGGCGGTCCTCAGGGCAAGCAGTTTTGTGCAGGACGAACCGTTTCTGCACTGCGTGGGAGACCACATTTACGTGGGCGCCGAGTCGGGCGGATCTGCACAGCAACTGGTTCGGTTGGCCGAAGCCGAGTCCTGCGCGGTATCGGCCGTTCAGGTAACCCGAGAGAATTTGCTCCCCTTCTACGGCGCGGTCGGAGGCCAGGCAATTGCAGGCAGCACCGATATCTATCGAGTTGACACGGTTCTTGAGAAACCCACGCCGACTGAGGCCGAACAGCGGATCGTTGTTCCCGGGCTCCGCGCCGGTCAATACCTTTGCTTCTACGGCATGCACGTGCTCACGCCAACCATCTTCGACATCCTCGAGAAGATGCTCGCCGATGCCCAGACTGGTTCTGTCAGCCTGTCTTCCGCTCTCGCCGAACTGGCCCGCCGCGAACAGTATCTGGCGATGATTCAAAAGGGCCGCCGCTTTGACGTTGGAGTCAAGTACGGTCTCTTCAATGCGCAACTGGCCCTTGCCCTGGGCGGCCACGATCGCGACCAGATCCTGACGGAACTCATCGGAGTGCTCACGACCCGAGACCTGTTCCCGAATCCGGGAGCTGCCGCGTGAGCGAACTCTGGAGGATCATCACGGCCACGGATCCTGCGATCCGCAATCGATCGCTCGATTCCTTTTGCCGCAACGCCTCGACAGACCAACTGTTGGCTGAGAGCGCCGCACTCGACCGTCATCGGCGGACCAGCCAGAACCTCTACGAGCGGGTGCGTGCCCTCTTCTTCCTTTACGCCATTCATCGCTTTCATCTCATCGGCCGCCCTGAGATCACCGGGCAGGCGCGGATTCCCTTCTCCGGCTTCGAGAAACTTCTCGCGCGACGATATGAAGAGTCAGTCAGCACGTTCCTTGAGGCGCAGAACGCCCGCGGCCCGAGTGAGGGACTCTCGAGCGCGTTAGCCTCCGCCTATCGCGGACTTGCATTTCAGACACTGGCCGATCAGGTGCGTCGCAGCGTACGCTCGGTCCGCGGCAACCAATGGATGTTTCGAACCGGCCACTCCGCCGACTACGCACTACGTATCCGTCCCGATTTGCTGCGGCGTGGCGACGCAGGCGGGTTTCCCATCCTCCACGAAACTACACCTGTTCGAATGGACCTCAGTCACAGTGCGTGGAGCGACATCTTCTTTCTCGGAATGGATCTGCCCGAGTGGGCACGCGTGCTCAATGTCTCAATTGATCTGTCTCTGCATGGATCCAGTTCGCCCAAGCCGCCCATCGAAACATGGTTCCGCATCATCGACAGCCCTGTCATCCGGCTTGTCAGCCTGGATCTGGAGGCGAGTGCTGAGGTCCGCGATTTGCGGGAGTTGTTCGATTTCGGCCGTGACTATCTCGGTCTACTGAAAGGGGCGGTAATCGCTTCAGGCCTGGTCCCCCCGGGATTCGAGAGCTCCGGTCAACCCCTCGCCGACTTGCTCCGGCAGCTACTCCAAAGCGATGGCCTGGGCATCGAACTCATCAGCCAGGTGAACGACATTCCAAAAGGGTCACGCCTCGCCGTTTCAACCAATCTGCTCGCATCGCTCATCGCAGTCTGCATGCGCGCCACGAAACAGACTTCGGCCTTGACCGGATCGCTGGATGAGCCCGAAAGACGGCTGGTTGCAGCGCGAGCGATCCTGGGCGAGTGGCTGGGCGGATCGGGTGGCGGCTGGCAGGACTCGGGCGGCGTTTGGCCAGGCATCAAACTGATCGAAGGGGTTCTCGCTCAAGAGGGAGACTCTGAGTTTGGCATTAGTCGTGGCCGCCTCATTCCACGGCACACAATCCTGACGGAGAACGAGGTCAGTGCCGCAACCCGAGAGAAACTCCAGGAAAGCCTCGTTCTGGTGCACGGTGGGATGGCGCAGGATGTGGGCCCGATTCTCGAGATGGTCACCGAGCGGTACTTGCTCCGCTCCGATGCCGAATGGACAGCACGGCAGGAGGCGATCCACTTCCTCGACGAAATCGTGGACGACCTGCGGCTCGGCGACGTACGCGCGATCGGCAACGCAACCGAACGCAACTTTGCGGGCCCCATTCAGACCATCATTCCCTGGGCCAGCAATCTCTTCACCGAAACGCTCATTGAGGAGGTACGGACCGTGTTTGGGTCCGACTTCTGGGGTTTCTGGATGCTTGGAGGCATGTCCGGCGGCGGCATGGGATTCATCTTCGACCCCGCGCGGAAGTCCGAGGGACAGAAGGTTCTTCGACAACGAATGCTGCAACTGAGCCAACGCCTCGGGGGCGGCGTCCCGTTCGCAATGACCCCGGTTGTTTACGATTTCTCGATCAACGAGCATGGCACCTTCGCCAAACTCCTGACGGATGACGCCGCCCTCCTCCCCCCGCGCTATTCCACCTTCATGCTGCCGGCTGTTCTCCGTAAAGAGCAGCGGGCCCTCACACTCACCGAGCGTTCCGATCTGGCGCGGTTCAGCAGGAGTTGTTCCATCGAGGCGGATGGCCCGGCCCGCATGCGCGGCTTTCTGGAGCGTCTGTTGCCCGGTTACACGAACGGCGAGGAAGAGGATCAGACGCTGGACGCGCTGCTCGCACAGCACGGCTTCGACCCCGTACAGCATGAACGCATCCAGACGGAGCTGAGATCCGGCCACATCGGCCTGGCACAGAATCGCCTGCCCACCTCGGTTCAGATCGAGGATGCCTCATCGGACCAGGTCTTCGATGCGACTCGAGGAATCGATCCGGAATACCGCAGCATCGGAGAAAGCGCACTCGCCTCGGGCGCCGTCGCCGTCGTCACTCTTGCGGGGGGCGCCGGGACCCGTTGGACTCGGGGCTCAGGCGTGGTAAAGGCACTCAATCCGTTTTGCAGGCTGGCGGGAAGACATCGCAGCTTTGTCGAAGTGCATTTAGCGAAGAGCCGGCTCACAGCCCGTCTTTATCGGCACGTCGTCCCTCACGTCATCACCACAAGCTATCTGACGCACCAGCCCACAGCCGAGTACCTGCGCCAAGAGGAGAACTACGGATACGATGGGCCGCTGTTTCTTTCTCCAGGCCGGGTTGTGGGCTTACGACTCATCCCGATGGTGCGGGACCTTCGTTTCGCATGGGAAGAGATCGCACAACAAATGCTGGAGCCGCAGGCCCAGAAAATGCGGGAGAGTTCCAGGGCAGCACTGATCGCGTGGGCGGAACGCACGGGCGAAGGCAGCAATTACACCGACAATCTCCCTCATCAGTGTCTCCACCCTGTGGGCCACTGGTACGAGATCCCAAATCTCTTCCGCAATGGCGTGCTCCAAAAGATTCTCGAATCCAGTCCAAAGTTGCGTTATCTCATGGTGCACAACGTCGACACCGTAGGCGCCAATCTCGATCCGGCAATTCTGGGGCGCCACATCTCCACCGGGGCGACCATGAGCATCGAGGTTGTCCGGCGCCGCATCGAGGACCACGGCGGCGGTCTGGCCGTGGTGGACGGCCGGTTGCGCCTTGTGGAGGGCTTGGCCTTGCCCTCGGAAGCCGTCGAATTCGACCTCTCTTTCTACAACTCCAATACATTCTGGATCGACATACATGCACTTCTCGGCGTTTTCGGGTTGACCCTCGATGATCTGGCCCATGAACAGAAGGTCGGCGCAGCGGTGCGCAATGTTGCAGCCCGCATGCCCACATACGTCACGCTGAAAGATGTCAAGAAGCGCTGGGGCAAAGGTCAGGAAGACGTCTTCCCGATCGCGCAGTTTGAGAAGCTTTGGGTTGACATGACCGCTCTGCCCGAAGTCAGGTGCGATTACATCTCTGTGGCGCGTCCACGAGGCCAGCAGTTGAAGGAACCAGCACAACTCGATGGATGGTTGCGCGATGGCTCAGCGGCATACGTGACCGAACTGTGTGAATTCTAGCCAATCCCTGGCCCATGACCTCCGGCTCGCCCGTTTCATAGGCTTGCCGACCACTCCCACTGAGACGCGTGGCCGAATATGACATATCTTATCAATGACTTACGCGAACAACTCAGCTTCTCCCTTGCAACTATGAGGGTGCCGTCGATCTAAAATCCTCTGTTCCTCCTGCCGATAAGAGGATGAAGGCTAGCTTTCCGCGAATGGCACGACCGGCGGATCCGATTCCTTGCGGACGGACAAGCCGATTTGCACGGCGCTAAGTTTCAGGTTCAGGAGCCATTGTCAATGCCAGGAAAAGACCGTAATCGCCGCACGGCCCTGGTGAGCGCGCCTTCGGCCGAGGAGCAGGAGGTTGGGGTCGATCTGGATCTTGAACTGGATGACGCCTTCTCAGACGAGAAAGAAGAAACGAAGGCGCCTTCCGTTGCACCTGGCATTCGCTTTCTGGCCCGACAGCCGATCCTTGACTGCAACGGGCGCGTCTATGCCTACGAATTGCTCTTTCGCACTGGCCCGCTCAACGCCTTTGCCGGCGGTGATTATGAGTACGCCAGCCGAACGATGGCCGACAACACCATCCTCTTTGGGCTGGAGGAGCTAACCGGAGGACACCTTGCTTTTTTCAACTGCACACACGAGTTCCTGCTGAGCGATCTGCCCTACTTGCTGCCTGCCGAGTCGACGGTGCTGGAAATCCTGGAAACAGTAGAGCCCACCGAACAACTGATCGAGGCGTGCCGCAAGCTAAGAGCTGATGGATATCGATTGGCGCTCGACGATTTCATCTGGGAGCCGCGCTTTGCTCCGTTGGTAGGGTTGGCTGACTTCATCAAGGTCGATTTTCTGGCCCTCAAGCAGGAAGACCGAAAGAAGCTTCATGCGGCCCTCCCGCGCCACCATGCGACGATGCTCGCCGAGAAGGTCGAAACCGAGGACGAGCGCAAGCAAGCTCGCCGCGAAGGGTACACGCTATTCCAGGGCTACTACTTCTGCCGGCCTCAGATGATGGAGATGCGCACGATTCCATCGAACACGCGCCACCACTTCGAATTGCTGCAGCTTCTCATGAAGGACCCCCTCGACCTCGACAAGCTCTGCCCCCTGGTCGAAGGTGATGTCTCGCTCGCCTACCGCGTGCTGCGACTGGTGAATTCAGCCGCCTATTACATTCCGCGAGAAGTGCGCTCGATTCGCACAGCGCTTGTTCTATTGGGAGATGACATCTTTCGTCGCCTCGCAACGCTGGCCATTACGAGCGAACTGGGGATGAGCAGCTCTCCGGAGCTTGTGCGTATGGCGCTAGTACGCGCCCGATTCTGTGAGCTGGCAGCACGGCCCATGGGCCTCGCCTCCGAGGAGCAGTACCTGCTGGGAATGGCGAGCCTCTTCCCTGCCATGCTCCGTGTCCCGGCCGAAACCATCGCAACCAGCCTTCCCCTGCGCAAAGAGATTCGCGAGTCGTTGTGCGGCGCTGCGAACTTTGAGCGACGCCTCCTGACCATCGCAGAGAATCTAGAGAACGGCGATTGGAAGCAATGCGACGAGATGATCCAGGCCAGCGATCTGTCGTCCGAGAGAATTCTGAGCAGCTACGAGAAAGCAGTCCGCTGGAGTGAGAGCGTCCTGCCTTCCAATCGCAGACCTCGGGCCCAGGGCCGACCTTCCTGAAATCGATCGGTGCGCCGCGTGCCGATCTCGTCAGATTCAGAGTTCGGCAGAAATCCGTGAGCCGCTATTTCGATTTCGGCGTTGCCAAAGGAACTCCCCAGCGCCAGATGAGCTCCGCATAGCCCAACTGAATGTTCTTGTCTGTCGGATAGATCGCGCCGACAACACTCTTGCCCCAGCCGTAGCCGTAGTAGAAGTTGACCGCAAGCGTCTTCGTCGCCTGCCAGTCCGAGCTGATATCCCAGACAGAAGCCAGGGAAGAGTGTCCGTTCGCGGGGCGACCAGTGAACCCGAAGACCTTATTGTCGAAGGCGCCGCCACCGCCATACCAGAGGTCGTGGCTCGACGTAAGGTCGAGCCAGTGCAGATCGCTGCGCACCTCCCACGTCTTCCGCGGTCGATCGATGACGTGCACGAAAGTATCCGTGGAATTCATGAAGTTATAGAAGGGTAAGCGTCCGTAGACGCGCGGTGTCGGCAGGATGATAAAGAATGTGTTGTTCTTGATGTCGGATGGGTTGTTGTCCGCCGTCGCGCGCCACCATCCGCCACGAATCCACGGCATCGTGGGAACCTTGGTAAAGCGATACCCACCCTC
>Ga0335069_10015754_pt1 | contig 10567 bp, 10 predicted proteins | sample Lox_Sample_11_FD_206714 | JGI IMG/M metagenome (GOLD analysis project Ga0335069, IMG submission 206714) | Soil microbial communities from Loxahatchee National Wildlife Refuge, Florida, United States - Lox_Sample_1.1 | ecosystem: Environmental > Terrestrial > Soil > Wetlands | place: USA...
CCGCGTGCGCCGACCTGCCCGCCACCAAGGATTCCTGACGCATGACCGCATCACGCCGACTCCCGCGCCCCCGCCTGTCGCGCCTGCGCGCATTCGCCATCGCGACGGCTGCCATGCTCACGCTCGCGGCCACCGCCCATGCCGCCGATGCGGCCGGTGCGGCGTCATCCGGCTGGAATCTCGACCGGTTGATGGCCACGCTCGCGCAGAACAAGTCCGGGCGCGCGACGTTCGTCGAAACGAAGTACCTGTCGATCGCCGCGCGGCCGCTCGAATCGTCGGGCGAGCTGGTGTTCGTCGCGCCCGACCATCTCGAAAAGCATACGTCGAGCCCGAAGCCGGAGCATCTGGTGGTCGACGGCGACATGCTCACCGTCGAGCGCAACAACCGCAAGGTCACGCTCGCGCTCGCCAACTACCCGGAATTGGGCGCGTTCATCGACAGCATCCGCGCGACGCTCGCCGGCAACCGCTACGCGCTCGAACAGGTGTACAAGGTGGCGCTCGACGGCCGCGGCGACAACTGGACGCTGACGCTCACGCCACTCGACGCACGCATGTCGAAGGTGGTCAGCACGATCACGCTCGACGGCACGCGCGACAGGCTGCGCAGCATCGCGATCCGGCAGGCCGACGGCGACCATTCGCTGATGCGGCTGCAACCGCTCCCGGCGAACTGATGGACGAGCGCAACCGGACGGCCGTCACGGCGCACGGCATTCGCATGCGGCTCGCACGGCCCGCCGTGCTCGCGTGGCTGCTGTTCCTGCTCGCGTGCGCGGCCGCGATCGGCCGCGCGAGCTTCACCGCGGATCTGTCCGCATTCCTGCCGCGCTCGCCGAGCGCCGGGCAGCGGGTGCTCGTCGAGCAGTTGCGCGACGGCCTGGTGTCGCGGCTGATCCTCGTCGCGATCGATGGCGGCGACGCACCGACGAGAGCCGCCGTGTCGCGACAGCTCGCGGCGACGCTGCGCGGCGATGCGCAATTCGCGTCGGTCGGCAACGGCGAGGCGCTCGCCGACGCGCGCGACCCGCAGTTCATCTTCGATCATCGCTACGTGCTGAGCCCGGCCGTGACGCCGCAGCGCTTCTCGGTCGAAGGGCTCCATCAGGCGCTCGGCGACAGCCTCGACTTGCTGAGTTCGTCGGCGGGCCTCGTCACAAAAACGTTGCTGCCGCGCGATCCCACCGGCGAAGTCGCCGCGCTAGTCGGCCAGCTCGACAGCGCCGCGCAGCCGGCGACGCGCGACGGCGTATGGGCGTCGCGCGATGGCCGGCGGGCCGTGCTCGTCGTGCAGACGGTGAGCGCCGGCTCCGACACCGACGCGCAGGCGCGCGCGATCGGCGCCGTGCGGCGCGCGTTCGACGCCAGCGTGCGGACGGTGCCGAACGCCGCGTCGTGCCGGCTGTCGATGACCGGCCCCGGCGTGTTCTCGGTCGACGCGCGCGACGCGATCAAGCACGACGTCGAGCGTCTGTCGACGCTGAGCGTCGTGCTGATCGTCGCACTGCTGCTGACCGTGTATCGTTCGCCGGCCACGCTCGCGCTCGGCCTGCTGCCGGTGCTGTCGGGCGTCGCCGCCGGGCTCGCGGCGGTCAGCGGCGCGTTCGGCACGGTCCACGGGCTGACGCTCGGTTTCGGCACGACGCTCATCGGCGAAGCGGTCGATTACTCGATCTATCTGTTCGTGCAATCCGCGCAGGCGGATCGCGCGGCGGACGCGATGCGCTCGTGGATCGCCGGCTACTGGCCGACCATCCGGCTCGGCGTGCTGACTTCCGCGTGCGGCTTCGCGTCGATGCTCTTCTCCGGCTTTCCCGGCCTCGTGCAGCTCGGGCTGTATTCGATCGCCGGCCTGACCACCGCCGCGCTGGTCACGCGTTTCGTGCTGCCGCATCTGCGCGGCGGCGGCGCAGCGGTCCGCGACGTGTCGCGACTCGGCGCGGCGCTCGCGCGCGCGGCGCTGGCCGCCCCTCGTCTGCGCGGGCCGCTGGCGGTGCTGGTGCTCGCCGCGTGCGCGGCGCTGGCGCTGCACCGCGACCGGCTGTGGAGCCGCGAGCTTGCCGCGCTGAGCCCCGTGCCGGCGCAAAGCCAGGCGCTCGATGCGCGCCTGCGGGCCGACGTCGGCGCGCCGGACGTGCGCTATCTGCTGGTCATCTCCGCCGCGACCGCGCAGGCGGCGCTCGAAGGCGCGGAAAAAATGGCCGCACAATTGCAGCCGCTCGTGGACCGCGGCGTGCTCGCCGGCTACGAGAGCCCCGCGCGCTACCTGCCGAGCGACGCCACGCAGCGCGCGCGCATCGCGAGCCTGCCGCCCCCCGGCGTGCTCGCCGCACGCATGCGCGAGGCGGTCGCGAATCAGCCGATCGGCGTGAAGCCGGAACGGTTCGCGCCGTTCATCACCGACGTGGACGCCGCGCGCCGCCAGCCGCTGCTCACGCGCGCGGACCTGCAGGGCACGTCGATGGCGCTCGCGGTCGATGCGTTGCTGACCGAACGCGCAGGCCGCTGGACCGCGATGCTGCCGCTGCGCGCGCCGGCTGCCGCGCAACACGCGCCGGACGCGCGCGCCGCCGACGGGCCAAGCCTCGACGCCGCGCCCGTGCGTGCCGCCGTCGCGCGCGCGGGCGTGCCCGATGCGCTGTTCGTCGACATGAAGGTGGAGGCCGACCGCCTGTACGTGAACTACGTGCAGGAGGACATTCGCCTGTCCGTCGCGGGGTTCGCCGCGATCGCGGTGCTGCTGCTGATCGCGCTGCGCTCGCCGCGGCGCGTCGCGCGCGTGCTCGCGCCGCTCGTCGCGGCCGTGCTGGTGGTCGCAGCCGGCTTCGCGCTCGCCGGCGTGCCGCTGACGATCCTGCATCTGATCGGCATGCTGCTGATCGTCGCCGTGGGATCGAACTATGCGCTGTTCTTCTGCCACCGCGCGGTCGCGACGGCCGAGGCTGGGCGCATCTCGCCGCACACGCTCGTGTCGCTGTTGATCGCCAATCTCGCAACCGTCGCCGGCTTCGGGCTGCTCGCGCTGTCGCGCGTGCCGCTTCTCGAGACATTCGGGCTGACGGTCGGCCCCGGCGCGATCCTGGCGCTGGCGTTCGCCGCGATTCTCGCGCCGCCGACGGCGCGTGCCGCAGCCACGCACGTCGACAACCGTCATGGAGTCTCCGCATGAACCCGCTGTTGCCCGTTTCGCCGCCGACGTCAGCTGCCGCGCCCGGTGCGGCAAGGCGCTGGACGCCGACGACGCTCGTGGTCGGCGCGGCCGCCATGCACGTCGGGGCGGCCGCGGCCGTCGCTGCGCAGCCGGCGTCGTGGCCGTGGGCCGCAGGCGGCGTGATCGCGACCCATGTCGCCCTGGCCACTGCGGGGCTATGGCCGCGCAGCACGCTGCTCGGCCCGAACTGGACGCGGCTGCCGGAACGCGCGGGCCGCCAGATCGCGCTCACGATCGATGACGGCCCGGATCCCGATGTCACGCCGCGCGTGCTCGATCTGCTCGATCGCTACGATGCGCGCGCGACGTTCTTCTGCATCGGCGTGCTCGCGCGCCGGCATCCCCAGTGGATCGAAGCCATCGTCGCGCGCGGGCACGCGGTCGAAAACCACAGCATGCGGCACCGCCACAATTTCTCGCTGTCGGGGCCGGGCGCGTTGCGGCGCGAAATCGAGGCCGCGCAGCGGACGCTGACCGAGATCAGCGGCACACGCCCGCTGTTCTTCCGTGCGCCGGCGGGATTGCGCAATCCGTTCCTCGAACCGGTGCTGTGCGGACTCGGCCTGCAGCTGGCGAGCTGGACCCGGCGCGGCTACGACACGCGCACGCGCGACGCCGCCACGGTCGCGCAGCGCCTGCTGCGCGGCCTCGCGCCCCGCGACATCCTGCTCGTCCATGACGGCAATGCCGCCCGCGACATGCGCGGCGAGCCGGTCGTGCTCGACGTGCTGGCGGCGGTCCTGCGCGCCGCCGCCGACGCGGGGCTGGACTGGACGACGCTGCGTGCGGCGATCGCGCCGCAAGCGGCTCGCGCGGCCGATGCGCGAACGGCCATTTGATACACTTTTGACGGATCGATGCGCGAACCGTCAGACGACAGCCCACGCATCGGCAAGCGGATTTGACCCTAGTGAAACCTCTCCTGCTCACGCATTTCACCGCCACGAGCTGCGCCGGACGCGGGCTCGACGCCACGCTCGCCGCGCTGCGCGGACAACGCGGCGGCCTGACGCCATGCGATTTCGAGGGCGCGAACCTGGACACCTGGATCGGCGCCGTGGCTAGCGTCGACGTCCATCCGGTGCGCGCCGACCTGAGCGACTTCGAATGCCGCAACAGCCGGCTCGCGCAGCTCGGTCTCACGCAAGACGGCTTTGCCGGCCGTGTCGAAGCGGCGGTCGCGCGCTATGGCGCTGACCGCATCGGCGTGTTCATCGGCACCAGCACCTCCGGCATCCTCGAAACCGAACTGGCCTACCGCCGGCGCGATCCGCAAAGCGGCGCGCTGCCCGCCGGCTTCCGGTACGCGCAGACCCACAACACCTATTCGCCGGCCGCGTTCGTGCGCGCCTTTTTCGCGCTGCGCGGCCCGGCGATGGCGATCTCGTCGGCGTGCTCGTCCGGCGCGAAGGCGTTCGGCTCCGCGCGCCGCATGCTCGAAGCCGGCCTGATCGACGCGGCGGTCGTCGGTGGCGTCGATTCGCTATGCCTCACCACGCTCTACGGTTTCAACTCGCTCGAACTGCTGTCGCGGCAGCCGTGCAGGCCGTTCGACGTCGCACGCGACGGCATCTCGATCGGCGAAGCGGCGGCCTTCGTGCTGCTCGAACGCGCGCCGGAGCACGACGCGCCGCTCGACGACGATGCAATCCTGCTGCTCGGCATCGGCGAGTCGAGCGACGCACATCACATGTCGTCGCCGCATCCGGAAGGACTCGGCGCGCGCCTCGCGATGGAGCAGGCGCTCGCGTCGAGCGGCGTCGCACCGCACGAGATCGACTACATCAACCTGCATGGCACCGCGACGCCGAGCAACGACGCCGCGGAGAGCCGCGCCGTCAACGCGCTGTTCGATCGCACGCCATGCAGCTCGACCAAGGGCGCGACAGGCCACACGCTCGGCGCAGCCGGCGCGCTGGAGGCCGTGATGGCGGCCCTCGCGCTGCGCCACCAGTTGCTGCCCGCCGGCATCAACACGACGCACCCCGATCCGGCGCTGGCGCTCGACTATGTGCTGACGAGCCGCGCCGCGCGCGTGCGCACGGTGCTCAGCAATTCGTTCGGCTTCGGCGGCACGAACTGCAGCGTAGTCCTCGGCCGCGCCGATCGCGCCCATCACTGAACGCCGCCCATGACACTCAGCGCATTCATCGAAAGCGTCGGGCTGCTCGGCCCTGGTCTGACCGACTGGTCGCAGGCCGCGCGCGTGCTCGCCGGCGACGCGCCGTACCTGCCCGAGCGCACGGTCCTGCCGCCTCCGGCCGGCCTGCCGCCTGCGGAACGGCGCCGCACCGGGCCGTTCGTCAAGGTTGCGCTGGCGGTCGGCCACGAAGCGGCGGCGGCGAGCGGACGCGACGCCGCGACGCTCGCCGCCGTGTTCAGCTCGTCAGGCGGCGACGGCCAGAACTGCCATGCGATCTGCGAAACGCTGGCGGGCGACGATCGCCTGCTGTCGCCGACCCGCTTCCACAATTCCGTGCACAACGCGCCGGCAGGCTACTGGAGCATCGCCACGCACGCGATGGCGCCGTCGAACGTGCTGTGCGCGTACGACGGCAGCTTTGCCGCCGGGCTGCTCGAAAGCGTCGGCCAGGTCGTGGTCGACGGCACGCCCACGCTGCTGATCGCCTACGACACCGACTATCCGGAGCCGATTCGCGCGGCGCGGCCGATCATCGACGCATTCGGCGTCGCGCTCGTGCTGGCACCGCAGCCACGCGCCACCGCGCTCGCGCGCATCGACGTGCGGCTCACCGATGCGCCCGCCACCACCCTTGCGTCGCCGGCGCTCGAGCAACTGCGCGCCGGCAATCCCGCCGCGCGCGCGCTGCCGCTGCTCGAAGCGCTTGCGGCACGGCGGCCGGCGAGCGTGGTGCTCGACTACCTGCCCGACATGCGCGTCCAGGTCGACATCGCAATGCCGCCCGTTGCGGCGGAGTGCGCGCGATGACGGCCGGCACGCCCCCGGCGGCGCCGCTCGACCGCGCGTGGATCGCCGCGCACATCCCGCACAACGGCTCGATGTGCCTGCTCGACGAAGTCATTGCGTGGGACGACACGCGGATCTGCTGCACGGCAACGAGCCATCGCGATCCGCACAACCCGCTGCGCGCGCACGAACGCCTCGCGGCGGTATGCGGGATCGAATACGCTGCACAGGCGATGGCCGTGCACGGCGCGCTGCTCGCGGCGGCGCACGAGCGCCCGCGCGCGGGGTTTCTGGCAAGCGTGCGGAGCGTCGACGCGCAGGTTGGGCGGCTCGATACGATCGGCTCGCCGTTGACGATCGAAGCGAACCGCATAGGCGGCGACGGGAACACCGTCCTGTACGCGTTCTCGCTCCGGAGCGACGCGCGCATGCTGCTGACCGGCCGCGCGACCGTGATGCTGGAGGCCGCGTGTCACGTGCGCGCCGCCGGCAAAGCGGACACATGAACGCCTATCACCAGGTTGAATGCATGAATGGAATCAAGGTCGTGAAAAGTCGCCGCTTCTTCTGGCTCGCGGCGCTCATGCTCGCGATGGCCGCCCCCGCCGCGAGGGCCGATCTGGCCGAAGTCGGGCACGACATCAAGCAGGGCACGAAGGAAGCTGCGCAGAAAACCGGGCATGCCGCGCGAAAAGTCGGCCACGCGACCGCCAGCGCGGCGAAGGCGGTCGGCCACGGTGTCGCGAGCGCCGCGCGCAGCGGCTACCAGGCCACCAAGAGCGCGACCAAGCGGGTATTCCACAAGAGCGACTGACTGCGGCGGCCGGCTTCACGCAGGACGGCACGCCCCCGCGACCCACGGCGCAGGTCCGCCGTCACGTACCCGACCGCCCTCGTCCCGTTCTGCGCGCGATGCGCGACGCGCGCGCGCCACCGCTCGGCCCATACCACCAGTCGAGATGATCGAGATGCCGCATCAGTCTCGCCCGGCGCCATTCGCGCCAATGGTGCACGACTGCCATCGGCAGCGCGATCGCGAGCGCGAAACCGCCTATCGCGAAGCCCATCCATGATTCGCCCATGTCTCCCCCGGAATGTGAAGCAATGGCGCTGCATCCGCGTCGCGATGGCAATGAAGCCGCAGGTCCGGTCGCGCCGTTTCCGGCGCGCCCCGCATCCGGCGCCGACGTGCGCCGGACACCGAAGCCCGATCGACATTCCCGCCATGCCTGGCGCGTGCAGCCTCGACGCATGAAACAGCGTGAGCGCATGCCCGGGAGTCACGCGCGACGCCCGGGCCGCGATGCGTTACTGCATGTGCTGGCCGCCGTTGATGGCGATGTTGGAGCCGGTCACGAAGCCCGCCTCTTCCGAGCACAGATAGGCGACGAGCGCCGCCACTTCCTCGGGCCGGCCGAGACGGCCGGCCGGAATCTGCGGCAGGATCTTCGTGTCGAGGATCTCCTGCGGAATGGCCGTCACCATCTTCGTCGCGAGATAGCCCGGCGAAATCGTGTTCACCGTCACACCCTTGCGGGCTACCTCCAGCGCGAGCGACTTAGTGAAGCCGTGCATGCCGGCCTTGGCCGCCGCGTAGTTGGTCTGCCCGATCGAGCCCTTCGAGCCGTTGACGGACGAGATGTTGATGATTCGCCCCCAGCCGCGTTCGGCCATGCTTTCGCACACCGGCTTCGTCATGTTGAAGACGGAATCCAGGTTGGTGCGGATGACCGCGTCCCAGTTGACCTTGTCGAGCTTCTTGAACGTCAGGTCGCGCGTGATGCCCGCGTTGTTCACCAGAATGTCGACCGGACCGACTTCACGCACGATCGTCGACACGCACTGCTGGCACGAGTCATAGTCGGCGACGTCGACCGGATAGGCGCGAAACGCCTTGCCTGCGGCGTCCATGGCGGCGAGCCACGCATCGACGCCGCTGTTGTTCGGCGAATGGGTGATGACCACCTTGTAGCCCGCCTCGTTCAGCTTGACGCTGATGGCTTCCCCGAGGCCGCCCATTCCACCTGTAACGACTGCAATTCGATTAGTCATCCCGTTTATCACTTAAAGTCTGCATGATGATCGAAGATGCGACGCGACCGCCTGGCACTGGCCGCCGCGTGCACCGCCGCGATGCGCGATCGCGGCTGGCCGGCCGCGGTGAACGCATCGGAAGAATCGCGCGAATTGTTGTGAGCAACTAGTATTGCGCGAATGACAGGCGGCGCATCCGTCGGGATTGCTCGCGCCGTGCATGCAGACGTGCGTTGCACGACGTCCGGGCAATGCGCGAGCAAACCGGCGAACGCGTCGCTCCGTGTCGTGCCGCACCACGGCACGATACGGCATGGGGTTATGCGGTTTCTTCGGGCGCCGCCTGTTCGCGGCGCGTGTTGCCGGCCCGCGGCGCCGCCGTCCTGGCCGGGGCCGACGCGGCAACGGCGTCGAGGCCGTGTTGCGCAGACTCGATCACGCGCCCGGTGACGGCGTGGACCGTTTCAGCCGCAGCAGCAGCCGTGGACAATGCCGAATTCACCACGGCGACGACCGCGGCCGAGCCGGCCGGCGCGTTCTGCGTCAGCTGGCCCAGCGTGTCCCTCACCCGTTTGTCGGTCTGTGCATACTGCGCTTGTGCGACCTTCGTCCACTCGGCCTGCGTGGCCGCGGCGATGTCGAACAGTTGACGCCCGTACGACGCAGCCTTGCCGGCGACCTGATGCGACGTGCCCAGTTGTTGAGTCAGATACTCGACCGGGTTGCCGCCGCCGAATGCGCCCTTCAGGTTGTCTTCGTATTCCGCGAACGTCGCCCTGGCCGTCTGCACATTGAGATCGACCACCGCTTCGACACCCTTGAATGCGGGATTCGCCCAAGCAAACCATGCGTCGACGCCGGATTTGAGGTCAGCCACCAGCTGTTCTGCTGCGAAAACGGTCATTGCATACGCTCCATTGTCAGCCATGCGAAAGAGAGTCACCCAACACCTGGAACGGCGGGGGATTGATCAGCATCTTAATTTACAGCATCAAAAATATTATGTTTCCCAAATTTAGGGAGACTATTCTCCGAGCGCAAATTGTCAATTAAATGTCACCAATACCTAGAAAAAACCCTAAGCGCACGGCTTTGAGAGTCTGGCCCGATTATTCGCGACGTATCGCACCGGCGTGGCGCTCGTGCGCCGCGCCGGTGCGGCACGCAGGGTTCCGGCGCGGTGCGGCGCGAATATCGTAATGCCACTGGCGCTCACGACGCCGAATGGCGAATCACTGCAGATCATCGCATTAAAGTGCCGCATCAACCAGAAATAATTACACGGTAATGCCCGCTCAGACGCCTGCCGGTAAATCATTCGCGCTACCGGTCGGCATCGGACATGCGTCTCTTTAATATGCCCCCGATCATGGGCTTTTAGTCGTTAACATCGGAGACGGCAAGCATTTTTCTGGAGATTGGCGTTTTTTGATTATATTTATCCGGCCAATTCCTGGTGCAGCGCGCGAAACTCCTGCGACAGCTTGTGCGCCGGCTCGAGGTGAATGACGGGCGTGGCGGCCTGATGCGATTCGCGGATCTTCACCGACGAGGACAGCCGCGAAGCCAGCACCGGCAAGCCCTCGCCGACGAGTTCCTCGACGAGCTTCTGCGGCAGGCTCGCGCGCGGCTGGAACTGGTTGATGACGATCCCCTCCACCTCCAGCGCCGCGTTGTGATCCTGCTGGATCTCCTTGACGTTCTCCAGCAGCGTGTAAAGCGCGCGGCGCGAGAAGTCGTCACAGTCGAACGGAATCAGGCAACGCTCGACCGCGATCAGCGCGGAGCGTGTGTAGAAATTGAGCGCAGGCGGCGTGTCGATGTAGACGGCGTCATAGACGTCGGCGAGTTCGTTCAGCGCGTCGCGCAGCTTGTAGATCTTGTAGCGGGATTCGAGCTTGCCGTGCAGCGCGTCGAGATCCGGGTGCGCCGGCATCACGTCGAGGTTCTCGAACGGTGTCGGATGGATGAAGGACTGGACGTCGACCGGCCGGAAATTGAAGGTCAGCGCGGTTTCGAAGAAGTCGGCGACGGTGGGGCTGGCTTCGGCCGCGTGCGCGCCGAGCAGATACTGGCTGGAATTCGCCTGCGCGTCGAGATCGATCACGAGCGTGCGCAGCCCCTCGCTCGCGCCGATCGCCGCGAGATTGCAGACGATCGTTGATTTGCCTACGCCACCCTTCTGATTGAATACGACGCGCCGCATGGTCCCCTCTCGCTCGAAGCTCGACGAAACGGTCATCATACCCGAGGCTGGTGGCGATTTCGGGCTGCAAGGTGATGCGCGTCACGCCAGGCGTGCGCTCGAGTTCGGTAACGGTAAAACCTTCCCAGAACGGGAGGTCGAGTTTATGATCGGCCATGAAAGCGGTGGTCGTTGGAATTGTCTG
>Ga0335069_10015755_pt1 | contig 10566 bp, 4 predicted proteins | sample Lox_Sample_11_FD_206714 | JGI IMG/M metagenome (GOLD analysis project Ga0335069, IMG submission 206714) | Soil microbial communities from Loxahatchee National Wildlife Refuge, Florida, United States - Lox_Sample_1.1 | ecosystem: Environmental > Terrestrial > Soil > Wetlands | place: USA: Florida...
AAATCGGTGACCCAAGCCGTGGGCAGATTTTGCTGCAGCGGTTGCCAGTGATCGCCATCGTCGAACGAGACGAAGACGCCCTCATCGGTCCCGGCGAAAAGCAGATTGCCTCGAACGGGATCGGTGCGGACGACGTCGACGAAATGATCGCGCGGCAATCCGTTATCGATTTCCTGCCAGCTGCGGCCGTAGTCCTTCGTGCGCAGCACATGCGGCTGGAAGTCGTCAATGCGATGTTCGTCCACCGCGGCATAGGCTGTGCCATCGGCCTGGCTCGAGAGATCGAGCGACGCGACTTTCGCCCACAGTGGGATACCTGGCGGCGTAACATCGCTCCAATGCGTCCCCCCATCGCGCGTCAATTGAATCAGCCCGTCATCGGTCCCCACCCAGATTTCATCGGCGTGGCGCGGCGAGGGCGCGATCGCAGAGATCACGCCATAACCGCAGGGCTTCGCGTCAGCGGGCGAGACGTCGCCGTCGCAGCTCCTGGCGTCACCGGTCTTTCCCGTCAGATCGCCGCTGATGGTCTGCCAGCTCCGCCCCTGATCCTGCGACCGGAACACGACCTGCGCACCCAGATAGAGCGACGGCGGACCCGTGCGTGACGGTTCCAGCGGCGTCATCCACATGTAGCGATATTTCGTCGTCGTAGGACGTTTGCCGTACGCGCCTTCGGGCCAGGGCGTGACATCGGCGACCTGTCCCGTGTGTCCGTTCCACTTGCTGACCTGTCCGCCGAGGCCGGAACCGTAGACGATCAGGGGATCGGCCGGATCGGGAATGTCGTAGCCGCGTTCGTCGCCGCCCACGGGATTCCAATCGCGATCGGTCAGCTGACCGTAGTCACTGCGGCTGGCGATGCCGACGGTGCCGCTGTCCTGCTGGCCGGAATAGATCCAGTAGGGAAAACGGTTGTCGGCAGCGACGTGATAGAACTGGCCGGTGGGCTCATTGTACCAGCTGCTCCAGGTTGCCCCGCCGTTCACGGTCACCACCGCGCCCTGGTCCGAGCCGGTGATCATATGATCGGGATGAAGCGGATTGATCCAGAGATGATGATAGTCGTCGCCGCCCGGAGCACCTTTGAATATGTCGCAAGTTTTTCCGCCTTGCGTGCAACGGTGGATCGATTGCCCGACCGTGTAGACGATGTCGGGATCGTTCGGCGCGACGGCAAGCCGGCTGAAATACGAATTGGATACCGCCTCGGCGTCGTTCACCTTCCGCCAATGCACTCCGCCATCGTCCGAGCGATACAGGCCGCCCGAAGATTTGGAGGCGATCGACGCGTAAACTCGCGTGGTTTTGGCCTTATGCGTGACCGCAAGACCGATGCGCCCCAACGCGCTGGTCGGCCAGCCGCCGCCCGATAGTTTGCGCCAGGTGAGGCCGCCGTCGGCTGACTTGTATATCGCGCTGCCGGCTCCGGCGTCCGGCATGAAATAGCTGAGCCATGGATATTGATGGGCTTCCCATGCGGCCGCAAAGATGATTTTCGGATCCTTGGGGTCGCTGGCGATGTCGACAACGCCGGTCCAGGGATCCAACGCGAGGACGTGAGACCACGTCTTGCCGCCGTCGGTAGAGCGGTAGAGGCCGCGATCCGGGCTTGGACCGAAAACATGTCCCTGTGCGCCAACCAGTACGATATTCGCATTCCCGGGATCGACCCAGATGCGCCCGATATATCGGGTATTCTGCAGGCCGAGCGAAGTCCAATGCACTCCGCCATCGGTCGATTTGAAGACGCCCAAACCGGCGGCGATGTCGTAACGTGTTTCGGGCTGGCCCGTGCCGATATAGATGACGTCGGGGTTTGACGGCGCGATGGCAAGCGCCCCGGCGGAGGCCGCCGGCCCGTGCTCGAACAGCGCCCGCCAGGTACGCCCGCTATCGTCCGTTCTCCATACGCCGCCGCCGGCAGCGCCGAAGTAGAAGCGATCCGGCTTGTCCGGCACGCCTTCGACGACAGTCGCCCAGCCGCCGCGAAAGGGTCCGATCAGTCGCCAGCGCAAGTCGCCATAGGTCGACGGATCGATCGGGGAGGCGAACACGCGTGCGCTCGCGATCAGGATGACAAAGCACAACGCCGCTGTGCTGCTACGACGCTTCGCTTTCAAGATCCCGCACCTTCTTCGACTTTGTTCTTTTCCACGTGAATGCGGACGCTAGCCCGCCCGGGCGTGATAAATCCAGCGCGTGCTCGCGACGCACGAATACCCCCGGGGGCAGCTGACCGCGAGCGAGGCCCGATCAATCGCGGCCGTCGCTCTCCTCATCCGTATCCGTTTGAAGTGCCGTGGCATCGAGCAGATGCAGCCCGACCATGCTGTCAAACGCCTTTTCCGGTACGCCGCCGCCGCCCGGGGGACGTGGAAGATCGACGAGGGCGATCTGGTTGAGATTCTTTTCTTTGAGATGGCTGTTGACGGCCGCAAGTTCGCCCTTCTCGAGTGCCGCGAACTCGCCTTCAACGTCCTTGAGCTCTCGCTCGAGCGCATCGACACGCGCCATCTGGTAGGGCGTCGGCTTGTCCTCGACCGATATGATCGCGCCATAGACCGTGTCCATGTGCTCGCGCAGCCGTTCTTCGCCTGTGATCGCGCCGCCTTCGGTGGTGGCGACGATCTCCTTGCGGAGGGCATCGGCGTGGTCCGACAGGGCCGTCAATTCCCCGTGCAAGGCATCGCTCTCCGGCAGCTTGGCCGCACGTGCCTTGGCGCCTTCGCGAACGGCCACGATCTTAACTGCCAAGACGCTCATCCGGTCGAAGAGGCCCGAGACGCGTTTGGCGGCCGCATATTGTGCCATGCGATCGGCAAGGGTGAATGTCGCGCGCCGGTCGAGGCTGATCGTCACCGGCATCGTATAGACGTTGCCGCCCTTGGTTAGCCGCACCGTATAGGTGCCCGGCGGCACGCGCGGTCCTCGCGTGGCACGGCCGACGAGCGTTGCACCCTGCGGCGTGTGGGGCGGGTCGTCACGCATCGACCATACGACGCGGTTGAGGCCTTTTCGGTTGGAGGCGGGCAGTGTCGTCAGGAGCTTTCCGTTCGCATCGAGGATATCGAGCTTGAGACGGCCGATGACCTGACGCGACTTCTGGTAATACGTGATCACGAGACCGTCCGGAGGATTTTGTCCCGCATAAACGGCGTCGCCGTCCTGCCAGCCGCCCCTGCCTTCGATGCGCTGCTGGGCGGGCCGGCCGGGAATCAGGACGGCATCCTGCGCGATGAGCGCCGGACGGAGCGCGCGCAAGGGCGAGATGTCGTCGACGATCCAGATGCCGCGGCCATGGGTGGCAATCACGAGATCGTCGTCGCGGCTCGGGAACGCCAGATCGCGCACGGCGACGGACGGGAAATTGCGCGGCGCAAAGGAGGCCCAGCTCGCGCCGGAATCGAGCGAGACGTACAACCCGAATTCCGTGCCGACGAAAAGAATGTTTGGCGATTTGGGATCTTCTTTCACCACATGGGCATAACCGCGCACACCTTGTGTTGCAGGCGTGATCAACGGCTCCCACGATTTTCCGTAATCGCGCGTGCGGTAGAGGTAAGGCGTCATGTCGCCGTAATTATGCCTGTCGACAGTGATGTACGCCGTCGCGGGATCGTAGCGGCTCGCCTCGACCCAGCTGATCCAGTTGCCTTTCGGCAGGCCCGGAATATTCGCCGCCGTATTCGTCCAGTTCTTTCCGCCATCGCGCGTCACCTGGACATTGCCGTCGTCCGTTCCGACCCAGATGACCGCGTGGTTCTTGGGACTCTCGGAGATCGAATAGATCGTGGTGTGCATCTCGGCTTCGGAATTGTCGACCGTGATGCCGCCCGACTGTTCCTGCTTCTGCATTTCCGGGTTGTTCGTCGTGAGATCCGGCGAAATGCGCTCCCAGTTCACGCCGTGGTCGTGGCTGCGAAAGAGAAACTGGGCGCCGATATAGAGCGTGGTCTTGTCCGTGGGCGACAACGCGATCGGCGTGTTCCAATTGAAGCGAAGTTTTTCCTTGTAATTGGCGAGCGGCTGGATGTCGCGGTGCTGGTACGTCTTGCGGTTGACGCGCGCGATATGGCCGCCCTGGGATTCGCCATACATGAAATTGGCGTCCGTCGGATCGGGGAAGGCAAAGAAGCCGTCGCCCCCCAGCATGTTTTCCCAGCGGCTGTTGGTGATGCCGCCCGGGTAGGCGCTGTCGCCGACCCAGACGGAATTGTCCTGCAAGCCGCCATAAACCTGGTAAGGATCCTTGTCGTCAACGCTCACATGATAGAATTGACTGATGGGAAGGTTGTCGCACTTCCACCACTTCACGCCGCCATCATAGGAAATCCAAAGGCCGCCATCATTGCCGCCCACGACTTGTTTGGGATTGGCAGGATCGATCCAGACGGCATGCCAGTCGGCATGGCCGCCGCCGCCGGCGTCCGAGAAGCTTTTGCCGCCGTCCTCCGACGCGATGAGCGTGAAGTTCGTCTTGAACAGACGATCGGGGTTCGTCGGATCGACAACCATGCGCGCGAAATAGAACGGCCGCCAAACCATGTTCTGGCTGCGATCGCGCGCTTCCCAGGTCGCGCCGCCGTCGTTGGAGACATAAAGCGCGGAACGCACATTCTCGATCAACGCATAGACGCGGTTGGGGTTGGACGGCGCGTAGGTGATATCGATCCGCCCCCAGGGCGTCTTCGGCAGGCCTTTGTTCGTCTCGGCCGTCATTGCCGTCCAGCGTTGCCCGCCATCCGTCGAATGAAACATGGCGCTGCCCGACAGCGCGGTCGGACCGTTGCCGCCGGAACGGAACGTCCAGCCCTGGCGGCGGAAATCCCAAAGGCCGACGTAAAGCTCGCCGGAATCCCGCGGATTGAGCGTGATCGAAGAACAACCCGTGGAGAGATTGCTGCCTTTGAGAATGAGCGACCACGTCGCGCCGCCATCCATCGTCTTGTAGAGACCGCGATCGGCGCTGTCGCTCCAGAGCTTGCCGGGAACGCAGGCATAGACGATCTTGCTGTCTTTGGGATCGACAACGATGTCGGAAATACGCTCGGAATTCTCGAGCCCCATATGGGTCCAGGTTTCGCCGCCATCGGTCGATTTGTAGATGCCGTCCCCGATGGAGACGGAGTTGCGCGTCCAGCTCTCGCCCGTGCCCACCCAAACGGTTTTGGGATTGCTGGGATCGAGCGCGATCGCGCCGATCGATTGTACGGGCTCGCGATCGAAGACAGGTTTGAAACTCGTGCCGCCGTCCTGCGACTTCCACACGCCGCCGGAAGCTGCACCGACGAACAGCGTGATCTTGCCGTCCTTTTCCTGGCGGCCGGCGAGGGCCGAGATGCGCCCGCTCATTTCGGCCGAGCCGATATTGCGCGCTCCGAGGCCGGAGATCGTGGAACTATCGATCGCGGGCGCAGCACTTTGCGCGGCGGCTGCGGAGACACAAAGACACAGGGCTGACGCAAGCAGCGTCGAGGAAGCATACGGGCGCAAGATGGTCCTCCACCGCGGATGGCGGCTTTTCATTTGGACTGGGGGGCCGGCTGCACCGGCATTTCAAAAAGGCTTGTCGGCACCGCGACGTTGGCTTCGCCCGACGTAATCGTGATCACTTCCTTCGCCGTGTCGGCCGAATTGAGCGGGCCGGAGGCAATCGAGAAGGGGAAGTAGACTCCGGCGACGCGTTCATAGTCGCCGAGATCGGTCTCGGTCTCCTGCTCGGCGCCGCGAACGGTCCGTCTTTCGAGGACTTTGATCTCGAGGAAGACGTCCGGATCGAGATAGTAGATGAAGACCGTGCCGTCGGCTTGCGATACGCGCAGCTTGTAGGCGTCGGTGCCGTCGATGTCTTCACGGCCAAGATAGTCGACCTTGGAGCCTTTGGATGTCGCCGCCAGAAGCGGGCCGTCGATGGACGCTTCGTCGGCGAGCGCACGAGCCTCGTCAGCATTCATCTGTTCGGGGTCCTTGCGGCCCTGGAAGGGATTGATCCTCCAGGCCACCTTGCCGTCATAGGCCTGGGTCAGCGTCAGCCCCTGAATGGACGAGTCGATGCGCACTGCGCTTCCGCCCGAGTCGAGACGCACCCGCGTTTCCGTGAAGGCGAGCTTAAAGTCGCGGGGCAGCCGCAGTTCGCCTTTGGCGACGTAGGAGTGGATCGCCGCCAGCTTCTCGGCTCCGCCGCGGGCCGCCAGATTTTTGGCAACGAGATCATCCGCTGTTTGGGCGTGTGCTGATGTGAAGACCGCGCAAAGCAATACCGGCCATATGGCCGCGACAGATCGCCAACGCAATGTGTGCCCCCTGGACGTGCACCGCTGCAGTCCCGTGACCGCGCGGGCCTCTGACGAGCGTCGCCGACGCGGCTGCCATCGTCAATGCTGCGAAGGACATGGCTCCCAAGCAGGCCAGCCGCTCACATGCGACGCATAAGGCATTGATAGATTGCGCATATTCCGTTCAAATAGTCCGGGCGCGCGGTGTCCTGCAACGAATTGCGACAATTTCAGTCAAGACGTAGCGTGATTCAAAGCTGGCTGCGCGTTGGTGCGGGTGCAAAAAAGGGGCGTTTGTGAACATCAGGGGTTGGGCGCCGTACGGCGTCGGCGCAATCGCGTTGATGCTGTCGGGCGGCGCGTTCGCGCAGGTTGAGACGGTCGTCGTCACCGCCAAGACGCTGCCTTTCGACCAGGTCACCGAGCTCGACAAAACGGGGACGCCGCTCGCCGACGTGCCGCGCAGCATCCAGGTCATCCCGAGCAACCTGTTCAACGCGCAAGGCGCGACCCAGCTGAGCCAGACATTGACGGATGTCAGTGGGGCATCGCAGGGCGGCCAGTACAATTTTGGGTTCTTCGATCGGTTCATCATCCGCGGACTGAACGCGACTTTCCTCAATGACGGATTGCCGGAGAGCACCTCCGATCTGACCGGCTTTGTCCATTCGCTGACGGGCGTCGAGCGTGTCGAAATTCTCAAAGGTCCGGGCTCCGCGCTTTACGGCAGCGCAGAAGAAGGCGGCACGATCAATCTCGTCCACTACCGCCCGAGCGATGTCTACGGCGCGGTCCTGAGCGAGCAATATGGCAGCTACGGAACCACGACGACGAATGTGTCGCTCACTGGACCGACCGGCATTGACGGCGTCGACGGCCGGCTCGACGGCGCGTTCCAGCATTCGGACGGATTCAGAGACCTCACCAACCAGACCGGAGAGATTTACGGTGCGCTGAGCTTTCGCCCCGCGGACCACGATATCGAGCTGCGCGTGGAGTACCACAATCTCCAGGCGTTACCCGACGCCGAAGGTATTCCTTTTTCGCCGCCGAGCGGCACGGGCGATCCGCTCTCAGTGCCAACCAGCTTCAAATATTACACGCCCTACGCCTTCGCCAACCAGGAGATCGAGCGCATCTTTCTGAGCGACGCGTGGACCTGGAGCGACAGCCTGGTCGTCAATCTGCGCACGGCTTACAGCGCGCGCAATGTCGACCTTGCGCGCAACTCCGGCGGTTCGGTCGCCTTCACCGGCGGCCACTATGCGCTCACCAAGCGTCAGCTTCGCGAGCAGAAGGACAATGTCGGCGATTTCACCTTTCAGGCGGAACCCACCTGGACCTTCGACACGGGCGCCCTCAAGCATGTGCTGGTGACGGGCTTCGAAGCCCGCGAGATCAACGTCGGAACGGAGCGCGAAACGGCTGCGCTTCCGAACATTGCCAACATCTATGCGCCGGTCGTCAATGACGGAACACTTGCCGGATTGAACTTCCAGTGCGGCGCGAGCTTCAGCTGCGACAATGCGAAGCTCCTGGGACAATTCTACGGAATTTACGCCGTCGATCAGATCGACGTCACCGATGCGTTGAAGATCCGCTTGTCGGCGCGTGAGGATTGGTTCGACACCGAGGCGGAAGCGCGCACGCCGGGCATCCCCGCCAATCCCGGCCAGGAAAAGCCTTGCAGCCACCCGCCCGCCGGGTCCACGGCCTGTCCGTTGGTGCCGGGTGCGCCGGCGATCCGGCACAATGCGCTCACGTCCTGGGATACAGGTCTCGTCTATTTCCTGACGCCGGACCTTTCCGCCTTCACCGGCTATTCGAGCGCGGCCTATCCGATCTTCAACACCGAGGAGCCGGAGAGCGTCGGACAGACGCCCGAGACGGGCACGCAGATCGAAGCCGGCCTGCGCTTCCAGGAGACCTGGCTCTCGGCATCGTCCTCGCTCTATCGCGCGACGCGCGACAACGTCTTCACGCTGATCGGCGACGTTCCGACCGTCTTCTCCTATCGTGTCGAGGGATGGGAAAGCGACGTGAATCTAAGACCCGCAGACGGCTGGAACATCATCGCCAATTTCTCCGCACAAAAGCCGATCATCACGAGCTATCCTGCAACGCCCGCCGATGTTGGCCGCTATGTTCCGAGCGTGCCCACGATTCTTGCCAATCTGTGGACGACTTACGACATTCCGATTCCGGGCATTGGTACAGAGCCGCAGATCGGCTTCGGCGCGCGTTATCGCGATCACGAATTCGGCGACGTCGGGAATACGCGGCGGGTTCCCGGCGTTCCGCTTTTCGACACCGCGCTCGGAATTCCCTTTCATGCGTGGGAATTCCAAGTCGGCGTGTCCAACATCTTCGACCGGCAGAACTACGTGGACGCCGCCGGCACGGGCGGCGGCGCGGCGCCGGGACCCGACCGCACCTATTTCGTCAAGCTGAGTTACAAGCCAGACTAGTCGCCTTCGACAACGGATGAGGCTCACGGTGCGTCATTTCCTTGCCTTTCTGGCTCTGGCATTGCTCGCGTCGCAGCCCGTCGCATTCGCGGCTGATCCGCCGCCCGGCGACCGCGTCGTCTGCGTGTCGAAGCAGATCAACGAGTTCATCTTCGATATCGGCGCGCAAAGCCATCTGGTGGCGCGCGATCTGACCTCCATTTGCCCCAAGGAAATCCTCTCGCTTCCGAGTGTCGGCTATTACCGGGCGCTGAGAGCGGAGGGCATCGTCTCCATGCGGCCGAGCATTCTTCTTACTGACGGCAACGTAGGGCCGAACGAGGTGCTTGATCGTGTGCGCTCCGTCGGCATTCCGGTCGTGACGATGGATCGGGGCGACTCGTTGCAAGGTGCGGAAGATCTGATGGTGCGGCTCGGCGCCTATTTCGGACGCGCGCAACAGGCGGCCACGATCGTCGCCACATGGAAAGCCGGCATGGCCGAGTGAATTCCCCGGTAACAGGGCCTTTATCAGGGCTTTGAAAAACCCGCCGACCGGCTATGTGCATCCAAGCCCCATCGTACAAGGCTTTTGTGCAACTCTGCGTCCGACGCCGGACAGAAACAGCGAATAAACAGCGAAACACGCGCATTCTGAGAGACGCCCAACAAAAAGCCCGGCCACCGTTTCCGGCGCCGGGCTGCACTGTTGTGATCGCGACACAAACGATGCGCCACTTGATCAAGTCGGTCAAGATGTACGTTTCGGCAACAGCGCAGATTTGCGTCACCAAACGGCGAACGAATTGTGGTGACGCTACATTCCCACCTGCTTCGCATGCGCCTCGAACGTGGCGAGATCACCCTTCTTCACCGCGTCCCATGCGGCGAGCTGCGTTTCGAGCTGCGCGTGGAGCACCGCATAGGTTTCGACCTCCTGTTTCGTCGGCGCGGTGTCGGCATCCTCGAGCCCGCCGGCAAACGCATAGATCTGCTCGTTGAGCATATCGGGATAGTTGAGATTGCCTTCCGAGCCTGTGAGCTTCACCTGCATCAGCGTGCCTTCAATCGGCTCGACCTTCGCCACCAGCGCATCGCCTTCCGCGAGGAGCGCGGCGCTGCCCGGCTTGCCGTCGAGCTTTTTGTGAAGGCTTGCGACTTCCGCCTTCGCCGCGCGGATATCGTTCACAGCGCGATGGAGCGTATCGAGGTCATGCCAGGTTTCGACCGAGAGCGCGAATTTCTGGCGCAATCCGTCATCGGGACCTTTGACGCGCGGGTCGCGGACAAGCTCAAGCGGCACGGTCTGGCTCTGCCCGTTGACGGTCAGCTTCACCGTGTAGTGCCCCGGCAACGCAATGGGTCCGCGCGGCGCAAGGCCGGCATAGAACGCGCCGGGGATTTGCACCGGATCGTCGTAGCGCAAATTCCAGACGAAGCGGTTCATGCCTGCGTTTGCAGGCAACGTGCTGGTGGGAATGATCTGGTCCGGCCATTCCGGCGGCTGCTCCTTCGTGCCTTCCGATTTGCTCGAAAGATGGCGCACGAGCTTGCTGTCGGCATCGAGGATGTCGATCGTCACTTCGCCAGCAGGCTTCGACGCAAAATAATAATCGATCAACGCCCCGGCCGGCGGGTTTTGTCCGACGGGACGGCGTGTGTCGACTTGATCGGGATAATAGAGCCTGTACGCCTTCTCCGGCGCGTAAAGCTGCACGGCGGGCGCGGGGGCGCCGGCCGCGACCTGCCGGAGCGGCGTCACGTCGTCGAGGATCCAGAACGAGCGGCCGTGGGTCGCCACGACCAGATCGTTGTCTTTCACGACGAGGTCGTGCACGGGC
>Ga0335069_10015756_pt1 | contig 10566 bp, 9 predicted proteins | sample Lox_Sample_11_FD_206714 | JGI IMG/M metagenome (GOLD analysis project Ga0335069, IMG submission 206714) | Soil microbial communities from Loxahatchee National Wildlife Refuge, Florida, United States - Lox_Sample_1.1 | ecosystem: Environmental > Terrestrial > Soil > Wetlands | place: USA: Florida...
CCGAACGCGGCAAGCTGACCCAGGCCGTGCTGGCGCTGCAGCGCCTCTCCAGCCAGCCGCCGGAAGCGATGCTGTTCTCGTCCCAGGCGCCGATCGACGCCGCGCGCACGGCGCGGCTGCTGAGCTTGATCACGCCAGCGCTGGATGCGCGGGCGCGATCGCTGCAGAGCGACCTCAACGAGCTTCAGGAGATGCGCCAGCAGATGGCGCAACAGCGCGACGATCTCGCCGCGGCTGTCACCAAGCTTGCCGGCGAGAATGCCCGGCTCTCCGACCTCATCAACAAGAAGGCGCAGATCCAGCGCTCGACCCTGGCGGAGAGCGCCTCGGCCCAGGCGCGGCTCGACAAGCTCGGCGGGCAGGCGAAAAACCTGCAGGACCTGATCGACCGGTTGAACAAGGCGAAGGCCGAGACCGGCCCGGCCGTCCCGGACAGCAGCGATAACATGCCCGTGAGCGAGCAACTCGCTTCGGCGCAGACCGGTTCTGCCGTACCGGCCAATCCCCAGCTGATGCAGCGACCGGCCGGTTTCCGCAATTTCCCTGACGCCGCCCATATCGATAGCCGGAACGTGGTCTTCGCGCCGGCCCGCGGCAGAATTTTGACACATTTCGGGGATCCCATGGATACCGGCGGCCTCTCCAAGGGTTTGACGGTCGAAACCCGGCCGGGAGCCCAGGTGGTGGCGCCCTTCGACGGCAGGATTGCGTTCGAAGGACCGTTCCGCTCCTATGGCCAAATATTGATCATCGAACACGGCGGCGGGTATCATACTGTGCTCGCCGGATTGGACCGGGTCGATGCCGTGGTCGGCCAATGGTTGCTCGCCGGAGAGCCGGTGGGCGTCATGGCTGGACCCGGGGCAGGACCCGGGACCGGATCTGGAGCCGCATCGGCGACCGGTCGCCCGAAACTCTATTTGGAGCTGCGCCGGGACGGACAGCCGGTCGATCCCGTCCCCTGGTTCGGCGCCGCCGAAGCCAAAGCCGTCAACGCACCAACGCCGTCAACAAATAAAGGTCAATGATCCGATGTTCCGTACCACGCTCCTCACCACCGCGGCCCTGATCGGCGGCGTGGCGATCGGTGCCTTCGCCCTTCGCCCCGGCATGGTCTCCGCGCAGAACGCCACGGCCGGCGCCGGCGCGGCCTCGACCGACACCAACACCTACGAACAGCTCAACCTGTTCGGCGAGGTGTTCGAGCGCATCCGCTCCAGCTATGTCGAGCCGGTGAAGGACGACCAGCTCGTCGAGAACGCCATCAACGGCATGCTCTCCGGGCTCGATCCGCATTCGTCCTACATGAACGCCAAGGACTATGCGGACATGCAGATCCAGACCAAGGGCGAGTTCGGCGGCCTCGGCATCGAGGTCACCATGCAGGACGGCCTGATCAAGGTGGTGTCGCCGATGGACGACACGCCGGCGGCCAAGGCCGGCATCCAGCCCGGCGACCTGATCTCGCACATCGACGGCGATCCGGTGCTTGGCCTCACCCTAAACCAGGCGGTCGACAAGATGCGCGGCGAGGTCGGCTCGGCGATCACCCTGACCGTGATCCGCGGCAGCCAGGATCCGTTCGACGTCACCATGAAGCGCGCGGTCATCACCCTGAAGTCGGTGCGCTGGGAGATGGAGCCGAACAACATCGGCTACATCCGCATCACCAGCTTCAGCGAGCAGACCGACAGCGGGCTGAAGAGCGCGCTGCAGGCGATCAAGGGCGCCACCAAGGGCGACATGACCGGCCTGGTGCTCGATCTCCGCAACAACCCCGGTGGCCTCCTCGACCAAGCGATCGCCGTCTCCGACGATTTCCTCGACAAGGGCGAGATCGTCTCGACCCGCGGCCGCAACCCCGACGACGGCCAGCGCTGGAACGCCGAGGCGGGCGACCTGCTGGACGGCAAGCCGCTGATCGTGCTGATCAACGGCGGCTCGGCCTCCGCCTCGGAGATCGTCTCCGGCGCGCTGCAGGATCACCACCGCGCGATCCTCATGGGCACCAAGTCGTTCGGCAAGGGCTCGGTGCAGTCGATCATCCCGATCCCGAACCACGGCGCGATCCGCCTCACCACGGCGCGCTATTACACGCCGTCCGGCCGCTCGATCCAGGCCAAGGGCATCGATCCCGACATCCAGGTCGAGCCCGCGAAGATCGAGACCGTGGACGACACCGGCAAGCACGAGGCCGATCTCCGCGGCGCACTCGCCAACCCGGACAATCCGCAGGCGAAGCCCCCGGTGATCAACGGGCAGCAGCCCAACACCCAGCCCGGGCCGGAAACACCGAACAACCAGAACCAGAACAACAACCAGAATAACCAGAACGGCGCTCAGCCGCAGAGCAACGCGGCGCCGACCACCAACGTGCAGCCCGGCACCAATGTCGAGCAGCATCCCCATGTCGGGTCGGAGAAGGAGGCCATCACCGATCCCAGCAAGGACTACCAGCTCGCGCGGGCGCTCGACCTGTTGCAGGGCCTCGCGCTGGTGAAGACCGGCGACGCCGCCGCCAACTGAGGCAAGCGGGCCGGGCGCGATGGACGCGCCCGGCCCCGTCTCGGCTGAGCCAGGTCGCCGGGATTGATCGCCGCCCGATGGCGCGCCGCCCCAACCGCAACGCCGCTCCATTCCTCCGCCGGGTCACCGGCCTGCTGGTGATCGCCGCGATCGGCGGCGGCGTGTGGTGGGCGCTCTCCGACCAGGCCTTCCTCTCCCGCCTGAAAGCTCTAGCCGGCAGTTCCGACGTGGATCTTGCCGATTCACCGGCGCCGCGCGCCGCCGCCACGCCTGGCAATGCGACGGATCTATCCGAGATGCCGGCCCTGGTGGCGACCGGTGCCGGCAGCGATGCCGGCGATGCCGCGGGCGGCGCGACGCCCGACAGCTGGCCGGCCCTCGCCCCCTCCGCCTTGCTGGAGCAATCGGCAAGCGCCGGTCGCGCCCTGAACGACACCGAATTCGACCAGCCGCCCTGGCGCCGCTTCGCGCGCCCCGCGGCGGTGGGCACCGGCCATCCGCGGATCGGGATCCTGCTGACCGGTCTCGGCAATGACCGCGCCATCGCCGCGGCCGCCATCGCCGGCCTGCCGGCCGATGTCACGCTGAGCTTCAGCCCCTACGCGCCGGACCTCGGCGAATGGATCGCCGCCGCCCGCGCCTTCGGCCACGAGGCCATGGTCGACCTGCCGCTGCAGGCGAAGGACGGCCGCGATCTCGGCGCGCTCGGCGTCATGACCGCGTTGAACCAGAACGAGGCCGGCCGCCGGATCGACGCCATCGCCGGATCGGCCGACCACGTGGTCGGCTTCGCCGCCGCCGGCGGCGACGCGCTGCTCCTGGACGACCAGGCGACCGCCACGGTGCTCGGCGAGACCGCGCGCCTCGGCCTTGGATTCATCGATACCAGCGGCGAGCCGATGAGCCTCGGCGCCACGACGGCGAAGGCGAGCGGCGCGCCGTTCGCCCGCACCGTGCTCAGCCTCGACGACTCGCCGTCACGGGCCGGCATCGCGGCGCGGCTGGCCGTCGCGCTGCAGCTGGCAAGCCGCGACGGCGGTGCGCTCGCGGTGGCGCACGCCTCGCCGGCCACCATCACCGCCATCGCCGACTGGACGCGACAGCTCGGCGACAACGATCCGGCCACCGTGCCGGCCAGCGCCTTCCTGAAGACGGATTGAAATGGGCGAGAAGAAAGACAAGAAGCACAAGCACGACGACTGGTCGTATGACGACCTGCCCTATCGTCGTGGCGTCGGCATCGCGCTGTTCAATGCCGCGGGCAAGGTCTTCGTGGCGCAGCGCCTCGACAGCCCCGGCCCGGCCTGGCAGATGCCTCAGGGCGGGATCGACAGGGGCGAGACGCCGCTCGACGCCGCCTGGCGCGAGCTCCATGAGGAGACCGGCATCACCAGCGCGGAACTGATTGCCGAGACGCCGGGCTGGTTCCACTACGACCTGCCGCCGGAGCTCGCGCGCGATCTCTGGAAGGGCAAGTATCGCGGCCAGGAGCAGAAGTGGTACGCCTTCCGCTTCACCGGCAAGGAATCCGAGGTCGACATCGCCGGCGACCATCCGGAATTCTCCGAATGGAAGTGGGTGGATTTCCGCCGGGTGCCGCAGTTGATCGTGCCGTTCAAGCGCGCGCTCTACGAGAAGCTGGTCCTGGAATTCGGCCATCTCGCCCATCCGAAGAAGCTGCCGTGAGTGCCGCCGCGATTGACCCCCAGATCGGCACGACCCTAAATTGAGCGGCAAGAAGTGGGGGAATTGCCGATGTTGCCGTTTCCGATCGCGGTCATGCTCGCGCTGGCGTCGGCGCTGGTCGTCGGCGCCTGTACCAGCGGCGGTACGGCGCCGGCAGCAGGATCGCAACCAGCCGCCCTGTCATCCCACGACGTCGAGGACTGTGTCCGCTCCGCCGCAGGCCGCGACTACGCGACCACCGTTGCCGTCTGCGACCGTGCGCTCAAGACCGAAAGCCTGACGCCAGCGGCGCGCGCTGTCGCGCTGGCCGGCCGCGGTGAGGGCTACGGTGGTATCGGGGACTACGATCGGGCGATCGAAGACTTCAACGCCGCACTCGCCCTAGAACCGAAGCTTGCAGGCGCGTATAGCTGGCGCGGCTGGGCCTACCGTCAGCAAGGCAAACTCGACCAGGCGGTTGCCGACTACGACCGGTTCGTCACTCTGCGGCCGGCCGCGCCGGAGGGTTACCACGATCGCGGCATCGCCTATGCGTTGAAGGAAAATTACGACCGCGCCCTCGCGGACCTGACGACGGCGATCTCCCTCAAGGCGGATTACGCCGAAGGGTACAACGACCGCGGATTGATCTACATGATCAAGGGCGACACCGGACCCGGCATCGCCGACTACAACCAGGCCGTGGCGCTGCGGCCGGACGCCGCCATCCCATACCAGAATCGCTCCGTCGCCTTTTTCATCCGGCGCGACTATCAACGCGCGATTTCCGATGTCCGTCACGCCATTCGCATCGAGCCGGGCAATCCCTTCTCCTACCTCTGGCTCTATATCATCTCGATGAAGGCCGATGAGGATCCGATTGCGGTACTGGGAAGCGTGACCGCCGCCGATCCCGGAATCTGGCCGAGCGTGATCGTCCGGTTCTATCAGGGCAAGGCGACGGAGCGCGACGTGCAGGCGGAGATGTCTCGAGCGAAGACCCGGCGCCAGGCGGCGGAACGCGATTGCCAGGCCGCCTTCTATCTCGGAGAATTCGAGCTTCTCAACGGCCGCGGCGATCAGGCCAAGTCCCGGCTCGAACACGCGCGGGATGTCTGCCGCATCGACTTGACCGAACGGACCATGGCGCTCGTCGAGCTGGCCCGAATGTGAACGCAAGCCAAGCCGCGCACTAATCGATCCGCGTGTCCGCGCCGGCCGGCGCGAGGCCGCGGAACCGCCAGCGGTTGCTCCAGGAAAACGTCGCCGCCGAGAGCGGCGGCGCATCGATACGCTGCAACACCGCGGCGCCGGCCCCGAGCACATGGGCGATGGCCGCACGCAGGACCAATGGATGGACCACCGCCAGGATGCGCTCCTGGGTGCCGCCCTGCGCGTCCAGCCAAGCGCCGATCCGCCGCAGCGCCGCCGCATGCGATTCGCCGCCATGGGGCGCCGCCTCGGGATCGGACAGCCAGAGCTGCAGCGCGTCCGGCGCAAGCGCCGCCAGCCGCTTGCCCGCCCAGGTGCCGTAATCGCCGTCACGCAACGACGGTGCGTTCTCGCCGGCGAGGCCGAGCGCCTCGGCGGTCTGCCGGGTCCGCAGCTCCGGCGCGATCCAGACGCGGGCGGTGGAGAAGTTCAGCTTCACCCGTGCGCAATCCCGAAGGCCGAATGCATCGAGCGGCTCGTCGCCGGGAAACGTCGCATGTCGCGCAGCAGCCGTCGAGGCATGGGCGATCAGGGTCAGCGTGGTCGCCACTCAGCGCGTCTCGAATCCGCAATGGCGCATCACGAAATCTGCGATCGCGTTGACGTCGTTGAGATCGATCACCGGCAACCGCGTCGGCGGCACCGGGCCGTCGGCCAGGATCGCCACCACATGGGGATCCTCGCTCGCCAGCAGCGGCTTGCCGTTGGCGTCGCGATAGATCTCCAGCTTGTCGTGGTCCTCGCGCTTGAAGCCCTCGATCAGCAGGAGATCGACCGCGGTCATGTGGCGCATCAGCGTCTTGGAATCCGGCTCCGGCGCGCCGCGATGCTCGTGCATCAGCGCCCAGCGGTTGCCCGAGGCGACCAGCACCTCGGTGGCGCCGGCCTCGCGGTGCACGTGGGAATCCTTCCCCGGCTGGTCCACGTCGAAGGCGTGGTGGGCATGCTTCATGGTGGAGACGGTGATGCCGCGCCGGATCAATTCCGGGATCAACTTCGCGAGCAGCGTGGTCTTGCCGGCGCCGCTCCAGCCAGCGAGACCCAATACCTTCACCGCCCCGACACCTTCATCGCTTGTAGTCCCCGCGGCTGTCCTCGGACATATGCTTCAGGCCGACCCGGAGATAGTCGTAACCGGTGACGAGCGTCAGCGCCGCCGCCAGCCAGAGCAGGCCTTCGCCGATCATCTGCACCGGGATCGCCGAAGGTCCGGCGTCGCCGACGATCAGGAAGCCCAGCGCCACCATCTGCATGAAGGTCTTCCACTTGGCCAAGATCGAGACCGGCACGCCGACCTTAAGCTCGGCGAGGTATTCGCGGAGGCCGGACACCAAGATCTCGCGGCAGAGGATGATCAGCGCCGGCAGCACCACCCAGCCGGAGATCTGGCCGTGGGCGGTCATCACCATCAGGATCGCCGCCACCACCAGCTTGTCGGCGATCGGGTCCAGGAACCGGCCCAAGGCCGAGACCTGCGCCATGCGCCGGGCGATGTAGCCGTCGAAGAAATCGGTGACGCAGGCGACCGCGAACAGGACGAAGGTCAGCCAGCGCAGCAGCGGTTCGTTGAAGAACAGCAGCGCCGCGATCAGGGGGATCGCGGCGATCCGCGACATGGTGAGGATATTGGCGATATTGGTCATCTGACAGGTCGGACGGTGGGTCGATCGGGCGCTTGGCGCACGTCTTCTTGTTGCATCGGGCGGAAAATAGCAGGTCGATTTCGCCCTGTCACAGGGTGGAAACGGGCGGAACCGAGCTGCGGCAATTCATCCCCCATGGGCCTATCCGCCATGGAAATGGTCGTAGATCTTGCGCGCCACGGCCTCGGAGACCCCCGGGACCGTCGCAAGGTCCTGCAGGCCGGCCTGGGATACCGCGCGGGCCGAGCCGAAATGCAGCAGCAGCGCCTTCTTGCGCTTGGCGCCGATGCCGGGCACGTCGTCCAGGATCGAATGCCGGATCTCCTTGGAGCGCCTGGCCCGATGGGCGCCGATCACGAAGCGATGGGCCTCGTCCCGCAGCCGCTGCAGGAAATAGAGCACCGGGCTCTTGGGATCGAGGCTGAAGGGCTCCCGCCCCGGCATGAAGAAGCGCTCGCGGCCGGCGTTGCGGTCCGGCCCCTTGGCGATCGAGGCGATGCAGACGTCGGCGATGCCGAGGTCGGCCAAGACCTGCAGCGCCACATTGAGCTGCCCCTGCCCGCCGTCGATCAGCACCAGGTCGGGCCACAGCCCCTTGTCGCGGTCGGGATCCTCCTTGAGTGCGCGGGAGAAGCGCCGGGTCAGCACCTGTCGCATCATCGCGTAGTCGTCGCCGGCGACGATCGATGGCAGAGGCTGGATGGCCGCCTCGATCGCCTGGCTCAACGTGGCGTCCGGCTCGGGCTCGAAGCTCGGCATCGGCGCCTCGGCCAGACCGGGAGGCGTTTCCGAAGCCGGCGATTCCACCAGTGCCTCCGTCCCCGCCTCGGCGCCCCCCTCCCCGGCGCTGTGGGACTCCAAGTCCTTGGACGGGATCACGTCGCGGATCGAATACTTCCGGTACTGGTTCTTCAGGAAGCCCTCCGGCCCGGCGACGATCATCGCGCCATAGGGGTTGGTGCCGGAGATGTGGCTGTTGTCGTAGACCTCGATCCGCTTCGGCGGCTGCTCCAGCTTGAAGAGCTCGGCGAGCGCTGTCAGCAGGCGCGACTGCGAGGCGGATTCCGCCATGCGCCGTACCAGCGCGTCCTTGGCGTTCAGCGCGGCATGATCCACGGCCTTGCGCTTGTCGCCGCGTTTCGGCGCCAGGATCTCGACCTTGCCGCCGGCGCGGAGCATGAGCGCATCGGTCAGCAGCTCCGCCTCGCTCGGCATCTCGTTCACCAGGATCAGCCGCGGCGGCGTCTTGTTCTCGTAGAACTGCGCCAGGAAGGCGGCGAGGATCTCCGGGATCTCCGCCTGCTTGTCATGCGCCGGGAAGTAGGCGCGGTTGCCGTAATTGCCGTGGTTGCGGAAAAAGAACACCTGGACGCAGGTATGCCCCGCCTCCTGGTGCGCGGCAATGATGTCGGCCTCCTCGACGCCCTCGAGGTTGATGTCCTGTCGGCTCTGGATCGCGGCCAGGGCCTGGATGCGGTCGCGGAGACGTGCCGCGCGCTCGAACTCCAGCGTATCGGACGCCTGCTGCATCTCGGCGGAAAGCCGGAGCTTCACCGCATCGCTCTTGCCGGTCAGGAAGTCGTGCGCCTCCTTCACCAGGTTGCCGTAATCGGCCTCGTTGATCCGTCCCACGCAGGGCGCCGAGCAGCGCTTGATCTGGAACTGCAGGCAGGGCCGTGTGCGGCTAGCGAAGATCGAATCCGAGCAGGGCCGGAGCAGGAAGGCGCGCTGCAAGGCAACGATGGTGCGGTTGACGGCGCCCGCCGAAGCGAACGGACCGAAATACTCGCCGGGCCGATTGCGCGCGCCGCGATGCTTCGCGATCTGCGGCGCCGGATGATCGCCGGTGATCAGGATGTAGGGGAAGCTCTTGTCGTCGCGCAACAGCACGTTGTAGCGCGGCATGTAGCGCTTGATCAGGTTGGCTTCGAGGAGCAGTGCCTCCACCTCGGTATGGGTGGTGACGAACTCCATCGCCGCCGTCTCGGTGATCATCCGCAGCAGGCGGTTGGACTGCCGCGAGAGCTGGGTGTAGGCGGTGACCCGCTTCTTCAGGTCCTTGGCCTTGCCGACATAGAGCACATCGGCCTTGGCATTCATCATGCGGTAGACGCCGGGGCTGTTCGGCAGCGTCTTCACCTTCTCCCGGATCACCTCGACGCCGCGCGCCAGCCGGCCGCGACCGCCCGCCGGGGCTTCGGTCGCACCCTGGGCCTCGACGAGCGCATCAATCTCGGGCTGGTCGGCGGTTGCGGGATTGGGTTCGTCCATCATGGTCGACACATATAGGGTCGGCAGCGTTAGGATCGGCAGGGCATCGGCCCTATCACAGTGAAATCGGGCGGATTCCCGCGACTCTTACGCCCCGACTCATCGTCAGGCCAGGACGGATATCCCGGGTTTTTGTGGATAAGTCTGTCGGTAAACTCGACCCGCTGTGGCGGTCGCAAAGGAATCCGCAGTCCCTCGGAGATTGCACAAAAATTGAGCAGATTTCACAAGACACTGATAGATATGGCTTTATTCCAACCTTTATGAAATATCGTGTTCATAAACCGGACTCCGCTCTTGACTCTCGGATCCGTTTGAGCCTCCGGACCCGCTGTGAACAACTTGGCTCAGGAAACTCCGATTAGGCTTCTGAAACGATTAATTTTTCGGTGTCATCGGACTGTCGCGCAGAAAACTCTACCGCACCGCATCATCGCGGATTCCAGGCCGTGGACTCCCGTCCCACGGTATCCCGGTACCGCTCGATCTCCACACCGACGCTCTCCGCCTCCTTGAAGACGTCGAGCTTCTCGATCCGCACCCTGGCGCTGAGCACGCGGCGGTCGTCGAAGCAGGCCTGCGCGACCCGGTCCGCCAGGGTTTCGACCAGATGGATGTGGCCGGCGGCGACGATGTCGCGGATGCGGGCGACGATCTCGGCGTAATTCACCACGTTGTCGAGCTCGTCCTGGATCGCCGGATGCTCGGCGCAGGTCAGCTCCAGATTGATCCGCACGCGCTGGCTCGCCAGCTTCTCGTGCTGATAGACGCCGATCCGGGCGGACAGCACCAGATCGCGTACGAACACCTTCAGGGTGCGCGCGGTGGCGGGATGGGCGGCGATTTTCTCGGCCTGGCTCATGCGGATAAACCCTCCAACATTCAGGATGTTGCCGCACTCTGGGGCAGGCTCGAACAACCGAGCGAGTGGATGAAGCCGCGCTCTGGGGCTTCGGCCCCCTTATATACCTGTGCGCCGTGCGAGTCCCGCCTATTCCTTGGGGAGGAAACCCTTCGCCGCCTGCTGCCAGCCGAGATGCTCGCCGCCGTCGAGTGCGATCATCTGGCCGGTCATCGAAGCGGAGGAGAGGATGAAGAGCACGCCGGCGGCGATCTCCTGCGGCGTCGCGCCGTGACCGAGCGGAACAGCGGCGCTCTGCGCCTCGAACTGCTCCGACGATTGCCGCGGGCTCGGCATGGTCGGACCGGGACCGATCCCGTTGACCCGGATCCGCGGCGCCAACGCCAG
>Ga0335069_10015757_pt1 | contig 10566 bp, 10 predicted proteins | sample Lox_Sample_11_FD_206714 | JGI IMG/M metagenome (GOLD analysis project Ga0335069, IMG submission 206714) | Soil microbial communities from Loxahatchee National Wildlife Refuge, Florida, United States - Lox_Sample_1.1 | ecosystem: Environmental > Terrestrial > Soil > Wetlands | place: USA...
CCGAACAGGAAGCGGTGTCGCAGGAGGAAGTGGACCACGCGCGCATCGCCGCCAGCCGCGCCGGGAACGATCTCAAGCTCGCGCAGGCGCAGTTGGCCAGCGCACGCTCGGCCGTCGCCGGCACCACTGTCGCCGACAATCCCGCCGTCATGCAGGCGGCCGCGCGCCTGCGCGATGCCTACCTCGCCGCCAGCCGCTGCGAGATCCGCGCCGCGGACAACGGCTACATCGCCAAGCGCAGTGTGCAGGTGGGCCAGCAGGTGGCCGTGGGCGCGGCGCTGATGGCCGTGGTGCCGCTCGACCAGCTCTGGGTGGACGCGAACTTCAAGGAGGACCAGTTGAAGAGGCTGCGCATCGGCCAGGCCGTGGAGCTGGTGTCCGACTATTACGGTGGCGACGCGGTGTTCCACGGCAAGGTGGTGGGAATCGAGCCGGGCACGGGCGCGGCCTTCTCGCTGCTGCCGCCGCAGAACGCCAGCGGCAACTGGATCAAGATCGTGCAGCGGCTGCCGGTGCGCGTGGCGCTCGACCCGAAGGAAATCGCCGCGCATCCGCTCATGGTCGGCCTTTCCATGAAGGCTGATGCCGACACGCACGACCAGAACGGCTCCGTGCTCGGCACGGGCACCGGCGCCGGCCGCTACGAGACGTCCATCGACAACGCCGCCGAGAAGGATGCCGACGCGCTGGTGGCAAAGATCGTCGCCGCCAACCGCGGTCGCTGAGCATGGCCGACGCACCGCGGCCGCCGCTGCACGGCGCCAATCTCGTCCTGCTGACGCTGGCGATGGGCCTGGGCACCTTCATGCAGGTGCTCGACACTTCGATCGCCAACGTCTCGCTGCCTGCGATTTCGGGCGACCTGGCGGTGAGCCCGAACCAGGGCACCTGGGTCATCACCTCGTTCGCGGTCAGCAACGCCATCGCGCTTCCGCTCACCGGCTGGCTGTCGCGCCGCATCGGCGAGGTGCGTTTGTTCGTTGCCTCGACGCTGCTGTTCACCTTCGCCTCGTGGCTGTGCGGCATGGCGCCCAACCTGCCGCTGCTGATCGCCTTCCGCGTCCTGCAGGGCGCGGTGGCGGGGCCGATGGTGCCGCTCTCGCAGAGCCTGCTGCTCGCCAACTACCCGCCCGAGAAGCGATCGATCGCGCTGGGGCTGTGGTCGATGACCGTGATCGTCGCGCCCATCCTCGGGCCGATCATGGGCGGCTGGATCACCGACAACCTCAACTGGCCGTGGATCTTCTACATCAACCTGCCCGTCGGCATCCTCTCCGCCGCACTGTCCTGGCAGTTGTTGCGCGACCGGGAATCCGAAACGGTACAGCGGCCGATCGACGCCGTCGGCCTCGTGCTGCTCGTGCTCGGCATCGGCGCGCTGCAGCTGCTGCTCGACCGCGGCAACGACCTCGACTGGTTCGAGTCGTCGCAGGTCGTCGCCCTCGCCATCGTCGCCGTGGTCGCGCTGGCCTTCATGATCGCCTGGGAGCTGACCGAGGACCACCCGGTGGTGGACCTGCACCTGTACGGCCACCGCAACTTCCTCGTCGGCTCGGCGATCCTTTCCATCGGCTATTTCGTCTTCTTCGGCAACGTCGTCATCCTGCCGCTGTGGCTGCAGACGCAGATGGGTTATACGGCGACCTGGGCCGGGCTCGCCGCGGCGCCCATCGGCATCCTGCCCATCTTCCTCTCGGCCCTTGTGGGCAAGAACATGCACAAGCTCGACCTGCGCATCTGGGCCACTTTCGCCTTCGGCGTCTTTGCGGCAGTCTCGTTCTGGAACAGCGGCTTCAACACCGACGTCACGTTTACGAACCTCGTCGTGCCGCGCCTGCTGCAAGGCTTCGGCGTCGCCGCCTTTTTCGTGCCGCTGACTTCGCTCACGCTGTCCGACCTGCCGCCGGGCATGCTCGCGAGCGCAACGGGCCTGTCCAACTTCTCGCGCATCCTCGCGGGCAGTTTCGGCACCTCGCTCTCGATCACGCTCTGGGACCGGCGCAGCACCTACCACCACGCCATTCTCGCCGAACATGTCACGCCCTATTCACCGGCGACCGACATCACCCTGGGCGCGCTCGGCGACGTCGGGGTGCCGACGCCCGCCGACGCCGCGTTGCTCGAGCGCATGGTGCACCAACAGGCCGTGATGCAGGCGACGAACGACATCTTCTGGCTTTCGGGATGCCTGTTCGTGTGCCTCATGCTGCTCGTCTGGTTTGCCAAGCCGCCCCGGCATGGCGTCGCAGGCGGCGGATCGGGCGCGCACTGATACCATAGCGGCTTGTCGAAGACACACGGAAGCACCCGCATGAAGCCGCTCAAGATTGTCGCCGTACTGCTCGTCACCTGGTTCGCCACGCTCGCACTTTGCGCCGAGGCGCGCGACAGCGCCACGGGCTTCGATGCCAGCGCGAATCCTGCCGCCGACGTCACCAGGGCCGTGCAGCAGGCTAAGGCCACGCACCGCAAAGTGCTGGTGATCGCCGGCGGCGAGTGGTGCCCATGGTGCCGCGCCCTCGATGCCTTCATAACGAACGATGCCGACGCGCGATCGGCGCTCGACCGCGCGTTCGTGACCGTGCATGTGTACTACGGCGAGAAGAACCGTAACGAGGCCTTCTTCGCCACGATGCCGCGTGCCAAGGGTTACCCGCATTTCTGGATCCTGGCCTGGAACGGCGAACTCATCGAGTCGGTCGACACCTCGATCATCGAAGACGGCAAGAGCGGCTACGACAAGGAGAAGTTCCTGCGCTTCGTCGCCGAATACGGCGGCACCTGAACTGGCCGACACAGCCGAAGGCTGCCATCAATCAGCAGCCCGTGAGTTAGTCCGCCCTTAACCTTGACGCGGAAGTGGGAAACTACTACCGTTCGGCATATTGCCGCTGGCGGCACCGCCCTGGTATTCGAGAATGAAGAAGAGACTCTTCAAGTTCTTTGGCGTCGCACTTGCTGGTCTCTTGTCCGGATGTGGCGGGGGTGGCGGGGGAGGTGGCGCCACGGACTCCACGGCGGCCCCATACATTCTCGCCAACGTCTTCAGCTTTCCAACTGGACAGGTTCCCGCCGGATTCGCGCAAGCAGGCGAGAATACCGTTGCAACTGTCTGGGTTGCCGATCGGAGCGGAGGCTCGCCAATCACAAATGCGAGCGTATCGGTAAACGGGGTGGCAGTGACGTACGTGGCGGCGGATCAGACTTACGAAGCTTCCTTGAACGTCGCGCCGGCGGCGACCGTTACTCTGAGCGTCACGGTAGGCGGCAAGACGTACACGGTCTCCACAGATCAACTCTCGACCTACCCGATCATCACCTCTCCCGCCTCCGGCGCTACGTGGTCGCGATCAGCTTCGCACACCGTCGCCTGGTCGGGAATCAACCCGACGGCGGCTACGCCTAGTGTCATGGCGATAACTGACAGTGCCGGCAACATCGTCTGGCCTTCCACTGGCGACTTCGTCACACTGACGCTAAGCCCAACAGCAGTCCTGGTTCCCTCTGGCCAATTGACGACTGGAGATCGGCTCGTGATTGCCGGAGACCTGAAGAGTGCTGGCATTCCGGCCGCCGCGACGGATTCTATCCTGGTGGTTGGCGGCTTCACCTACACACCGGTCACCGTCAGCGACGGCAGCGGACCCGCAGCATCACTGCAGTCAATTGCTGTGACGCCAGCCAACGCGACGATCGCATCTGGCCGCACCAGCATGCTCACAGCGACTGGAACCTATTCGGACGGTAGCTCACTGGACCTGACGACGCAGGCTGCCTGGTCCTCGTCCGACTCGGCGAAGGTCACGGTAAGCAGTACCGGGCTTGTGACCGGACTGACCTACGGATCCGCGACCATCACTGCCGCATTGGGAGGCGTTTCCAGTTCCTCTGTCGTTCGTGTCTTCCAGCCGACATCCTCGCCCACACCGCCACTAGGCCAGTCAGTCGCCTATCAGGTCGATTACGCCCACTCGGGACGGGCGGTGTTTGCTGATGCGGTCACGTTTCCGACTACGGTACCAGCCTGGTCGGTGACCCTGAACGGCAGTGTCTCCTATCCACTCGTTGCGAATGGGAAGGTATTTGTTCTAACGGAGGCCAAGTCGCTGTATGCGCTGAACGAACAGTCCGGCAGCATCGTCTGGGGCCCCGTTTCCCTGTCGAGCACCGTCAAGCTACCTGGACATGCATACGACAACGGCAAACTGTTTGTTGTGAGTGCAGATGGCATGCTCAGTTCGTTCGACGCCTCCACTGGTCAAGCCGGGTGGAGCACTCAGCTCACGGGGCAATACGCTTTTGACTCGGCGCCAACTGCTCGTAACGGAGTTGTCTACGTCGCAGGCAGCGGTGGCGCCGGTACGTTGTATGCCGTCGATGAAGCCGATGGCGCAGTGCTTTGGATTGCGCCCGTTGCAAACGGACAGGACAGTTCTCCAACGATCTCTGATGACGGCGTATTTGTTTCCTACCCTTGTCAGGTCTACAAGTTTGATCCGGTATCCGGCGGTCCGCTCTGGCACTATGCTGAATCGTGCGGCGGCGGTGGCGGGTATACCGCTGCGTACGCAAACGGCCGGCTCTATGCACGCGACTGGACCACGCCGACCGCAAAGATATTCGACGCCGCCAGCGGTAGCATTCTCGGCAACTTCACGTCCGCGCAGATTCCCGCGGTCTCTACATCCACAAGTTACTACCTGGATGCCGGAACGTTGCGGGCTTTCGACATCTCCTCCAGTTCGGAAGTCTGGCATTTTGTCGGCGACGGTTCCCTGGTCTCCGCCCCGATCCTGATCAACAGCGCGGTAATCGTTGGCTCGGCCTCAGGTACCGTGTACGCCCTCAACGCAGTCACCGGATCACAGATCTGGAGTGCAAGCGCCGGTGCGGCGATTGCACAGTCAACTGACATGACTTCAGGGCAGCTGACCGGATTCGGTGCAGGCGATGGGTATCTGGTTGTTCCCGCGGGAACCGTACTTACCGCGTGGCACGTCACCGGACCCTGATGCAATAGTCAGCCCTCGTGGTACGCCGTGCGGACGCCGCCGGCGGCAGTCCGGCAGTTAGCGCTTGCCGGACGCGCTTGACGATCGGTATAATGTTGATCAAAACAATCAACTATAACGATACCGGTTCGCCCCAACAGGAGACTTTGGATGATTCTTGTCAATGGCAGGAAGATCGACACCACGACCGATGGCTATCTTGCACGCCTCGAAGACTGGTCGGAGGAGGTGGCGGTCTATCTTTCCGAACGCGACAACGTGTTGCTGACCGACGGCCATTGGCGGGTCATCAACGTGGTACGGCAATACTTCAAGCGGTACGGCATCACGCCCAACCTGCGCACGCTTCAGAAGCTGCTGCGGGAAGAGTTCGGCGAAGAGCAGGCGCACATGCTCGAGCTCTTCGATTACGGCGATGCGGCCAAGCAGGCCGCGCGCTACGCGGGAACCCCGAAGCCGACCGGTTGCATCTGACGCGCGGGCGCGACGCGATCAGCGCGCGTTGCCCGCGTGCGCCGCCACCCGGAGCTGCGCCGGGTCGACGCGGACGAAGATCGAGTCCGCCGTCACGGTCAGCAGATCGCCGGCCCGGACTTCGCACAGCACGCGCGTCTTGCGCCCCACGGGCCCCTCCACGCGCGCCTTGAGCGTGAGTTCGACACCCATCGGCGTCGGCTTCAGGTAGGTGATGTTCAGGTTGCCCGTCGCGCATTCCAGCTTCGGCTGCGTGCCCGGCGCGCGGCCTTCATTCCGATAGTGGTAGGCCATCACTGTCCAGTTGGAATGGCAGTCGACCAGCATGGCGATGAAGCCGCCATAGACGAGCCCCGGCCAGCCGATGAACTCGGGACGCGGCGTGTGCTTGCAGATGACGTGTACGCCGTCATCGTCCCAATAGCTCTTGAGGTGAAGCCCGCTCGGGTGCGCACTGCCGCAACCGAAACAGGTTCCGTCGGGGGCTGCCATGTCCTGCAGGTAACGAGATGCCGTCATGCGTGTTGCTTTCCGTGGTTGTGTGGACGAAGTGGATTCGGAATTCCTGCCGCGTCGGGCGGAAGAGGATCTCGTTGATGTCGACGTCGTCGGGCTGGCTCATGGCAAAAGCGACGGCGCGCGAACGAATCGGCCGGGATCGCCAGCACGAATTATCCGCCCATCGCGGCGGTTCTGATATTCGAAGCAGGTGTATGCTGGGAGACTCCAAGCAGACGAAAGCACATCATGATCGTACGTCGTCGAACCTGGCTTTACCGCCTTCCCGGTCAGCGCATCGTTCGCAGCGTTTCGTTCAAGGTTCCCGTGACGGCCTCGCAAGTCAAGGAGGCGCTGCGGCAATCCGTGGGAATGCCGCAGGAACTCTGGGGCCGCAGCATCCCAACCTGAGCGGAGGGATACGGGAGTCGCGAGGTGTCGCGCAAAGCGGCGAAGAAATTCCTTGCAATTGCGGGCCGCGTAGTCCATAGTGACGCCCGCGATCCTCAAGTAGTGCCGTTGCTGTTCGGTTCTGTATCCGCATTCGTGCGGGAAAATCCCCTCATCACCCCGCTGTCTTGACGCTTCGCCCCCAGGGGCAGGACCCCTTTCTTTTACTGTCTTTTCAGGATATTCAAGACATGGCAATTGGCACAGTCAAGTGGTTCAACGATTCGAAGGGTTTCGGTTTCATTACCCCCGATGGCGGCGGCGAAGATCTCTTCGCCCACTTCTCGGCGATTCAGGCGCAGGGTTTCAAGACGCTGAGCGAAGGTCAGCGCGTCAGTTTCGACGTGACGACCGGCCCGAAGGGCAAGCAGGCGGCGAACATCCGCCCGGCTGAATAGTTGGTCGTTTCGGCACGCCCTTGCGGCGTGTCGCGGCAAGCCCGGCTCGTGCCGGGCTTTGTCTTTTTCTGATCACCGGTTTCGGAGTATTCGTGGCCAAGGAAGAACTTCTCGAAATGAACGGGGTAGTGATGGAAGTACTACCCGATTCGCGCTTTCGCGTCACGCTGGACAACGGCCACGACCTGATCGCCTACAGCGCGGGCAAGATGCGCAAGCATCACATCCGCATTCTCGCGGGAGACCGGGTCTCTCTCGAGCTGTCTCCGTACGACCTGAGCAAGGGGCGGATCACGTTCCGCCACATCGAAGGCCGTGCTCCTGTCGCCGCCGCACCGCGCCGGCATTGAAAGGTCGCGTACCATGAAGGCATCTCCCATCTTCGAGCTCATCAAGAAGCACGGCCAGGTGCGCGATGCGGAGATCGCCATGGCACTGGGACTGGGGCTCTCGAAGGTGCGCAGCTCGCTGTCCGATCTCTCCGCGACGGGACACATCTCCTGCTGCAGCGTGACGCGCTTCCAGGACGGCAAGTCCGTCGAGGAGATTCTCTGCCGGGTTTCCGGCTACATCCCTCCGGCCGCACCGGGACGCAAGCCGAAGCGCTAGCCGGGGCCTACTTCGCTTCGGATTCCCGCTGCCTGACGCGTTGCTTCCTGCCGTAGGCAAACGCCCAGACGATGGCGACAAAGCCTGCCACCAGCGCCATCCATTCGAAGTTCTCAATAAGCCACAGAACCACGTTTCACCTGTGTAATCGGGACGAACGTCCGGGGCGCCAGTATGCCATGCTCCGTTCGCACTTGGCCCCGGTCGCCCGCCAAAGTCAGCCCCCGCGGTACGCCGCGCTGCAGCCGGCGCCATGGCACACGCGAGGGCCAACCGAAGCCAAGTTGTCGTACCATTGCGCCAGAACAATATCGGGAGGATGGTGATGGCAAGTCGCATATCGCCTATCGATTGCATTGCCGTCGCGACACTCCTCCTCTCGTTTGCACGTCCGGCGGCCGCCGATGAAACGATCGTGATCTTTCGTCATGCCGAAAAGCCGCCGTCGGGGCTGGGTCAGCTGACTTGCCAGGGACTCAACCGGGCGCTGGCGCTGCCGCGCGTGCTCACGCGCCTCTTCGGCAAGCCCGAGTCGATCTACGCACCCGATCCGAGCGTCGAGATCACCGAGGGGCCGCTCAATCATTACAGCTACGTTCGACCGCTCGCCACCGTCGAACCGACGGCGATCCGGCTCGAGATGCCCATCAACACGCAATACGGCTTCAAGGATATCGACGGCCTCATCGCCGAGATCACATCGCGCCCGTTTTCGGATCAGGTGGTCTTCGTTGCCTGGGAGCACGTGTACGCCCACAAGCTCACGATTCGGCTGCTGCGCAAGTACGGCGGCGACACCTCGGGGGTCCCGGCCTGGCCGGGCGACGACTTCGACACATTGAACGTGGTGACGATTTCCGGCGGCAAAGCAACGTACAAGCACCTGGCGGAAGGTTTGAACGGACAGCCCGCCGCTTGTCCGGAGACGCCGTAACCACGCCTGTCGCCGGCTCAGGGCGCGCAGTCGCTGATGTAGGCGCCCGCGTAGCAATGCGCGATGCCGAAAGCATCCCCCGAATTCTGGCGGGGCATCGCCTGGTATCGAGGCGTGCCGCTCTGGCTGTGGCGCAACTCCAGGCTGCGCGCGAGCTTCCAGGTGCCGCCAATCTTCCGCCATTGCGCCTTGCCCGTTACCTGCACCACGACCGGCACCCACTGGCCATTGCCGTTGCGGTAGTCCAGCCGGTACACCTGGTCCAGATCGACATTGGCGACGCCATTGTCGATGCTCACGTTCTTCAACACGAATTTGATGCGGTTATGCCGGCTGCGCGCGAACAGGCGCTTCACGTCGGCCCGGTATTGCGCGGCGGAGACCTTCTTCGAGTGCACGTCCGTGAATTCCGCATCGGGAGCGACGAGCGCCATCAGTCGGTCGACGTCGCGATCGGCCACCGCCCGCGTCATCGTGTCATAGAGGCCACTCAGTTGCGCGGCCTCCGGCGGCTCCGCCGCATCCAAGCACGCCGAACCTGCCAGCGCAACGGCAGAGACGAACAGTACGGCCAGCGCCCGCAGCGGTCGAGCGCTCTTTGCATCCCTTGGCAGTGGTGACAGGCCTCTCATCGCCGGCATTTTGAATGACGCGCCATTGTGCATCAAGGCGCGATCGCCCGCTGTCCTGGGCACTCGCGTCTGCGAAAGTCAGCCCCCGTGGTACGCCGTCCAAAGGCCGCAGACGCGCCGCGGCGGCCCGAGGCGCAGTCGTTCTTCCGCTGTTGCGTCGACCAGGGCCGACTGGCGCCGGGACATTGGACTTCTTGGAGCGGTCACCAGAGTGTAAAGATCGCTTCCTATCATCTCCCGCATGTTCCAGTTCCGAAATCCACACACTTGGGAGGTAGGTCATGAAGTTCAAGAGGATTGCCTTGGCGGTGATGATGGCCTCATCGTCGTACTATCTGGTGGCCTGTGGCGGCGGCAGCGGCGGCAGCGGCAGCACCCGCTCGACGGGCACGTTCATCGATTCGCCCGTCAAGGGTCTGTACTACGAGGCCTCGCCCTCCGGCGCGTCCGGCACGACGGACGCTGACGGCAAGTTCGACTACTACGCGGGCGATACTGTCCGCTTCTATGTGGGCGGCAAGTCCGGCACATCGCTCGGCAGCACGGCTGGCGATGCCATCGTCGGCCCCTTCGACCTGACCGGCAACACTGCCAAGGACTGGAGCAACGCCAGCACCATCAGGATGCTGCAAGTGCTGCAGTCGCTGGATGCCGACGGTGATCCCTCCAATGGCATCGACATTTCCGGAAAGACCGTTCCCGCCAACTGCAGCCTGCTGGACCAGTCCGGCTGCACCGTCTCGGCTGCCGACGCCAAGGGCCATTACGCCGATTCCCTGACCGGGCAGGACAAGGCCAACTACACCTTCACCGCCATCGCGCCCTCGTCCAGCGACACCGAGAATCGCACCAATCGCAGCTCGGCCAACGTGAACGTCGACGGCAAGGACCACGCCATCGGCTTTACCTCCATACTGCGCAGCGGCGACCAGGTGGGCAGCGATGCCAACCTAAATGTCTTCGGCCAGATCGTCGACAACCAGATGAAGCCGGTGCTCGCGGCCGATGGCTCGAAGACCATCAGCAACTATGAGGACTTCAGCTCGCTGCTGCCCGTGGGCGGCAAGTTGTTTTCGGTGAACCACCTGGAAGCCATTCCCGGCGCGCTCTACCTGACCGAACTCAGCCAGGACGCCACCACCGGCAAGCTGACCGCCGTCAGCACCAAGGCCATCGACGTCTCGGGCATCGACGGCATCTGGGATCCCTGCGCCGGCTCGGTCAGTCCGTGGAACACGCACCTGGGCAGCGAAGAATACGAGCCGGATGCCAGCATCCCGCTGGCGACCAACACCTACCTGCGCGGCATGTCGAAGTACTACGGTGGCGGCACCACCATCGGCGGTGACGCCAACCAGCTCAACGCCTACAACTACGGTTGGGCCACCGAAATCGCGGTTACCGACGCGAGCGGCAACCTCACGGTAAAGAAGCACTACAGCATGGGTCGCTTCGCCCATGAGCTGTCCTACGTGATGCCGGACAAGAAGACGGTCTATCAGTCGGACGACGGCGCAAACGTCGGCTTCTTCATGTACGTGGCCGACACCGCGGCCGAC
>Ga0335069_10015758_pt1 | contig 10566 bp, 10 predicted proteins | sample Lox_Sample_11_FD_206714 | JGI IMG/M metagenome (GOLD analysis project Ga0335069, IMG submission 206714) | Soil microbial communities from Loxahatchee National Wildlife Refuge, Florida, United States - Lox_Sample_1.1 | ecosystem: Environmental > Terrestrial > Soil > Wetlands | place: USA...
AGCGACGGCGTCTACTCGCGCTTCCAGGTGCAGCTCGCGCTCATGCGCCAGGAGAACCGACGCAACGTGATGGGCGACGCGCGCGTCCTCTACACGTCGATCGAGGCGGTGCAGGACGCGAACCCGCTCGACGTGGTGCACGTGCGCCTGACGGCGGAGGCGCGCGACACAGAGGTGACGTGGCAGTCGCGCGACGACGAGATCCAGGCGGCGCTCGGGCGAACGCCGGTCGCGCCGTACACCGAGATATGGTCGCTCGTGCGGCGCGCGGGAGCGCAGACGAAGCCGCAGGGGTTCGCCGTGGGGCGCGCGTGCCCGGGGTGCGGAGCGCCGCTCGATCAGGGCGAGGTGATCAAGTGCCGCTACTGCGGCGCGCTCGTGTGCTCGGGCGAGCACGACTGGGTGCTCGCCGAGATCACGCAGCTCGAAGAGTGGCGCCCGCGCATGGGCCCTCCGCCGGGCGTGGACGCGCTGCGCGCGCGCGACCCGGGCGTCGCCGCAGAGGTGCTCGAGGACCGCGCGTCGTACCTCTTCTGGAAGTGGGTCGAGGCAGCGCGCGCCGGCAGCCCGGTGCCGCTTCGCAAGGCGGCGACGCCGGCGTTCATCGGATCGGGCGGGCGCGCCGAGTGGGCGCGCGGCGCGAGCGACGTCGCCGTGGGCGGCGCCGACGTGGCGCGCTGCGTGGCGGGCGCGCCGGACGGGTACGATCACGTCGACGTGCTCGTCCGCTGGTCGGCGCGCTTCAATGGATCGCGCGACTACACGCCGTCGCAGTGCGTGATCCGGATGGCCCGCAAGTCGGGTGTCCAGTCGCGGCCGTCGATGACGGCGCTCGTGTGCCAGGCGTGCGGGGCACCGGTGACCGACAGCGATTCGACGAAGTGCCAGGCGTGCGGCGCGGAGCTGGCAGCCGGGGACCAGGCGTGGATCCTCGAGGCGGTGCTCTCGCCCGGCGAGGCGGGGGTGTGACGCGGGTGTAACCTCCGACCGCGTGCACGGCCCTTGCTACCATGGGGCTCTCGTGCGGATCGGGATCCCCTTTGTCCTCGTTCTTGGCGCGTGCGCGCTGGGGTGCAGCAGCTCCGGGGGCAGTGTCCCGGAGGGCGCGTGCACCCCGTCCGACCCGTCGTGCACCGGCGCGACCGACGCGGGCCACGACGCCAGCGCCGCGGTCGACGGCGGCGGCAACATCATGGATGGCGGCGGAGGCAGTGATGCCGACGCGCCGTGCGAGCCCACCGAGGACGACGCGGGCCTCTTCCACGGCTGCCGGCAGGGCGGGATGGGCCCGGGCGATCAAGACGACGGCGGCGACGCAGGCCCCCCTCCCCCGCCCGACGCATCGCGCGACGCGAGCGACCTTCCCCTGGGCTCGCCGTGCTGGGACAGCGCGCAGTGCGCGTCGGGCATCTGCTTCGACTACGCGGTCAAGGGCACCTTCTGCACGAAGCCCTGCTCGACCAACGCCGACTGCCCGTCGCCCCCCTTCATGGGCTGCAATGCCATGGGCGTCTGCCGCATGCCCTGACTTGGTCTGGCGGCACTCTCGTGAGCGAGTAACCATCGCTTGCGCTCGAGGCCTCCTCCGTAGCCGTGAAGCGCGCCGTCGGACGCGATGACGCGGTGACACGGGATGGCGATGACCACGGGGTTGGCGCCGTTGGCCGCACCGACTGCGCGAACCGCGCGCGGCGCGCCGACGGCCGACGCGATGGCGGCGTACGAGCGCGTCTCGCCCGCGGGGATCATCCGGAGCGTGGCCCAGACGCGCCGCTGGAACTCGGTGCCGGCGGCATCGACCGGAAGCGCGTCGAGCGCCGTCACCTCGCCGGCGAAGTACGCCTCGATGGCGCGCACCACGTGCACCGGAACGCCGGGGGACACGCGCGGATCGGCGAAGCGCACCGCGACGCGGGCGAAGAGCGGGCTCCACGAGTCTTCGAAGCCGAGAGCGACGAGCACGCCGTCGCTGCGCACCGCGGAGCGCAGGGTGCCGACGGGTGATTCGTGCGTCGAGGTCCAGAGTGTCTCCTTCATCGTCGTCGTGCCTCCATCGTCCAGAGGTGCATCGCTGCGTACGCCCTCCACGGGCGCCAGGGGTCCGAGGCGCGCTCGAAGTGCTTCAGCACGGCGTCGCCACGGGGGAACGCGTCGGGATCGCGGAGCGCGCGCATGGCGACGTAGCCGGCCGTCCACGCACCGACGCCCGTGAGCGAGGCGAAGCGCTCGGCGTCCTCGATCGCGCCCTCGCCGCTCGCGACGGCGCGCGCGAGTCCGCGGATCGCCTCCGCGCGTGCACGCGGCAACCCGATCGCCGCGATGTCCGCATCGACGAGCGCGCCCGGCTCGGGGAAGAGGTGCGTCAGCCCGTCGGTGCCGCCGGCGACGGGGCGACCGAAGCGCGCGACCAGGCGACCCGCGAGCGTCGAGGCGGCGCGCACGGTCACCTGCTGCCCGAGGATGGCGCGCACGGCGATCTCGAACGGGTCCCACGCGCCGGGCACGCGCAGCCCGGGGCGCGCCCGTACGGCCGCTCCGAGTACCCGGTCGCGGGCCAGATGCGCATCGATGCGCGCCGGATCCGCGTCGAGGTCGAACAGCGCGCGCACGCGCGCGACGAGCGCGAAGAGGTCGGCGCCGCCGACGCCACGGATCGTCACGAGCAGGTGCGCCCCGGCCGGCGCGCGACGCACCGCGATCGTCCCCGGGCCTCCCCCCGGGGCGCCCGGCGACACGACGCGCTCGTACGTGGCGTCGTCCACGCGCTCGACCCCCGGGATGGCTCGCGCGCCGAGGAACGCGAGCAGCTCCTCGAAGGCGAGCGGCTCGCGATACGGCAGTCGCAGCACCACGGCGTCACCCGCGTCGCGCGACCGCGGCGGCGCCGCCTTCGCGCGGCCACGCGTGCGAAGCTCGGTCGGCGTGGCGTCGAGCGCATCGCGCATGGCTTCGTTGAACCGTCGCACGCTCGCGAACCCCGCCGCGTGCGCCACCTCGGTCATCGGAAGCGCCGTCTCCTCGAGCAGCTTGCGCGCAAAGTGGACTCGCTGCGTGTGCGCGACCTCGAGCGGCGACGCGCCCAGGTGGCGATCGAAGAGCCGCCGCAGGTGCCGCGACGTCACCCCGAGCCGCTCGGCGAGGGGATCGACGCCCGCATCGTCGAGCGCGCCCTGCGCGATGAGCCGGAGCGCGCGCGTCACCGTCGCCGGCGTGCCGAGCGCCGCGGGCGTCCCCGGCGCCGCGTCCGGCCTGCAGCGCAAGCACGGCCGGAGCCCCGCGGCCTGCGCCGCCGCCGCGCAAGGAAAGAAGCGCACGTTCTCGCGGCGCGGCGTGCGCGCCGGGCACCCCGGGCGACAGTAGATGCCCGTCGTGCGCACACCGATGACGAAGTGCCCCTCGAAGCGACGGTCGCGGCTGACCATCGCGCGGTACATGCGGTCGGTGTCGAGCGCCATCGCCGTCATCCATGAACTAGATACTTCGAGGTCGTCCCCGCCGCTGGCGACTTTCGGACCTCGATAGTTCGGCCTCATCGGCCGAGATCGATGTCGAACGAGTACACGAACGTCGTCTTCCCGTCCGGACACGCGCCGCCCGCGAAGCGCGGGAAGCTCGTCGCGATCTTCCCGACGCACGAGGCGAACGCCGAGGCGACGCCAGGGTCCAGCTCTCCCTCCGGCTCGCTCGTCTCCACGCCGCCGCGTCCGTCGTCGGGCACCGCCGTGACGACGAGGTCGACGAACTGCGGAGCCGCCATGCGCGACGCGCACGCGCACACGCGCTCGTGCGCCGACTCGAGCCCGGGATCGAGCGCACGGCTCATCGCGCCCACCACGATGGGCTCGCGCCGCACGTCGTTGCCGCACACGACGAGCACGCGCGCATCCCCCGCCGGCACGTCCTCGAGTGCCCACGACTGACGGCACGCGGGCGGGTACCGCGGCCCATCGCTCTGCGCGCCCGAGTTCCCCGCCGCCTCTGCCGTCGCCCCGCCGGCCGCCCCGGATGATGGTGCGCTCACGTAGGCGCCACCCGCGGGCACGCCGCAAGCGACCAGCCCGAGCGCGAGCATTGCGAGCCTCACGGACGCCGAGAGTAGCGCGTACGTAGGTACCGGATTCATCACGAGTGCCGCGGGGATGGGTCGCGCCCGGGGCCAGAAACAAGCAGGTTCGCTGGGAATGGGCCCCCGGCAACATCCCCGTGACAGCGAGGCACCGTGGCTGGATCGCAGATATAGTGGACTTGTGCCGGTGTCCGCTCACCTCAATGCGAGGACGATCGGGCGATACTCGATCTACGGGGAGATCGCTTCCGGCGGCATGGCGACCGTTCACTACGGGCGCCTCGTCGGCCCTGTGGGGTTCTCCCGCACCGTGGCCATCAAGCGTCTGCACGCGCAGTACGCCAAGGACCCCGAGTTCGTCGCGATGTTCCTCGACGAGGCGCGGCTGGCGGCGCGCATCCAGCACCCCAACGTCGTGCCCACGCTCGACGTCGTGTCCACCGACGGCGAGCTGTTCCTCGTCATGGAGTACGTGCAGGGCGAGACGCTCGCGCGCCTGAACCGCGTGGTGCGCGACGGCGGAACGCACATGCCGTCGCGGATTGCCCTGACCATCATCGTCCAGGTCCTGCACGGCCTGCACGCCGCGCACGAGGCGAAGGACGAGCGCGGCGCGCCGCTCGGCATCGTGCATCGCGACATCTCCCCGCAGAACGTGCTCGTCGGCGTCGACGGCGTGGCGCGCGTGCTCGACTTCGGCGTCGCCAAGGCCGCCGTCCGCCTGCAGACGACGCGCGAGGGACAGCTCAAGGGCAAGCTCGCCTACATGGCGCCCGAGCAGATTGGCGGGCAGGTCGACCGGCTGACGGACATCTACGCCGCCGGCGCGCTCCTCTGGGAGTCGCTGACGGGCAAGCGCCTCTACGAGGCGGTCAACGAGGGGCAGCTGCTCCAGAAGGTGCTGCGCGGCAAGTTCGATCGCCCGAGCGCGCACGTGAGCAATCTGTCGCCGGTGCTCGACGAGATCACGGTGCGCGCGCTGGAGCTCGATCCTCGCAAGCGCTTCGCGACGGCGCGCGAGATGGCGCTCGCCCTCGAGCGCACCGGGGAGCTCGCGATGTCGTCCGAGGTCGGCGACTGGGTCGAGAACACGGCGCGGCCCGAGCTGTCGCGGCGCGCCGAGCGGCTCGCCGAGATCGAGAGCAGCACCAAGACGCGCATCCCGGTGGCGCGCGTGCACCCGCCGGACGACGCGACCGAGCGCATGGCGAATCCGCCGTCGGGCGCGGGCGCGTCGGGCGGGTCGGGGGGACACACGCCGGGGCCGTCCACGGTCGAGTCGACGCCGGGCGGCGGGCACCAGGCGGGCGCCGGGTCCAAGCGCGAGCCGTCGCGGCGACGCATCCTGGTCATCGACGACAGCGAAGTGATGCTCGGGCGCATCCGCGCCGCGCTCGAGGCCGAGGGCTACGACGTGGTGACGACGACGCGCGCGGTCGGCAACGCGCGGCACATCGCGACGTGCGACCTGGTGATCATCGACTACCACATGCCCGGCATCGACGGCGGCACGGTGATCCAGTCGCTTCGCAGCGCGCGCAGCTCGGGCGGCGGCGGCAGCGAGCACGCCTGCCTCTTCTACCTCTACACGTCCGACCCGAAGATCGCCGGCATCTACCAGAAGCTCGGGTTCGACGGCGTGCTCACCGACAAGGGCGACGAGGCGGCGCTCGTGAAGCAGGTGAAGGCCGTGTTCCGCATCTTGGCGATGCGGTCGCTGCGCAAGAAGACCTAGCGCTGAGCGCTACGGTAGCGCGGCGAAGCCGACGAAGGACGCCATGGTCACGCTGATGGGCGAGCCCGGGGCGGCCGTGAGCGAGCCGCTCGCCGCATCGAAGACGAAGGGCACGACGTTGCCGCTCCCCTGGTTGGCCGCGTAGAGGAGCGCTCCGGACGGGTCGAGCGAGAAGTCGCGCGGCGTCGTGCCCCCGCTCTTGGTGAAGCCGTGGACGGTCATGGCGCCGGCGGCGTCGAGCGCGAAGACGACGATGCTGTCGTCGCCGCGGTTGGACGCGAAGAGCCACTTGCCCGACGGGTGCACGTGGATCTCGGCCGCGGTATTGGTGCCGGTGAAGCCGCTCGGGAGCGTCGAGATCGTCTGCGTCGGCGAGAGCGTGCCGGCGGTCGTGTCGAAGGCGTACGACGTGACGGTGCTCGCGGTCTCGGCGACGACGTAGGCGACGTTCAGCGACGGGTGGAACGCGATGTGGCGCGGCCCGGCGCCGCTCGCAGCCGCGACGGTCGGCTTCGCGTTGGGAGTGAGCTTCCCCGTCGTCGCGTCGAAGACGTACTGCGCGATGTAGTCGGCGCCCAGACAGGGAACGAACACGAAGTGGTTCGACGGGTCCGGCTCGATCATGTGCGCTTCCTGGCCCGCCGAGAGCGTCTGCACGGGGGCGCCCAGCGAACCGTCGCCCATGATCGGGAGCACCGACACGGTCCCATCGCCGTAGTTCGCCACGAGCACCCACTTGCCCGATCCGTCGACCGTGACGAACGGCGGGCCGTTGCCCCCCGAGGACACGGCGTTCTGGAACGTGAGCGCCCCGGTCGCCGCCTCGATCGCGTACGCCCCCACCCGCCCTGTCGCGTTCTCGTCCACCGCGTACAGATGCTTGGCGGTCGCGTCGACGGCGAGGAACGACGGCGACGACCCGAACGACGCGACGCTGCCGACCGACGCGGTCGCCCCCGTCGTCGTGTTCACCGAGAGCCACTGGATGTTCGGCCCGTACCCGCTCGCGTACGCCACGAGATGCATCGGGGCACCGGCTTCGCCGTCCCCTGCCCTCGCCTCGGACGGTGCGTCGACGCCGCCGCTCGAATCCATCGGCGCGCCGCCCTCTCCCTGGGGCGCATCGGCGCTTCCCTCGGACGCGTCGTAAGGAGGCGGGATGTACACGCCAGCGTCGTAGTCGCCCCCGCTGGAGCTCCCGCATCCGACGACCGGCGCCGAAAGCGCCAGCAACCCCGCCACGAACGTCACGCGTCGTCGCACGCATCTCTTCTAGCGCAATCCAGCGCGTTCGATTCGTCTCGGATGCGCCAGCGATTGCGAGAAGGCACGTGAACGAGAACGGAGGCTCTGGTGGGCTCAGAACTTCACGCCGAGTTGACCGTGAAGCGTGAACGCCGCGCTGCCGTTCGACAGCCCCGGGAAGAAGAGCCCGTTGGCGTCGGCGCCGACGAACAGCGTTCCGAGCGACAGCACCCCCGTGAGCCCGGGCTCGACGTAGAGGTAGGAGGTGGCGGTGTCGCTTCCCGAGGGAGACCTGTCGCTGAAGGAGGCGTTCCCGAGACCGACCTGCGGTCGGATGGTCAGGATGTCGGTCAGGGTGAAGCCCCACCCGGCCTCGACGCCGTACATCCACATGTTGAGCGAGTCGCCCGCGTAGTCGCCCACGTTACTGGTTCCGCCGAAGTAGTACATCAGGTTGACCCCGCCATAGAGGTGGTCGAACAAGACCACCCCGGCCCGCGCGCCGATGCCGAAGCCGAGAGGATTCACGCCGATGCCGCTCACGGGGGTCGTGCCCGCGCCCGCCTTCGCGCCGATCTCGACGCCGATGGGGCCGAGAGCATGTGCCGCGCGCGTGCTCGTGACGATGGCGATCGACGCCAGACCAATGAGCCATGCCTTGCGTGTCATGTGAGATCCATCGTCGCCCAACCTGTCCCACGAGGCGTGCTCAGTCGTCGGCAGGAACCGACGGCTCGTCGAGTATCCGGGCTACTGATCGGTGCCGCCGTCGCAGCCCTCGGTGATCCACGCGGCGAGCGTCGCCATGGCGGCGTCGTCGACCACGTGCGTCACGATCGGCGGCATCTGCACGCTGCTCGGGGTTCCGTCGACGCCAGTTCGATGGCCGTCCCGGTAGTACACGGCACTCTCCGAGAGATCGCACGCGTGGAAGCGGAAGGTCTGCCCGGCATCCGGGATCGTGAAGTTGTGGGTGAGGTGGTTCCACCCCGTCGTGTACGTGTCGGTCGCCTGGACGCTCGAGAGGTCAGCGACGTCGAGGCGCATGTAGAAGCCGGTATTGCCCGCGAGGCCCCCGGCGCTGTTGTGGCAGGGGACGCCGCAGTTGATGTGCAGCCACCCCAGGGTCGCCATCGCCGTCGGATCGCCGGGGACCGTCAGTGATCCGGTCGGCATCGTCGTGATGAGCGACTGCGCCTCGAGCTGCGCCATCGTGAGGCCCGTCGCCGAAGACGCCGACAGCGTCACCGCCTCGAAGCCCAGGACACCATCGGGGCGCCCGTCGTGGCAGTCGTTGCAATCGCTCTGGCTGGGGATTTCATAGGTCGTCCCGTCGACGTTCGTCTGTCCGCCCGTCAGCTCGGTGGCGCTCGTCTGTCCGTCGCTCGACCAGCGGTACGTGGTCCGGTACCAGAAGCCGGGGGCCCACTTCCAGATGAGGCGCGTCTCGATGCGCAGCGGCGCGCCCGCGTCCGGGAGGACGAGGCTGAACTCCTTCCAGATGCGCGTGCCCACCGGGAAGACCCACCCGTCCATGTTGGACGTGTCGATCTGCGTCCCCGGCGGCAGCGCGATCCAGCGCTGCTTGAGGGCCCCGTCGCTCCAGAACACGTAACCCGGCGCGAACGGCTGGTTGCCGGCCGCCACGGTCTTCGACGCCCAGTCGGAGTAGAGCCCGGTGCACGCGAGGTCGACCGGCTCGCCGGAAGCGCCGATGGCGCAGTCGGCGCCGGCATCCGGGTAGACCGGGGGATAGACGGGCGGGCTCGACGCCTCGTTCTCGCTGCCGTCGCCTCTGCCCGTCGTGTCGGTCGTGGCGTCCGGGCTGGTGCTGCCGTCGTGCCTCGAGGCGTCGGCGTCCGACGTCGTCGCGTCACCGATGGAGCCGTCGTTGCCCGACCCCGTCTCGGAAGACGCCGAGTCGGTGCCCATGCCGGTGTCCGCCGCGGATGCTTCCTCGCCGCCGTCCGGTCCCGAGCCGCCGCCGCTGGCGACGCCGCACGCGGCGAGCGAACAGCCCGCCGCCACGAGCAGCCACACGACGGCCGTCGATGCGCCCCGCAGACGCGTCACGGCCCCCATTCTACAGCGAGCCGGTCACTCGGCGGACGCCTAAGTCGCGCACGTTGAGTTGCGGACCTAGCCAGGGCATGCGCCACAGGTCCGAGCTTGCGGGGCCTCGTGAGGCGGCTGCAGCCAAGTCGCTCAGGCCTGTATGCCTCCGAGCACGTGCTGCTCCGGGCTCTGGTGCGTGATGCCGGCGAACGTCTGCGCCCCGTGCCAGGCCGCGGGGGCAGCGTGTCCGCCGGGTCCGATGGGCAACCATGCGTGCTGCAGTGGGTCCTGCGTGATGAACGCGTGCCAGTGAGCCTGCATGGGAGGTGCGCCTGCGTCGTCGGAGCAGTTGGCTAGCTCCTCGTGGCGCTGTCTATCCCGGAGACGCGCTTCGGCGTCCCTTCCTCAACGATGGCCGCGGCCGGGGCCCATGGGACCCATCGGGCCCATAGGACCCATTGGGTCCATGCCCAGCGTATCGCCGTCCTGTTGGCGGCCAGCATCGCTCGGTTGCGTGGCGGAGTCGGGCGCGCCAGCTTCGGGTAAGGAGCCAGACGACGTGCCGGCGTCGGCGCTCACTCCCTTCGCGCCGGAGTCCGGCTGCGCAGCGGGTGGCGTGTTCGAGGCGGTCCCCGCCTCGGCCTCCGGGAGGTCGGCCAGCCCACTCGCGGGCAGCGCGCATCCGGCCGCGACCGCAGCGCTGATCGCGAGGCCAATGAATGCTGCGAAGGAGAGCGTGGCCCGGGTGAGTCGCATGAGGGGGAGGTACCGCGACGCGCGCAAAGCGGTTCAGAATGCGAAACGCATCACGGCGCGAGCGGCTCGGAGCGGAGCATGCCGTGGATCGCCACAGATCCGGAGGGCGATCATGTACGAGCCCGTGACCTGCTCGACCTGCTCGACGCGAGGCCGAAGCCCGCAACCCTGCTGACGCTTGCTGGACGCGACCCCAAGCGTCGATAGTTGCAGCTATGCCGGTGCAGAAGCGGCGGGCTACTACGAGCGCCAGTGGCTGGTCCCGCGCCAATTCGGCGGTTTCGGCTTTCGGCCGCGCCAGCTCGCGCGCGACGCTGAAAACAAGGGGTACCGCTACTGGTTGAACGGACGCTCGCTCACCCAGTGGAAGCCGCGCGTCCGAGCGGCAGTCACGGCACCGCGATCTGCTCGACCACCACGTTGCTCTCGGCGCCGTTCGCGTCGATGAGGCTCACGTCGATCTCCACCTTGGTCCCCGAGGCGACCATGTTCGGTGCCTGGAAGCCGAGGACGATCGGTGAGTTGGTCGCCGTCTGCGCACCATCCATGACGTTCGATTTGGCGTCGAGGCTGTAGACGGGGATCTTCGTGTGGAGCGTCGTCACCGCGGCACTGTTGTCGTGGTAGCTGATCGTTCCCTGCGACGTGTAGACGAGCCCCGCCACGGCGAAGGTGGACGGAACCTGAAGGTTGTCGATGACTGGCCCAC